>ERZ747221.413-NODE-413-length-51202-cov-6.360254_pt1 | contig 51202 bp, 47 predicted proteins | sample MGYA00374949_ERZ747221 | MGnify/ENA primary metagenome ERZ747221 (study PRJEB28779, sample SAMN05720172) | bioreactor metagenome | isolation source: Anaerobic biogas reactor | place: USA:Washington, USA | collected 2015-08-08 ... | reverse complement strand
CACGTCAAGCACGATGCCTAACCGATGGCGCCCATCCCTGTCGGTACGGAGTGGCACCCGGCGCTTCTGGTGATTACAATGAGATTACCTAGGCGCCGGAGGTAGCGGTCATGGATACGCCCGGAGTACGCACTCGCATCGTGCCTATCGGCAACTCGCGCGGGGTGAGGATCCCCAAGCCCATACTGGAGCAGTCCGGCGTGGGTGAGGAGGTTGAGATCTACGTCGTGGATCGCCAGATAGTCATCCGCGGCGCCTCCCGCCCGCGCCAAGGCTGGGACGAGAGCTTCCGCGCCATGGCCGCCACGGGGGACGACGCCCTCCTGGACGACGAGGCGGCTGCCGACACCGAGTGGGACCGGGAGGAGTGGGAGTGGTAGAGCCCAGCCCGGTCCGGCGGTTCGATGTCTACCTGATCTGTTTGGACCCAACAGTCGGCAGCGAGATCCGCAAGACAAGACCCTGCCTCGTCATCTCGCCCGACGAGATGAACCAGCACATCTGCACTGTCATCGTGGCCCCGATGACCACGCGCCGGCGCAGTTACCCGACTCGCGTGCCTTGCCTGTTCCAGGATCGCGAGGGCGAGGTCGTCCTCGATCAGATCCGCACCGTGGACAAGGCGCGGTTCGTGCGCCGGCTCGGACGAGTCTCGAATGAGGAACAGGAGGCCGTTCTGGCTTGTCTGGCGGAGATGTTCGCCCCCTGAGCAGGAGCAATCGTCCGCACCATTGCACCGAGAAATCCCCTTCAGGAACCAGACTCATGCGCGTAGCCCTGCTGTTCAACTCGAAACACAGCATCGAGCACCCGGCCGACGCCCCCGTGGACGCCCTCGCGGAGTACGACTCCGAGGAGACCACCCAAGTCCTGGCACGTGCCCTGCGCTCCGCCGGGCACACCGTCTTCCCGCTGGAAGCGGACGTCACCCTGCTCGACACCGTCCGCGCCGTCTCCCCCGACATCTGCTTCAACATCGCTGAGGGCCTGCGCGGGGAGTCGCGCGAGTCGCAGGTGCCCGCCCTCCTGGAAATGCTCGGGATTCCCTACGCCGCTTCCGGCATCCTGGCCAACGCCATCTCGCTGGACAAAGCCGTCTGCAAGCACATCTGGCGCGCCACCGGCCTGCCCACCGCCCCTTTCCAGCTCTTCCGCATCGGCGACGAGCCCCTCAACGACGACCTGGCCTTCCCCCTCTTCGTCAAGCCGGTGGGCGAGGGCACGGGCATGGGCATCAGCCAGGAGTCGGTGGTGCAGGACGAGCCCGAGCTTCGCGAGCGGGCCAACTGGATCATCTGCGCCTACCGCCAGCCCGCCCTGGCGGAGACCTTCCTCCCCGGGCGGGAGTTCACCGTCGGGCTGATCGGCAACGAGCGCAGCGTCTGCACCGTCCCCGCCTCCCCCCTCTACGACGAGCGCGGCTTCCACGTCTTCCCGGTCCTGGAGATTGACGTCAGCCCCATCGAGAACGCCCAGGGCATCTACAGCAGCCACATCAAGAGCGAGCGCCCCATGGACCCGGACTACCTCTGCCCGGCGCCCATTGACGACATCCTAGCCCTAGAGCTGCAGGATCTGGCGGTGCGCGCCTTCACCGCCATCGGAGCCGTTGATGTGGCCCGGGTGGATCTGCGCCTGGACGAGTTCGGCAACCCTCACCTGCTCGAGATCAACACCCTGCCCGGCCTCAACCCCACCTACAGCGACATCGTCATGGCCGCGCGCGGGGAGGGGATCCCCTATGAGGCGCTCGTCAATGAGGTGCTCAGTCTGGCCATCGCCAGGCACGGACTGGCTCGATAGCGCGCCAACGTCACCTGGACGCACAGGGGCCCTGACCGACTGTCAGGGCCCCTTGCCATTGTCAGCCCAACAGGCCGACGCAAGTACCATTGCCCGTTTACCGGAACTGGGCTATTCTACAGATACTTGCTATGGTCTCTTGGCAGCACACCGTTTCGTCCAGGCCGAACTAACGGCCCATTCCTGCTAGAAAGGAGGTGTGCCTTCCGTATGGCCGGCCCAATCCGGCCGGCAACCTGCCGCCTTCGCCAACAGGAGGTAGCGGGTGAAAACTGAATTTCCTCAGCGACTATGGCTTCCTATGCCCTTCAGCGCGCTGGTCTACCCATCCTCGGAGGGAGGTCGAGGGGCCTCAGTGACCGGCCTTGGGCACCTAGCTCTGCTGCTTGAACCGCGCGCGGACTCGCAGCACCTCGCCGTCCGCATCGAGGACATCGCCCTGAAGCTCGATCCCGCCCGCATACCCTTCGACATCGACCGAGACGGCCGCCTGGAGTGCCTGGAACTGGAAGGAATCGCGCTCGGCCCCGAAGACTTCGACCTCGAGAAGAGCGGCGGCCGCTATGACCCCAAGAGCGGCGCCCTGGCCGTCAGCTTCGTCTTCACCCTCCATCCCCGCACGCTCAAGCTTCTGGGAGCAGACCCGGGGCTGTCGCCGCTGCGCTTTGAGGTGCGAGAGCAGGGCTGGCTCGACGTGGAGCGCGGCATCTTCGCCACCCACTCGGCCCAATTGGTCGTGCCCGACGGCCCGCTGGCCGGCCTGACAGTCCTGGGAGGGCAAGGCGAAGGCACCATCAACGGCGGCTGTTCCGCTTCGGTGGCCCTCGGCGTGGCGGTTCTCAGCGCCGGCCCCGCCGCGATCGACATACCTGCCGGCCAGGCTCCCACCGAAGTGTGGATCTGTCCGCGCACTTCGGTCGTCCTGCTGTGGGACTCCTCGAACTGCGACAACGTAGACATCCAGCCCGACCTTGGCGTTAGGCCCACAAGTGGCCACCAGGTCATCCCCGATCCCGCCTCGACCAACGCCGATCTGCGCCGCGCCATCGACCGCAACACCGTGTACACCGCCGACACCGTCGGTGGCGGCTGCTATCCTGCCCATGACCAGGTGAAGATCAACGTGGTGGAGGATGGCGACGAGGTGCCTCAGTCCGCCAGCTACAATCGCGAGTTCAACTACTGGGTCGCCTACCTGCCCGACCACACCTACGACCACAGCATCAAAGTCGATCAGGTGATTGTCGACACCACCAAAGCCGACAGCGTTACGCATCCCAGTTGGCGGCTGGACCACCTCCGTGCCGGGGAGGCGCCGGTAGGAACCACCATCCCGGCCGTCAACGCCTGGGCGAATACGCCGGCGGCCTTCTCCCTACCCGGGGAATACCGCTTCACGCCGCAGCCGCCGGGCGTTGCCGTGCCCAGCGGAGATCAGCAGAAGACGCTCTACTTCCGCCTGAAGCTGCGTTGCAGCCTGTAGAGTCTCTCCACCCCGGCAAACAGAAGGGGGCCCGTCCAACGGGCCCCCGGTCTGTCTGTCGCGACGCCTTACAGGTAGATCACGTCCATGATGTTGTCCGAGCGCAGCCGGATGGTCTGCGAGTCCAGACGCTCCACGTCGGGCCGGCGCACTAACGCGTCCACGCTCTCCGTGTGGAAGAAGCGGATCTCCAGCTCGTAGGGGCCGGGCAGGGTGAAGGGCGGTAGCGGGTTCTCCCGCTGCTTCCGCACTGCCTCCGCTGCCCCCTCGCGGATGCGACGGTGCGCCTCCGCTTGGGACAGCGAGATGGCCGACTGCCGGCTCAGCCCCTTCTTCACCGCCGCCGTTGTGACGCCCGGTATCAGCTCCTCCACCTCCCGGCAGGCGGCCTCGTCGCCGCTGAGGAAGATGAAGGGCAGCCCCAGCGCCCCCTGGTAGAGAGCGAACTGAGCGATCTCGCCGATGGGCTTGCCGTTGAGTCGGTAGTAGTCGACCGCCCTGCTGCTCTGGGTGTGGTTGAGGGTACCGTCCGCCGTCCCCGCCAGGGCGTGCTGGCCGATGATCATGCAGACGTCATATGCGCGCGCCACCGCGTCCCGCACCGAACGCGGTGCCACCGGCCGGCCATGAAGCAGCTTCGCCGCCGGGTGCAGGTCCTCCCAAGACAGGCCTCCCGGCCCGTGGCCGTCGCTCACCAGAACGTCGTCCACGCCCTCGGACACCAGCCCCTCCACCGCCGCATTCACTTCCAGGGTGGCAATCCGCTTCGTCTGCTCGTAGTACTTGGCCTCGCCGTAGCTCTGCGTCTCAAAGCCGACAATCCCGGCGCACCCTTCCACATCCGTTCCCATGTAGACTTTCACGTACCGTCAACTCCTGCCTTCTGTGGGTGTCATTGCATGCACCGAGATCACATCACCACCCCGGCCGCCGGGCATTTTGGTCGCACCCGACACGAATGACAAGGGGCTGTACTCGTTCAGCCCCGGCGGACCTAGGATGCTAGTCGGTCCAGTTCCCCCTTCTCTTCCGCGCTGAGCTCAACCTCTAGCGCACCCAGGTTCTCCTCCAGATGCGAGCGGTTCTTGGACTCCGGGATGGTGATGACCTGCTCCTGAGAGAGAAGCCAGGCGAGGGCAAGCTGCACCGGTGTGCACCCCTTGTCGCCGGCCATGCCCGCCAGTTCGCTGCTGGCGCTCAGCCTCCCCTTCTCGATGGGGGTGTAGGCGGTGAGCAGCACGTCGTGGCCCTGGCAGTACTCCAGCACCCCATTCCGCTCCGGCTCCCGATGCAACAGGCTATAGCGGACCTGGTTGGCGGCCAGGATGGAGTCCGTCAGCCGGAATGACTCCTCCATCTGCGCCACACTGAAGTTGCTCACTCCCAGGTAACGCACCTGGCCCCGAGAGACCAGTTCGTTGAGGGCGCCGAAAGTCTCCTCCAGGGGAATAGTGGCGCTGGGCCAGTGGATGAGATAGAGGTCCACATAGTCGGTCTGGAGGCGGCTGAGGCTGCCTTCCAGGCTGCGAGGGACGTCGGCCGCACCAAGGTGCTCCGGTGCGACCTTGGTGGTGATGAACAGCTTGGATCGGTCGTGGCCCTTGATGGCCTCGCCGATCACGCGTTCGGCTTCGCCGCTGCCGTAGCCCTCCGCCGTGTCTATGTGGGTGTACCCTAGATCGAGGGCGGCCCGGACGGCGTTGAACTCGCGGTTCCGGTCGCGGCCGAAGCTGGCGGTGCCAAGGCCCAGAATCGGTACCGGTCGGCCATCGTGCAGGTTGCGGTAACGCATCACAATACGCCTCCACACTAATGGTGAGTGCCACCCCCGACGGTCGGCGCCGTTTGGCGCCCCAACTGAGGACGTCAGAGGCTATAGCGGCAGTGTACAGCAGTAGGGAGAGGCGTCAAGGAGATGTGTTACTACAGCGAGAGGTGTGTGAATGATGCGAGGAAAGGCAAGGGGGCGGCAGAGAGATCTGCCGCCCCCGTCTCAACGAGCTACGGGCGGAAGGCTACGACTTGCGCTTCCACACCTGGAACGGCCAGTTGAGATGATCGCGCAGTACGCGCCACTCGGAAATGCCGTTCTCCAGGTAGTTCACCATGTCGTTCCGGACGATCATCGGGTCTATGTCAATGCTGCACGTGCCGATGACATAGATCTGCTCGTGGTGCTGGCCCAGGATCTTCTGGCCCAACTCGAGCCGCTTGGCCTCATCCGGCTCCGCCTTCATCTGATCGTACCAGTCAATGATCTGCTTGATCTCGGCAGGCGGCTCCATGCCGCTCTTCCCACCGCTGTTCTGCCACTGAGCGTAGGCCGGTGCCCAGTAGCAGTAGCCGCCGTAGGGCACGAACCACCCCGGATCCACCACCCAGAGCACCTTGGCGATGTCGTATGACGGCATCTCCGACTCGTTGGCGTTGGCGCGCGTCTGCCAGAGCGACCGCTCGATCTCCTTGGCCTGCGCGTCTATACCCACCGCCTGCCAGTAGCCGGCCACCTGCAGGAAGATGTCAATTGCCGGTACACCCATCTCCGAGGGGTAGTTCTCCATCAGCAACTGCAGGCGCTTGCCGGTCTTGTCGAGGCGGAACCCCTCGGCGTCACGCTTGTCCAGCCCGATCGAGTCCAGCAGCCGGTTGGCCTCGTCAACATCGTAGGCCACCGCGTTCTGGCCATACCCCTCCATCCAGTAGGGGTCTCGCGGACTGGCCACCGGGTTGCAGGGCTCGGCCAATCCGAACCAGAACAGTTCGTTCATCTCGTCCCGGTTGAGGGCGTAGGACAGCGCCTGCCGGAACTCCCGCGTCTGGAAGAGTTCCCGCTTGGCGTCGTCCCCATAGCTCTGGTTGACGTAGACGCAGGGGATGGGGCCGCCCTTCCACTCGGTGACCCGGTAGCCGCCCTGCTCCTCGTTCTCCTTAAAGAAGGAGTAGTTGGTGAAGTCCAGGTGGCTCACCTGCAAGTCAATCTCGCCGGCGATCGCCTTCATGATGATGATCTCGGTGCTCTGAGCGGCATCCACCACGAGCCGATCCAGATACGGCAACTGCTTGCCGGCTGTATCTACCCGGTAGTAGTAGGGGTTGCGGGTGCACACAACCGAGTCCGACATGCCCCAGGCGCTCTGCGGCACCCACGGCCACAGGGTAGGTAGCTCAGGGTTCGCGCTCCAGGTGTTCTTGTTCTGGAAGAGCTCATACCAGGTCTCGAAGCCGGCATCCTCAACCTTAGCCGCCAGTTCGTCCGCGTCGGCATAGTTGACGTGGAACTGGGATAGGTAGTGCTTTGGCGCAAACGGCGGGTTGGTGTTGCCGCTGAAGCACATGAAGTCGAGCAGGATGCCGAACGGCACCGCGAACTCAAACTTGACCGTGTAGTCGTCCACGGCGGACACGACCACATGCTCCCCGCCCACCACCAACCAGCTCGGGAATGCCGGCGAGAGCTCGGGGTTAAGGGCGATTTCCTCATACCAGAACATCACGTCCGCCGCGGTGAACGGTTCGCCGTCGGACCAGCGCATGCCCTTGCGAAGATAAAAGGTATAAGTCCTACCGTCCTCGCTCACGTCCCAGCTCTTGGCCACAGCCGGGGTAACCTCGAGGCGGCCGGTGTGATAGTCCCAGCGCGTGAATCCTTCATAGCAGTACATGGCGAGGCCGCCGCTGCTGGTGGCCTGCACTGCTCTGCGAAGATCCCCGCCGTACTCGCCCAGTTCCGAGAACGGTTCCACCACCAATGGCTCGACCGGCAGCCGTTCCTCCACCGGCGGCAGCTCTCCGGCCGCCACCCGGGCGGCCAACTCCGGCGCCTCGCTGTACTTTGAATCGGACGGCGCCGCCGGGCTGGCGGGAGCGGCCGTCGCCTCGGCGACCGGCGCGCTGGTAGCCTCCGCCGGGGCCGATGTCGCCGCCGGTGGCGCCTGGGTGGCAGCACCGCAAGCCGTGGCCGCCGCTACACCAACCGACACTCCCGCCAGCCGTAGGAAGTCCCTTCGGTCCACTCTTACCTCGGTCATCGCTAGCCTCCTGCCCTTGGCCGGACCTACTGCCCGAGCCCTACCTATCGAGTCTCGCGCTGCTCCTACCTGTCGCTCCTTCACCTCCTTCCGTCGACTCAGAGCCAGGTCTGTTACCGAAGAATATGCCATCGCCATTCAGACATCAATGCCAAAGACCGTATGGCGGGCGACCAATCCGGTGCTGCCCGGATATACGAAGTGAGGGCCGGAGCGCATCCGGCCCTCTCCAAGCGGAGTCGGCGAACAGCCCCGCCAGACTTCGCTTACGCCCGCTTCGTCAGCAGATCGAGCAGATCGTCGGACCGCACCACCGTGGTGCGGCCGGACTGCCCGGCCGTCGGCCTGATCACCGTCACCATCTCATAGGGCGGCTCCAGCCAGAAGCGCCCGATCTCGGCCCGGCGCTCGCATCCCCGCCGCGCCGCCTCCTTGATCCGCTCCCGGGCCGTCTCCAGGCTCAGGTGAATGGCGGCGCCGTTGTGCACCTTGTTCTCCTCGGCGGTGAGCCCCTTGGCCGGGCCGCGCTTCAGCCCTTCCTTCACCGACGCCGTCTCGATGCCCGGAACCAGCGCCTTCGCCTCCTCGCAGACCGCCAGGTCACCAGTCACCGTCACGGTGGGGACGCCGAAGTAAGAGGCGAAGAGGATGTTCTTGCCCAGCTCGCCCACGCTCACGCCGTTGATGGTCAGCTCCTCCACCGCGAATGAGCCGGTGTGGCTGATGTGGCCGCCGTCCGTGTTGGACTTGGCGTGCTGGCTGATGTTCATGGCCACATCGAACTCGCGGGAGCAGCCGAACGGGTAGCCCATCGGGCGACCGCCGAAGTAGCGCGCCGCCGGGTGCAGCCGCCGGATATCGATGGTGCCCGGCCCGTGGCCGTCCACCACCAGAATGTCGGTCGCACCTGCCGCCAGGCAGCCCTCTATTGCCGCGTTCACCTCCAGGGTGACCAGCTCCCGCGCCACCTCGTAGTAGCGGCAGTCGGGCCCGGCGAAGTCGGCGCTGTTGAGCACGCCCGCGGCTCCCTCCTGGTCGGTCATCATGTAGACCTTCATACGCTCATCCCTCCGTGGGTTCTTCTCGCTCGCGTTTGGGTCAAGAAAGCACGACGCGTGACCCGTGACCCGCGAGGAGCGCCAGTTGCGCTGTGCTCGCGCGTCACGCGTCACGCGTCACGCCTCACGTATCAGCCGAAAGTCAGGCTTGCCGGCGCCAGATCTGGAACGGCCAGCTCAGGTCCTCGCGCAGCACACGGTAGTCCGCGATGCCGTTCTTGAGGACGTTCACGATGCCGTTCTTGACCATGACCGGGTTGATGCTCGGAGTCGCCACGCCGATCATGTAGGTCTGCTCATGGTGCTGCTGGCCGATCATCTGGCCCAGTTCGATACGCCGGGCCGCATCCGGCTCTTCCTTCAGCTCCTCGTACCAGTCGATGAGCTGCATGATCTCGGCGTTGGGCTCCTCGCCGCCCGACCCGCCGCTGGTCACCCACTGGGCGAAGGCCGGCGCCCAGTAGCAGTGGCTCGAGGGTACGAACCACCCCGGATCCACCACCCAAAGGAGCGTCGCCGTCACGTAGGAGGGCAGGTCCATCTCGTTGCCGTTGGCCCGCTGCACCCACAGGCTGGACTCGATCTCACGGGACTGGGCGTCGATGCCCAACTCCCGCCAGTAGGAGGCCACCTGCTCGAAGATGTCGATGGCCGGGGCGCTGGCCTCGCTGGTAGGGAAGGTCTCCAGGACGAGCTGCAATCTGTTGCCGTCGGCTCGCAGCCGCCAGCCGTCTCCGTCGCGCTTGTCCAGGCCGATGGCGTCCAGCATGGAGTTGGCCTTGTCCGGATCGTACTCCAGCGCCGTCGTGCCCCAGCCCGCGTCCGGCTTGTAGTAGACGTCGAGCGGGTTCGGGGTCGGGTTCTCCGGCTTGGCCAAGCTGTGCCAGAACAGGTCGTTGGACTCGTCGCGGTTGATGCCGTGGGAGAGCGCATGCCGGAACTCGGCGTTGCGGAAGAGCTCGCGCAGACCGGGGTCCTGCACGCTCTGATTGACGTTGACGCACGGCGGGAGGGCAATCAGCCAGTCGATGATGGTGTAGTCGCCCTGCTCCTCGTTCTCCTTGAGCACGGCGTAGTCGCTGAACTGCATGTAGATCGCCTGGAAGTCGATCTCACCGGCGATGGCCTTCATCAGGGTGAGCTCGCTGTTCTGCGCCGCGGTGACGATGAAGCGCTCGAAGTAGGGCAGCTGCTTGCCCTCGGTGTCCACCTTGAAGTAGTAGGGGTTGCGCACCGCGGTGGTCTGCTCTAGGCCGGCGTCGCTGGTGGGCACCCACGGCCAGATGGTAGGCAGCTCGCCGTTGCTGGCCCAGCTCGACTTGGAGGCGAAGAACTGGTACCAGGTCTCGAAGTTGGCATCTTCGGCCAGCTTCTCAACGTCGGCCAGGTCGGTGTAGTTCGGGTGGAACTGGGTGAGGTAGTGCTTGGGCGCGAAGGTGGGCGACGCGGCGCCGCGGAACGACATCGCCTCCAGGAAGATGCCGTAGGGCGCAGCGAACTTGAAGGTGACGGTGTAATCGTCCACCTTCTCGACCACCACCGGCTCGCCGCCGACAACCAGCCACCCGGGGAAGGCCGGGCTGAGCTCATTGTTCGAGGCGATGTCCTCGTACCAGAACATGATGTCGTCGGCGGTGAAGGGCTCGCCATCGGACCACCGCATCCCCGGGCGCAGGTGGAAAGTGTACGAGGTAGCGTCATCGCTGATGTCCCAGCCGGAAGCCACATTGGGCGCGATCTCGATGGCGCCGCTGGTGAAGTCCCAACGGGTAAGGCCCTCGCGGTTGTAGAAGGCCATATAGGTGGTGCCCGGGCGGGCCACCATGTGCATATCGTCGCTGTACTGGCCGATCTCCTCGATGCACTCCACGATCAGGGGCTCGGCCGGCAGGCGCTCCTCCACCGCGGGGAGGTCTCCTGCCGCCACCTTCTCCGCCAGAGAAGGGGCCTCGGTGAACTTGGAGGCGGGCGCGGCTCCCTCCGCCGGAGCAGCGGTGGGGCCAGCCGGGGCAGCGGTGGCCTCGGCTGGAGCCGAAGTCGCGGCGGGCGGTGCCTGGGTGGCCGCGCCGCAAGCGGTGGCCACGGCGACACCTGCCGTCAGTCCGGATACACGTAGGAACCCTCGTCGATCGATGGTCATGTCTCTCTCCCCTTCTTTCCAGCAAATGCCTGTCAGCGCTTCATCGCCGACTCGGACTGGCGGCGCCAGACTAATGCTAGCAGTCGCAGGGCGAGTGTCAAGCGGACCCGCCAGCCCTGGGCCACCCCGAAGCAGACACACCCCGCCCGGCCGTGGCCCGGCACTCACCCCGCTACTACTACCCAGCGCCGGTGTTATAGCCGGTAGTCAGACCACTTCGTATGGAGCCCGCCCACATGAGAGTGCTGCTCGTCTACCCCGTCTTTCCCGACACCTTCTGGAGCTTCAAGCACGCCTTGGAGTTCGTCCGCAAGAAGGCCGGTGCCCCGCCCCTGGGCCTGCTCACCGTCGCCGCCCTCCTCCCCGAGCCGTGGGAGAAGCGCCTGGTTGACATGAACGTCCGCGCCCTCAGCGACGCCGACATCCAGTGGGCGGACATGGTCTTCGTCAGCGCCATGGTCATCCAGCGCGACTCGGCCCGGCAAGTCATCAACCGCTGCCACAGCCTGGGCGTCAAGGTCGTCGCCGGCGGCCCCCTCTTCACCATCGAGCCCGAGGAGTTCGCCGACGTGGACCACCTCGTCCTCAACGAGGGCGAGATCACCTTGCCCCAGTTCCTCGCCGACCTTGAGCAGGGCGAACCGCAGCGCCTCTACACCACCGACCAGTTCCCCGACATCACCCAGGTGCCCGTCCCCCTCTGGCACCTCGCCGACCTGAAGTCCTACGAGACGGTCAGCATCCAGTTCTCCCGCGGCTGCCCCTTCAACTGCGACTTCTGCAACGTCACCGTGCTCCTGGGGCACCGGCCTCGCACCAAGACGGCCCAGCAGATCATCGCCGAACTGGACGCGCTCTACGCGCTCGGCTGGCGCCGGGGCGTCTTCTTCGTGGACGACAACTTCATCGGCAACCGCCGCGTCCTCAAAGAGTCGGTGCTGCCCGCCCTCATCGAGTGGCGCCGCGACAAGGAAGGCCTCACCTTCAACACCGAGGTCTCCATCAACCTCTCCGATGATCCCGAACTGATGCGCCTCATGTCCGAAGCCGGCTTCAACACCGTCTTCGTCGGCATCGAGACGCCCAACGAGGACAGCCTCGCCGAGTGCAACAAGTTCCAGAACAAGGGACGCGACCTGGTCGAGTCCGTCAAACGGCTGCACCGCTCGGGACTTCAGGTGCAGGGCGGCTTCATCGTCGGCTTCGACAGCGACACCCCCCGCATCTTCCAGCAGCAGATCGAGTTCATCCAGCGCAGCGGCATCGTCACCGCCATGGTCGGTCTCCTGCAGGCCCCTCCCGGCACCAAGCTCTACGAGCGCATGAAGCAAGAAGGCCGCCTCATCAGCAGCCTCTCCGGCGACAACGTCAACGGCTCCACCAACATCATCCCGCGCATGGACCTGGAGGCGCTGAGGAAGGGGTACCGGGAGATCCTGGATCACATCTACTCGCCCCAGCACTACTACGAGCGGGTGCGCACCTTCCTGCAGGACTACGAACCGCCCAAGATCCACATCAAGATCGACGCCGGCTACGTCGCCGCCTTCTTCCGCTCCATCTATCGCCTGGGCATCAAAGGCCAAGAGCGCGTCCAGTACTGGAAGCTCTTCTTCTGGACCCTGTTCCGCAAGCCGAAGCTCTTCCCCCTGGCCATCACGATGGCCATCTACGGGTTCCACTTCCGTCGCGTGGCCGAGACGCACGTGCACTAGTCCGGCCCTGCTCTCTCCCCTCGCGAGCCCGCCCTCTTCCCCCGGGGCGGGCTCCTTGCTTGTCACGCGCCCTTGCCCGAACGGCCGGCCGGCTCTGATGGGATGTCCGATGCCTGAGTATCTCCGCGCCCTGGACCTCCGGCCCCTGGAGACCATCCTTCCTAGCAGTATTCGGTTACCATACTTGTCAGCTTCTCACCCCACCGCTACACTCCGTCCATGGTGCAGGAAGTCCTGCCCGAAGCGGCGGCATAGCGCCGTGACGATCGACCGGCGGTCAGCTGAGAGCGCGCCTGAGAAGCCGAACGGTGCCGGCGAATAAGCGGTACGCCCAGGTCGCCGGCGAAGACGGATACCCGCGCCCCTGGGACGCGCTCAAGATATCGTTCAGCAGGCCGTCTCGGGGCCAAGGAGATAGTGTTACCGATACGGTGGCGCTGGGCTGTCGGCGGGAAAAAGCCGCAGCGTCGTCGATGCCGCCAACGGTTACCGGGCTGCTTTCACGGTGAAGACAGATCAGAGCCCTGCGTACCTACTGGCAGCACCTGTTAACTGGATCGTGCTGTACCCGAACTGAGACCGTTAGTGGAAGGAGAACCGTATGAAGGATAGAGAGCTCTACCAGGAGCAGGTCCGCGCTCAACTGAACGAGTGGAAAGCGCAGATCGATCTGCTGCGGGCCAAGGCCGCCACCGCCAGCGTCGAAGCCCAGCAGAAAGCGAACGAGCGCATCAAGGCGTTGGAGAACAACGCTGAAGAAGCGGAGGCGAAACTCGCCGAGATCGCCGACATGGATGACAACGCCTGGAAGACGATAGAGCGGGAAGCCCATTCCGCTTGGGAGTCGCTGAAGTCCGGTGTGGACGACATCCTCGACACCATTACCGGCGAGGACTAGGCAGCCACAACGGAGCGGCCGCCCCCGCCGACGACCGCTCCACCAGCGCATCGCTCCCGGGGTACCTCGCCCCGGCGAACCGGTCGGGCGCTTCTGCTTCCACGGGCACTCGGAAGACGCTCGGGATGTTGCGTGTCGTAGAGCCTACTGTAAGGAGAGACCAATGAGCGGCAGAGAAGTGTTTCGAGAGAACCTGGAGACGCAGGTGAACCGCTGGAAGGATGAGCTTGGCGTCCTTAAGGCGAGGGCTGCGGACCTCGGCGGAGAGGCGCGAGGCGAGCTTCAGGAGCAGATAGACGAGCTGCAGCATACCATCGATGAGGGGCTGGCGAAGCTCGAGCAGGTAACCGAAGCCACCGATGAAACCTGGGACTCCATGGAGGGCGAAGTGAAGACCGGCTGGGACGCTCTTGCCGCCGGCCATGCCGCCGCCGTGCTCAGGTTCCCCCACAACCAGTAGACTCTCCGCCGCCGGGGCGCCCGACGTTCCTGCCGCTCCGGCGGCGGCTCTTCTCCTCGCTCCTTGTCGGCCGCCGGCCCAAGCTCTAGACTCTCAACTGCCAGAGACTGTCGTCAGCTTCGGGCTGCCGCCGCCGCTGGCGCCCACCGCACGAGGAGGCTGTCTCCGATGACCCCCAACGACTTCCGCGAGCACTGCCGCGCCGTCGCCCACTGGGTGGACTGGAACAACACCGTGGACCAGTTCATGCACGGCGACCCCCACGCCGAGGTGCGCGGCATCGCCGTCACCTGGCTCGCCACCGACGCCCGCCTGCGGGAGGCCGCCTCGCTCGGCCTCAACTTCGTCATCGCTCACGAGGGCGCCTTCTATCCCCGCTACGCCGGCACCCCCAGCGAGGACCGCCACCACGCCGACAAGCACGCCCTCATGGATCAGTTGGGCATCACCCTCATGCGCTGCCACGACACCTGGGATCGCATGCCCGAGGTGGGCATCCCCGACGCCTGGGCCACCTTCCTCGGCTTCCCCACCGAGCCCCGGCCGGTGGAGTCGTTCTACCGCGTCTGCCTCCCCGGCGGCCGGACCGTCGCGCAGGTTGCCGGGAGGGTGCTGGAGAAGGTTCGCCCCCTGGGCCAGCAGTTCGTGGGCATAGTGGGCGACCGAAACGCGCCGGTGCAGCGCATGGTCATAGGTACCGGCGCCATCACCCGCCTGCCCGACATGCATGAGCTCGGGGCCGATCTCATCCTGGCCACCGACGACGGCATCACCACCACCGCCAGTGGGCTCTGGTCACTCGATCTGGGAGTGCCCATGCTCATCATCAACCACGCCACCGCCGAACTCCCCGGCATGCAGGCCCTGGCCACGTACATCCCACGCCACTTCCCCGGCATCCCCGTCCACTACCTGCCCGGCGAGTTCCCGTACCCCATCGTCGCCGAGGCTTAGCTGAGCCTCCCCGACTCAGCCGGCGGAGTGAGGGGGGCGTCTAGGTCAGGTGTGTCAGGGGCGGTGGCTAGCCCGGCGCCGATGCTGCGGGAACGTCGTGAACCTTCACCGGCAGAGGGCGTCCCAGGCCGGCGCACCGTGCGGCGGCCGTCTCAGTCGCCGGGGCCGAAGGATCTAGTGGTTGCCGGCGGTAGACTCCTCACTCCGTTCGGAATGACGAGACACTCGGTTCGGGAGCAAGATCATGAGGAAATACCCAAGATTCACCCTGTCCTTCAGTATCGGCACGACGAACGATGAACGGCTCGAGGCTTTCGAGCTGTACCGGCAAGCGTTCAACGCCGTGAAGCTCTCAGAAGGCACGCCGCCGGGCGGTGACGACATCCATATCATGATGGACATCTACGGACTCGAGATCCTGCTCGGGCCGGGCGGCAAGGTCGGGACAGGCTTCGACGGTGTGTTGAACTGCGAGGTCCGCTACGACAGTGAAGCCGACTTCTGTGAGGCGTACGAAGTCCTGACTCGGGAGAGTCGGAGCCAATTACTCGAAGGACCGTACCCTTGGGCGACGCTGCTAGGCCTCGTGACCGACAAGTTCGGCATTGGCTGGGCTCTCTATCTCGAAGCGACGGAGTGACGCTCCCGAGCGGGGGCGCCGGAGATGAGGCGCCCGTGTCGCCGGCGGTCTATGCGGTCGCGGAGTGTGTACGTTTCATTCCCAAGATCGTCAGGGTATAATAGAATCACCATGGTGCCCGACCACAACCTCACTAGCGCCTTCCCCAGAGACGCACTGGCGGCGTTCTGCCGGCGGTGGGGTGTCGCTGAGCTCGCGCTCTTCGGCTCCATCGTCAGGGACGACTTCGGCCCCGGCAGCGACGTTGACGTCCTCGTCACCTTCCTTCCGAGCGCCGATCGCCTCCCCGACAGACAGGCAATGCGCCATGAGTTGGAGCAGCTCTTCGGCCGCCCGGTGGACATCGTCTACCGCCGCGTGATCGAGCGCGACCCCAACTACATCATCCGTCGCTCGATCCTGGATGCCGCTCGGGTGATCTATGCAGCGTGAGCTAGCATACCTCCTCGACATCCTGCAGAGCGCTAACCTTATCCGGCAGTTCGTGCATGGTCTGGACGAGGCACAGTTCTTCGCCGACGTGCTCCGCCAAGATGCCGTGATCCGGCGGATCGAGGTAATCGGCGAGGCTACCAGAAGGATCGCACGTGAGTACCGACTGCGGCACCCTGAGATCCCTTGGCAGGCGATGGCCGGAATGCGCACCCGGCTCATACATGAGTATGATCGCGTCGACTTGCTGGAAGTGTGGCAGGTGGTGCATCACGACATCCCCGAGCTCATCCGCCTAATTGAGCCGCTAGTGCCGCCGGAAGATGCGCCTTCGTAACTCTACGCTAATCCCGCAGCGCTCTGAGCCCGCCGCATGGTCGTGCAACCTAGTGCCTCGCCCCGTCTGAGCTAGGCGACCGGCATGCTCCCCCACTTCGACGAGTACCGCGTCCCCAGCCTTGTTCGCGTGCACAAGCACGTCGGCGGACCCATCTTCTGGGACAAGTACGCCGCCCACCCCTACGTCGGCTGCGCCAACGGCTGCCACTTCTGCTACCTCCGCGGCGAGCCCTACGTCGGCCGGCGCGACCCCGCCGACCTCGATCGCGTCATCCGCGTCAAGACTAACGCCGCCGACCGCCTCCGCCGCGAACTGCCCCGCCATCCCCCCGAAGTCGTCGGCATGGACGGTTGGCAGTGGCAGGCCGAGAGCCGCTACCGCGTGGCCCGCGCCATGCTCGAGGTCGTCCTCGACCTCGGCTACCCCCTGTCCATCATCGAGCGCTCGCCCCTTCTGCTTCGCGACCTCGATCTGCTAACCGAGATCAACCACCGCTCCTGGGTGGGCGTGGCCCTCAGCTTCAGCAACGTTGACCCGGCGCTCAAGCGCGCCTTTGAGCCCAAGAGCCCCGGCTTGCGCCGCCGCCTCCTCACCATGGAGGCCCTGGCGAAGGCCGGCATCTCCGTCGGCATGGCCCTGATGCCCGTCATCCCTCTCCTGGGCGATAGCGACCGCCACCTGGACGACGCCGTCCGCGCCACCGCCGACCACGGCGGCTGCTTCGTATGCGTGGGAGCCATGACCATGGAAGGCGACCAGGCCGAGCGCACCCTCAAGGCCGCCGCCAGCGTGGACCCGGCCGCGGAGACCTCCTGGCGCGAGCTCTTTCACTGGCCGGTCGGCGGCAGGCCTGCCTACGGCCCGCCCGGCCCCTACAACGTCCACCTCGGCCGCCGCGTGCGCGAGGCCTGCACCCGCCACGGCCTCCTCGACCGCTCACCCCGGTACATCCCGCCCGGCCCCCTCGGGATCAACAAACGCCTGGCGGAGAGGCTGTTCGTCCGCATGTATGACCTCCAGAACGACGGCGCCCCGGGCCCGCAGGTGTGGGCCTACCGCAAGGCGGCCTGGGCGGTGGATGAGGCCGACGTGGGCGTGGATCAGCTCTACCGCGAACAGGGCCTCGCCGGGCTCCGGCGTCTGCCCGGCCTCGGGGAGTCCCTCGCCGGCCACATCGCCCGCTGGCTGGACCTCGGAGCCCCCGATAGGCCCGCCTAGGACTGCTCCCCGGAACCAATGCCTCCTCACCTCCGTCCTAGAGACCAGGAGGTTATGATGAGACTTCACGCAATCGTGTTACTGGCGTTACTGGGAGCCTTTCTGGCCGGGTGTGCCACTGCCGGTAGCGCCCCGTCCCTGGACGGCACCTCGTGGCGGCTCCAGTCCTGGTCCGAGAGCACCCTAGACCCCACCGACTACAACCTCACTCTCCAGTTTGAGGACGGCAACCTGGGCGGCACCTCGGCGGTGAACTCCTACGGCGGCCCCTACACCGCCACCGCCGGCGGTGACCTGCAGATCGGCGAGGTGGTGTCCACCCTAATGGCCGGCCCCGAAGACGCCATGCGCGCTGAGGCAGCCTACCTGGAGCGGCTGCAGCAGGTGGAGAAGTTCAGCCTCAGCGGCGACACCCTCACCCTCCTCGACGCCGAGGGCAACGAGCTGCTCGTCTACGCCCGGGAGTAGCGAGAGGAACGACCGCTGGAGAGTGGCAGGAGGTCGGCAACGGACGGAGGAGGAAAGCGCCTCCCAGCCTCCAGCGCTCGACGAGTCGCGCAACACCTGTGACTATCCGCTAAGGGCTGTCTACTGGTTACTATTTGACGCCCTTCACAGTTGCCGCGCCACCCTCTCGGTGCTAACTTCGTCCCGTATTCCCGGCCCAACCCAGAGCCGGGCACACTGATTCGAGGGAGACCATCAGATGGCCAACAGCAAGAGCAGCCGCCGCACCTTCCTTCGGGGAGCCGCTGTAGGGGCCGGCGTTGCCGCCACCTCCGCGCTACCCGTTTCCGCCCAGGAGGCCGACAGCGGACTGCAGGCCGACGTAGTAGTAGTGGGAGCCGGATTCGCTGGCCTGACTGCCGCCCTGCGTGCCGTCAGCGACGGAGCCAGCGTCATCGTTCTAGAGAAGCAAGAGTGGCCGCCCAGGTCCAACACTGCGGTCTGCTATGGCGCCACCTACTGCTTCGACAGCCAGTTCCAGCGCGATGAGGGTCTCGCCGCCTCCGTGGATGAGCACTACGAGGACATGCGCAAGTACATGCCTTGGGGCGACCCTGACCTTCAGCGTGCTTGGGTGGAGAACATCGGCCCGGCAATAGACCTGCTCACCTCGCACGGCATGGCGGTCTATCCCTATGCGTACCCGTTCGAGCGTAACGGCCTGCGCGTGCCCCCGGCGGACTTCTTCGACGCCGTGGTTCCGGCCCTGGAAGAGGCGGGCGTGAGCATCATGGCGTCCACCCGCGCCGAGCGCTTGCTCCGTGACGATGACGGTGTCGTGGTGGGCGTACGGGCCAAGGGAGCGGACGGCAAGGGCTTCGACGTCCACGCCGCGAAGGGCGTCGTGTTGGCTGGCGGCGGCTTTCAGCTCAACAACGATCTCGTCACTCGCTACGTCTCGCCCGACGCCACGCGCGCGACTAGCCTGCAGCGTTGGGGCCTGGGCGGCACCGGCGACAGCCTGATCATGGCCCTCGATGCGGGCGCCAAGGCCAGCCCGGACATGAACACCTTCTACGGCCACCTCGTCTTCCTCACCGAGGACGGCCAGCGGCCCGAAGGCTTCCGCATGTCATCGGCCGGCTCCCTGAAGTTCGACGTCCTCTGCGCCGTCGTCAACATCTACGGCAAGCGCTTCACCGACGAGTCCGCCAGCAGCGAGATGATCGCCCAGGACGCCCTGCTGCAGCCGGAGTCGGTTCTGCCGCCCTACGGCCGCGCCTTCGTCATCCTCGACGACACCATCTACCAGAACCGTGCCGGTGACTTCGAGTCAGCCGCCAAGCAGAACAGCGTGATCGCTTCCGCCGACACCCTCGAGGAGTTGGCCGAGAAGGTGAAGGCCTGGGGCGTCGACGGGGCACAGATGCTCGCCACCATCGAGGAGTTCAACGCCGCCATCGAAGCAGGCAAGGCCAACGAACTGGTCCCGCCCAAGTCCGTGGAGCAGGAGGCCGGCTACGTCTACACCTTGCCGCTGGTGAACAAGATCGAGACGGGGCCCTTCTACGCCGTGCCCACCAAGCCGGCGCTCACCTTCACCGAGGGCGGCATCATGATCAGCCCCGAGGGCTCGGTCCTCGACCGCGACGGCAACCCCGTCCCGCGGCTCTTCGCCGCCGGTGATGCGGTGGGCGCGACCGCCGTCCGCCAGTACGTCGCCGGCACCGGCGTGGGCAAGGCCCTCGCCCAGGGCTTCGTCGCTGGTGGCGCTGCCGCCGCGCAGGAGCCGGTCGCCTAGCCAGCGATTGCGGCCGCGCCACTGCTGATTCCTAGCTTGCGACGCCCGGACAATGGCCGTCTGGGCGTCGCCCTGCTTGGCGGCACGGGCCCCCTGCAACACGTTGCCTGGTCAGTCCGGCCCTTTGCCGCTATCGTGGTGACAGCTTCAAGTGAGGTTGGCCCATGATCATTGACGTCCACACCCACCTGACTGCCGCCGTGTACGGCACCGCCATGGACGACGCCGCCGGCGAGCCCTTCCCCGCCTACGCCTTCTCGCCCACCTGCCGCCGCGCCGTCAATACCATCCCCAACCTGCGCTACCTGGACGAGGCCGGCGTGGACATGGCCGTCCTCCTGCCCCTGCCCATCCCGCCGGGAGCGGAAGTGCCCCACTTCGTCACCAACGAGGCGGCCCAGGAGCAGGCCCGCCTCCACCCCGACCGCTTCCTGCCCTTCGGCGTCTTCGACCCGCGCCAACCCGGCCTCACCTACGCCGACGAGATCGCCAAGCTGGTGGATGCCGGCTGCCGCGGCTTCGGGGAGTGGAAGCCCAACCCGCCCGGCAATTCCCTCCGCGTGGACGATCCGCGCGTGCAGGAGATCTACGCCCTCTGCGGCGAGGCCGACCTGCCCGTTCTACTGCACCTGGACGGCAACATCAACCAGGACATGGACGGCTTCGAGCGCATGGTCCGCGCCTTCCCGGGGACCCGCTTCATCGCTCATGGTCCCGCCTGGTGGGCGGAGATGGGGGCCGACACCGGTGGTGGTTCGGCCTATCCCTCCGGCCCCATCGCCGCGCCCGGCCGCTGCGACACGCTGCTGCGCGAGTGCCCCAACCTCTTCGCCGACATCTCCGCCGGCTCCGGCCTGCGCGGAATGAGCCGCGATGCCGAGTACACCGCCGGCTTCGCCCGCCGGCACTGGCAGCAACTGCTCCTGGGTACCGACTTCCCCTGCACCAACGGCGCCACCAAGACCACCTTCGGAGTGGACCGCAGCCACCTCGAGCTAGTCCAGGGCCTGGACCTGCCCGCCGAGCAACGCGCCGCCATCCTGGGCGGCAACCTGCTGCGCATCCTCCGGCCGGCATAGGGAGTTGCCACAGAGGCACAAAGACACGGAGGGAGAGAAGGCTAGGAAGTGAGAGGAGGTGGCAGGGGCCGGCTCCAGACCCCAGTCGCTAACTACTAATCCCTATCCCCTATCCCTCTCTGTGCCTCTGTGCCTCCGTGGCCGACCTCCTCCACGCCCACATGCTCACCGCCGCGATGAGGGCCATGGCCGAGCCGAAGAGGAAGGGTGCGCCGGCGCCGAAGCCGCTCCAGCCTCCGACGCCGTCCCACAAGACGCCGGCGATGACTGAGGCGGGGAAGTCCAGCACGCCCAGAACGGCGGCGTAGGTACCGAAGGCGATGCCGCGCAGGTGCGCCGGCGCCACGTCCGCTACCATCGCCTTCGCCGTCCCGTAGGCCATCCCGTAGTAGAGGCCATAGACCAGGTAGAGGGCCCAGATCTGCCAGCCCGCCCCCGCCAGCGCGAACCCGAGGTAGATGGCGGCGTACAGCAGCCACCCCCCGATCAGCAGCCGATCGCGACCGATGCGGTCCGACAGCGACCCCGCCGGCGTGGAGATGACGGCGTAGACCAGGTTGAAGGTGAGCAGCATGGCCAGCACGCCCGGCGTGCTCAGCCCGGCCGCATTCGCGCGCAGGATGATGAACGCGTCCGACGAGTTGCCCAGGTCGAATAGCCCCACGATCACCATGAAGATGGCAAACTGCTTGCCCAAGCCGCGGAAGCCGATCTTGGGCGCCTCGGCCTTCCCCTTGGCCGCCGTCTCCTGCGCGCCCAGGGCGAGCGACAGCACCGCCAGCGCCGCCGGCAGCAGCGAGATCAGCACCAGCGTGCGGAAGGTGGACTCCTGCAAGGTGACGCGGCTGCCGAAGAACCACACCACCACTAGGGCAATCAGCAGACCTAGGGCCGCTCCGCCAGTGTCGGCCGCCCGGTGCAACCCGAACGCCAGGCCCCGCTGCGACTCGCTCACCGAGTCGGCCACGAGGGCATCACGTGGGGCCGTCCGCACCCCCTTGCCCACCCGGTCGGCCCAGCGCACACCGGCCACCACGCCCCAGGAGTTGGCCACGTAGAAGAAGGGCTTGCTCAGCGCGGAGATGCCGTACCCGGCCACCGCCAGCCACTTCCGGCTGCCCAGCCGGTCCGACAGCCAGCCGCTGAAGAGGCGCAGGATACTGGCGGTCGCCTCGGCGATACCCTCGATCAGGCCGATGACGTTGGTCTTGACGCCCAGCACGTTGGACAGGAACAGCGGCAGAACGTTGAGGACCATCTCGCTCGAGACGTCCATGAAGAACGACGTCAGGCTTACCGCCCACAAGTTCCGCGGCAGCGACCGTACCCCGGTCGGCTTCGAGTGGACCTCGTGCTGCTCCATTCCTACCCTCCCACCCATTTGGTGGACAGGGGTCAGTGATCAGTGGTCAGCGGGGGAACGTGCCTCACAGCCACCAAGCACTCACCGCTGTCCCCTGTCCACTTCCGCCCTCTCCGTGCCTCCGTGGCTACTCCCTCACGGCGCCGGCCACCGCGTTCGAGTACCGCGGGAACAGGTAGTCGTTGCGGCCCGGCTCGTTCGTCAGGAGCACGCAGGCCAGGTGCGTCGTCGGGTCGGCCCAGAAGACCGTGCCGGTGGCGCCGATGTGACCGAACGTGTCCGGATCGGTCAGGTCGCCGAACTGGCTCAGGCCCAGGGCCCACCCCAACCCCCAGCGATGCGTTGCCTTGTCCTCCGGCGCCAGCCCCGCCATCGGCGTGGTCTGGTCGCGCACCATCGCCCGCTGCGTCGCCGCACTCAGCGGCCCGGGTAAGTCGCCCAGCATGTGGCACAGGAGGCGGCCCAGATCGGCGACCGTGGAGTGCAGCCCGCCCCAAGGGGCGCCGAAGTCCCGCCAGTAGGGCGAGTTCCAGCCCCAGTCCGAGTCGGACGTTCCATACTGCGACTCCGCCGGGTCGCCCACCAGTGCCGTCCGCTCCATGCCCGAGATGGGCAGGCCCAAGGTGGTGTCGTCCATGCTCAGCGGGCGGAAGAGCCGCTCCTTGAGGAAGTCCCGCAGGCGCTGGCCGCTGAGGCGCTGCACGATCTCGGCCAGCATCAGAATGCCCATGCTTTGGTAGCTGACCCGGCTCCCCGCCGGGAAGAGCGGCTCCACCGAGAAGACCGCCTGCACGAAGTCCTCGATCGGGGCCCGGCGCTGGCGCAGCTCAGGGTTCTCGGGCAGCTGGTCGGGCAGGCCGGAGGTGTGGGTGAACAGGTGCCGCACCGTGATGCGGTCCTTTCCCTTCTTACCGAAGCCCTTCAACAAGGGCGCCACCGGCTGGTCCAGCGTCAGCAAGCCGTCCTGCACCAGGAGCATCGCCCCGGCGCACACCACCGGCTTGGTGAGCGAGGCCACCAGGAAGATGGTATCGGGCAGCGACGGAGCGCCCGCCTCCCCCTTGGCCCGCCGGCCGAACGCCGCCAAGTGGGCCCGCCGTCCCTGGCGGAACACCGCCGCTGCTGCCCCGGTGATCACGCCGTCCTGTACTGACCGTTTCAGCACCGCGTCGGCGGCCGCCAGCCGCTCCGCCGAGAGTCCCAGGCTGTCCGGGCGATCGGGTATGACCCCAGGCATGCTTCCCTTCCTCCTAAGAGCTCGATTCCCGCAAGGCTAGAGCCGCGACAGCACCCAAGCAAGCCCGCTTGCGGTGGCCTGGGCGAGCAGCGCCTTCAGCGGCAGGCTCCAACCCGCCGTGCCCTTGAAGCACCGGTACCCCACCGATACACTGTAGCCTGGAAGCACACTTCCAGTCGGCATCCGCGGGAGCATGGCCCATGACCCACGGCGTCCAGCGACTCCCACCCGTGGAGGTGGCCCCGCCATTGACCAGACAGCTGGCTCGCGCCGGCGCTGGCCTCTGGCTGGCCGCGGCGCTGCTCGTGCCGCTGGCGCTCAACCCCTGGGGCGTCAGCGCCTTCGAGTTGCCCAAGGCCGCGCTGGTGCGCGCCCTCGCCCTCGGACTCCTACTAGTCGCCATGGTTGTGGCCCTGGAGCGGCCCTCCCACCGCCGGGCCCTCCTGCGGCCGGCAGTCGCCGCTCTCCCCCTGGCCCTGGTGCTGACCGCCGCCACCCTCGCCTCCGTGGACGGGCGGGCTTCACTCTGGGGCAGCCACGAGCGCCAGCAGGGGCTGATCACCCTGCTCTCCTACCTGCTCCTCTTCGCCGCCACCGCCGGCCTCATCGAGACCAGCGCCCACTGGGATCGACTGGTGCGCGCCCTCGCCTGGAGCAGCGCCCCCGTCGTGCTCTACGGCTTCGTCCAGGCCCTCGGGCTGGACCCTCTCGGCTGGCAGAGCGACTCCGCCTCATCGGTTCTCTCCACCCTGGGGCGCTCCAATCTGCTGGGATCCTATCTCGTGTTGGTCGTCCCCCTGACCGCCGCTCTGGCAGTACCGCCGGGCCGCAGACGCCGGTACCTCCCCCTGCTCGCTGCCCAGCTTGTCTGCCTGCTCCTCACCCGCGCCCGTTCCGCCTACCTGGGGCTGGCAGTCGCCACTCTTGTGGGCGCGGCACTCTGGGCAACCGAGGCCAGGCTGCCCCGGCTGCGCGCCCTCGTCTCCGGCGGTGGCGGGCTGGCGCCGCTCCTGAGCCTGGGCCTGACAGTCGTCGTCGCTCGGGTGACGCCCGTCGCTGAGCGCCTCACCGCTCTCGGTGGCTCCATCGCCGCCCGTGTCGCCATCTGGACGGCCGCCCTTCCCCTTGTGGATGACCGCCCTTTGCTCGGCTACGGCCCGGAAACACTGGCGCCGCTGTTCGCCCGCGTCTTCCCGCCCCCGCTCGTCTACTACCAAGGCCGAACCGTCTACGTTGATCGGGCTCACAACCTGGGGCTAGACCTGGCTCTGGGCGCCGGGCTGCTCGGCCTTCTGGCCTTCGGCCTGCTGCTCGGCTGGGCTCTGTGGCGGCTGTGGTCGCCGCCCACCGCCGCACTCCCCACGCCCGCCCGAGCCGCGCGTGTTGCCCTCACCGCTGCTCTCTTCGGGCACCTCGCCGACCTCCAGTTCTCCTTCGACCTCACCGGCAGCGCGACGGTCCTCTACCTGCTCCTCGCCCTGGCGGCCGCCTTCCCCGCAGTCGTGGCCGCTCCGGTGCCTGACCTGTCGGCCCATCGCCCTGGGCCAGTTAGAGAGGTCGCTCCCCGCACCACCGAGCGGCTCGGCGGCACTAGCCAGGCGTTGCTCTACCTCCCGCCACTCCTGGCCGTCCTGAGCCTGGCGGCGATGCTGTCCCTACGACCTACCCGCGCCGACTCCAACCTTTGGCTCGCCCTCCAGGCGGGCGCCACCCCGGTGGGCCTGCACCGGGCCGATCAGGCCGCCTCCCTAATGCCGCGCGAGCCGACCTACCGCTTCGCCTACGCCCGTATCCTGGCACAGGCAGGCCGCTACGCCGACGCCGTGTTGCAGGCGCGGCGTGGCATCGACCTCAGTCCACGCGACCCGCGGGCGTGGGCCTCGCTGGCCGAGTTGCACCTTGTTTGGGCCACGGTAGATCCCGCTCAGCTGGCCCCCGCCGAGGCTGCCTACCGCACCGCCACCGGCCTGGCCCCCAACATGGCCGTCTACCACACCGGCCTGGGCTTGTCCCTAGCGCGGCAAACGCGCCTGGAAGAGGCTGTCTCGAGTTGGGAACGGGCCGTCGCCCTAGACGCCACCGACTATGTATCCTACGACTACCTGGCTCAGGCCTATGCCGACCTCGGCAGGGGCGTCGACGCCGACCAGGCCGCCGAAAAGGCACGATACTGGCGCGATCGTACGCGCTTCGCCGCCGAGTAGCGTCCGGCCTCGGCTCTGGTCATCCGGCAGCCCACTGCTCCCTGCAGACAGATCGCCGCCCGACTCACGCCGGCACCTAGAGGAGGTTCGCAGTGAGGAAGACCACGCTCCGCCGACTCGCCTCTTCGCTGGTTCTGACTGTCCTGCTGCTGGCGGCGCTCGGCACCGAGGTGACCGGCGGGGAGTACGTCACCGTCGTCACCCTCGGCTCTTTCAAGGAGATCCGCGTGGACGCATCATACGGCGCCATCGCCCCGGGCGATCTGCTGGTCAGCGCGCCCACCCCCGGCCACGCCATGCGGTCCGATGGCCCGGCCCCCGGTACGGTGATCGACAAGGCCCTGGGCGTTCTGCCGGCGGGCACCGGCACTGTGCCCGTCATCGTGACGCTCAACTGATCCGAAGGAGGAGAAGACGACAATGCGCAGAAACGGGATCCTGTTCGGTGCCCTGCTGGTCCTCCTAGGACTGCTGCTCCTGCTGAGCAACCTGGGCGTCATCGCGGTGGACGTCTGGTCGCTCCTCTGGCCTTTGGCCCTCATCGCCATCGGGGGCTCTCTGCTCTGGGCCGTTCTGGCTGGTCCCCGGACAACTGAGGTGGAAGAGGCCGAGGTTCGCCTCCAGGGGGCGGGCCGCGCGCACCTTCGCCTGCGCCACGCCGCCGGTCGCCTAACGGTGACGGCAGGTGCTGCCCCTGGTCTCCTGCTCTCGGGCCGCTTCGGGGGCGGCGTGGAGAAGCGCATCCGGCCGGACGCCGACGGCCTCAGGGTGGAACTGAGCCTGCCCAGACGAGCCTTCCCGTCGTTCCTCGTCCCCGGGCGAGGCTGGTCCGGCCACGGGCTGGAATGGGTCCTCGCCCTCAGCCCGGAGGTGCCGCTGACCCTGAGCGTCGATAGTGGCGCCAGCGAGAACCGGCTCGACCTGTCCGCCCTCATGGTTACCGAGTTGCGAGTGGAGACGGGCGCCAGTTCTACCGAGGTCACGCTGCCGGCGGCGGCCGGCTACACCCGCGCCCACATCAGCTCCGGCGCCGCGTCCACCGTCGTGAACGTGCCGGAAGGAGTGGGCGCCCGCATCCAAACCGAGGGCGCCCTCTCCGACATCAACGTGTCGCCTCGCTTCGAGCGCCTGGCGGCCGGCCAGTACCAGTCGCCCGACTATGCCGTCGCACCCAATAAGGTCGACCTCAAGGTGGAGACGGGCGTCGGCGCGAGCACCGTCAGGTAGAGTCCCCGGCATCCGTAGGGGCGCACAGCCGTGCGCCCATCACTCAGAGGACGGGTGAGGGCGCGCCTGCGTGGGCACGGGACGGGACTCGACTCGCTCTGCGTCGGCGTATGCCGACGCTCGGCCGCCGGCCCCATAGCCCCCGCCTTCAACCGAGGGCATCCACACTGGGCTGGCGGTAGATTCCTCGCTTGGCTCGGAATGACGGAGGGTCGCCCGGCACTACGAAGGAGCGATCGCGCCGATGATGCGCGGCACCTACGGCATGGCCTTTTCGTGCCGCTCGCGGCCGCCCTCCCCGCTAGGGCCCGGTCGCCGGCATCCACCCTTCGCCGAGCCCGTCGCTCTGGTGTAGACTGTTAGCATGGATGTCGTTTGCCGGGCCGATTCGGCCCGCGCCCATAGCCAGTTTGGAGGTAGCGCGTGAATTCAGGTAGCGGAGGATTCCAGGTCTTTCAGCAGAAGAACCAACCGGACACCAAGGGCCGTAACCGCCTGTTACAGATCGGGCTAGTGATCTTGGTGCTGTTCGTACTGCTCTCGGCGGCCGCCACCGTGGTCGAGGTTGGTACGGTGGGGGTGGTGAAGCGGCTCGGCCGGGTCACGGGCAAAGTGCTCGATCCCGGGTTGCACTTCGTCGTCCCGTTCACCGACTCCATCATTGTCTACAACACCAAGGACATCGTCTACGAGACGTCCACGGTGGAGAAGCAGTCGGGCTCGAACGCGGACTACATTGACTACCCGGTGGACTCCACCACCAATGACGGCCAGCAGGTGCTGATCTCATACTCGATCCGATTCCACATCTTGCGGGACGAGACGACGCGCATCGCCAACCAGTTGGGCGACGAGTCGGCGGCGGTGGAGAAGATCGTGAAGTTCCACTCCCGCGTCATCGCGCGCCAGGTGCCGCGTAACTACCGCGCCTCCGACCTGTACACCGGTGATGTCGCCCGCGTTCAGCAGGACATCGAAAACGAACTGCGGCCTCTCTTCGAGGCACAGGGCCTCTCGCTGGACGCCTTCGGCATCCGGGAGATCGCCTTCTCGGATGACTACGTGCGGGCGGTGGAGGAGAAGCAGATCGAGCAGGAGCGGGTGATCACGGAGCAGAACCGGGCCCGCCAGGCGGAATTCATCAAGCAGGCGGTCGTCACCGAGGCAGAGGGTGAGGCCGAGGCCATTCGGCTGCGAGCATTGGCGCTGGCCGAGAACCCCGACATCATCCAGCTGGAGTTCGTCAATGCCATCCGCGATCCGGATTCCTCGGTCAAGCTGATCGTGGTGCCCAGCGATAGCGTGCTTCCCATCCTGAACCTCGACAGCGTCGAACCAGAGGAAAGCCGCGTGCTGACGGCACCCTCGGTGATCCCGACGCCCACCGAGTAGCCCTAACGCGCTGAGGTGAGATGAAGCGGAGCCTGGTCGCCACGGCATCGATACTCGGGCTGTGGTCGGTCGCGGCTCCGCTTGTCTTCTCCTGGGGATTCTCTGCGGCGACCCTGGCCGGCAGCGTCATTCCCGGAGCGATGACGCTTATGCTCGGAGGGCTGGGATGCACTCTGCGGCCATCCGCCGTTGAGGGCGACCTGGACTACGAACTCATGTGCCGCACCTGCTCGTACCTGGTGTTGCTGGGCGTGTGGCTGCTGCTGGGGCCGCTGTTGCTCGGCTACTCCCTGCAGCGCCTCGACACCCACCTGGGCGCGGTGCTTCCCGGTGCTGCCGTCACCGGCCTGGCGCTGACCAACGGCTACCTCGGCTGGCGCGAGGCTAACCCTAGCTGAGGTAACGGTCGCGCAGGGTGTGGAGCAGGTCGTGGTACTCCTCGTGCCGGTCATGGCCGAAGCGGTCGGCCACCCTCTCGAACTCGTCACTAAGCCATTTCTGCTCCTCTTCGCTGAGATGCATGTCCGCCATCTCGAAGAGGATGTTGTCCTCCTTGTAGATGTGGGCGTCCAGCAGTTGGACATAGGCTCGAGCGTGCCCGGCCGCCTGGCGGGCGGCAGCAGCGTCCCCGGCCTGCAGGCGCTCGGCCGCCTCGGCAAGGCCGCGAGTGTGCCCTCGGCCAGCGTCGTGCTCCAGCAGCATCACGCCGACCGGCCCGCTCTCCCGCGGGAAGCCGGCTCGCTCCAGCGCCGGGAAGAGAAGGCCTTCCTCTTTAGCGTGATGCAGCGAATCCGCGAAAGTGCGGATGAAATCCAGCATGGCCTCGAGGTCGGCGTGTGGCACAGCCTCGCCGCCTTCCAGGCGGTCGGCAACGTTCTCGAGGACGCTGAGCATGACGCGAATGTCGCGGTGCTCGGTCTTGAGCACTTCGGTGGCGGTCATGGCCCACCTCCCTGACAACTGAGCTCGGCTTCCATCGCACATAAAGCCGAGCGGGATAGTATACTATCAAGGCGGGCGAGGTCAAGTTGGGCCCGGCGCTTAGTGCCGGGTACGCTGTTGTGTCGGGCGCAATCCATAGCGGTGGCCCCACTGGACATGAGGCCGGAAGGCGAGGGGCAGTCGCCCTGAGCGACAAGGCCGGCGCCTACCATTACGACCCCGCTGATGCTATCATTCCGCCGCAGCCGCACTCCAAGGAGAGGGCAGGAATGAAGAAGATCGGATTCGTTGACTACTCAATAGACGAGTGGCATGCCAACAACTACCCGCGCTGGATTCGCGGTTCGTCGCTGGCGGACAAGTTCGAGATCGCTCTGGCGTGGGAGAAGCTCACCCTACCCGGTCGCGCACCGCTGACCGAGTGGTGCAGCGCGAACGAGATCGGCGTGGCCTCCAGCCTGGAGCAGCTCGTCGCTGAGGTGGACGCCATAATCGTCCTGGCGCCCAGCAACCCCGAAATGCACGAGGAACTGGCCGACCTGCCCTTGCAGTCGGGCAAGCCTGTCTACGTGGACAAGACCTTCGCCCCCACCCTGGCGTCGGCCAAGCGCATGTTCGACAAGGCGGAGAAGCACGGCACCCCGCTCATGTCCACCTCGGCGCTGCGCTACCCGCTGGCGCTGGAGAAGGCCGTCCGCGAGGAGATGGCCGGCAAGAAGGTGCACTTCGTCTCCACCCGCGGTGGTGGCCGCAGCTACGACGAGTACGCCGTCCACCAGTTCGAGATGATGGTCATGGCCATCGGCACCGGCGCCACCCGCGTCAAGCAGGTCGGCAACGAGCAGGCCAAGGTCACCGTAGTGGACTACGCCGACGGCCGCCGCGGACTCATGAACCAGAGCACCCCCTTCCCCTTCCAGTTCGCCGCCTACTACGGCGAGAATCAGGCTGCCGTGATCAACGACATGGGCGACTTCTTCCCCCGCTGCATCGAGTCCATCCTGCGCTTCTTCGACAGCGGCAAGTCCGAGGTGCCCAAGGAGCAGACCCTCGAGGTCATCGCCCTCGTGGAAGCGGGCGTCTCCAGCCTGGGTAAGCCCGATCAGTGGGTGGCCGTGCCGAAGTAGGTGACGAGTAACTCGTGACGCGTGACTCGTGACCGGGGATGAGCTCTCCCAGTCACGGGTCACGTGTCACGAGTCACGTTTGATCCCCGCAGGAGGTTCAAGCATGCCCGCCACTCCCGACCCCGCCGGCCGCAACCCCACCACCGCCATCTCCCTGGACGTCCACGAGAGCCACGACGTGATGGTCCCCATGCGGGACGGCGTCCGTCTCGCCACCGACATCTACCGACCGGCACGCGGCGGCGAGCCGCTGCCCGGCACCTACCCGGTCATCCTGGAACGCACCCCCTACGACAAGATCGGCTGCATTGACAAGGCCCGCTACTTCGCCCGCCACGGCTACGTCTTCGTCGCCCAGGACGTCCGCGGCCGCTATGAGTCCGAGGGTGAGTGGTACGCCTTTGCCCATGAGGCGCCGGACGGCTACGACACAGTAGAGTGGGTGGCGGCGCAGCCCTGGTGCAACGGCAAGGTGGGTACCATGGGCGCATCGTATTGCGGCAGCGACCAGAGCGCCCTGGCCACCCTGAACCCGCCCCACCTGGCGGCCATGGTGCCGCGCGTGGGCGCACACAACTACCACCACGCTTCCATGCGCCACAACGGCGCCCTGGAACTGCGCTTCCTCATCTACCCCTTCCGCATGGCCCAGACGTCCAAGGAAGCCGTCTTGGATCCCAAGATCAAGGCGGCGGCCCGGGAGGCCTGGGAGCAGGCCGATCTCTGGCTCAAGCGCTTGCCGCTGCAGGCTGGCGCCAGCCCGCTCCGCGCCCTGCCGACGTACGAGCAGTGGGCCCTAGACATCCTCACCCACGGCGACTACGACGACTACTGGAAGCAGCGCGGCTACGCCATCTCCCACTACTACGACGAGCACGCCGATGTCCCCACCTACTATATGGGCGGCTGGTACGACTCCTACGCCCGCGCCACCTGCGAGAACTTCGTCGAGTTGGGGCGGCGCAAGCGCTCGCTCCACAAGCTGATCATGGGCCCCTGGACCCACGGCGGCGACACCGTTACCTATGCGGGCGACGTGGACTTCGGCCCTCAGTCGAAGCTCAATGACTTGAACCACTTCCACCGCGTCTGGTTTGATCACGCGCTCAAGGGGGAGGACAATGGCGTCGCGGAAGAGCCGCCGGTGGCCATCTTCGTCATGGGCGGAGGCAGCGGGCGCAAGGACACCAACGGCCGGCTGCAACACGGCGGCTACTGGCGCTTCGAGAACGAGTGGCCCCTGAAGCGTGCCCTGAACACGCCCTACTACCTGCAGGCGGACGGTTCCCTGGGACCGCAGCTGCCGGACGACTCGGAGCCCAGCCGCTACACCTTCGACCCCGACAACCCGGTGCCGACCATCGGCGGCAACGTATCCGCGGGCGACCCCTTCCTGCTGCCGGGCGGCTACGACCAGCGGGGCGACAAGCGGTTCATGGGCTGCGAGGGCACCCTGCCCCTCAACTCTCGCCCCGACGTGCTCACCTTCCAGACCGAGCCGCTGGAGCAGGACGTGGAGGTCACCGGGCCCATCGAGGTGACGCTGTACGCCGCCTCGTCGGCGCTGGATACCGACTTCACCGCCAAGCTCATTGACGTCTACCCGCCGGGAGAGGACTACCCGGATGGGTTCGCCCTCAACCTGACCGACTCCATCCTTCGCGGCCGCTACCGCCACTCGGACGAGGAGCCGGCGCTGCTGGAGCCGGGGAAGGTGGAGGAGTTCCGCTTCCCGCTCTACCCCACCAGCAACGTGTTCAGAGCGGGGCACCGCATTCGGGTGGACGTGTCCAGCAGCAACTTCCCTCGCTTTGACGTGAACCCGAACACCGGCGGTCCCATCGGCAAGGAGCGCCGCCGAGTGGTGGCGCAGCAGGCCGTGTACCACGATAGCGAGCATCCGTCGCACATCACGTTGCCGCTGGTGCCGGCGGAGGTGTAGGAGAGGGAGTCGCGGGGGCCATCCCCTACAGGCATGGTCACCGGTAGGGGCCGGCCCCCCGTGCCGGCCCGTTTGTCGGCCGCCCTCACCTACCAACCCCCTCTCCCACGTATGGGAGAGGGGGAGATGACGCAAAGCGGCAGGGGTGAGGGCCTCCGCCGTCAGCAATAGCCCGATCCAGGAGACCCCATGCGCGTACTGAGTGCCTGCATCGCCCACGAAACCAACACCTTCTCCGCCGTCCCCACCACCCTGGCGGACTTCCGGCACGCTTCGCCGCAGCCCGACCCGGGCGACGGCACCAGCTTCGGCGGCGACGCCGCCATCCGCCAGGCCTTCGCCGGCACGCACTCCATGGCGGGCGGCTTCCTCGACGGCGCCAATGAGCAGGGGCTGGACCTGGAGATGCTGCTCTGGACTTTCGCCACGCCGGGCGGCATCGTCCTTCAGGAGGCCTACGAGTACCTGCGCGACCTGCTGCTGCGCCGCCTGCGCCAGGCCGGCCCCGCCGACGGTATCCTGCTGCACCTGCACGGCGCCATGGTGAGCGAGGAACACGAGGACGTCGAAGGGGACCTGCTGACGGCGGTGCGCCAACAGATCGGGCCGCGTACACCGCTGGTGGTGACCACCGACCTGCACGCCAATATGACGGCGGCGATGGCGACGCCGGCGGACACCATCGTCGGTTATGACGAGTACCCCCACAACGACATGTATGAGCGCGGCGTCGAGGGGGCGAGACTCCTGGGTGATATGCTCGCCGGGCGGCTTTCGCCGGCCATGGCCTACCGCCAGTTGCCGCTCATCACCATGCCGCCCAAGCAATGCACCATCATCGAGCCGATGCGGTCGCTGCTGGCCTTCGCGCATGAACTGGAGGCGCGCCCCGGCATCGCCAACGTGACCCTGGCCATGGGCTTCCCCTTCGCCGACATCCACGATGCCGGCGTCAGCGTCCTCGTCACCGCCGACAGCGACCGGGCGCTGGCGGAGGCAACCGCCGACGAGATGGCCGCCGCCATCTGGGCGCGGCGCGACGACTTTACCGTTCGCCTGACGCCGGTCCCGGAGGCCATCGAGTACGCCCGCACCCACGAGGGCCTGACGGTGCTGGCCGACGGGTCGGACAATCCGGGCGGTGGCGGACCTTGCGACGGGACGGTGGTGCTGCAGCACCTCATCGAAGCCGACATGCAGGACGCCGTGGTGGCCATCATCGTCGATCCCGACTCGGCGGAGCGGGCGGCGCAGGCGGGGGTGGGCAACAACGTCTCGCTGATGTTGGGCGGCAAGACGGACGACCGCCACGGCGCGCCCGTCCCGGTGACGGCCTACGTGCGGCTGATCTCGGACGGAACCTTCGTGGAGCAGGGGCCCATGGGCCGCGGCGTCACCGCCCAACTAGGCCGCACCGCCGTGCTCGTGGTCGGCGGGGTGGAGGTGGTGGTCACCGAACGACGGCTGCAGCCGCTGGACGCCGAGCTGCTGCGGAGCGTCGGCATCGAGCCCACCCGTCGGCGCCTGGTGGCGCTCAAGTCGGCGGTGCACTTCCGCAGCACCTATCAGGACCTGGCCGCCCGCATTTTCGATCTGGACACGCCGGGCGTGCACCGGCCCGACTTCGCCGCCTACGAGTACCGCCGCTTGCGCCGTCCGCTCTACCCGCTGGACGACGTCAGTTGGCCGGGCGCGAGCTAGAGGAGGAGGCATGGAGCGCGGTCTCGGCCGCATCGTGGTCCTGAACGGGGCTCCCCGCGCGGGGAAGTCCAGCATCGTGGCCGCCATCCAAGACAGCTTCGACGGCCTCTGGCTCAACCTCGGCCAGGACCACTACATGAGGATGCTGCCGCAGCAGTACCATCCCGGCACCGGCCTGCGGCCGGGCGGTGAGCGCCCGGACCTGGAGCCGCTGGTGGCCCGGCTCTACCGGGCGCTCTACCGGTCTCTGGCGGAACACAGCCGGCTGGGGATCAACGTGGTGGCCGACATGGCCCACCACGACCACTACTCGCAACCCCTCGGCATCCTGCCCGCCTGCGCCCGCTTGCTGGAGGGCCTGCCCGCCTGGCTGGTGGGCGTCCATTGCCCACTGGCGGCCATCTTGGAGCGGCGGCAGGCCACCGGCTACCTCAGCCGTCAGGGTGTGGCCGACTCGGTGCCCGAGCCGGTGCGACGGTGGCAGGAGGCGGTGCACCGGCCGGGGATCTACGACCTGGAGGTGGACACCTCGCTCTTGACCGCCGAGGAGTGCGCCCGGGCCATCTGGGAGCGCATTGAACACGGGCCGCCCCCGGAGGCGTTCGCGCGGCTGGTGGCGATGGAGGCGGGGGAAGGGTAGAGCCCTCACCCCCCCGACCCCCTCTCCCATTCCATGGGAGAGGGGGAGCGGAGCGCAGCGACGTGGGGGTGAGGGCCCACCACTTCACGGCTGCTCCGCTCTTGAAGCCACCGTCAGGCGCTTGCCCTGTGGGCCAGAGCCGGTACAATCCTCCCGCCGGCGGCCCGGGCGCTCAAGCGAAAGCGCTGCCGGGCCGATATCGCGGCGGGGGGGACCGTGTCGATGCGGCAGCGAACCGCCTATTACGGGCGGAGAGACATACTACGGGGCATCGTCGGCCTCGGGGCGGCTGCCTGCGGGCTATCCGCCGCGCCCGCGCGCGCCCAGTCCGCCAACGGGCTGTTCCGCCGCGGCGACCCGACCCTCTCGCTGGTCAGCCTCACCTACGACGACTGCTACGCCATCGGTACCCTGCAGGACCTGGAAGCGCTGTTGGCGGAGTCCCCCTCCACCAGCGTTACCTTCTTCCCGACGGGCAAGGCACTACTGAACACCGCCTGCGCGGACGAGAGCATCTGGAAGCGCTTGCGCGACGCCGGCCACGAGATCGGCTACCACACCCACGAGCATCGCCATTCCTCTGAACTCACGCTGGAGGAAATGCGCGCCGACTACGCCCTTTGGCTTGAGGCGGCCACCGCCGCACTGGGCGAGGAGCCCACCATGCGCTTCGCCCGCCCACCCTATGCCGACCTGAGCGACTCCTTCCGCGGGCTGTGCGAGGAGATGGGGCTGGTGGTGGCCTGGTGGACGCACGACTGGAGCTATCGCACCGGCCTGGGGCCGGACCCGCGGGCGGCGCTGCAGGGGGGTGACATCGGCCTGCTCCACCCGGGCGCGGCCGCTCTGCAGATGACCGCCGAAGTGCTGGACTGGCTGCCGTGGCTGGGGCTGCGCGGCGTCGGCCTCTCCCGCCTCCACGACGCCTGGCTCGACCCAGAGCCCTACGTCCGCGAGGCGCGCCTGTGGGCGGCGATGATGCCGACGGCGTCGGGGGAGCCGGAGCCCTACGACCGACCGACGGTGCCCCGCCCGACCACAGCCGTGGTGGCGGAACTGCCGGCGGAGCCATTGCCGGGCGCCGTCCTGCGGGCGCTAGCGGTGCACGTCACGCCTGTTCGCCCCCGGGGCGATGCCTGGTCCTGCGACATTCAGGTGCGAGTCGCCAACGTCGGCTCCGGCCCGGCGCGAGGAGTGTGGGCGACGGCCCGCCTGCTGCCGGAGGACGCTGGGAGCGAGTGTGCCGCCGAGTTGCGCTGGCGGCTGCCCCAACTCGTGCCCGGCAGCCGGACTACGCTAACCGCTCGGGAGGCGGTGTCGGGTCCGGCGGCGGTGCTGTTGCCGGCCGGCCGCTACGCTGCGGTGTTGGCGGTGGGGCTAGAGGACGACAGCGAGGCCGGCGGCGTCGTCAGCTCCGACGCCATCGGCCCCTATCCCTTCGAGCTCCGCCAGCCGCCGCGCGCCTAGGCGGCGAGAGACGTCTAGCGGCCGCCGAACAGCTTGCTCAGCAGACCGAGGATGCCACTCAGGCCGGACTGCTTGCCCGTCAGCAGGCTCATGATGTCCGGGTTGGACTGCTGCACCGCCTGCTGCTGGCCTCCCAGGAAGGAAGCCAGGCTGCCCAGGTCAAACCCCTGCTGCTGTTGCTGCTTACCGAGAGCACCCATTAGCAGAGGAGCGGCGATCTGCAGCAGCGTCCCGATCTGGTTGCTCTCCAGGCCCAGGCTGCGGGACAGCCCCTGCTGAACGGTGACCTGCTGGTGACCCAGCACATGGCGAAGAATGCCGGCGCCATTGGCTGCTTCCGGGTTGCCGAGGAAGTCGGTTACGTGCTCCAGTATCGAGCCGTCGTGGTCCTTCACCAGGGCCTGCTGAAGCGACGCCGCCCCCTCAGTCGTGGAGGCGTTGCGCGCCAGGGCGGCCACCAGCAGCGGTACTGCCGTGGAAAGAGCGCTGGCGGCGGTCCGCTCGTCGGCGCCGATCTTCTGGCCTACGGCGGATAATCCCCCTTGCGATAACTGGCTCATGAGCGTTTCGGTTAGTGCGTCCATTTGGCCCCCTTACCTCCTCGGACGATCCCGGCGCAAATGCAGGCGAAGTGTAGAGACGATGCGCCAGTTGTGGCATACCGTTCTTACTGTAGAGCCATTCCGACCTGCCGTCAATTGGTGGCCGAGGCTAGCTACCCACCGCCTCGGCGCGACCACTGCGGCAGCTCGCCCACACGGCCTCGCCCACCCGCAGGGCGGAGGCCCCTGCCTCGAGATCGGGGCCGGGGCGGTCGCCCTCCAGCAGGCAGCGGGCGAACTCCCTCAACTCGTCGCGGTAGCCCGCCAGCAGGCGCATGTCGGGCGCCACCGGGCCGGTGGGCCGCCACTCCTGGCTGAAGTTCTGCACCAGCCCGGGCATGTCCAGCTTGCCCCAGGCCTCCTGCCGGTAAAGGTGCAGGTAGAGCATGTCGTCCACGGTGAGGTAGTTGAGCTCGCCGCTGACGCTGAGGTACTCGTCGATGCACTGCCAGGACTCGAACGAGTTGACGTTGAGGGTGCCGATGGCGCCGCTCGCGAAGACGACGGTGATGGCGAAGCCGTGCCGCACCGGGGATCGCTCCAGGTAGCGGCCGTACACCTCGACCACCGAGCCGCCGAAGTGCTGGATGAGGTCGAAGGAGTGAATCGCCTGGCCGGTGAGGAAGCTGACGCCGGCGTGATCCAGCCCCCAGAGACAACCGGATTCGCCGTTGGTGAACTTGCAGTGGATGGTGGAAACGGGGCCGAACCAGGGCTCCTCCGTCGCCTGCTTGGCCAGCACGTAGGCGGCGGCGAAGCGCTTCATGAAGCCCACCTGCCCCCAGGCACCCTGCTCGCGGGCGACGGTGGCCAGGGCCTCGGCTTCGGCGGCGTTGATGGCCGGGGGCTTCTCCACGAAGATGGGCAGACTGCGGGTGCGCAGCACCTGGGCACCGAGCGTGCTCATCATCTGCGGCGCGCCCACGATCACCACGCCGTCGAGCTCCGGCTCCTCCCCCAGCAGCCGGTTGGCATCGGTGTACCAGCGGCGGGCGCCGTAGGCGCGGGCGGCGTGGCGGGCCAGATCCTCTTTCTGGTCGCACACGGCCACGAGGTCGATCTCCGGTATCTGAGCCAGGCAGGGATAGAGCAGATTGTTGGCGTGCCTGCCGGCGCCGATGAACGCGATGCGAGCCTGCCGCTGGGTGCCGTCCATTGCTCCCTCCTGAGTCGCCTCTGGCGCTCGGCGGCAGTGTACGCCCGGGAGGTCGTCGCGACTAGGGAGAGGGCGGCGCGTCCAAGGCGCAGGCCAGATCGCCGAAGGGGATCACCCGATGGCAGACGGCCTGGAGCAGGGCCGGGTCGTGGCTGATGACCAACAGGCCTACCCGGCGCCGCTCCGCCTCCTCGATAAGGGCGCGCCAGAGGCGAGCCTGGGTGAGCGGGTCGAGCATGGCGCTGATCTCGTCGCAGACGAGGTAGCGGGTGCCGGCGGCCAGGGCGCGGGTGAGCACCACGCGCTGCAGTTCGCCGCCGCTGAGTTCCACCGGGTAGCGGTCCAGCCAGCCGGGGTCTACCCCGAATGCGGTCGCCAGACAATCCTCAGGGCGACTCTCGGCCAGGATGTCGCGCAGCTTCCAGCGCGGGTTGACGGCCAACTCCGGGTGCTGGGGCACCAGCTGCACCGGGCAGTGGCCGCGCGCGGGCAGGGGCTTGCCATCCACGAGGACCTGTCCCCTCTGCGGCTTGAGGTAGCCGGCCAACACCAGCCCCAAGGTGGTCTTGCCGCAGCCGCTGGGGCCGCTCAGGCCGAGCCGCTCGCCGGGCTGGACCTGGAGGCTGTGCCCGGCGAGCACGGGGGCGCAGCTGGGATAGGCAATGGTGACGCCGATGGCCTCAAGCATGGGCCTGCATCCCATTCTGGGGTAGGGCGAGCCACAAGGCACGGGTGTAGTCGTGACCGAGGGCTTCTCCGCCGCCGCTGAAGGCGGCCCGGGGCGCCTGGTCTACGGTGCGGCCCTCCTGCAGCACCACCACCCGGTCCACCACCGGCAGGGCCAGGCCCAGGTCGTGGGTGATCACGAGAACGGCCCGCCCTTCGTCCGCCAGCCGGCGCAGGTCACCCAGCACCTCCCGTGCCACGGGCACGTCCAGGCCGGGGGTGGGCTCGTCGGCGATGACCATGTCCGCCCCGCCCACGGTGGCGGCGGCGATGAGCACCCGGCGCGCCATCCCGCCGGAGAGCTGGTGCGGATAGAGGCGAGCGACGTCCGGGGGCAGTCCGTGCCGCTGCAGGGCAGCGGTGGCGAGGCTCTCGGCTGCGTCGCTATCGTGGCCGGCAAGCTGCGCCGAGCGGCGCACCAGCGTGCCCACGCGCATGAGCGGGTCCAGGGCGGCGACTGACTGGGGCACCAGGGCGATACTCCGTCCGCGAAGCCTCTCCAGGCGTTCCGGTGTGAGCCGCGTGCCGCGGAAGAGCAGTTCCCCTTCGACGACGGCGTTGGGGGGCAGGATGCCCAGGAGGGCGTGGGCCATGAGGGTCTTGCCGGCGCCACTGGCCCCGATCACCGCCACCATCTCGCCCGCGTCCACGCTGACATCGAGGCCGTCCACCGGCCAGATGGTGTGGGTCGCTAGGCCGCGGCCGTAGCGATGGAAGCCCACCCGCAGGCCGAGGCAGGCGAAGAGAGGCGTCATAGCTGCGACCTCCCCGGGCTGAGCAGGTCGCGCAGGGCGTTGCCCAGGGCATCGAAGGCGAGCACCAGAGCCAGCAATCCCAGCCCCGGCGGCACCATCATCCACCAGGCGCCCGCCGGCAGGTGGGGCATGGCGTCGGCGAGCATGACACCCACCGAGGGGACGTGGGGCGAGAACCCCAAGCCGATGAAGGAGAGGGCAGACTCGTGCAGGATGGCGTGCGGGAACAGGAGCACCAAGCCGGTGAGGAACTGGGGCAGCAGGTGGGGCAGAATGTGCCGCCGGGCGATCCACAGCGGCGAGCGACCCAGACGGACGGAAGCGCGCACGAAGAGAGCATCCCGCAACTGGCCCGCCTCGGCACGCATGAGGCGGGTCATGGTGCCCCAGTGCGTTACCGCGACCGACCAGATGACGGCGTCGGTGCCGCCACCAAGGGCGAAGGCGATGAGAATCATCAGGACCAGGTGGGGGATGCTGTAGAGGGCGTCCACGGCCCAGGTCACGCCGGCATCCACCCAGCCGCCGGCCATGGCGGCTAGCAGTCCGGCGCTTACGCCGATGACGGCGGCGATGGACGAGGCGAGGACGCCCACCGCCAGGCTGCGCTCCAAGGCCTGCACCGTCCGGACGGCCACGTCGCGGCCCAGCTGGTCGGTGCCGAAGAGGTGGGCGGCCGAGGGCGGCCGGCGGGTCTCGTCGAGCGACACAGTCGCCTCGGGCAGCACCAGCGCCAGGGCGACGACCGACAGGCAGAAGGCGACGGACACCCCGGCGAGCAGCAGGGCCTGCCCGCGGCGCGAGCGCCACGTGGTGGCGGCGGCGCTCACTCGCCCACCTGCCAACGCGGGTTCAGGCGGCGGGAGACCACGTCGGCGAGGCGGTTCCCCACGAAGACGAAGACGGCGGTGAAGATGGCGATGCCCAGGAGGAGGGGCACGTCGCTGCGCAGTCCTGCCTGCACGGCGGCTCCCCCCAAGCCGGGGTAGGCGAAGACCGTCTCGGCGAGAACGGCGCCGCCGAACAGCTCACTGAAGGAGGCGAACTGCAGGGTCACGGCCGGGATGGCGGCGTTGCGCAGGCCGTGATGCCAGACGACGCCCCATTGGCTTTCGCCGCGGGCGCGGGCGAAGCGAGCGTACTCGCTGTCGAGCACGTCCAGCATCTTCTGCCGCGTGTGCAGGGTGAGGTTGGCCACTCCCAGCACCGCCAGGGTGGCCACCGGCAGGGCCAGGTGCCGCAGGCGATCGGCGAGGGTAACTTGCGCCAGGGGAACGCCGGGCGGGGTGGCGCAACAGGCCGGCGAGACTCTCAGCCAGACGGCGAAGATCAGGAGCAGCAGCATGCCCATCCAGAAGGTGGGCAGGGAGGAGAGAATATAGGAGTACCAGCGCAGAAGGTGGTCGAGCCACTTCCAGGGAGAGGCGGCCGCCGTCACCCCGAGGGCGAACCCGAGTATCCCGGTGACGATCCAGGCGCTGCCCATCAGGGCGAGAGAAGCGCCGAAGCGCTCGCCGATGACGTCGGCGACGGGGCGGTTGTAGATCATGGAGGTGCCCAGGTCGCCCCGCGCCACCCGGCCGAGCCAGCGGAAGTAACGCGTCAGGGGCGGGTCGTTCAGGCCCCAGCGCGCCGCGATGCGTTCCCGCTGCTCCGGCCCCACCCGCGCCAGATCGGCCCCCACATAGGCGTTGACCGGGTCCACCGGCGAGAGCATCACCAGCACGAAGCTAAGGGTGGCAACGAACCAGATGAGGCTGAGCAGGCGCGCCCCCAAGAGAAGGGCACGCCCCAGTGGGTGAGGCCGCCGCCCAGCGGGGGGCGACGGCTGCTCGTATGGTGCGGCATCCACGGTCACGGGCAGATCCAGGTCCACTGCTCCACGTTGGCGGTGATGGGCCAGCCGTGGCCGTGGGGGCCGGTCTGCGGCTCGCCCAGGTCCAGGCAGGTGTCGCGAAAGTATACGTGATCGACACTGACCAGCCAGGCCCAGGCGGCATCGCCCTGCTGGGCCACGCCGGCCTCGCCGTCCCACTGCGCCTGCTGCCAGGCGGCGAGGGCGGCTGCCTCGTCGGGCGCGGCCAAGGCGGCGTCCAGGTGGGCGTCCACCGCCGGGTTGCTGTAGAAGCCGGCGTTGTACCAGCCCTGCCCAACGTAGGAGGAGTGGAAGAGGTTGTAGAGCTCGGTGGGGTCATGGCTGCCCCAGCCGAAGAGGACGGGGTTGGCGTGCATGAGGCGCTGCACGTCGTCCCAGGTGCGCGTCTCCACGGTGACCTGGATGCCCAGCGGCTTCACGGCGTCGGCCACTGCCAGGGCCAGCCCCTCGCGCAGGGCGCTGCCCGCCGGGGCGAGCAGGGTTAGCCGCGCCTCCAGGTCTCCTTTGGTGAGGACGCCGTCCACCAGCTCCCAGCCGGCCTCGGCCAGCTCGGCGGCGGCCGTCTCCGGGTCGGCGTCGGCGAACTCGACCGCCGGGTTATGCCACGGGGTGTTGTGGGCGGGGCCGAAAGCGGGGGCGCCGTACCCGGCGAGCACGCCGCGCACCAGGGCATCACGATCCATAGCGTAGGCGATGGCGCGGCGGATGGCCGGGTCGGCGGTGACGTCGTTGCCGATGGGGTAGCCGTCGGCGGTGGCGCTACCGTCGTCGGGCACCATGGGGAACCCGACGCCGAAGTACTCCACCGCCGGGACCACCTGGCGCTCCATGCCCTCGATCGTCTGGTCCACCTGGGCGCGCGGCGCGACCACCAGGTCCACCTGGCCGGCGCGGGCGGCATTCATGGCGGCGTCCTCGTTCAGGAAGAGGAAGGTGATGCGCTCGATGTCGAGGGGGCCGCCGTAGTAGTAAGGGTTGGCCTCCACGATCAACTGCTGTCCTTGCTGCCATTCGACCAGCTGGTAGGGGCCGGAGCCCACCGGCTTGGTGGCGTAGTCGGGCCCGTAGAGGGTCTGAGGCACGATGCCGATGGTGGCCAACCGCTGGCGGAAGGTGCTTTGCGCCCCGCGGAGGCGGAACACCACCGTGTGGTCGTCCGGCGCCTCGGCCGCTTCCAGAGCGCTGAGGTCGGGGGCCAGGCCGGCCGTCCCGGCGGCGGTGAGGAAGGTGAAAGCCACGTCCGACGCCGTCACGGCGGAGCCGTCGGAGAAGCGGGCGTCCGGCCGGATGGTTACGGTCCAGGTGCGGCCGTCGTCGCTGACCTGCACGTCGGTGGCGAGGTCATGGACGAGGTTGAGCTGGGAATCGCGCTTGAGCAGGGTGCTCTGGAAAAGAGGGGAGCCGTAACGGCCCCAGCCCAGCAGAGGATCGTACCCCTCTTCGCTCTCCCCGCCGATGGCGACGACGATGGACCGCGTTGGTGCGGGCGCGTTGGCGTCGGGAGCAGGCTGGGAGGTAGCTCCGCTGCAGGCAGTGAGAGCCAAGGCGACGATGATCAGCAGTGCGAGGCGGCGCATGGCACCCCTCCCGGAGAAGGTGATGGCCCCACCCGGGAAGGGCGGAGCTTGTTGCGGATATTAGCAACAAGCCTCGGTGGTGTCAAGGGAGGAAGGAGGCGAGCGCACAAAGACGCGCGGCCTTGCGGTCGCGCGTCCCGGTTGCGTTGGCGCTACCCTCGGTGGGGCGAGCCTAGTCGAGCACCGGCAGCTTGACGGGCACGCCGCCCTGCGCCGCCGACATGTCGGCCGCCATGGCCAGTTCATGCGACTTCACGGCGTCGGCTACGTTCGTGTGCGACTCCTTGTCCGCCAAGATGCAATCCACGAAGTGATTGATCTCGAGCTGGAACGGGTGGTGAGTCACGTCGCCGCTATCGGGCAGCACCGTTGGGTAGCTGGCCCAGCTCGTCTGGCCCGGGTACTTGGCGGGCGACCAGACCAGGTTGTCCTTGATGGTGCCCTTCTGGCCCAGCAGGAAGACGTTGAAGACGTAGGGGCTCACGTTCTCGATGGACGAGGTGACCTTGCCCAGAGTGCCGTTGGCGAACTTGATCATGGTGACCGAGGTCGGGTCGTACTCGTACTTGTCGAAAGGCGGGTGGTTCCCGCGGGTGGAGTACGAACTCACCTCGACCGCTTCCGAGCCGAGGAACCAGCGCAGGGCGTCGATGGAGTGGATGCCGGCGGAGAGGAGCGAACTGCCCCCCACGGCCTTCTTGATGTTCCAGTGCCATTGCCCATACCAGGGGCCGATGCCGTGGTAGTAGTCGGACTCGGCGTAGAACACCTTGCCGATGGTGTCGTCGGCCAACTGCGCCTTGACGGTCTCGAACATGGGGTTCCAGCGCAGCACGAAGGACACGACCGTCTTCACGCCCGCCTTGGCCACCTCGTCGCGCAGGTGCTTCAGGCTGTCCAGGTCCACGGCGATGGCCTTCTCCAAGCAGATATGCTTGCCGGCGCGGGCGGCCATCACCGCCTGCTCCACATGCATGTTGGGCGGGCTGCAGATGGAGACGATGTCGATGCGCGGGTCGGCGAGCATCTGCTCGTAGGAGTCGAACACCTGGCAGGCCGTGCCTACCTCGGCCACCTTGCGCTCCGCGCCCTCGCGGGTGCGGCTGCACACGCCCAATAGCTCCGTGTGCGGGTTGGCGCACCAGGCGACCATGTGCTCTCCCGCGACCCAGCCCGTGCCGACGACGCCTACACCGAACTCAGCCATTTCCGTACCTCCTTGGCGACTGTATGCCAGTGGTTGTGGGCGAGGGACGGCCGGGACGACCACGTCGCGGACCGCGCCTGGTCCTCCGAGCCTCGCTGCCCGCCCAGTGAAGATTCAGCCCCTTATACCACAGATCGCCGGAGTGTAAAGCCTGCCCCGGTCGGACGGTTCCGCAGAGCGACCTCGCTCTACCGGCTAGGGCTAGGCTAGGTGGAACTCGGGGCTTCCCTGCGCACTAGGCAAGAGGGCTTCCTCGACCCAAGCACGCGCCTCGGTTTGCGGAGCGAATCCACTGAAACGCCGGTACTCCGGGTGCCCACCGTAGGGGGCGCCTCTGCCGTGTCCGCGTTGGCAGACGCGATAGGGAAGTGACCAATGCCGCTCCACCGTCCGCTTGCGCAGACGGCCAGCCGCAGACTCAACAACCCCGGCTTCAGCCGAGGGCACTGCTCCGGTCTAGCCACGATCGCCCGTACCAAACCTGGCCCGCTTGACAGAGACCGCTCCCCGGCAGTATACGAGGCTCACGGTAGGCGGCGAAGGCGACCCGGCCAGTGGAGGTAAGCGGTGGACAGGGCCATAGTGATGGTGGTGGACGACGACCCGGACTTCGTGGAGATCACGCGTACCGTGCTGCAAGCGCACGGGTACGAAGTCGCCAGCGCTTCCAGCGGCCAGCAAGCCTTGGAGATGATGCGGCGGGAGCGACCGGACCTGGTCCTCCTGGACGTGATGATGCGCGGCGCGACGGAGGGGTACGACGTCACCCAGGTCATGTACGGCGACGCGGACCTGAGGGACATACCGGTGCTCATGGTGACGTCCATCATGGACGGGGCCATGGCGGACCAGTTCCCCACCGATGAGTACCTGCCGGTGGCCGAGTTCATCACCAAGCCCGTGGCCCCAGAGCGGCTGGTGGAGCGGGTGCGCGCCCTCATCGGGAGGTAGCCGGTGGCCGGGAGTGCCTGCGCCGAACCCCGGCGCGAGCGCATCGGCGGCATACTGCATTGCGGCAGACTGACCCGCATCGGCGTCATGCACGTGCCCGATCGCCCAGGTGTGGCGGCGGAGGTGTTCGGCACCCTGGGAGAGCGGGGCATCAACACGCCCTTCATCGTCCAGTCCATCGAACTACAGGGCTTCACCAACATCATTATCTGCGTCTCCTCTTCTGATGCCGATGCTGCGCTGGCGGCCCTGCAGGGCCTACAGCCGACGCTCAATGCCGCCGCCTACACCCAGGAAACTGGCATGGCCCTGGTCTCGATATTCGGCCCGGACTTCCGCGAGCGGCCGGGCATCGCCGGCATCGCCTTCGGCGCGCTGGCGAAGAAGAAGATCAACATCCTTGCCATCAGCACCTCCATCTCCACCATATCCTGTCTGTTGCGGCACGAGGACCTGGCCGGGGCCAGGCAGGCCCTGGAGGATGCATTTGCGCTCCCGTAACGGAGCGCCGCCCTCAGTGCCCAGCAATCCACCCGCGGGGCCGGCCGTGCATGGGGGAGCCGTGAACGAGCAGCAGCGCTCCATAGCGGCCATGTTTGAGCAACAGGAACTGCTGAGCCGCGTCGGCTGGCAGCTTTCGTTGCGCTGGATGGCCGAGGGTCTGGTGCTGGTGGCCGTAGTGTTCACGGCGGTGGTGTTCCCCGGCGTACTGCCCACTGTCCGGCTGCTAGCCATCCTGGCGCTATTGGTGCTCTCCAACCTGTTGGTGATGCGGGTGCTCCTGCCGCGTTCCCGCCGGGGCGAGTTGCCTTGGGGAGCGGACGTGTTGGTGAAGGGCCAGATGATGGTGGACCTGCTGGCCTACACCGCCTTCCTGCACTGGTCCGGCGGGGTGGAGAACCCGGCTTCCGTCTTCTACGTCCTCCAGGTGATAATCGCCGGCGTCCTGCTGTCGGAGCGCTGGGCTTTCCTGGCCGCCGGCGCGTCGTCGCTGCTCTACGCCGGGGTCCTGGCGGCAGAGTACGCCGGCTGGCTACCGCACGTGCATCTGACCGGCCTCATGGACACCGAGCTCTACCGGCAGCCGATGCTCCTGCTGCTCAGTTGGGCCGTGCTCAGCAGCGCCCTGGTGGTGGCCGCCTATTTGGCCAGCGATATCGTGCAGCGGATGCGGGCCCGGGAGCGGGAGCTGTTCCAGTCCAACATGTCGTGCGAGCTGCGCTCGGGCGAACTGGCTAACGCCAACCAACGCCTCAATGAGATGGCCGCCTCGCGCGATACCTTCCTTCGCTACGTGACGCATGAGCTGCGCGCTCCGGTGGGTGCCATCCAGAGCTACCTGCGACTGCTGCGCGAGGGCTACATCGAGCCGGAGCGGGTGCCGGAGGTGGCGCTCCGAGCGGAGCACCGCTCCGAAGAGGTCCTCGCCCTGATCGGTGACCTGCTGGACCTGGGGCAGGTGGAGCGGGCGCAGGTCCTGGAGGGGCGGGAGCGAGTGGATCCGCTGGGCTCACTGATGGAGGCGGTGGACATGCTGCGCCCCAGCGCCGTCACCAAGCAGGTCACGCTGGAGGTGCTCGCTCAGGGGCAGGTGCCGGTGCTGTTCTGTAACCCGCGCCACCTGGCGCTGGTGTGGAACAACCTGATCAGCAACGCCGTCAAGTACACCCCGCCGGAGGGAACCGTCCGGGTGCGGCTCAAAGTGGAGGATGAGCGGCTGGCTGTCGAGGTCAGCGACACCGGCATCGGCATCGCCCCCGAGGAGAAGGAGCGCATCTTCGACGAGTTCTACCGCAGCGACGCCGCCCGTCGCTTCGACGAGCACGGCACCGGCCTGGGCCTGGCCATCGTGCAGCGGGTGGCGCGGATGTACCAGGCCGACCTGAGCGTGGAGTCGGAGCTGGGCCGGGGGACGACCTTCCGCGTTACCTTCCCCCTCCAGAACCTGCAGGCTACCGGGGAGCCGCCGGACCGCCGTCACGGTCCGCGCCCGGGTAAGCTGCCCCGCACGCTGGTGTAGAGGGGGGCGGGCGGGACGGCTATCGTTCCAGCACCCGTTCCAGCGCCCGGATGGACTCATCCACTTCGCGATCGCCCGCCAGGAGGGAGAGGGCCTCGTACAGGGCCTTGGCCTTCCTGCGGTCGCGCTCCGTCTTCGCCAAGGCCATCACCTCGGGCAAGAAATGGGGGTGGCGCCGGGCGACGATGACGGTAGCAAGGTAGCGGTAGGCGTCGTGGAGATGCGTCTCGCGCAGGAAGCCGACAACGAACTCGGCCTGACCGGGGCCGGACTCGTGGGCCAGGATGAGATCGAAGAGGCCGACCAACACCAGCTCGTCTTCGGATTCCTGGTAGCGCTCCACCAACGGAGGGAGGAGCGCCGGGGGCAGAGACGTCAGGCTGCGCAGGCATTCGCTCAGCACCTCGGAGCGCGCGCCTTCGGGCCCGGTGAGGCAGGCATAGAGGGGCAGCCACTGCTCCTGGGCCGCCAGGACGCGGGCGGCGGTGAGGCCGGGCTCGCCCGACATGGGCGAGTTGTAGACGTCGCCCAGGAGGCGGGCGGCGTGGAAGGCGGCCAGGCCGGGGTCCACCTCGATCAGCGCCAGGAGCGCGGCGGCACGCAGGTGGGCCGCCCCCTCAACGCGGCCGGGCGGGGGGAACTCGTAGGTGAGGAGGGCACGCTCCAGCAAAGGCGTGTCCGCGGATCGCACCACCGGCCGCAACGCGCGCAGAACGGCGGCGCGCACGTAGGCGCCGGTGTCGCGCTTGTAGGGATCGGCGTCGTAGTGGTCGTAGAGAGTCGCCAGCAGGGCGCGGTCGTCCTGGGCGGGGTCTTCGGCGAAGCTGAGGAGGGCGTCACGCTCCCGGGCGCCGAAAGGCTCCTCCGCGAAGGCCTCGAGCACCGCCAGCAAGCGTTCCTTGTCGTATCGCGCACGGCTCCGCCCGCCACGCGCCTGCCCCGACCGGCGGCTCACTGGGTCTCCACTACCACGACCGAGTCGGCCGGGTCGGGCGCTTGATCGGGCCCGTGGACGTACACCTTGCCGGCCACGTTCTGCACCGGCAGGGAGCGCCGCTCGCGGTCGGCGAGCAGGTAGGCGCCGGTCACCGGGCGGCCGACGTCGGGCACGCGGATGTCTCCCAGCTCCGGCCAGTCGAATACGTGTAGGTAGACCTTTCCCTCTGAGGTGGTGCTGCGGCACCAGTCCAGGCCCTGGATGGGGCCGGGGCGAGTGGCGTAGACGGACTCGCCGTTGACCTTGAGCCAGGCGCCCATGGCCCGCAGTCGCTCCACGCTGGGCGCGGGGATGACGCCCTCGGCGGTGGGGCCGACGTTGAGCAGGTAGTTGCCGCCCTTGCTGGCGATGTCCACCAGCTTGCGGATCAGGTCATCCACCGACTTCCAGTTGTGGTCGTAGCTCTTGTAGCCCCAGGTGTCGTTGATGGTGGCGGGCGTCTCCCAGTCGGCCTCGACGAGCCCGTCGGGGATGCGGTTATCGCCCGCCTCGGCGTAGTCGCCCAGGGCATTGCCCAGCCGCCCGTTGACCAGGCAATCGGGCTGCAGCTCGTGGACGAGGTCGAGCAGTTCCCGGCTCTGCTGCGCACTGATGCGGCGGGGTGTGTCGAACCAGACGGCGGCGATGGGCCCGTAGCCGGTCATCAGCTCGCGCACCTGGGGCTTGACGTAGCGCTCGATGTAACCGTCGAAGTCCTTGGCGCTCTCGTCGTAGTCCCAGTTGTTGCCGTCGCCGTCGGGGTGGTGCCAGTCCTGAGTCTGGGAGTAGTAGAAGCCGAAGCGGAGACCCTGGCGCTGGCACTCGTCCGCCAGCTCCTTGAGGGGGTCGCGCCCGAAGGGGGTGGCGTCCACGATGTTGTAGGGGCTGACGCGCGAATGGTACATGCAGAAGCCGTCGTGATGCTTAGCGGTGATGAGCAGGTACTTCTGGCCTGCCTCGCGCGCGAGGGTCACCCATTGGGCGGCGTCGAAGTGGGTGGGGTTGAACTGGGCCGCCAGTTGCTCGTACTCGGCGACGGGGATGCGGGCGTTGTGCATGATCCACTCGCCGATGGAGGGGATCTCCTCGCCCTTCCAGGTGCCTGCCGGGATGGCGTACAGGCCCCAGTGGATGAAGAGGCCGAACTTGGCGTCGCGGAACCACTCCAGGCGAGGGTCCTGGCGGGCGCCCTCGCGCTGCCGCTGAGCTTCACGGATAGCGCCTTCGACCATGGCCGTTGCCTCCAGGAGACGAGATTCACCGCAGAGAACACAGAGAGCGCCGAGAAGAGGGGAGAGGATCGGGGTGCTGTGCCCGGTCGCTCCCTGCGCGGACAGGGCCAGTCTAGCGGGAGTAGGGGTGAGGATCAACCGCGGGCGACGGGGTCGCCCCGCCGGATCGTCGGTCCGGCGCGAATGGCGCCGAGGCCGCCTCGCCGGAGCCGCCCCGCCATGACTGGTCGGGGCTATGAACAAGCGAAGCCCGCCCTTCGGCGGGCTGTGTGCATGGCGGTCCCTCTCCATTCCTCAGCCCGCGAAGGCGGGCTTCGCCAACTCGTAGCCCCGCGGCTTCAGCCCGGGGCGACCGGGGGCAACGCAACCGTGTCCTATGCCCACCCCTACCGGTGTCGGGGCGGGGCGCCGAGCGCGTCATGGTGTTGGCCACAGGCCCTCAGCGGGCGTCTTTAGGCGCCCGCTCCGACGGGCTCTGCTCCATGTAGCACCGGGCCACTCATGGCAGGGCGACCGAGGCGCCTCGCTCGGAGCCCCCCTTGATGCCCCGCCCAACCTGCGGTCTAATGGCGGCACGGAGGTGAGCGACATGCGGATTGTGATGCGCGATCGGTCCGGGAACGGCGGGTCCTGGAGACTGGTGGAGTCCAAGGACTATGGCCAGGAGGTGAACATGCATGCGCTGCTGGCCGAGTCGCCCACGCTCATTCCCACCGACGAGTTGCCCGGGGTCTCGTCGCCGTTTGTGGTTGCGGTAAGGGAGTTTAGCCTGCCCGGCTCTGGTAGCACGGATCTGGTTCTCTTCAGCCCAAGCGGGGACATCGCCGTAGTTGAGTGCAAGCTGGCCACCAACGCGGAGATCAAGCGCAAGGTGATCGGTCAGATCCTGGAGTATGGCGCTTACCTCTGGCGCATGACTTACGAAGAGGTGGACGACCGCGTGCGGCGCCAGCACCCGGACGGCCTGGCCGAGGCCATGCGCAAGGCAGTGGCCGACGATGGCGATTGGGATGAGGAGGCGTTCCGGGCGTCGGTGGCGGAGACGTTGCGGACCGGGTCATTCAACCTGATCATCGCCGTGGACGCGATCAACGACGAACTGAGTCGCACCATCGCCTTCCTCAACGGCTGCGGCAACCCCGCCTTCACTTTCCATGCCCTGGCCCTGCCGCGGTTCCAGTCCGGGCACGTGGAGATCCTGGTGCCCGACCTGCACGGGCCCACGGTCGGCACCACTCCGCCATCGGCGAATCGCTGGACCGAAGAGCGGTTCCAGGGGGAGGTAGCGAAGCTGACGACCGAAGCGGCAGCCGTGATCCGCGATGTGCATGAGTGGATCCGTACGATCACTGGATCAGTCCGCTTCGGCACCGGGACGGCCGCTGGGAGCACATCGCTCTACCTCCGAGGCGTCAGTCGCGAGGTACGCGTCTTCACGGCGTACACCTACGGCCGCGTTGAGTTGGCGTTCGGGTCCCTCATTCTCGACAGCCTGAATGACGTGGCCGAGACCCTCCACAGCCGGCTGCGACGTCTGCCCGGGTTCGGCGGCCTCCCTGATCAGGCCGCCAAGTATCCCTCCGTGAGCATCCAGGAAGCCTTCGTGGACCATCCCGAGAACCTGGACAAGTTCAAGCAAGCCGTGCTGGACGCCGTCGAGTCCATCCGCGCCGCCCAGAACACAGGAGACCAACCATGAGAATCCTCGTCGGGGCCATCGGCCACGAATCCAACACCTTCTCCCCCGTCCCCACCGCCTGGGCCGACTTCACCGCCCGCTTCGGCGCCGACTCCCTCGCCCGGCCGCGCGGATCCCTCGCCGGCATCGTGGACACGCTGCGGGCCGCCGGCCACGAGCTGGTGCCCACCATCGCCGCCCATGCCATGCCCGGCGGGGTGGTGCGGCGCGACGCCTTCGATCGCCTGAAGGCCGCCCTCCTCTCCGGCCCCGATGACGTGGACGGCGCCTGCATCTACCTGCACGGGGCCATGCGCGCCGAGGGCGAGGACTACGGCGACACCGCCCTCCTGGAAGCCCTGCGCGCCAAGCTGGGGCCGGATGTGCCCATCGTGGTGGCGCTTGACCTGCACGGCAACATCACCGCCCGCATGGTCGCCGCCGCCGACGCCTTGGTCACCTACCGCACCGCGCCCCACATTGACACCTACGAGACGGGCGTCCGCGCCGCCGAGGTCTTCCTCAGAGCATTGGGCGGGGCCAAGCTGATGATGGGCTTCACCAAGGCGCCCATCCTCATGCCCGGCGAGTTCGCTCAGACCTCCTTCGAGCCGATGAAGTCCATGGTCGCCATGCTGGAAGAGGTGGACCGCCTCCCCGGCGTGCTCTCCTCGTCCATCGTCAAGGTCCACTGCTGGGCCGACATCG
>ERZ747221.409-NODE-409-length-51525-cov-11.037378_pt1 | contig 51525 bp, 44 predicted proteins | sample MGYA00374949_ERZ747221 | MGnify/ENA primary metagenome ERZ747221 (study PRJEB28779, sample SAMN05720172) | bioreactor metagenome | isolation source: Anaerobic biogas reactor | place: USA:Washington, USA | collected 2015-08-08 ... | reverse complement strand
CTGGAGCGCCAGCGGGCGCGAGCGAAAATGGCCCAAGGTGCACGGTACTAACGGGGCACCCCACTCTCTCCCCGCTCCCCCCTACCGGGGAGTGGGGGAGGTATGGGGTGGAGGGCATCTGGAGTCGGCCCGGGCCGGTGAGGTCATGACGATGCTATCCCCGGCCCGTGGTGTGGGCTCCGAGGGGTTGTGTCCCGGCGCCTCCGCTCCGGCCATGTCGTTGCAGGTGCTTGAGCTTCGAGCATGTGCTCAAGGTGCTGAGCGGGGTGCAACCGTCAAGTCAAGCAACCGCGACCGGGAAGACAACGCGAAGACAAGCGAGCGGTGGCCGTTGTGTCGACTTGACGGGGTGGGGAGTGCCTCCAGCCTATTTCCGCTACGGGGCTGGGGGCTTACCTTGCCGCAATCTGTACGGGTTTCCAACTCTGCCACTAAAACATTGAAAGAGAGGTGAATCATGGCGAAAAAGCCGCCAGCACCACTACCTGAACCTCCGGCGAACCTCAGCGAAGCCTCCAAAGACCTCTGGCGGGCCGTGGTGACCGAGCCTCTGTCGGCCGGGCGGGCGGCCCTTATCACGACCGCTCTTGAAGCCCACGATAGGGCCGAAGAAGCCTCTGCCATTCTGCGGAGTGAGGGTCTTACCACCACAACGGCCGTCACCGGCGCCGTACACGTACACCCGGCCGTCAAGATCGAGCGAGACAACCGAGCCCTATTCGCCCGCCTTTGGCTGGCCTTGGGGCTGGAACGTGATGACGTCGTGAGGTGGTGACCATGAATGAAGATATCCGCATCCTAGTCGATGCCGTCATCGAGGCCCACCGGCAGGAGCCGGACTCGTGGAACTGGGCTCCCTCCGGCATTGAGCTTTTCACCCGCCGGACGCGGCGCCGCCGACTCTTGGAAGACGAGGATCCGAAACCCTATCATCCGCTGCTTAACGACTTGAGCGATAAGGCGGGCATATTGGCGGTCGACTACGTGTGCCAACAGATAGCGCTCCCTGACCGGCCACCGGCAACAGAACTTGCCGAGCATATCCGCAAGCGCGCTGGAACCTGGAAGGCGGCCGAGACTCTCTACCGTGAACGTCTGCAACAGCGCAAGCGGGCGCCCACTACGTAACCGCTTCCCCCGGCCGACACGGCCGCACAAAGAAGACAGGCCCCGGGGCTCGGACACCTCGGGGCCGCTTTTGTCTTTGGTCGATTCAGTGGCCCGCCCCGTTCCGGAATTATTTCCCTAACGGGACCTTGGCGATCCTGGCGGCGTGCTCAGTGGCCTTGCCCTTGTCACTTTCGGGAATTATTTCCCTAAGCGGTTTCCCGCCATAGACACCGGGGGCACTTGTTCCCTGCCGCTCCCGGGCCTGCGCTTCGCCGGACAAAGGTTCCGGAACTATTTCCGTAGCTTTCGCCGCCGGTCTGGCGGGTTTCAACGTCCGGTAACGTGACCTTGACCCTGCCCCACGTGCGCGAGGGGTGGCCGAACGTGATTTATCTCCGGATAAAACACGTTCTCCCTGCCCCACGTGCGCGAGGGGTGGCCGGTGGGGTGTCCTGTTCCGTGACACCCCACCGGTTGCCGTGGAATGTCTCCCAGCTAGCGATCTCCCCCCGCGCCTGTCCGAGCATAAGAAAAGGCCCCCGGCACTTACACCGGGGGCCGCTCTTTCTTCATACCTGCCGCGTATCGCTTATGGCCGTATTGGGGGGTAGTCCTACCCCTCCGTGGTGCTTTCGTCGCGGTGTGGGCGATCCTGTGAAGCCTGCGGCCGGGGCAGGCGCTCCACGACGATCACCGGCTCACCCATCGGGACCATTCCTTCGAGCCGGTGATCGTCACAAGCATAAGCAAAGGCCGGGGCGGGCATGGTCGGAGTCTTCCAGGCAAGGTGCCATGTCGGCGGCCGGTCGCACCAGTCACAGTGAATGAGATTCCCTGTCCGGCTCATTTTGACGTTACCTCCTCAGTCAATCCTAGCCGCTCGGCTACGGTGGGCGGCACCAGGTAATACAGAGGTGGGTCTTCGGGGTAGACGATGCTCGCGAGCTTGACGACGTGGGTGTACTGGTCCCATCCCATAACATTGTCGCTCATAAGTGTTGTGTCATAGTCACAAAGACTATCGAGCCACGCCTCCACGCCTTCCGAGTCGCCCGCATATTGCACGAGGCCCTGTCCTTCATAGTGCCGAGCGTCGATCATCTGAACCCGGGCGTCCGTAAGATCACCCTCCGTGCGAATCTCAATCTCCGGTCCGACTGTGAGATTGTCTTCCGGTATGGGCGGCGCCGTCCTATCAAGTGCGACCCGGAGAAACTGGACCAGAGACGTTGCAATATCGTGGACCCGATCACTCTCCGGTATCGTCTCTAGGAGCTCCATGACGTGCTGCATGGTGTTGAAACCGTACTCTTCGCCCTGAGTCTGTATGTCGGTGCTAGGATTCATCTTGTCAGTTCCTTTCGTGTGAAGGTGCTGGCCATGCCCCCGGTGACCAATACTCACGCGGGGGCTCTTGTCTACCGCTACACTTCTTCCATAGGCGCCCCCTGTATGTAAGCGAAAAGGATCGTTATCGCCTCTGTGGGCTCCTCTGTAACCCCATGGCCGCCCCATCCACCCCGGCGAAAGTGCCGGTCTATCGCCCACCAAGGAGCCGATAGACCAGCGCGGAGAAGTGCCCGCATGGTCCGGTCTATCTCCCCGTTTCGCTGGTACTGCCTCAAGGCTTCATCGGCCTTCTCCAATTCTTCCTCCATAGGTGGCTCGGCATCGGGTACTGTCCGGAGCCCTACATAGTCCAGGCCGTACTCCCTCAGCGCCCGGGCGAGCTCCTCCGGGGAGCCGAAGCTCCAGCGCCACCCCTCCGCCCTCCCCCCATTCTCAGCGGCTCCAGTCAGTTTAGGCGGCGTTACGTCTGAGAGCTTCTCCAGCGCCCGCTTCCTGATCTGCCCCACCCGTGCCTTCGTTATTCCCAACGTCTTGCCAATAGCCGCGTTGGTTTCTTCTCCGCGCCCGAATAGGCCCCACCCTCGCTCCAGAATCTCTCGCTCGCGAGGCTCCAGGTGCTCGAGAAGGGTGCGGGCATGGCGGGCCGCCGGTGACTCTTCCTCCAACTCATAGCTGTCTGGGTACTCTTTGGCCTCTTCCCCGAATGCTTCCCCCGTCTTCCACAAATCAGGGTCAGCAGAGGCCCGTTCTACACTGCGAGCATGACGCCCACGGGCCTGCATCGGCGGGTACCATGCCTGTCTACTAACCCGCTCGTTCTCTCTTCTCTGCCGCTCCTCTCGGCCAACGCCTGTAGACGGTCGCTCGATTACCTCCGGGGGCCTTGTTGGCTCCGCGGTTCCCAGCGATACAAGCTGAGGGCGAACCTTGCTCATTCCCCCCGCGTGTGGAATGAGAACGCTGGCCCACGCCTCCGGATTGGCTTCCTTGAGTGCGCGGTTAATCTCTCCTGTGATCCGGTGTACTGCATAGGTAGAGAACTTGAATCGACGCGACGGGTCGAACTTCTTGGCGGCATCATAGAGCCCGATCTGTCCGGCTTGTATCAGCTCAGGCAAGCAAAGACCCCGTCCGAGATACCGGTTCGCCGTATCGACCACAAGCCCGGAGTGCTCTTCCATCCTCCGCGTGACCGTTTCACTATCCGGACCTACGAAGTCGCGGGCCTCGTACTGTCTGATCTTTGCCCGGTCTTTCGCGAAGTTGTATTTCTTCAGCCACCACACCAGGTGCTTGAGCGCTGAATCTAGTTCACTCTTGGACATAAATGGTCCAGCGCACGCCCGCAGCAGATTGGGGAAGAGGCCCTCGGGGCCGTTGCTTGTGTTACACCAAACGCCCGCATAGACGCCAAGGTTTGAAATGCGCTCAAGCCTTTGGATATAAGCATCGAGCGCAGGCTTGCCCGGGCTGCCCCGCGTCCCCCGTTTCGGACGGCTCTTGTGGAGCTGCTTCTCAGCAAGGAACGTAGAGGCAGCGAAAGTAAGATCGTCGATCACCGTCTGCTCTTCGAGCGGATGCAGACCCTCGGGTCTCTGGCGGAACAGGCTAAGAATCCGCTCAGCCTCCTCGGCTGAATAGGAAAACGGATGTTCCGCTACGTGAACGATAACCTCAATCGTCCAGCGATCCATCCACCTGTCAACCATGTTACCGGCCTCTCTCCATCTCGATTACCTCTCCGCCCGGCTTCTTCTCCATGGCCGCCTGAATCTCGCCCGCGATTAAGTCAGCAGCTTGTTTCAGCGGGTCGGTCGCGAGGTGGGCATAGCGTTGCGTTGTAGCCGGTTGGGTATGCCCGAGCAACGCCCCGATCATAGGAAGTCCGAGATTGCGACCGGCGCCCACGCTGGCGAAGGTGTGCCGCAGATCGTGCACGTGCACCTCTTTGAGCCCCGCCGCCGTCCTTACCTTCTCCCATGCCTTCGCCGGGTTGGTAATGTGCACGTATTCGCCCCTGGCGTTCTTCCGGGGCGCGGGCAGGACATACGGGTTACCCTCTACTCTGTCGGCCTCTTTGAGCAACTGGAGGGCGGGAGCCGAGAGGACTACTCGTCTCTTGCCCGTCTTACTGTCCGGGAGCAAGAGAAGCCTCTGCTCGAAATCCACTTCTTCCCACTTGAGGGTAAGAATCTCGTTCAGTCGGCAACCCGTGAAGAGCAGCAGTCGAAACAGAAGAGCCTGAGGCGGGGTTATCCGGGGCTCCTCTGACTTCTTCCCCGGCAAAGGTAGCGGCGCGTTCTCCAGCTTCTTGAGGGCCGCACTCAGCCGGGCGAGCTCGTCGGCGTTCAGGTAGCGCTCGCGGGGCTTCTCGGGGTACTTCTCGATATGGCGGCATGGGTTACTGCCGTCAGGGCGAAGCCCCCACGCCTCGGCTAGATTCATCATCTTGGAGAGAAGAGCCACGGCCCGGTTAGCGAAGACGGGAGTCTTCACCATGCGGCTATGAAGCCCGGCCACGTCCTGCCGCGTTATGGTCGTGATCTTCCTGGAGCGCAAGTCAGGGAGTAGCACGGCCTCCAGGATCTTCTTGTCTTCCGCTACGCTCTTCGGCTTCTTGTGCGGCTCCGCGTATTCGCTCAAGTATCGTTTGGTGAACTCAGCGAAGGTGGGCTCTGCTCGCTTCTTCTTCTTGTCCTCCGCCGGGTCGCCGCCGGTCACCGCTTCCAATAGCTTCTCTTTGGCAAGCTGGCGGGCTTCCTCCGGCGTTAGGCGCCCGTGAGGTCCTAGAGTGAAGCGTCTGCTCCGGCCTTCGGGGCTCCGGTATTGCACCACGTAGGACTTGTGACCGCCCCGGCCGACCCGAAGACCAAACCCCGGCAGAATGTCATCCCAGAGAAAGGTGTCCTTCTTAGGATTCACCTTTGCCGCGTCGACCGTCCGTTTCGTGATCCTCACTGCCCGCCTCCTTGACTAGCTGACCATTAGTCAGCCGGTTAGTCGCGTAAGCACCGCGTAAACATGAGGTGTCTGAAGGCATAATACCACGTAAAACGGACGGCAAGAGAAAGCAAGAGCTGAGACGGTCAAAATACTGTGTTTAAGCGGGGTCTTTGCCCTTAAACCCGCTTGTCTACTGAGGAGCCGGCGAAGGGACTTGAACCCCCAACCTGCTGATTACAAATCAGCTGCTCTACCATTGAGCTACACCGGCCCGAGATGCGGCTCCCCCCTGGTCCGCGACAACACGCTCGGGGAGAGGTCACCAGATTCTACCGCGTCCACATCAATCTGGGAGTCGACCAGGCGAAGCGCCCGGGCATGCCCGCCTCATGACGGTGCAGCCCTAAGGACTTACAGCAGCACCCGCCGGCTCTCCAGATGGAGCGTCACTTTGCGTTTGACGCGTTGCAGGGCGTTATCCACCGTCTTGGTGTCGTGGCCGATCTGGGCAGCGATGGCTTCGTAGGAGTTCCCCTCCAGGTAGTACTTCAACACCAGCGATTCGAGCGGGCTGAGCAACCTGAGCAGACACTCGGTGAGACTGCCCACCTCCTCCGAGCTGATCACCTGCTGCACCGGATCGCTGGTCCGCCCCGAGGGCAGGACATCGGCCAGGGTGCGGCTGTCGAAGTCGGCGCTGGAAGGTGAATGACTGAAGCTCACGTACGTGTTGAGCGGCACGTGCTTCTGCCGGGAGGCTGTCTTTATGGCGGTGATTATCTGGCGCGTGACGCACAGCTCGGCGAAGCTGCGGAAGGTGGTGCTGCGATCACTCTCGTAGTCACGGATAGCCTTGTAGAGACCTATGTTGCCCTCTTGGATGAGATCGTCTCCGTCACCGCCGGCCAGGAAGTACGAATTGGCCTTCATACGGACGAATTGACGGTACCGGGTCCAGATACACTTGAACGCGTCGGGGTCACCGGTCTTGGCAAGTGCGACCAGCTCCTCGTCGCTTGTCTCGGCTGCTGGCCTGTCGGGAGCCTTTCTGGCAAATGCCGTGCTCTCCATCCCTCATCCCTCTCGCCTCGCGGTTGCGGGTCAAGCATCGGATCCGCGCTCCGGATGGTCTCCCCCTACGGACGGCGCCGCCAACTCGTCTCGGAGCGCCTTCAACTTGCCCACCGTGGCCGGGTCGATCCTCTCTTCGATCCGATGACCCATTGTAATGCAATTCTGACGATTTGCAATCCTTTTTGTGTGTTCTTGCAAATCCCCGACGAATTGGCGCGAGGAACGCCGGATGACATTGGGCCGGAATACGGTCTTCTGGAGCTGGTAGTCCGACGACACGGCTACGACGTTTTCCCCTGCACTTATGGCATAAACCTCCCGCTCGATGATGCTGTCCGCCGAGCGCGAGAAGGACCCAAAGTAGACCTCAACATTGCTGGTTGCACTCTCTGATTTCTGCAACATCTGACTGTGAGAATCAAACACCACGATGGCCCTGTCGGGGGTGCCCCCCATGAAGCTGGCTATGCGATCGATCAGGCGCGCCCGCTCCTCTTCCAGATCGAGCACACCCTCATGGCCCAGAAGTTCGTGGAGTACGTTGTAACCATCGATGAGGTAGACGGTCATGTGCGGATCGCCTTCCCCCGGAGCGGGTCAAATCCTTTCGCCGTTCGTGGTCCGCTGCCGTATGGCCTCGTACGTGAGAATCCCGGCAGAAACGCTCACGTTCAGCGATTCCACCCTCCCCACCAGGGGCAAGGCCACCAGCACGTCGCACAGCGATGCCACGCGCCGTCCCAGGCCCTCCCCCTCCGAACCCAACACGAAGCAGGTGGGATAGGTGTAATCCTGCGCGGTGTAGGGACTGTCCGCGTCGGCCGCAGCTCCGTAGATCCAGAAGCCGGCTTCCTTGGCGTTGGCCAGGAAGTCAGAGAGATTCCGCACCATACCGACAGCGGCATGTTCGGTGGCTCCGGCTGAGGCTTTGACCACGGCCCCGGTCACCTCGGCGGCTCGATGCCGGGGGATGAGCACCCCGGCTCCGGCGGCCTCAGCCGTACGGATTATGGCTCCCAGATTGTGCGGATCCTGCACCTCGTCCAGCGCGATCAGCAAGGTGTGGCCCCGGAGTATCTCGTCCTGATCCAGATAGGGGTACGGATCGACCACGGCAGCGATACCCTGATGATCGGGAGTGTTCAACCGCGCCGTCAGCTCTCCTGACGAGACCCGGTCTATCGGGGGCATGACCCCTTGCACGGCCGACCACCAGCCCCGAACGCTGCCCTCCAGCTCATCGCCGGCCTCCCCAGTCGCCACCAGGATGACGTGCACCTGCCTGCGGCCCCGCAGCGCCTCGCGCACGGGATTACGTCCGTAGATAAGGTCGACACCGGGGCTGAGGTCATCGTACAGCTCGTATTCGTCTGAATACGGGCGGCGCGGCAACGGCCGGACGGAACCGACGTGTGCTCCGCCCTGCAGGAGGCGATGCCCGCCTCCCTTGCTTGAGCTTCTACTTGGCTGCGACGACTTTGAACCCACCTGGCACATCCCTCACTTCGTAGCCCCGCTCGCTGATAGCGGCGCGTAGTTCGTCGGCTCGCGTGAAATCTCGGGCGGCCCGGCACTTCTGCCGCTCTTCAGCCATGGCGATGATGTCAACCGGTATGTCGCCCCCACTTCCGGCGACCGCATCCAGCCCAAGAACGTGCACCATCTCCCCCATCTTCGCGCGTACCTGGGTGGCCGTGTCCGCGTCTACCTCGCCTGCCGCCAGAGCAGCGTTCGCTTCCCTGGCCAGACCGAAGATCTCAGCCAGAGCCGCAGCCGTGTTCAGATCGTCGGCCATGGCGTCGGCAAAGGCCCTCTCTCTCGCCGTGACCCGCTCCAGCAAAGCAACGGCCGTTGTGGCGCCCGTCTTCTCGTCCGGCGCGGCGCCACCGCCTGCCTCGACCCGGTCGGCCAGTGCCGCGAAGACGTTGCGCAGGCGGTTGACCTGCTGCTCCGCCTCCTCCAACACCTCGGTGTTCAATTCCATGGGACTACGGTAGTGGCTGCCCAGGAACACCATCACCAGGGCCTCCGGCCGGTACCTGTCTAAGATCTCCCGCAGAGTGAGGATGTTGCCTAGACTCTTCGACATCTTCTCGTCACCCAGGTTGAGCATCCCGTTGTGCATCCAGAACCGTACGAACGGGGCACCCAACGCGCCTTCGGCCTGGGCGATCTCGTTCTCGTGATGGGGGAAGATCAGATCGCGGCCTCCACCATGGATATCGAACCCTTTCCCCAGGTACTTGATACTCATAGCCGAACACTCGATATGCCACCCGGGCCGACCCGCCCCCCAGGGACTATCCCACGAAGGCTCCCCCGGTTTCGCCCCCTTCCACAGAGCGAAGTCCAGCGGATCGGCCTTGTCTTCACCCACTCCTACCCGAGCCCCGTGGCGCATCTCCGCCACCTGCTGTTTGGAGAGCTTCCCGTAGTCTGCGAACCCGCCCACCTTGAAGTAAACGTCGAGGCCGGACTGATAGGCATGGCCGCTCTCGATGAGCTTCTCGATCAAATCGATGATCTCTCGGATATGCTCGGTGGCGAGCGGCTCCACATCGGGACGTCCCAGCCCCAGCCTGTCGGTATCGTCTCGGTAAGCCTGGGCGAACTCGGCCCCCACCTCGGCTGCGGAACGACCCTCGGCGTTGGCCTTCTGGATGATCTTGTCGTCGACGTCGGTTATGTTCTCCACCAATGTCACCCGGTAGCCCAGGGATTCGAAGTACCGTTTGGCCACCATGGAGACCACATACGGACGCGCGTTCCCAACGTGCACGTAGTTGTAGACCGTGGGCCCGCAGAAGTACATGGTCACATGGCCCTCATCCCGAGGAACGAACTCCTTCTTCTCTTGGCTCAATGAGTCGTACAAACGCACTATCGGTCGTCTCCTTGTATGTTCTCGGGCGATTCCCCGGCTCCTCGGCCGGACGCCTTCACTCGCGGCCGGCGGCGAACGCCGACGCCGCCTCCAGGCGGGCGAGGATGGTCGACTTCCCCAAACCCCCGACCAGATAGAACAGTTCGGGACCTTCCTCGCGGCCGCTCAGCGCCACCCGCAGGGGATGATAGACCGCTTTGCCCTTCACGCCCTGCTCCTTCGCCGCGTCGACCACCCGGTGAAGAAGTTCCTTCGCCTCTCCCGAGGAGAGATACTCTCCCGGCATGTCCGCGAACACCTCCCGGGCGATCTCGAACACAACTCCTGTGGCCGGAGCCCGCAGACTCTCGACGCAGGGGCAGGCCGTGGGGTCAACCTCTTCCACGAAGACGCTCACGTATCGCGGAGCATCGCCGAGCACGACCAGGTTCGCCTGCACCGCCTCGCTGACCACCTCCCGACGAGCCGGATCCAGTTCTATGCCGGCCTGCTGCAGGTACGGAGCTATCAGTTCATACAGGTCCGCGGACGCCAGTTCGCGGATGTAGAGACCGTTCAACCAACTCAGTTTGTGCACGTCGAATATGGCCGGGCTCTTAGAGACCCGGCTCAGGTCGAACTCATCGATAAGTTCGTCCAGCGAGAACTTCTCGCGTTCGTCGGCCGGATGCCAGCTCAGCAGGGCCAGGTAGTTGACCATGGCGGCCGGCAGATATCCCAGGGCCTTGAAATCGCCTATGGAAGTGGCGCCGTGACGCTTGGAGAGCTTGCTCCCGTCGGGGGCGAGGATAAGGGAATGATGCCCGTACCGGGGCGCGGGCCTGCCCAGAGCCTCGAACAGCATCAACTGCCGCGCCGTGTTGGTGACATGATCCTCACCTCGGATCACATGGGTGATCCCCATCCCCGCGTCGTCCACCACGACGGCGAAGTTGTACGAGTAGCCGCCGTCGGTTCGCTTGATGATGAAGTCCCCGATCACGTCCGACGAGAAGGTTATGGGCCCGTGGATCAGGTCCTCAAAAGTCACTTCGCCGTCCGGGACCCGAAACCGGATGGCCGCCTGCTCTCCCGCCGCCAGACGCGCCTCCACCTCGGCAGGAGTCAGCGAGAGGCAGGTACGATCGTACTTGGGCATCTCGCCTCGGGCCAGTTGCTGCTCCTTGCGCTCGTCGAGACGCTCCTGCGGGCAGAAGCAGGGGTACGCCCATCCCTCGGCCAACAACTTCTGCACGGCCTCCTCGTAGAGATGGGCCCTCTCGCTCTGCCGGTAGGGGCCGTGATCTCCCCCCACATCCGGGCCTTCATCGGCTCGCAACCCCAGCCAAGCCAGATCGCTGATTATGCTGGCGTCGTGCTCGCTGGTGGATCGCTTCAGGTCGGTGTCTTCTATGCGGAGCACCATCATCCCTCCGCAATGGCGGGCATAGAGGAAGTTGTATAGGGCGGTGCGGGCGCTCCCCACATGCAGCGACCCCGTCGGGCTGGGAGCAAAACGTACGCGCACGTCGTTCACATTCATAGTCTCTCTTCCGGTCTTTGCCGCAGACCGACCCGCGCTTGCCCTTCCGGCTGCCCGGCCGGCCGCTCCTCGACCGCAGCCCGTTGGATAAGAGCCACGGCCTGGGCGCCAATACCTTCACCCCGTCCGGTGAACCCCAGGCCCTCGGTGGTGGTGCCCCGCAGAGACACGCGCTTTACGTCCACTCCCATCGCCTCTGCCAGACGTCCCAGCATGGCTTCTCGATGCGGGGCGATCCGCGGCTCCTCGCAAATCACTACAGCGTCCACGTTCACGAGCGCCCAACCATTCTCATCGAGCAGGCGAGCCACTGAAGCCAGCAGGACCATGCTATCCGCCCCGGCGAAGCCGGGATCCGTGTCGGGAAACACCCGGCCTATATCATCCATGCCCGCGGCTCCAAGCAGAGCGTCCATGATAGCGTGCGCAAGCACGTCCGCGTCGCTGTGACCCAACAACCCATCCCTCTCCCGCAACCGGACACCACCCAGGACCAGGGCCCGGTCCGGCGCGAAACGGTGAACGTCGAACCCGGTCCCTAGGCGCAGCGAATCGGTACCTACCCTCACCGCCGGCGCTCCGCAAGGATCTGCTCGGCATGACGCAGATCCACTCGGTCGGTGACCTTGAAGTTCTCAGGCGAGCCCTCCACAACAGCCACCCGGCCTCCACGTGCCTCCACCAGCGCGGCATCGTCAGTAGCTGTCTGGAGCGTCTCATCGGGTACGTCATAGGCGTCCAGCAAAACCTGCCACCTGAAGATCTGAGGAGTCTGCGCCCGCCACAGGGTGCCTCTGTCCGGAGTCCCGACAATCAGGCCGGAGTCGTCCACGATCTTCATGGTGTCGGCGCTGGGCACCGCAAGAACAACGCCGTCGAGCGACGGATCCGTGTCCAGCGCGGCCACCGCCCGGGATAGCTCTTCGCAGGTCACCAAGGGACGGGCTGCATCGTGCACGCCGATGAGATCCCAGGCGCCCAGCTCGGTGAGGGCCCTCAGACCGTTGCGCACCGAAAGCGCTCGCTTCTCGGCCCCAGGGGTCACTTTGGCCACCTTCTCGATGCGCTCCAACCTTATCTCATCCTCGCAATACTCAACATCGGGATCGTTCACCACTACTACCAGGGTATCCACTCTCGAACAGCTGCTCAGCGTGTAGAGGGTGCGCTGCACCATGGGGATACCCAGCAACGGCACATATTGTTTGGGCAGCGCAGAATCCAGCCGCACACCATAACCGGCCGCGGCTACCACCAGAGCCAAGCTCAATCGAGAGCCTTCCACGCCAACTCCTTCTAGGAAACCAGCCGGGTGAAGACCATCTTACCCGACGGGTTCTGCAGGACCGAGGTCACCTCCACATCCACCTCATCACCTACCCGGCTGCGGCCGCCCTCGATCACCACCATAGTTCCGTCGTCCAGATACGCCACTCCCTGCTCCGCCTCCTTGCCCTCACGCAGCACCCTCACCCGCAAGGTCTCACCCGGCAGCACGCTTGCCTTGAGGGAATTCGCCAGATCGTTGATATTGAGTACCTCGACCCCTTGGATCTGAGATACCTTGTCGAGGTTGTAATCGGTAGTGAGAATGCAGGCCTTCATCTCCTTAGCCAGTTTGATGAGCTTGGCATCCACCTCCCCTAGGTTGGGGAAATCGCGCTCGATGATCGTGAGGCGGCCGCCGTCCTCCTGCAGGCTGCGTATCGTGTCGAGTCCCCGCCTGCCCCGTGCCCTCTTCCCCGGCTCCCCCGAGTCGGCGATGGACTGAAGTTCCTCGAGCACGAACGCAGGAACGACCAGGTCACCTTCGATGAATCCTTTGGTGGCGGCCGCCGCGACGCGGCCGTCGATGATTGCCGAGGTGTCGAGCAGCTTCGGCTTGATGAACTGCTTGGCCCCGGGCTGCTGAAGCAACCCCTTGAAACCCAGGACCCGAGCCAGGTCGGTGTGACGCTTGAAACCCAGATATGCGAACAGATACCCGCTGACGGCGAACAGCAGAGGCAGGAGATACAGCCCGACCACGGGAAGATTCTTGACCGACAGACTGCCCAGAGCGGCTATGGCCAGGCCGACGAACAGACCGATACTGGTGAAGATGAGCCCGCTGGCGGTCACGGTCGAGCCGGCTCGGTCGAGTGCCCGGCCCAGTTTGGCCACAGCCTTGCCCAGCAGATGGCCTATCACAGCCCCCACTGCGACGCCGGCGACTACGCAGGCCGCCACCAGCAGTCCGTAGCCGACCGCCCCCAGGCCGGCTGCCGGCAGATATCGGATGCCTACCTCATAGAAGACGACCCCCCCGACGAGGGCCATCAGCAGGCGTATCGCGAATGCCATCAGGTCGCCACCCATCAACTCACGCATCGTGGCCGCGTACAGATCTCGGCCAGTATGCCGTCCAAGAGGCACGAGGCCTCCTCTTCGGCTATGTGCTTGGCGCACATGAGTTCGGAGGCAAGGATGCGCTTGACCTTACCGAACATCTGCTTCTCGCCCGTCGACAGACCCTTCTCATGGTCTCGTAGGGCGAGGTTGCGCACCACATCGGCTATCTCCAAGACATCACCGGTCTTTATCTTGTCCCGGTTGTGCTTGACCCGCCGGTTCCAATCCTTGGGCATCCCGGTGGGATCGTCCTTTAAGACACCGATCACCTCTTCCACCTCAGGCTCGGAGATGACCCGACGTATGCCCGCTTTGTCGGCCCCATCCACGGGCACCATGATGCTCATATCGTTGTGAAGGATCCGAATACTGTAATAAGGGCGAGAAATCCCCTGGAACTCCTGCTCCACCATATCGACGATCACTCCGGCTCCGTGATGGGGATAGACTACGGTGTCACCCTTTTTGAACATCAACTGCACCGCTCCCGCGTATCGACGTCGCGCAGTCGCGCCAACCCATCTCTGATGTCGCGCGCTCGATACTCACCCACGCCTTCCACTGCTGCCAACTCCTCCGCCGGCGCATCGATCACCGCATTCAGAGTGCAGAAACGACCGATGACGTTGCCAATTACATAATCGCTCAACCGGGGGAGCTTGCGCAGCATACGGAATCCGCGAGGGCTCACCTGCTGCTCGAGGAAGTTCACCTCCGGCGGGTACCCGAGGATCTCCCCTATCCTGTTCATCGAGATCAACTCGTCCGAGGGCAGAGCGATGATTGCTTTGCGCACCTCCTCCACCCTCTCGGGGCTCGGGTCAGGCAGATAATCCCGCAGAACCGCAGCTCTATCCTCTTTGACGCCATATACGAGTTCTTCCCGTTGCAGCTCCACCAACCGGCCTTCGTTACCCAACTCAAGCACATAGCGGTCAATCAAGGTGGAGAGCGACATGACCATCTCCGCGCGCTGGAGGTAGGTGGTCACGTCCAGCAAAGTCACCCGATCTTGGAACTCGAGTTCAGTGAGACTGCCCGCCACTTGGTTCAGACGGTTCCGGAACCTCTCCAGCGTCTGCAGGGCTTGATCGGCCTTATCCAGCATCGTGCGGATGGGATCCATGATGTAACGGACGTCGCCCACGTACACCGTGACCACATCACGAGCGGCCGAGATGGAAATGGCGAGTACGCCCAGTTGTCTAGCCACCCGTTCGGCCGTGCGGTGCCGAGTACCGGTCTCCTGGGAATCGATGTTGGAGTCGGGCATCAACTGCACGTTGGCATGGAGGATGTGCGTGCCGCTGCAGTCAAGGAGAATGGCGCCGTCCATCTTAGCCAGTTCGTACAAGATCATGGGCCGAAGAGCCACATCAATGTCGATACCGCCGGAGATGAGCGGTTTGATCCGCTCTTCGTCGGCAAATACCAGTAGAGCTCCGGTACGAGCCCTCACGATGTTGTCGATCGCCTGTCTGAGCAGGGTGCCCGGAGCGATCCTCTTCAAGGCTTCAACGAGTCGTTCGTCCGTGACGCCGGCCAGTCTATCCACGCTAGCTCCTCGGTGTCGCATACTTCACGGCCTGGGCTATGTCGGCCACCGCTTCCAAGCGTAGCCCAGACGCTACCGTCCCCCCTTTGGCGAATTCCTCGGCATTCCGCCCTGGTACCAGGATGTGAGGGAAACCCCGTCGGGCCAATTCCTGGATACGCTTGTCTCCTTGAAGAACATAGCGCACCTTGCCCGTGAGGCTCACCTCGCCGAAAGCAACCACGCCCCTTCCGTCGGCCCCGTCCTGCCAGGCCGACGCGATCGCCAGCGCCACCGCCAGGTCGGCGGCAGGATCCTCCAATACAAGTCCACCCGCTACGTTAACAAAAATGTCACATTTGAACAGTGGGAGCCGGGCACGGCGGTTCAAAACGGCCACAATCATAGCCAGACGGTTACGGTCGACCCCCCGCGCGACCCGCTGGGGCATGGGCATGTTGCTGGTGGCGACCAGGGCCTGCACCTCGGCCAACAGACAACGGGTCCCTTCCAGCACCGGCACTACGACCGAGCCGGAACGGAGGTCTCCTTCCTCCAAGAACACCGACGCCGGATCCGGGACTTCCTCCAGGCCCCGCTCGGCCATCTGAAAGACCCCCACCTCGTTCGTCGAGCCAAATCGATTCTTCACCGCCCGCAGTATGCGGAAAGGCTGCGCGCGCTCCCCTTCGAACGAGAGCACAGCGTCGACCATGTGCTCCAACACCCGTGGCCCCGCCAGTTCCCCATCTTTGGTCACGTGGCCCACCAAGACCAGGGCGATGTTATTGTCCTTGGCCACCCGCAGGAGCTGGGCGGTCGCGTCCCGTATCTGAGCCACAGATCCAGGAACGGAGCCCACCTCACTTGACCACAGAGTCTGAACCGAATCGACAACACAGACGCTCGGCCTGATCTCCTCCAAGGACGCCACCACGGCCTCAGTCTGTGTCTCCGTGACAAGCCGCAGGCGGCTGCCCTCTCCTCCCAAACGGACGCTGCGCAGCTTGACTTGGGCGGCCGACTCCTCGCCCGAGACGAGGATGGCCGGGATATCACGCCTCTCCACATCTAAGAGGGCCTGGAGGAGCAGGGTACTCTTGCCTATGCCCGGTTCGCCCCCGACGAGCACCACCGATCCGGGTACCAGCCCTCCGCCGAGGACCCGGTCGAACTCGGCCAGGCCGCTACTCACACGGGCCTGGGCACCCAGATCCACGTCGCTGAGACGGAGGGGGGCGGGCGCCGCCGCGGGCGCCCGCCCCCCTCCGGGTCCGGACCGAACTGGTGCAGCCTCCTCGGTGATGGTGTTCCACTGCCCGCAACCGGGGCAACGTCCCAGCCACTTGGGAGAGACGTATCCACACTCCCGGCAGATGAAGGAGTTCTTACGCATCGTCCGTGCCTATGTCGGTATGCCGGCTGAGCGCCCTTCCAAAACGTACTCGTCTGCGGCGCGCCACCGGCAGTCCCCGGATGCGCGCCTAGGAGGTCTCGTCGGCCACGAGCACCTCGGGCGCGCCTGTGAGGACCTCGTCTATGACCAGATGGTCGTCCTCTCGTTCCAACACGACCGTACTACCCCGCGGGAACTTGCCGGACAGCACCTCTTCAGCCAGCAGGTCCTCGACATGCCGCTGGATGGCCCGACGGAGCGGGCGCGCCCCCATAGTGGGATCGTACCCGATCTCGACCAGCAACTCCTTGGCCTTAGCCGTGAGGGCCACACCGATATCGCGGTCTTTCAACTGCTCTTCCACCCGCGACATCATGAGGCCGACGATGTCGGCGATCTCTTCCCTCGACAGTTTCCGGAAGACGATGACCTCATCAACCCTGTTCAGAAACTCGGGTCTGAAGACCGTCTTGAGTTCCGCGGTCACCCGGGTCTTCATCTCCTCGTACTCAAGGCCGCCCTCCACCACCGGTTCACCGAAGCCCAGCACCTGCCCCTTGGAGATGGTGTTGGCGCCGATGTTCGACGTCATGATGATGATGGCGTTGCGGAAGTCGACCGTGCGACCCTGCGCGTCGGTCAACCTGCCGTCCTCGAGTATCTGAAGCAGGATGTTGAACACGTCGGGATGAGCCTTCTCGATCTCATCGAGAAGCACCACCGAGTAGGGCCTACGCCGCACCTGTTCGGTCAGCTGACCGCCTTCGTCGTATCCCACATAGCCGGGCGGGGAGCCGACCAAACGACTGACCGCGTGTTTCTCCATGAACTCCGACATATCCACCTGAATGAGTGCCGTCTCGTCCCCGAACAAGAACTCTGCGAGCGTGCGGGCCAGTTCAGTCTTGCCCACGCCGGACGGACCCAGGAAGATGAACGAGCCCGCAGGACGGTGCGGGTCCTTGAGGCCCGCGCGCGAGCGACGTATGGCCCGGGACACGGCCTTGACCGGCTCGTCCTGGCCTACGACCCGCTGGTGCAGCGCCTCTTCCATGCGAAGCAGGCGGTGCGTCTCGGCTTCAGTAAGCTTGGTCACCGGGATACCGGTCCACATAGCCGTGATCTCGGCGATCTCGTCTTCACCTATGGAGATCTCGGCCGCCTCATCCGACTCCCGCCACTTATCCTCCAACTCGCGCCGCCGGGTGAGCAACTTGCGCTCCCGGTCGCGTAGAGAGGCCGCCTTCTCAAAATCCTGAACCTCGATGGCGCCCTCTTTCTCGCGCCTGACCTCCAGGATGGCGTCTTCCACTTCGCGGAGGTCGGGGGATGAGCACATGTTCTGAATGCGCTTGCGCGACGCCGCTTCATCCACCAGGTCGATGGCTTTGTCGGGAAGGAAACGGTCGCTTATGTAACGGTCGGCCAGATAAGCTGCCGCTTCGAGAGCTTCGTCGGTGATACGTACCTTGTGGTGGGCCTCGTAGCGCTCCCGCAACCCGGCCAGGATCCTCTGCGTCTCCTGGACCCCTGGTTCCTTGACCAGGATCTGCTGGAAGCGTCGCTCGAGCGCCGCGTCCTTGGCCAGATGTTTGCGGTACTCATCCAAGGTAGTAGCCCCGATGGTCTGCAACTCACCCCGTGCCAGCGCCGGCTTCAGAATCGAAGCGGCGTCGATGGCTCCCTCAGCCGCTCCGGCACCCACGAGGTTATGGATCTCGTCGATGAACAGGATGATGTCACCTCGTTCGGTGATCTCCTTCATGACCTTCTTGAGCCGCTCCTCGAACTCGCCCCGGTACTTCGACCCTGCTACCAGCGCTCCCAGGTCGAGCGTATAGATCTGTTTGTCCTTAAGCAGGCCGGGAACATCGTTCTTGGCTATGCGCCGAGCCAGACCCTCGACCACCGCGGTCTTGCCTACCCCGGGTTCTCCGACGAGAACGGGGTTGTTCTTGGTGCGGCGCGAGAGTATCTGCATGACCCGCTCGATCTCCATCTCCCGCCCTATGACCGGATCGAGCTTGTCCTCTTCGGCATACTTGGTCAGATTACGCCCGAATTGATCGAGCACCTTGGAACTCTTGCGATCCTTGCCCTCGGCTGGGCCGGCGGCGGTCGCCCCCCGCGGCGCTCTCTTCGTCGGTGAAGACAGCATGCGCATGACTTCCTGGCGCACTCGGTCGGGATCGACGTCAAGATCGCTGAGGATGCGGGCTGCGACCCCTTCGCTCTCCCGGACCAACCCGAGCAGGATGTGCTCAGTGCCGATGTAGTTATGCCCCAGCGAGAGAGCCTCCCGCAGGGCCAGTTCCAGGACCTTCTTCGCCCGAGGCGTGAAGGGTATCTGCCCCTGGGATTCGTTATCGCCCTCGCCCACGATGCGCGACACATCCGACCGCACCTCGTCCAAGGCAACCTCCAAAGAACCCAGGACCCGGGCGGCCACTCCATCGGCCTCGCGCAGTAGGCCGAGCAACAGATGCTCCGTGCCTATGTAGTTATGCCGCAGGTTCCGGGCCTCTTCTTGGGCCAGGACTATCACCTGCCGGGCTCTCTCTGTAAATCGTTCAAACATCAATCCGTCTCCTAAACAAGCGCACCCGCACCTGCGAAGATCCCGCGTAGCAGCTGCGCCCTGCACTCGTCAATCTCGGGGCTCTGTAAACAGCCAATCTTCCCGTCCATATAATCGACTACGATATGCGCGGGCTGAAGCCTGCTCATCAACCCAAACGCAGATTCTGCGGCCATGCCCGGAGCCTCCACCAAACCAAGGTCCACGCCCACCTGAACGGCGGATACGAGGTTGACCGCCTCGGGGAACGACACCGTCCACGCATGCTGCCCCACTCCAAGCGCCCGACCGATCTGATCGCGGGTCTGAAGTGGGTTCTCTCTAAGCAACATCTTGCGGATCGAACGCTCCTTCTCCACTATTCCATGACAAATACTGCTGATTTGCTGGATGATTTCATTCTCAGACTTACCCTGACTCCCCAGATTGGAAACCTGGACCATGCCACCTGCCCCTGTCCAAAGCGGGACCAAGGCCAGCCCTTTGCCGGCCAGTTCCAGCGCCGTTCCTGCAAGACGCCCGGTGAGGGCCATGGCGGGAAGGTGCAGCGTGGCGTACGCCCGCATTCCACTACCGGCCTGGCGGGGCCGCGCGCTCAGATATCCCCAGCGCGGATCGAAGGCATAAGAGAACATCGCCTCCAGATGGTCGTCCAACCGGCTGAGGAGAGACCATAGTGCGGGCAACTGACTGCCGCCCCTAAAGCCCAGAAGGCGGAGATGGTCGGCACCGTTGATCTCCAACGATGCCTCGCCCTCCCCGTACACCGCGAACCCGCGCCCCACCCCCGGTCGTTCGGCGAAGACCGGGGTCATGAGGCCGCGTTCGACCAGGCGATCGATCTCCACTCTCGCCAAGGCGTCAAGGTCGTAGACGTGCCACTCCCGATCCCAACCGGGACCTCCTAGAGTCTCCACGACCTCCGCCCTCAATTCCTCCAGGGCAGCGACGTCCTCGGCGTGCGGGAATCGCCTCCCCGACTCGTTGCGGGTAAGTCCGAGTCCCGAAGCTGTCAGGCCGGCAGAGTTCACTCCGGCTCCTCTTCAAGTCTCTCGCCCAACTCGGTCAGGCGGTCCCGGACTCCGGCGGCCTCTTCGAATCGCTCGCAGGCGACCAGCTCACGCAGCATCCGCTGCAAGCGCATGATCTCATGGCGCAGATTGTCCGTCTCCGGCCCCCTCTGGGGGATCTTCCCCGGATGCTCGACGGGCTCAGACTCGCCCGCTAGAGCGGACTCCAAGTACTCGGCGAATATCTGGTAGCACCTCGCGCACCCCACCAACCCCGATTCTTTCAAATCGGACAGAGTGGTACCGCATACGGCGCAGAAGAGCGCATCCTGATCGGAGGGCGCAGTCGGTTCGGTCTCATCATCAAGGTGGACCTGACCCTTGCTCAAGTCGCGCAGCACAGAAGGCACTGCCAACACCAGGGCAAGACCGTCGGTCTCTTCGGCGACGCTTTCCGCGCAGCCCGGGCAAAGATGAGTATGGCTCACCGTGCCGTCGACAACGCGCAGGAGATGCACGGTAGCCGGCTCATCACCGCACATCTCACAAATCGCTGAGCCGGTCAGATCTAGGTTCCAGTCGGGTGACTCTTCTGCAAACACCCGGTCCTCCTTAGGCGACAAACCGTGCCAACCGGCCTGCCTACCGGCACGAACGTACAGGAAACTCGGCGCGCGTCGTGCCGGGAAAGGGTCATTCGCTTACCGCATAGATTTTACCACAAGGGCCCCCGCCCCTCCGCTCGCTCCGCGTCCCGACAGCCCTCTGCGACCGCCGGGCCGCGCCCCTCGTAAGGACAGACGCACGCCAAGAACGGCGCGTTCCCCAGGCATCCTGAGAGGCAGATAGAGACAGAATGCGCGCCGGCCGGAAGGACCCCTAGGCCTGGGCACCGGCCGTATTGAAGTCGCTAGTGCTCCGGTCTGAGCTGCGGAAAGAGGATGACGTCTCGGATGGAATCGACTCCGAGCAGGAGCATGGCGAGCCGGTCGATGCCGATCCCGAGCCCGCCCGCGGGCGGCATGCCGTATTCCAGGGCCCGGAGGAAGTCCTCGTCGACGACGTGGGCCTCCTCATCGCCGGCCTCCCGGTTGCGGGCCTGCTCTTCGAAACGACGTCTTTGATCCATAGGATCATTGAGCTCGGAGAAGGCGTTACCCATCTCCCTGCCCGCGATGATCGCCTGGAATCTCTCGACTAGGAGCGGGTCGTCGGCACGGCTCTTGGAGAGGGGACTCAATTCAAGAGGATAATCGATGGCAAACGTGGGTTGCACGAGCGCAGGCCACACCACATGCTTAAGAGCCTTATCCACGAGCATGGCGAATGTGTCCCGATTCTCCACGTCTACCTTGCGCTCGCGCAGAACCTGCTTCGCCTGCTGCTGGTCTGCCCGCATCCCCTCCAAGGAAAGGTCCAGATACTCCCGCAGCAAGGAATCGACGGTCCGCCGCGGCCAGGGCGGTTTGAGATCGATCTTGGTCTCTCCCACCATGATCTCCGTCGAACCGGTGACCTCCTCGGACAAGGCGGGGATCATGTTCTCCACCAACTCCATGATGGCGTTGTAATCCACATACGCCCAGTAGAGCTCCATCATAGTGAACTCTGGGTTGTGGATCAGGGAGATTCCTTCGTTACGGAAGCTCTTGCCTATCTCGAAGATCCGGTCGAAACCGCCTACCAGCAGACGTTTGAGATATAGCTCGGGCGCGATGCGCATGTAAAGCTCGGTGTCCAGGGCATTGTGATGAGTCATGAAGGGTCGAGCCAGCGCCCCACCAGGTAGGGGCTGAAGGATCGGGGTCTCGACCTCCACGAATCCCAAGTCCTCTAGATAACGGCGCATACCGGAGACCAGCCTGCCTCGCCCCTGCAACTGCCGCGCCACCTCGGGGTTCGCTATCAGATCCACGTACCGTTGACGGTAGCGGGTCTCGCGATCGTGCAAACCGTGCCATTTCTCCGGCAACGGCCTGAGCGATTTGGTGAGGATGGTCCAGGACTCCACGAAGACGGTCAACTCACCCCGGCGGGTGCGGAACACGTGTCCCTCACACCCGATGATATCTCCCACGTTGAGACTCTTGAAGCGTCCGAAAGAGACCTCCCCGAGGGTGTCGATCTTCGCGTAGACCTGAAGATCGTCCCAGCCGTCGCGCAAGGTGAGGAACGCGGCCTTGCCGTGCTCCCTTCTCGACATCACTCGGCCCGCCACCCGGCAGCAGTGGGAATCCTCCGCCTTCTGATCTGTCTCTAGCCCGGCGTAGGTACGGGCGATCTCGCCCAGAGGCGTGCGACCGCGGAAACTGCGGGCGTACGGTTCAACACCGTCTTCGCGCAGCCGATCGATCTCGGCCAGCCTCTCGTGCCCCCATTCAGGCAGGCGTGGTTCGACTCCGTCGCCCCCATCCCGGCCATCGGAGGGCATGGAAGGATCCATCTACGACATCTTCCCGATGTCGAGTATCTCGTAATCGATGGCCCCCACAGGCACCGGCACGGTGACCTCGTCACCTACGCGCTTGCCCATGATGGCCTGTCCCACCGGAGACTCATTGGACACCCGCCGTTTCGTGGGATCGGCTTCCGCCGAACCCACCAGAGTGTAGATACGGACCTCACCGGAACCCTTGTCGCGCAGAGTGACCGTGCTACCCACGCACACTCTGTCGGTTTCGATCTCCGATTCTTTTATGACCCGCGCGCGGCGAAGCTTCTCCTGCAGTAGACTGATGCGGTGCTCAAGGAGTGCCTGCTCGTTCTTGGCGTCATCGTATTCGGAGTTCTCAGTGATGTCGCCGAATTCGCGAGCAGCACGAATCCGCTCCGCAACTTCCTCCCGCTTGATGGTCGAGAGGTGATTGACCTCATCTTGGAGTTCTTTGAGGCCCTGTTCCGTAAGGATCACTTCTTTTCGGGACACGAGTACCTTCCTTAGACGACTGCTGGGGTTACTGCGCCTGAAAGTAGCGGGGCATTATAGGTAAGAGGACTGGGGTTGTCAACGTCGGGGTCATCAGGTCCCCTCGACCCGCGGAACCAGACTACTCAGACGCGGTCCGACCCAACTCGTCCAGAGCTTCGTCCAACGCCCGGGCGTCGGGCAGGTTCCGCAACGTCTCAACGACCGAGGCAGCGACGCCTGAGGGGCGCAGATACCAACCCAGCAGCTTGCGCAGCCAGCGCGCCGCACGCTCCGATCCTCGCTCCTTCACCGCGCGGCCGAGCAGCAGGCGCACGTCGTCGATCACCGCAGGCAAGGCGGGACGGTCCGCCTCGACCCCCGCCAGCAGCTGTGTGACCAGCCACGGGTTCCCGGCCACCCCTCGAGCCACCATCACTGCGGCTGCGCCCGTGCTACGGACCACCTCAAGGGCCGACGCGACAGTGCTGATATCACCCGAGGCCATGATCGGGATATGCACGGCTTCGGCCACCGCGGCCGTGATCGAGTGGTCCGCCTTCCCCCGATAGTGCTCGCTCGCCGCCCGCGGATGCACGGTGATGCCGAGCACTCCCACACCCTCGAGGCGGGGGGCGAGTTCGACGGCCGTGCGTTCACCGGGTCTGAGTCCGGTCCGAAGCTTGACCGTCACCGGAATTCCCGCCTGCGCGGCCACCTGCACCACGGAGGCCGCCACGGCCACCGCCCGGTCGGGGTCCCCCAGGAGCGCCGACCCCGCACCGGTCTTAAGTACCTTGCGGACCGGGCAGCCCATGTTGATATCGATAAGGTCGGGGACCGCCGGGCGCGACAGAACCATCTCGGCCGCTCGGGCCATCACTTCGGGCGTGTCGCCGAACAGTTGAACGGCCAGCGGCCTCTCTTCGGGGGTGAAGTCCAGATACTCATCGGTCCGGACATTGCGGTAGATCAGCCCGTAGGAGCTTACCATCTCAGTGGTTGTCAGGCCGACGCCGTGGGCCTTCAGGTGCCGGCGATAGGCTCCCGAGGTGAGGCCGGCCATGGGAGCCAATACGACCCTATTGGGGATATCGACGCAACCGACCCGGAAGGGTCTCGCCAGCGTCCCGTCGGCAACCATGGCGGCCGTTATGGGTTGTTTCGCCTGTATATGATGCGGAGACCGTGAAGCGTGAGGAGCGGATCGAGCTTGTCCAAAGAGCGCGCATGGTCGAATATCAGTGGAGCCAGGCCTCCGGTCGCGACCGTCACCGCCTCAAGGCCCATCTCCTCCCGCATCTTCGCCACGATGCCGTCCACCTGACCGGCGAACCCGTAGATGACGCCCGCCTGCATCGACTGCATCGTGTTCTTCCCTATCACCGTGCCAGGATCGATCAGTTCGATCTTCATGAGCCTGGCCGCCCGCATGGTCAGCGCGTCCAACGAGATCTCTATGCCCGGAGCGATGGCATGACCGAGGTACTCGCCTGCGGCGGAAACGGCGCTGTAGGTGGTAGCCGTGCCGAAGTCGACCGCTATGCAGGGAGCTCCATACAACTCTTGAGCCGCAACAGCGTCCACGATCAGGTCGGGGCCCACCGAGCGGGGATCGTTGGTGAGGATGGGCATGCCCGTCTTCACTCCAGGGCCAATCACCAGAGCCTCCAGCCCGAACTTCCCAGCGGCCAGGACCGAGTACTCGGTGGATAACCGGGGAACACCGGAAGCCACCACCATGCCCGTGACCATGTCTCGCGAGAATCCGTCGAGGCGGAGTAAGGCATCGATCGTCACGGCCAACTCGTCACCGGTCTTGTCCCGCTCGGTGGCGAAGCGCCAGCTTGCCACCAACTCCGTCTCCGAGAAGAGCCCGAGATGGGTCTGGGTGTTACCCACGTCGATGACCAGAAGCACGGCTCCTCCCCTCAGTCTCCCACCGTGAGCGTCAAGCTCACATCCACCGGCGGGGCTCCCATGGTAAGGGCGCTTGTGGAGATGAGATCCACTCCCGTCTCCGCGACCGTCCGTACCGTGGCCAGCGAAACATTCCCAGAGGCTTCCAGCACCACATCGGGCTTCAGATCCCGGGCTATCTGCACAAGCTCTCTCAGCGAGTCCGGATCCTGATTGTCCAGCATGATCACATCCGCCGCGCAGGCGATGGCCTCCCGTAGATCGGCTTCGCTCTCCACCTCCACCTCGACCTTGATGTAGTGGGGACGACCCGCCTTCACCCGAGCCAGAGCTTCCCGGACTCCGCCGGCCGTCTCCAGGTGGTTGTTCTTCACCAGCACCATGTCGAACAACCCGAAGCGATGGTTGCCGCACCCGCCGTAGACCACAGCCTTCTTCTGCCAAGTCCGAAGTCCGGGGATGGTCTTTCGAGTGTCGACCACCAGTGCACCGGTACCTTCCACCGCCAGCGCAAAGCGACGGGATTGGGTGGCTACCCCGGAGAGATGGATGATGAAATTGAGCATTGTCCGCTCCGCACCGAGGATACTCCGCGCTGAGCCGCGGATCTCGGCCAGGTGATCTTCCGCCTCGGCGCGACTCCCGTCCACCAGCAGAGGGGTGAAGATCACCCGGGGATCCACCTCGGCCATCACCGCTTCCGCCAAAGGCAACCCGCACACTACCAAGTCCTGCCGGGCTCGGATCACAGCCCGGCCCGGTAGATCCTCGGGCACCGTCCATCTGGAGGTGATGTCTCCGTACCCGGCAAGGTCCTCAGCGAGTGCCTCCCGCACCAGGGAGAGGCCCGCCTGATCGATCATCTCCCTCCTCCTCGGTCGTGTTCGGTATCTTCACCACAGCGGGCCATCGTCGTCCTCAGTCCGCCACCGGACCCGCCTCGACGACGAGACCGCCCGTCTCCAGATCTCGGTGGATCAAGCTGTGACGACGCCATCCGGCGTCGTCACGCTCTGGGAAATCGCTGCGGAGATGAACTCCGCGGCTCTCTTCCCGAAGCAGAGCGGCGGCGACCATGTGCTCGGCCACCGTCAGCAGGTTGAAGAGTTCCAGCTCGGCAACGCTCAGACCGGGCGCTGCCAGCGACGCCTGCAGCGCCGCGAGGGTCTCCTGGGCTCTCGTCAGTTCGGGTGCGTTGCGGACGACCCCGCAGAGATCGGTCATGGTGCGCTGCACCGTCGCCCTGCCTTCGGCCACCGCACCCGGAGCGTTACCTTCCCGGACCTCATCCGCCAGGTCGAGTCTGACCTTGCGCACCGCCGGATCGGCGACAGCCAGATACCGATTGAGCTCTCGCACCGTCCTTTCGCCAAACACCAGACCCTCCAGCAGCGAATTAGAGGCCAGACGGTTGGCCCCATGGATGCCCGTGCTGGATGTCTCCCCGCAGGCATAGAGGCCGGGGACGGTGCTCCTACCCCAGGTATCGGTGAGGACTCCACCGATGAAGTAATGAGACGCCGGAGCCACAGGGATGAGTTGGCCGCATAGGTCGAAACCTCGCTTTTTAAGACCGTTGAGGACCGTGGGAAAACGCTCGCGCAGGAAGGCGGCGTCCAGGTGGCGGGCATCCAGCCACACGTGTTCGCTCCCGTCCCGGTCGCACACCCTCCGCATATGGCGCACCACCACGTCCCGGGGGGCCAACTCCGCCTGAGGATGGGCACCGACCATGAACCTACACCCGGCATCGTCAAGGAGGTACGCGCCCTCCCCCCGTAACGCCTCGGTGACCAGCAGGGTGGGATTCTCCTTGCCGTAGTAGGCGGTGGGATGGAACTGCATAAACTCCATATCCCGCATGACGGCGCCCGCTCGGTAAGCCATGGCATGACCGTCCCCCGTCGCCATCAGAGGATTGGTGGTGCGAGAATAGACCTGCCCGGCTCCTCCGCAGGCCAGTACCACCGCCCTGGCGAGGCTGACCGTCAACTCCCCTTCCGCCCCCAGAGAGACAGCCCCCACGCAGCGGCCGCCATCCATCAAGAGGTCGATGACGAATTCGTTCTCGTGCAGCTCCACCCGGCCGCCCTTGGTGATCACCTCGGCCAAAGAGCTTGCGACGACGCTACCGGTGGCGTCGCCACCGGCGTGCACGACCCGAGCCATCGAGTGAGCCCCCTCTTTGCCCAGGATCAGCTTGCCTTCGCGCCGGTCGAACTTGGTCCCCAGTTGTTCCAGCTCCCGGATGCGGGCGGGCCCCTCCTCTACCAAGACGCGAACCGCCTCGTCGTCGCAGAGACCCACCCCGGCCTCCAACGTATCCTTCAGATGCAGTTTGGGCGAGTCGTGCGGGCTCATGGCCGCCGCAATCCCTCCCTGGGCCAGGAAGGTAGTGGTCTGATCGAGACTCCCCTTGGTGATGAGGCCCACATTCCACCGGTGCGCGGCGCCCAGGGCGGCGGTCAAGCCGGCGATACCGCCTCCCACCACCAGGACGTCGTAGCTCGAATAGCGCAGGTCGGCTCCCCTACGCGATATGAAGGGAGCAGCCGCACCACCGGCCGAGGAAGAACCGCTCCCGTCCCCATATCCGTAGGCTCTCACTCGATCGGCTCCCTCAGATCCGAGCTCATGCCCCTACCTCGATCATACGTTGCACGGCCTTCAGTGCTTTGGTCCGAATCTCTTCGTCGACCGTCACTACCGGACCTGCGTTACGGACACTCTCGAGCACCTTCTGCAGGGTGGTCAACTTCATGGTGGGGCAGACGGCCATCTCGGTGAGCGGGTAGAAGAGCTTGCCCGGCACATCCTGACACAGGCGATAGATCATGCCCGTCTCGGTGCCGATCACGTATTCCTCCGCATCGTCCTCCCTGCAGAAGCGGATCATCCCTGAGGTGCTCTCCACCGCGTCGGCGATGTCGGAAACAGCCGGATCGCACTCTGGGTGGACCACCACTTTGGCCGCGGGGTGAATGGCCCGGGCCCGCTCCACATCCTCCACCTGAACCAGGTCGTGCGTCGGGCAGAAGCCGGGCCAGACGATGACTTTCCGCCCCGCCTTCTTGGCGGCCCATCTTCCCAGGTTACGGTCGGGGGTAAAAATAATCTCTTGGCCGGCCGGCACGGAGCGGACTATCTCCACCGCGTTGGCGCTGGTGCAACAGATATCCGTGAGAGCCTTGACGGCCGCCGTAGTATTCACATAGCTGATCACAACGGCATCGGGGTGCTCGGCCTTGAGATGAGCCAGACCTTCAACGTCGACCATATCGGCCATGGCGCACCCGGCTTGAGGCTCGGGCGCGATCACCGGGATGTCCGGAGCAAGGATGACCGCGGTCTCGGCCATGAAATGGACCCCGCAGAACACGATCATCCGGGCTTTCGACGTGGCCGCCTGCCGGGACAGCCCCAGCGAATCTCCGACTATGTCGGCGATATCCTGGACTTCCGGACGTTGATAGTTGTGGGCCAAGATGATCGCCCCCGTCTCCTCCGCCAGGCGTCGTATCTGCTTCTGAACGATCGAATGGTCCATGGGTGACCTCTCACTCCTCCGCGAAACGGTTCCGGCCGTCCTGTCATCGTTACGCCGCACCGCCTGATCCGGCAGGCCGGCGAGAGCCTCTGTCACGGTTAGGCCCGACGGCAGGACGAGATCGGGGGCCAGCTCCGCGAGCGGTTCAAGCACGAACCGGCGTTCTTCCATGCGCGGATGCGGGACCTCAAGACGGGCATCGGCACTCGAAAAGCCATGGTACCAAAGGATATCCACGTCGATAGTGCGAGGACCCCAACGGATGTCGCGCACACGGCCTAGCTCGGCCTCGATGCCCTGAACGCTGGTCAGTAACTCATACGGGGACAGGAGGGTCCGTACTTCTACCACTTGATTGAGGTAGTCATCTTGCTCGGGACCACCAACTGGAGCAGTCACGTAGATCCCGGACTCAGCCGTGACGGTGGTTCCGGGCAAAGCCGTGAGGAGCACGCGCGCCCGGCTGAGCGCGGCTTCCCGGTCGCCGAGATTGGACCCCAGTCCCAGAAACACTCGGGCCGGGACCCGGTCGGGCCCGCTCAGCCTTCAGCCCTCGAGGTCGCTGCGTTGCAGTTCCACAGCGGCGGCCACGCTTGTCAGAGCGCAGGCCACCGGGGGGTGTGGCTTGGTGACCTGCACCCAGACCTCATCCACGGGGAACTTCCGAAGAATGTCTTCGGCCGTGGCCTGAGCCAACCTCTCCAGCAAGGAGTAGCTCTTGACCGTGGCGATCTCGACGATCAGATCGAGCACCTCTGTGTAATCGACGGTATCGGCCACAGAGTCCGTCTGAGCCGCCCGACAGTCGTCGAAGCTCAGCCGTATGTCGTACAGGAGTCGCTGACCGAGAATCTTCTCCTCCTGTCCCACTCCGTGATGTCCGTAGACTTCAAGCCCCTCGATGAAGACATCCATATCCGCCCCTATCCGTCGCTTTGCCGGGCGTCCTGCCCGGGACCGAAGACGGCCTGGGCCAGCCGAGCCGCATCGCGATTCAGACCCACCCGGTGCACCCTCACAATGTGAGCGCCGGCCGTCACCGCCATGACCGTGGTCGCCGCAGTCGCGAGGTCGCGCTGCCGCGGCTCATCGATCCCGAGAATCTCCCCCAGGAAACGCTTGCGCGAAGCCCCGAGGACTATCGGCCGCCCCAGCGACCGGAAGGTCTCCAGATCGCGCATTATCTCGAGATTGTGAACCGTTGTCTTCCCAAAACCGAGACCAGGGTCGATGAGCAGATTCTCCTCTTTCAACCCATTGTCGACGGCCCAGTTGAGCCTCTCCACGAAGAAAGCGTGCAGTTCTTCCACCACGTCCTCGTAGGTGGGCTCCTCCTGCATGGTCTTGGGCTCGCCCAGCATGTGCATCAGAACTACCGGGCAATCTGCGTCACGTATAACCGCCACCATCTCCGAATCCATGCGCAGGGCCGAGATATCGTTGATCATATAGGCACCGGCGGCCAGAGCATCCGCCGCCATCCTCGCCTTGTAGGTGTCCACGGAGACGCGCCCCGGGAGAGACTGAGCGAGGGCCTTGACCACGGGCATGACCCGAGCCGCCTCCTCATCAAGCGAGACCCGGTCGGAACCCGGCCTGGTCGACTCTCCTCCAACGTCGATGAAGGCGGCGCCTTCTTCCGCCATCTCCAGTCCAGTACGCACCGCCTGTTCCGTACCGGTGTAAGAGTCCCCGTCTGAGAACGAGTCGGGAGTCACGTTGAGTATACCCATGAGGAGAGGGCCTTCCGCCAGAGGGATGCCCTCATGACAGGCGGGGACCCTGGCGTCGTGGTTCGTGAGAGCCGCTTCTATCGAAGCTGCGAGGGACCGAAGACCGAAGGGTTGGGCCCGAAGTTTGGGGAGCAGGCGCTCAAACTGAGCTAGAGTCCCCATCAACAGACAGTCGGCTTTCTCCCCGCCCGATTCGTAGACCTCGCGGGAGACGGCCACCTCCCCGCCCCGGGAGAGCATCTCTTGTTTCAGGATGCCGGCCGCCCGAACATCTAGGTCGGTGACTCGGACGATCCGGAAGAGAGCCTTCTTCTCCATGATATCTATGCCGCCCTTGGACACTCGGGCGTGCCGGAGGGTCGACCTGACCTGCTCCAAGTCGCGCAATACAAGCACCTGTGGAGAACCGGCTACGGGGATCATCTGAGTCCGGCCCCGTTCAGTTGCCTGGGGCTTCTATCAGAGCCAGCACCTCGGCCCTAGCCGCCGCGCTGGTATGGAATATGCCCCGGACGGCCGAGGTGACCACCTGCGAACCGGGGGCACGCACCCCCCGCATAGTCATGCAGAGATGCTCCGCCTGAATGAGCACCAGAGTCCCCGCGGGATGCAGTGACTCCACCATGGTGTCTGCGATGGTACTGGTGAGCCGCTCCTGCAGTTGCAGCCTCGCCGCCGCGGTCCGCACCAGCCGTACGATCTTGGAGATGCCGGTGATACTGCCGTTCTTTGAGGGGATGTAGGCGACATGGGCTACTCCGAAGAAAGGCACCAAATGATGCTCACAGAGTGAGTAGAACTTGATGTCGCGCACCAGCACCATCTCCTGGTGGGTGTCCGAACCGATGGGAGCCACGATGGTGGAGAGATCCTCCGGTTCGCACGAGATGATATCGGAATACATCTCCGCCACCCGCCGAGGAGTCTCGACCAGGCCACCGCGCGCGGGGTCCTCCCCGATAGCCTCCAGGAGAAGCCGCACGCTCTCTTCGATCTTGGCTCGGTCCATCAAGGGACTTGGATCTGGTCTTCTTGATGAGCGGCCATGGGCGTCGCTCCTCCGGTCGCCACCCGCTCCCGACCGTCAGGCTCCACCTCTTCGGGCTCCCGAGACCGGCGCTGCCTCTGTAGGCGCTTGCTCTCCGCCGACTTGCGCGCACGAGCCTCATCGCGAGCCTTGAAGACCTCGACCGGATCCTGACCCGCCAGAATCGCCTCGAACTCCTCTCGGTCGATAGTCTCCTGTTCGATCAACAGCAGCGAGAGCTTGTCCAGCTCCTGACGGTGTTCGGTGAGTATACGGTTGGCCGTCTCGTATGCCTCATCAACGACCCGCCGGATCTCGGCGTCGATCTTCTCGGCGGTCTCGTCGGAGTACTCCTGACCCATCCCGTAATCACGGCCCACGAAGGGTTGGGCCGGATCGTGACCGAACGTGAGTGGGCCCAGATTCTCGCTCATACCATACTGCGTGATCATGCGCCGGGCGGTCTCCGTAGCACGCTGCAGATCGTTCGAGGCCCCGGTGGTGATGTCGTCGAAACGGATCTCCTCGGCCACCCGGCCTGCCAGCATGTGCGAGAGCTTATCCAGGATCTCCTTCTTCTTCACCATGAACTTGTCTTCGGTAGGCAGCGTGATGGTGTAGCCCAAAGCCTGCCCCCGGCTGATGATGGATATCTTATGGACCGGGTCAGCATTGGGGAGGTAGTGCGCCACCAGGGCGTGCCCGGTCTCATGGTAGGCCGTGATCAGCTTCTCCTCTTCGGAGAGGAGGCGGGACTTCTTCTCCGGACCCGCGATCACCCGCAGTACCGCCTCGTCGAGTTCGTCCATCTCGATAATCCGCTTGCGCCTGCGCGCGGCCAGAAGCGCGGCCTCGTTCACCAGGTTGGCCAGGTCGGCTCCGGTGAAACCGGGAGTCTGTGCGGCCAGCACGTCCAGCTCCACCGTGGGAGAGAGCGGCTTACCCTTGGAGTGCACGGCCAAGATGGCTTTGCGGCCTTCCCGGTCGGGGCGATCCACGATGATCTGCCGGTCGAAACGCCCCGGCCTCAGCAGCGCCGGGTCAAGGATGTCAGGACGGTTGGTCGCGGCCATAATGATGATGCTCTCGTTGGCCTCGAACCCGTCCATCTCCACCAGCAACTGGTTGAGAGTCTGCTCCCGCTCGTCGTGGCCGCCACCGAGGCCGGCTCCACGGTGCCGTCCCACCGCATCGATCTCGTCGATGAAGATGATGCAGGGCTGGTTCTGCTTGGCCTGCTCGAAGAGATCGCGCACTCGGCTGGCGCCCACACCGACGAACATCTCCACGAAATCGGAACCGGAGATGCTGAAGAAGGGCACCCCCGCTTCGCCGGCTACCGCTCGGGCCAGAAGGGTCTTACCTGTACCGGGCGGTCCGAACAGCAAGACCCCTTTGGGTATACGAGCCCCCAGGCTCTGGAAACGCTTGGGATTCTCGAGGAATTCCTTGATCTCCTCCAGTTCCTCGACGGCCTCGTCCGCGCCTGCCACGTCCTTGAACGTCACCTTGGGCTGGTCAACGGTCAGGCGCTTGGCCCGGGACTTGCCGAAGCTCATCACCTTGCTCCCGCCGCCCTGCATCTGGTTCATCAAGAAGATGAAGAACACGATCATGAGAAGTATGGGTGCAAACGTGCTGAGGAGAGTCACCCAGATGGAACTCTCTTGAATGTCGGTGTTGAACTCCACGTTGTTGGTAAGGAGGAACTCCTCCATGTTGTAAGCCTGGGTGAACCCCACCTCGAAGGTGTCCCCGTTCTTCAGCTTGCCTTCTACCACCAGGTCTTTGGTCTTGACGGTCACCGGGCCCTCTACCTGCCCCTGCTCCACAGCACGCTGGAAGGCGTTGAAGGTCAACTCCTCGGCCGCATTCGAACCATAGAAAAGGTTCTGCACGAAAAACGCGAGCAAGATCACGAGAAGGATGGGGAAGGCCGCACTCTTGAAGAACCTACTCAACTCGACTCCAAGGTCGTTCTATTAGAGGGGCAGATACTATCACAAGGGCATACACGGGAGCGTTATTCACGCTCGTCCACAACCCCCAGATACGGCAGGTTGCGGTAATTCTCCGCGTGGTCGAGGCCGTAGCCGACCACGAACTCGTTGGGGATCTCGAATCCCGTGTAGCGGCATTCGAGGTCCGCCTTCCGGCGGCTGGGCTTGCTGAGCAGAGTGACGACCTCTAGGCTGGCCGGGTTCCGGGCCTTCAGCGTCTTGGTCAGGTATTGGAGGGTAAGACCCGAGTCGATGATGTCTTCGACGATCAGCACATGCCGCCCCTCGATATCGGTGTCCAGGTCCTTGAGGATCCTCACCACCCCGGAACTCTCCGAAGAGTGGCCGTAGCTGGACACCGCCATGAACTCGATCTCAAGGTCGAACGGCAACCGGCGGGTGAGGTCGGCGATGAAGAACACGGCGCCCTTGAGCACGCAGATGAGCACAGGACGGGTCCCCTGGTAATCGGCGGTGATAGCAGCGGCAAGCTCGTCGATCCTGGCCTGCAGTTCTTTCGAGGATATGAGGACTCTCACGTCCGCCACTCTCCCGTCTCAACCGGGGCCTCCCGGTCCCGGTCATCGCCAGGGCTCACACTGAGCCGGATGATAGCGGTGGTCTTGCGCGTTATTCTACCTTCCTCCGCCATCACCAAACCACAGACCCACACGATACGCCCACCGCTGACCACCAAGGGTTGACGGCGGCGGGCCGAGGCAGGTACCTTCAGATCGACCAACACGTCCTGTAGCTTGCGCTCCCCCGGCGCTCCAAACGGCCGGAAACGGTCTCCCGGTACGGGCGCCCTCACCACCAGCGGCCCGCTCAGGCCACCCGCATCCAAGTAGGCCTCGCGGGCGACATCCGGCGCGGCGTACCGCTCCACGAACTCGGAGCGCACCGCCAAGCCACCCCACTCGACCACGCCGGGCAACGGCAACGACACGGGCTCGGGTATGACCGGTAGCGCGCGGACTCCTCTGTGAAGGAACAGACGGTCGTATTCCTTGCAGACCCGCCAGCCCCCACCCACCGACCGCTCGGCCGATCCTCCGTGGCCGAGCAAGGCCTCTGCGGCCAGGACGGCGGCGCGCGAGGCCGAAGGCCTCGCGCGCGCCTCCAACCACTCGTGCAGCAACAGCCTCCGCACCGCCGGTGAGAGACTCAGGAGCCCCGTCACGCTCAACTCTTCAGCGCATAGGGCGGCAGGACCACTTGTTTCGCGCCCTACCCCCCAGGTCGCCTCGCTCTCCGCCCTCTCCCTGCCGGTCGGGTCCTGTCCTCGCCCCACGCGGCGAGCCGCATCCACCACGACATCGTCCACCACCCCTTGGATCTCCGCCGCCACCTCGGCCGCCCGGCAGGCGGCATCGACCGCTCCCGGCAGGGCGGCCTCCCAAGCCGGTAGTACGGTCTCCCTTATTGCGGTGCGCGCGTAGCCCGGGTAGAAATTTCCCCGGTCTTCAGCGAACTCCAATCCAAGATGCCGGCAGTAGGCGGCCGTCTCCTCTCGACGACAACCGAGAAGGGGACGGACCCAGGGTGGATCGGCGGGCAGCATCCCGGTAAGAGCGGCAAGCCCGCCGTAGCGGCCCAGCCGGTAAAGCATGGTCTCCACTTGGTCATCGGCTGTGTGGCCTATGGCTATGCGTGCACATTCTTGCTGTGCCGCCACAGCCAACCCGGCCTCCCGACGGGCGTCCCGCGCCGCCTCTTGTACGTTCCCAGCCGCTTTGTCCACCGGGCGGTGGGCGACGGTCAGTTCCACACCCATCTGATCGCAGAACCGGACCACCAGAGCCTCATCGTCGTCACTCTCCGCACCGCGAAGGTGGTGGTTCACATGCAACGCATGCAGCGCTGACGGCCCTTTCGATCCGACGGCCTCCGTCGATAGCAGGTGCAGCAGCGCAAGCGAATCCTGGCCCCCGGAGACCATCACCAAGGCACGTGTACCGCGGGGGAATAGACACTCGCGCTCGATTACACTCTGCACTCTGCGGGCGAGAGAGGTCCGCCCTCGCCTGCGCGGTTTCACGCCTGAGCTCACCGCTCCAGATCCCTCCTCTTCGATCCCCTCGGGGCTGGTATTGTACTATCTCAAGGGAAGGCACTTTCCCGCCGTCCACGAACGCGGAGGTCATCTGTGAACCGTGCAGATGGTCGGCCGACCGAGGCCGAGCGTTTCTTGATCGTCTACGGGCCCGAGTTGGCCTCTTACAGCTTCGGCCCCGAGCATCCTCTACAGGCCGACCGCTATGTCCTTACTATGTCTCTCTTGTCCTCTTTGGGCTGGTTGAACGCCACCGAGATCGAGTTCGAAGCGCCCCGCTTCGCCACCCTGTCCGAGCTCATGAGTGTCCACTCCTATCCGTATATACAGGCGGTGCAGCAAGGTCAAGCGATCTCTCGGGGGGAACGCCCTCCGGCCGATCTGACCTTCTACGGACTGGGTACCTCCGACGATCCGTTGTTCCCCAACATGCACGACGCCGCCGCTCTCTACACGGGAGCAACTATCCAGGGAATGCACGCTGTCGTTGAGGAGCGAGCCATCCATGCCTACAGTCCGGCCGGAGGCCAGCACCACGCTCAGAGGGCCCGAGCCTCCGGATTCTGCATCTACAACGATTCAGCCGCAGCGATCACCATAGCGTTGCAGGCAGGGATGCGGGTGGCCTACGTGGATTTTGACGCTCACCACGGTGACGGGGTGCAGGACGCCTTCTACGACGATCCGCGCGTCCTCACCATCTCCATTCATGAATCCGGGCAGTTCCTGTTCCCCGGCACCGGCGACACCGCCGAGATGGGCAAGGGGGACGGCAGGGGAGCCTGCCTGAACATCCCGCTGCCCGCCTTCACGGGAGACGAAGGCATCCTGTCGGCCTTTGACCGAGTCATCGGCCCGGCACTCCGCGCGTGGGCCCCCGACATCATGCTCACACAGATGGGGGTGGATGCTCACCACACCGATCCGCTCACCCATCTCAACGCCACCATCTCGGTATTCCCGAAGCTTGCCGTGCGCCTGCATGAGCTGGTCCACGAGGTCTGCTCGGGTCGCTGGCTCATCGTTGGAGGAGGGGGCTACGACCCCTGGAACGTGACTCCCCGGGCGTGGACCGCCTTCATAGGTACGGTTCTCGGACGGCCCGTCACCGACGTGAGACTGCCCGAGGAATGGCTGCGGGCATCCCGAGCCGCCGGCGGAGACCCGCCCGCCTTCTTGCTGCATGATCCAGGCCCCGAGTACATCCCATTGGAGACTCAGGATTTCGCTCCGGTGCTCGAAGAGGTTGAGGAGACGGCTCTCGCGGAGCTGCTGGCCCACATCCGGACGTAAGTCGCCTTCAAAAAACATCCCCGGCGCCTTGCACTCCATGCGCTGCTTTGCTTATATTGCCTCGTTTGACCGTTCCAAAGGAGGGAAACCATGGGTGTTCCGAAAGTCGATCCCGATCTTTGCACCGGGTGCGGCATTTGTGAAGACATCTGCCCCGATGTGTTCGAGGTCGGCGATGACGGCGTCTGCCACGTGATCGATCCGAACGCATGCGAAGACGCCGGCTGCTGTGAAGAAGCCGCCGATGAGTGTCCAGAGGGCGCGATCAGTATCGAATAAGGGCACCGCGGCTGATTCGCGGAGCACCATCCGAACAGCGTCATGAAACGAGAAGCCGTCCCGACTGGGGCGGCTTCTCCCGTTCCGGGGGACCCCTACCCCCAAGACCTTCCGCAAAAGAGCAAAGCCAAGCAAGCACCCTCTCCACAGAGGATACGCATCCGTCCTGTCGAAAGCCTCTGGTCAGGGAGAAAGGAACTTGACCATCGATTCGTTCACAGTGATCCGAGTGGCGCTGGCGGTGGTCGCGGTCGGGCTCGTGGCCGCGGCATTCTTCGTCGTGTTCCGGTCCCAAGTCACCGGCAAGCAGTCGGTCTCCCAACGGCCTCTGGTAGCCGGTCTACTCGTTCTTCTACTCACGGCGCTCTCTGTGGTCTTGGCGTTCAGCCCGCCGGCCGGTGCGCGGGCCTTCCCTTGGGCTCAGATGGTACTCCTTGCCGCCTGCGTCACCGTCTTCTCCGTCGCCGTCTCCTCGAGTCGGAACAGCGGTCTTGGAGCGAGCGAACTGATGGAGACCGCGACAGTGGACGCCCTGACCCGGGTGGCCAGTCATAGAGTCTTCCAGGATCGTCTCGCCCACGAATGCGACCGCGCTTACCGCTTCGGCGACACCTTCATCCTCTTTGTGCTTGATCTGGACGATTTTCACCAACTCAATAACCGCCATGGGCACCAGAGCGGAGACAGGATCCTCCTGGAGTTGGCCCGGCGCCTGAGATCTCAATTGCGGGAGATTGACCTGGTAGCCCGCTTCGGCGGCGACCAATTCGCGATGATCCTTCCGCATACGTTCGGGAAGGGAGGCATGGAAGTGGCCGAACGCCTCCGCCAAAGCATCGCCGGCTCGACTTTCGTGACCGCCAAAGGCACAGAGCTCCGCCTCACAGTCAGCCTGGGGGTGTGCTCATATCCTTCGGACGGCGCCTCGGCCCCGGAGCTGGTCGATGCCGCTCAGAAGGCCCTGGCCTTTGCGAAAGCTCTAGGCGGCAACCAGGTCCAGCTCTACGGAGAGGTGCCCAGTAGGGAGTCTCCTGACAACGTCGTCTCTCTGCCCAGCTCCGGCCGAGGTGCGATCGTGCGTAGCCTGGCCGCCGCTGTCGACATCCGGGACGGTTACACACACCAGCACTCGCGGTTGGTGTCGGACCTCGCCTCGGCTATCGCCCGCCAAATCGGCTTGCCTTCCCACGAGGTCGCCCGCATTAGCGTCGGGGGATTGCTACACGATGTGGGCAAGATCGGTGTACCCGATTCGATTCTGACCAAAGAAGGTAGCCTCTCTCCGGAAGAGTGGGAGTGTGTCCGCAAGCATCCCGCTCTGGGCAAACGCATCATGGAGCAGGCTCCCGAGCTGATGGACGTAATGCCGCTGGTGCTGCATCATCAGGAGCGTTACGACGGCACCGGCTACCCGGAGCGCCTCCAGGGCGACAGCATCCCGTTGGGCGCGCGCATTATCGCAGCGGCGGACGCGTACCACGCCATCCGCTCGGACCGTCCCTATCGCACCGGCCGCACCCACCGCCAGGCCATGCGCGAACTCCAGCGATGCAGCGGGAGTCAGTTCGACCCGCAGGTGGTCAGGGCTCTCATGGGTGCCCTGGATGCCGACGCCGAACTCCGAGCCATGGTCGCCGGTAACGGGGCACCTTTTAACCCACCCACAGCGGTCGCGGCAGGGGTCGCCAACCCGGCGGCGACTCCGTCTCCAACGGCCCCCTACAGGAGCGACGCCGACGCCGGACCGGCGACCTTATCCATCCCAGGAGTATCTGCGAATCGAGGGGCCTGACGCCGCGGATCCCCGCTATTCCAGCCCCCACCTGGCCCCGCGGATATTCCAACAGAGCACGGATATCCTAGCCGAGAACCGTCACCCCAAGGATGTGGTAGAAGAGGACCAGCCCGAAGATGGTACCCATCACCAGCGCGGCCTGCAGAGCGAGTCGATAACGCCTGTAACGCCATACGATCCAACTGGCAAGCAGGATGGCAGCTACTTTGAACACCGCCGCCCAGACTGGGTCCAGGTTAAACAGAGAGCGCATGACGGGATTCGCCTCTCCCCCACCCGCTCCCAAGACGTTGAGAGTCAACAAGTAATCGGCCACGTTAAGGACGTTCACCAGCCCGAGCAGGCCCAAGAGAGCCACGGGCCGATCCCGCAACCACAGGAGCACACCCTGCATGCCGTTCACTCCGCCTCCGCGGGAACCCGCCCTGCGGTCAAAACCCGTGCGGCGGTCCAAGAAGACGTTCACACGCAGCGTTCGCCGGTCGCTACTCCGGCGATCGATGCCCGAGTACTCGCATACCTGGCTCATATTCAACAGAATACCGCTTCCGTGCAGAATCTACACGATGGCGCCATATGCCACCGCGCAGTCCGGCCGGTCGGTCTACGAATCTGCGGGGGTATCGATCTCCACAGTCGCCACGGCAAGAGGTCCCAGCTCGGAATTGTGGCCCAACCGTCGCCACACCTTGTAGAGAATGGGGGCGGCAAAGGCCAGCCCCGCCAGTGAGATCAACCCTCCCAGGCCAATCACGAACCCCGAGAGGTACTCGTACAGCAGCGGCGCCGTCAACGTCCCGATGAGACCGGCGATTTGGATGAAGGTCTGCTCCAGGCCTTGGACACTCCCCAGCCAGCGCGGCGGCACTACCTGCACGAGGAAAGCCGCCTTAGCCGGGTACGACCAAGCCACCGCGAACCCCTCAATGACGCTGACGATGATGAACAGCGTCAGATTCGTGGTGGTCCCGTAGATGATCCACGCGCAGGCGGAAACAACGTATCCGGAGAACATGAGAGCCCAGCGGCTGTAGCGATCGGCGAAGTATCCGCCCACGAACGCGAAGAGCATGGGCACGCTGAAGGCCACCCACGTGTATCCGATGAAGCTCATGGAAGCGCCCAGATGCCGCAGCCAGATACTCCACAAGACCTCCCAGGCGCCCATGGCGAAGTGGGCCGTGAAAGCCACGACCAGGAAGGCGACCACCGGACGGGAGATCAGCTGCCGGTAGGGTGGATGCTTGACTTTGACCGACCGCCGCCGACGTACGTACTCCGGCTCCCTGATAACGAACAGCAGCACCACCGCCGTGATGGCGGACAGCACGCTCCCAAACAGGAAGATAGTGTAGAAGGCCCATTTGCCCTGGCCGCCACCCAGGTTGTAGAGCGGCACCGCCAACACCGGGCCGGCCACCAGACCCCCGAACTGAGCCGTCGTCAGCCAACCGTACGCGCGGCTGCGCGTCTCCTCGGTAGACAGATCGGCCACCAGTGCCTGGGCAGCAGGAGTGAGGGCCGCCGCCCCTACCCCCTCCAACAACCGGAAGAGGGTGAACCATGCAGGATGGCTGGTGGTGACGAATAGGAACGTGGAAACAGCGTACAGGGTCGCTCCGGCGATGATCATGGGTTTGCGACCGACGGAATCGCTGAGACGGCCGAGCGGCGCTGAGAAGACGAAGGTGCCGACGTAGAAGAAGGCAGCCACCACCCCGATCAACCACACAGAAGCATGGGCCTGCTCCTGTAGGAAGACCGGCAAGTAGGGCAGTATCGCTCCGAAACCCGACCAGACCACGAAACCGGCAGCGCAGATCACACCCAACTGCAGCCATTGGGTGCGCACAGGGCCCGATTCACTTGTCACAGAGGTGCTCATGTGGGAACGTTGCATACACTCACTACGGGAAATGCGCTTGATGCGCGTAACCGTTTAGGCTAGCACGTCGCGCGCCATCGCGACTCGAGTGGGAGGGGCAATGATCGAGCATCCGGGAAAGACCTTCCAACAGGAGACTTCCTACCACAGAGACTCCATACAAGACCTAGAGGAGCACGGACTGGACTGGCGGAGCAAGCCACCGCTGTACAAGTTCTATAGTCATGCTCCCGTCGTGAGTCTTCCTAACCCGGCCCATACCCCCGACGAAGATCCGCCCCTCGATCTCTTCACCTGTGTGGCGCGGAGACGGAGCGTGCGGTCTTTTGGGGCCACCCCCATCTCTATGTTGGAGCTGTCCCGGTTGCTATGGGCCTCGGTGGGCATAACGGCCTCGTTCATCACGCCACACGGCCAGGACTTCTACAGGGCTTCGCCCACAGCAGGAGCTCTCTACCCGGTCGAAACGTACGTGGTGGTGAACAAGGTGGAGGACCTCGAACCGGGTCTCTATCACTACCGCGTGGCCGGGATCGATATACTGGAGCGGCCCATCGCTGAAGGAAGCCACTCCCTTGAACTGGTCCGGGCCGGCGATCTCCGCAGCGAGATCTCGGCTGCCGCGCTCGACCAAGCCATGTGTGGGAGGGCGGGTGCCGTCATCCTCTATACCGCGGTGTTCGCAAGGTCCGTATGGAAATACCGGGAGCGGGCCTATCGTTACTTCTACCTGGACGCCGGGCATATAGCCGCTCAGCTGTCACTCGCGGCGGTGGCTCAGGGTCTGGGAAGTTGCCCGATCGCTGCCTTCTATGACGACGAGGTCAACGCCCTCTTGGGCGTCGACGGGGAGACCGAGGGCATCGTCTACATGACCGCGGTGGGCAAGCCCAGCCGTCCTTTCACCAGCAAGGCCGACGTGCGCCACACCGCCCGTCCCAAGGAGTAGAACCCAGGTAGCTGCAAGGGGTCGCGCCCGGAACCCGCGGGTATCACTCCAAAGCCTGAAGCGCCGAGATGACCTCGCCCAGCTCCTGAATCTTCTCGCCGTAGGTGCCCCAATCGTCATTGCGCTGAGCGGTACGCGCCTCTTCGTAGAGCTGCTCTGCCAGGTCGAGTAGCTCACCACGATCGGTCGGCAGGTCACCCCTGATGGTCGTGGTAGTGACCGGCGGGACACTGGTCGTGGTGGTCGGAGGGAGCGTCGTGGCGGTCGTCGGTTCCGTCGTCGTGGTGGTGGAGGGAGCCTCCGTGGTTGTCGTGCCACCCCCGCCTGAAAGCGCGACCTCGAGTGCCGTCCGTAGGTCGCGTTCCATGACCACCACGTCGCCATAGGCGACGATCACGCGCGTCAGTTCGGGGATGGCGCTCTGCTCGGCCTGCAGGTAGAGCGGCTCCACATAGACGACCGAGTCCTCCACAGGCACGACCAAGAGATTACCTCGGATCACGTCGCTGCCGGCCTGATCCCACAGAGTGATCTGGGACGAGATGACCGGGTCGTTGCTAATCCGCGCCTCCATCTGAGCGGGCCCGAATACGAGCTTGTCTTTGGGGAAGGCGATGACCATCAAGTCACCATACTGCTCCCCATCCATGCGCGCTGCCATCCAAGAGATCATATTCTGCTTGGAACGCGGAGTGAAGGGCTGCAGGAGTACGAACTCCTCCTCCTGCTCCCCCGGCAGGACCATCATGAGATAGTAGGGCTTCACGAGGATCTGCTCTCCCCCGTATACCTCAGTGGGGATCTCCCACACGTCTTCCTTGTTGTAGAAGACCTGCGGATCGGTCATGTGATAGACGGAAAGCATCTCGGATTGTGTGCTCAGGAAGTCCTCAGGATAGCGCAGGTGGCGGCGGATGTCGTCGGGCATCTGGTCGCCCGGAGTCAGGAGACCGGGGAAGACGTTACCCCAGGCGTTGGCTATGCCGTCGTCAGGATCGATCTGATAGAAGGTGGTGTCACCGTTGTAGGCGTCAATGACCACTTTGATGGGGTTGTTCAAGTAGTTGCGACCGGCCGAATCCGGCTGGGAGTTAGGGAACAGGTCGGTGGTGGTGTAGGCATCCCAGATCCACACAAGACTGCCGTCATCGCGGATGACGAGATAGGGGTCGAAATCGTATTGGAGGAAGGGTGCGATGGCCTGCACGCGCTCCTTAAGCGACCGCCGGAAGAGGATGCGGGAGTCGGGCTCCAAGTAGTCGGACACCAACAACTTGATGGTGCCGAACCTTATGCTGAACATGAGCCGCGTTCCCAGGCCGCCGACGTCAACGCCGCCGGACCCTTCGTATTCCGTGAAGACGTTAGTCTCCCCCATGGGATAGTCGAACTCCTTGGCGGTGGTGTTGACCAACACGAAGGTTCCGGCCAGCTCGCCGTAGTAGATCTCCGGGCGGGTGACCTGAACCGATGTGTCGCTCCGAGGCGGGATGTCCCGTATGAAGAGTCTGGGCAGTCCCTGCTCGGTGGCGTCGCTCACCGGGCTCATCACCACCCCATATCCGTGGGTGTAGGTGAGGTGCTGATTGACCCAAGTCTGAGCCTGCGCGCTCAGCTTCGAGTGATCGAACTCGCGGGCCGCCAGCAGCACCTGCCGGTACATGTCGTCCACCACATAGCGGTCGACGTCGACGTCGTTGAAGGTGTAGTAGGTCCGGATCTCCTGGATCTGCTTGTAAGTGCGGGAGGCCGGGCTGGGATCCCACACCCTGATGTTATCCACAGTGGCCGCGTTGGCCTCGATCGAGTTCACGTCCAAGTTGGTCTCAGCCTCGAACGGTATGGTGGACACCTGGTCCAAACCGAACGCCCATCTTGTCGCGTTGATGTTGTTCTCGATATAGGGGGTTTCTTTCTCTATCTCAGTCGGTAACACCCGGTACTGTTGGATGATGGCCGGGTATACCTGGCCGGCAAAGAGCCAGGCGACGAACAATACTCCGATGGCGATGGTGGGAAGGCGCCAGCCTTTGAAGTAGATGTTGATCAAGAAAAGCACGGCGGCTATCACTGCTACGATCGCGAGGAACCGCAGTACCGGCATCTGCACCTGCACATCGGTATAACTCGGCCCGAAGGTCGCTCCGCGCTCGGAATAGGCCAGCTTCCACACTCCCAAGAAATAATCGACCGCCTTTCCCAACAACGCCACTGCTATGAGCACCGACAAGTGGGCCTTGACGTGCGGAGCCGCCCACAGACTGCGTCCCTTCACCCCGATGGCCCTGTGGGAGATGTAGACACCCAGAGCGATCAGGAAGCCGAAGAAGACACAGACCATCACGAAGGTCAGGATCATCTGGAGAAACGGCAGCGTAAACACGAAGAACCCTGCATCCCGCCCAAAGATCGGCGCGCTAAAACCGAAGTCGGCCTGCCGGAAGAAGAGCAGGATGCGCTCCCAGGACCCCCCGTAATTGAAGGCGACGATCACCGCAAGAACGACGGCGACGGCCAGGAAGATGCGCCGTCCTCCCCGAGCACGTGTGTCAAGGAGCTCGTACACCTCTCCCTCGGCGTCGTCGGCCTGCCTCACCTTAGGCAGGAGCCGTCTGGCGATGCGCAGATTGCCGTACACCACACCAAAGAAAACCAGACCTGCGACCACAATGACCACAGCACGGACCCAGATCCTGGTCCAAAAGACGGTAGTGAAGCCGAGTTCTTTGAACCACAGATAATCGGTGAAGAACTGGGAGAAGACCCACAACAGCACCAGGAGAACCACGATGCCCAGCGGGACCAAGATGATGCACCGGCCCTTCCAGCCGGCACCTTGCCACCAGCGCACGAAACCTTCCAGGCGTTCAGTTGGGGTCTTAACGGGGGCGGGACCTTGCGTCCCGCCGGTATCACGACCGTTGACCATGAGGCCTCCCGGCTCAGGAATCTCCAGCAAGTCGGGACAATCTATCACATACCTGGCCTAAAACCGATGTCATCGACACGCGGGAGGGTTCACCGACCCGGCCAACGGAGAACGGCGATACAGTGCGGCCCACGTCGAGGCGCGGGATCAGACCTGCGGATCTCCCAGTCGTTCCAGTGCGCTCCGCATCCTCCCGAGCGCCTCAATTAGAAGCCTGCGGCTGCAGGCGAAATTGAGGCGAAGGAAGCCGGGCGCGTCGAACTCGGCGCCGTCCGAAAGCCCGACCCCGGCATCCTCGAAGAAGCCTACGGGGTCGGCAAGACGGGCGGCCCGGGCGTCAATCCAAGCCAGGTAGGTCGCTTCGACATGAAAGACCTTCAGACCCCGCATGGTCGCGATCTGCCCCTCGACCAGGTCACGGTTGCCCCGTAGGTATCCCACCAGAGCCCGGTGCCACTGCGCCCCACCCTCGTAGGCGGCCTGAGCGGCCACATAGCCCATCACGTTCACGTGCGGGACGATGCCCTGCATCGCCCCCAGAAAAGCCTCCCGTAGGGCCGGGTCGCTGATCACCGCGAACGAGCAGCCCAAGCCGGGGATGTTGAAGGTCTTGCTGGGTGCCATCAGGGTCAACGTCCGGGCGGCGATCTCGGCTCCCAACGCGGCCACAGGGACATGGGTCTTATCCTCGTCGAGTATCAGACCGGCGTGGATGTCGTCAGAGCCGATCACTAGATCGTGACGCAGGGCGACTTCCGCCAGTGACCGCAGTTCCTCCGCCGACCAAGCCCGGCCCACCGGGTTGTGGGGAGAGCAAAGCAGTAGCAGCCGGCTACGCGGACTGAGGGACCGCTCCAGAGCCCGCAGATCCATCTCCCACCGGTTCGACCTCAAGACCAGAGGCACCTTGACCAGCGACCGCTCGGCCAGGACTGGAGCCGACAGAAAAGGCGGGTAGATGGGCGTGAAGGTGACCACGTCGTCTCCTCGCACGCCGACCGCCCTACAGAGGACATTCAGACCGCATACGAGGCCCGGGAGCCAGACGAGCCAGTCCGGCTCTACCTCCCATCCGTGCTCCGAGAGCAGCGACTCACGAACCGCAACCTCTAGACCGGCAGGAGCATGGCTGTAGCCGAACACGCCGTGGGCTACCCGCCGGTGCAGCGCCTCGATCACCGCGGATGGCGACCGGAAGTCCATATCGGCCACCCACAAAGGGATGACTTCCTTGTCTCGGTACTTGTCCCATTTGTAGCTGTCTGTACCTCGACGCTCCACGAGCGAATCGAAGTCGAGATCGTCCGGAACGGTCATGGCCCTCCCCTTCGGGATCGTCGGGTCTCCGTCGCACAGGACGAATCCCCGAGTCGTCTCCCGTCAGGTTGTCTTCCCCGAGGTCGTCTGCCTTCAGGCGTGCTGGTTACGAACCATCCGGACTGTGTAGAGGACGGAGGGGACCATGGCGCCCCCCAGCGTCTCCCAGAGATCGTGTAGCGCATCGAACTCCAGCGGATGTAGGGTGAACAGCAGCTTCTCCACATCGCTCGGGAACTCGGTTTCCGGATGGCTGTCGGCCGCCGTGTAGGCCGGTTTGCCGTGGAACAGGCGAATGGTCCTGTAGAGCAGTCCCAGACTGTCCTCGTACCGCCACAACCTGAACGCGAACAGAAGGTACAGTTCCAGAGAATCCAGCAGGTCCATCCGGCTCAACCCCGTGCCCTGGTAGGAGCTCACGCGGAAGTTGACCAGGCTGATGGCCACTCCCCGAGTATCTGAGGAGTCGGACAGAACTGATGCGCTTTCCAACAGGACCTCGCGGTCCTCCAACTCCAAACGGTAGCGCAATTCCCGTCGGATGTACTCGAGCACCTCGTCCATAGCCGTGCAGTATACACAGACAGACCGGCAATCAGACGCCCGCGACCGGCCCGGCCTGTTGAAGGTGGGTGGTCCCTCCACGGCCTACAGCGGCCAGACCAGCATTATCAGCGGCACCGCGCAGGCCACCACAACGATGCTCAAGGGGAGCCCCATACGCCAGTAGTCGCCGAACCTGTACCCACCCGGTGCCATCACCAGCATGTTCGATTGGTGGCCGACCGGGGTGAGGAACGCGCTCGAGGCGCCTACACCCACGCCCATGAGCAAGGGGTCGGCGGAGACGCCCATGCCCTGGGCCAGAGCGATGGCCACTGGTGCCGCGAGGACGGCGGCGGCGGCGTTGTTGACCACATTAGAGAGCAGCATAACGGCGATCATCAAGATGGCCAGCGTAGCCGCCGGCGGCACGGAGTGCCCTATATCGAGCAGGCCATCGGCAATCAGTTGCGTGCCACCGGTACTCTCGAGCGCCTGGCCGATGGGAAGCATCGCGGCCAGCAGGATGATGATGGGCCAGTCCACGCTCTTGTACATCTCCCGGGGGGATATGAGTCCCGAAAGCACCATCACCACCGCGGCAGCCACCAACCCCACAGCGGCGGAGATGATCTCCAGGGCGATAAGTACCAGCGCCACCACGAAGATGCCCCCGGCGAGTAGAAGCTTACGGGGCCGTCCGATACGCAGACCCCGCGAGGCCAACGGCAGGCACCCCAGAGCCCTCAGACTCTCCTGCAGCTCGTTCTCATCCCCCTGCATGAGTAACACGTCTCCGGCGACGAAACTGGTCTTCGACAACGGCTGGTCAAGACGCTCTCCGCGACGGGCAACCGCAAGCACGTTCACCCCATACCGCTCGCGCATCTGCAGCCGGCTGGGGGTCATCCCCACCAACATGGAGCCCGGCGCGACGACCGCTTCTGCCAGCGTCAGATCCTTCTTGCGTTTCCGCTCCTTGTCTCGTTCTTCCTCTCCCCCTTCCCCTCGCTCCTTCTCCTCGTCTTCGTCCTCGCCGGCCAGCTTGAACCCGGTGAACGAGAGCAGCGCTTCGAGATCCTCCGACTCCGCCTCGACCATGAGAACGTCGTCCTCCCACAAGACCGCGTACGTGGAGGGCATCTGCCTCATGGACCCGTTCCGGATGAGCGCGGTCACGACGATGTCCGCCTCGTCTTGGACGGCCACCATCAGGTCATGCAGGGTCCTTCCCACGAATTCGGAGTCCGCCGGGACCCGGACCTCCATCATGTATGCCTCGATATCGAAGAGATCACCCGAGACGGCCTTCCTATCCCGTCCAGGCATCAGGCGCCAGCCGACCAGGGCGATGAAGAGGACGCCTACCACCGCCAGTCCTATACCGACGGGGAAGAAATCGAACATCCTGAAAGGTGTACCGTCCACTTGGGCCCGGTACTCCGCGATTATGATGTTGGGAGGAGTACCGATCATGGTGAGCAAGCCTCCCAGCAGAGAACCGAACGCCAGCGGCATCAGCAACAGCGAGGGAGAACGACCGGCCTTGCGCGATAGAGAAACCGCAACGGGCATCAGGAGGGCAAGCGCGCCGACGTTGTTCATGAACCCCGAGCACACAGCCACGATGCTGGTCATGGTCAGTACCTGCACCACGGGCCGGTCACCCACCCGTGTGAGCAAACGGGCCACCGCGTCGACCACCCCGGCGTTGGAGAGGCCGCTGCTTATTATGAGCACAGCGGCCACCGTGACCACAGCCGGATGTCCCAGACCCAGGAAGGCGTCGTTCCAGGGAACGTAGCCCGCGACGACGAGAACCAGCAAAGCTGAGAGGGCCACCAGATCGTAACGCCAGCGATTCCAGATGAACAGGGCGAGAGTGGCCGCGAGCACACCGAACACGACCCATTGACCTGTGGTCATAGTCACCGCTCCATGGCGATCACGTGAAAACGGTTTGGAGGTGGCTGCCCGGCAAGGATTCGAACCTCGACTAACTGGTCCAGAGCCAGTCGTGCTGCCGTTACACCACCGGGCAAAGCGCGTGCAAGTGTACCATCACAGCCGTGGTGCAGCCTAGTGCTGCCTGCTCTGGATCCGGGCCCAGGTATCCTTCAGTGTCACCGTGCGGTTGAAGACGGGAGCACCAGGGGCGGAATCGTCCGGGTCGACAAAGAAGTACCCAAGCCGCTCGAACTGGCAACGTGAACCCGGTCCCAGTGTGGCAAGTGAGGGCTCCAGCCTGCATCCCCGCAGAACCTCCAATGAAGCCTGGTTAAGAGTCTGGGTGAAATCCCGGCCTTCGGGAACGTCGTCCGGGTTCTCGACCTCGAAGAGCGTCTCGTAGAGCCGCACCTCGGCTTCGATGGCGTGCTCGGCCGAGACCCAGTGGATAGTCGACTTCACCTTGCGGCCGTCGGGCGCATTGCCACCACGCGTCGCCGGATCGTACCGGGCACGCACCTCAAGGACCTCGCCGGTCTCGGGGTCCTTGACCACCCCAGTACAGGTGATGAGATATGCGTAGCGGAGCCTGACCTCTCTTCCGGGACTAAGCCGGTGGTACTTCGGAGGCGGGACCTCGCGGAAGTCGTCCTGCTCGATGTAGATGACCCGGGAGAACGGCACCCGGCGAGTGCCCATGGAGGAGTCTTCAGGATTGTTGACGGCCTCCATCTCCTCCACCTGCCCCTCCGGGTAGTTCTCTATCACCACCCGCAGCGGCCGCAATACCGCCATGGTGCGCGGGGCCCGGCGATTGAGATCCTCACGCACACAGTGCTCCAGGAGCGCCAGTTGGACCATGTTCTCCCGCTTCGCCACCCCGATGCGATCGCAAAAATCCCGGATCGCCTCAGCTGGGTACCCCCGCCGGCGCATACCGGCGATGGTCGGCATGCGCGGATCGTCCCAGCCACGCACGTGCCCCTCTTCAACAAGCCGCAACAGCTTGCGCTTGCTCATGATGGTGTAGGTCACGTTGAGGCGGGCGAATTCCCGCTGGCGTGGATGAACCCGGGGCAGCTCGAGCGCCTCCAGGATCCACTCGTACAGAGGGCGGTGGACCTCGAACTCCAGCGTACAGATGCTGTGAGTGATGCCCTCGATGTAGTCGCTTAACCCGTGAGCGAAGTCGTACATAGGATAGATGCACCAACAGTCACCCGTATGATGGTGGGAGGCGTGCCGGATTCGGTACAACACTGGGTCGCGCAACCAGACGTTGGGCGCGCTCATGTCGATCTTTGCGCGGAGCGTCCGGGCGCCATCAGGGAACTCGCCGGTCCGCATGCGCTGGAAGAGGTCGAGATTCTCCTCGACGGAGCGGCCCCGATAGGCGCTCTCTCGACCCGGCCGGTCAGGCGCGCCTCTCATCTCGTCCACCTCTTCGGGCGTATGGTCGCAGACATAGGCCTTGCCCTTGCGGATCAGTTGCAGCGCGTACTGGTAGAGCGGCTCGAAGTAGTCGGAGGCGTAGAAGGGTTCCAGATCTTGTCCACTGCTATCCGCCGGCATGACCGGGGCGATGTAGTAGTCCGCCCCGCTCTCGGTGCTGATTTTCTCGGCCAAGCGACCGGGGGGCTTCAGACCAAGGCAATGATCGGCCCAGCCGTCGATGAGCCACTTGACATCGGCAGTGATGGAATCGACGTACTCCACGTCCTCCTTGGCGGGATTCGTGTCATCCATGCGAAGGTTGCACTGTCCCCCGAACTGACGGGCGATGCCGAAGTTCAGGCAGATGGACTTGGCGTGGCCGATGTGGAGATATCCATTGGGCTCGGGCGGAAAGCGGGTGACCACGCTTCTAATCCGTCCCGAGGTCAGATCGTCCCGCACCAACTCCCTAAGGAAATCCTGATGCCCTTGAGACGACCGGCCCTGTGCCGCCGCATCCGGCGCTCCCGCAGCTGCTCCGGCTCGCACGCCCGACTTTGCTCCTGGCGCGACGTGATCGTAATTCGGGTCCGGATCAGGCATGGTACGCCTCGGTGTCGGTCATTGCTGCTCCTCGCTCTCGCTCCCTACTGATCAAGGCTACTTTCTCTCACAACCTCCAGGCCGAGTCAAGGTCGGCTCCTAAGACCGCACTACGACCTCTCCTCCGCCACACAGTGTGGATCGGTCCCCAGATCGGTCTCCCCAGCATACGCGCCACTGTCGTAGGGTAGTAGGATAGGAAAAGACACGAACGATCGATGTGAAGCCGGGAGACAGGCATGAGCGCAGAACGACTTGTGATCGTGGGTGGAGATGCGGCCGCCATGACGGCGGCCTCGCAGGCCCGTCGAGAGAGGGCTGGTCTGGACATCATCGCCCTGGAAAAAGGCAATTACGTATCCTACGCGGCCTGTGGAATCCCTTACTACGTCGGGGGAGTCATCAAGGACTTCGATGAACTCCTCATAAGGAAGCCGGAGGAGTTCCGACAGAAGCAGAACATCGAGGCCCGCATCCGTCACGAGGTCTTGCACATCCGGCCCGACGAGGGCACGGTGGTGATCCGAGACCTCGAGGGGAACCGTGAATACGAGGAGTCCTACGACCAACTGCTCATAGCCACGGGGGCCAAAGCCGTCTGGCCCCCGCTGCCGGGCATAGACGCCGAGGGCATTTACAGCGTCCTGTCGCTCGACGATGCTAAGGCCCTTCGGAAGGTGTTGGAGCACGACAGACCAGCACGAGTCGTCATCGTCGGCGGTGGATACATAGGGCTGGAGCTGGCGGAAGCCTTCCGGCTCTGGGACGTGGATGTAAGCATTGTCGGCAGGGCACCCGAGCTGCTGCGGAGTATCGATCCGGACATGGGGGCGCTGGTGTCGGCGGCTCTCACGAAGATGGGAGTGCACCTCCATCTGGGAGAGGCTGCATCCGGCTTCGAGGTCTCATCCGGTAGAGTCTCCGCCGTAGTCACGCCGGAGCGAACCCTCCCGGCCGACCTCGTCCTAGTGGGGGCCGGCATGCAACCTAACAGCGATCTCGCCAAGGAGATAGGGCTGCCGCTCGGAGTCAAGGGCACCATCAAGGTCGACGACCACATGCGGACTCGGATACAGAACATCTGGGCCGCAGGGGATTGCGTGGAGACCGTCCAACTCGTCACCGGCGAACCATATTGGGTGTCGCTGGCGGCGGTCGCCAGCAAGCAGGGTCGCGTAGCCGGGACCAACATCGCCGGAGGCGATGCCTTCTTCCCGGGTACGTTCGGCACCACCATAACCAAGGCAGGACCCATAGAGATCGCCCGCACGGGGATACAGGAGACCGACCTCTCCGACGGTAGGATCCCCTATGCTACGGCCAGAGCCGACGCCCGCACCTGCGCTCGCTACTACCCCACCTCAGAGCCCCTGAGCATCAAGCTCATCGCTGAGGTGGGAAGCGGCCGGCTTCTGGGTGGACAGATAGTCGGTGGGGCCGGCTCGGCCATGCGCATCAACATCCTGTCCACAGCCCTCCAGGCGAGAATGACCATTGACCAGGTGGCCTCGCTCGACTTGGCGTACGCGCCCCCGTTCTCCACGACGTGGGACCCGGTCCTGCTGGTTGCC
>ERZ747221.388-NODE-388-length-53251-cov-4.823542_pt1 | contig 53251 bp, 48 predicted proteins | sample MGYA00374949_ERZ747221 | MGnify/ENA primary metagenome ERZ747221 (study PRJEB28779, sample SAMN05720172) | bioreactor metagenome | isolation source: Anaerobic biogas reactor | place: USA:Washington, USA | collected 2015-08-08 ... | reverse complement strand
TCCGGGACGAGGTCCATACTCGTCGGAAGATGAGGACCGTGCGCCGGACTCGGCCCGCGGGCTCGCGCCGCTCGGCGTCGCCCTCGGCGATCTCGTGAGCACCGCAAAGACGACCAGAGGGGAGATCCCGGATGACGCACCCCGTGTCACAGTCCCGCGACCGTCGTCGCCGCCCGCGCCTCCTCCTGCTCCTTCTCCTCGCCGGCGCGATGGCGGCCGGCCTCGTCTGGGGGATCGGGTCCGCCCTGGCGAGCGACCCGGGCGCGTCGCCGGCGCCGGGCAAGGTCGTCCTCCGGGTGGGCTGGACCAACGACGCCGACAACCTGAACCCGTTCATCGGCGCCGAGACATCCTCCTTCGAGGTCTGGCTCCTCAACTACGACCTGCTCACCGGGTACACGCCTGACCTCCAGCCGGCACCCGGCCTCGCGACCTCCTGGGAGACCTCGCCCGACGGCAAGACCTGGACCTTCCACCTGCGCGAGGGCGTCACCTGGCAGGACGGCGAGCCGTTCACCGCCGCCGACGTCGCCTTCACCTACAACTACATCGTCGATCACGATATGGGCGCGTTCTCCAGCCTCACGACCTTCATCGAGAAGGCTGTGGTGGTCGACGACCTGACGGTCGAGATCCGCTGCAGCCGGCCCAAGGCCAACATGATCCGCAGCTGGATCCCCATCCTCCCCGAGCACATCTGGAGCAAGGTCGACCCCAAGGCGGCCGGCGCCTCCTACCAGAACAAGCCGCCGATCGTCGGCACCGGGCCCTTCCAGACCGTCGAGGTCAAGAAGGGCGACTTCGTGCGCATGGTCGCCAATCCCACCTTCTGGGGCGAACGGCCGGCCATCGACGAGATCCTCTTCGTCACCTACCAGAACCCGGACACGATGACACAGGACCTGCTCGCCGGGAACCTCGATGCGGCCTGGGGCATCCCCTCGGCGCAGTTCTCGAAGGTGGAGGCGGCCGACGGATTCGAGGCGATCTCCTACAACCTGCTCACCTGGACCTACCTCGCCCTGAACTGCCGCGAGGGGACGAGCCGCGGCAACCCGGTGCTGCGCGACGTCGCCTTCCGGCAGGCCCTCAACTGGGCGATCGACCGCCAGAAGATCGTCGACCTCGCCTGGGCGGGCCGCGGGGAGCCCGGCACCACCATCATGACGCCGGGCTCATGGGTCGACCCCGACTACCACTGGGAGCCGCCGGCGGATGTCAGGTTCACCTACGATCCGGCGAAGGCCAAGCAGATCCTGGCCGCCGCAGGATACGCGGACACCGACGGCGACGGGATCCTCAACGACCCCCGGAACGGGGGCAAGGACATCAAGCTGCGCCTCTGGGCGCGGGCCGAGTCCCCGGAGAGCCAGAAGACGGGCAACCTGATCACCGGCTGGTTCCGCGACCTCGGGCTCAAGATCGACTATCAGGTGGTGGACGACGGCATCTACTACGACAGCATCTGGGCCTACGAGGACGACTACAGTCCCGACTTCGACATGTACCTCTGGGACTGGGACGGCTATGCCGACCCGGGGGATACGCTGGCCAGCTTCACTACAGCGCAGATCGAGAACTGGAACGAGCCCTGCTGGTCGGACGCGGAGTTCGACGCGGCGGTGGCCGAGGCGAACGCGACGCTCGACCCGGAGCGGCGCAAGGAGCTCATCTGGCGGGCGCAGCAGATCTTCTACGAGCAGTCGCCGGAGATCGTGACCGACTACCCCCAGAAGCTCGAGGCGGTCGACACCTCGCGCTGGGACGGCTGGACGCGGATGTACGGCGGCGAAGGGGCCGCGTTCTACACGAGCTTCGTCCGCGACAGCTACATGAACCTGCGGCCCAAGGCTGCGACCGCCGAGCAGTCCGGAGCCGGCGGCCTGACCATCGTGGCAGTCGGCGTCGTCGTCCTCCTCGGAGTCGTCGCGGCAGCGTGGTTCATCGTGCGCTCGCGACGCGCGGCGGTCGAGGAGGAGTAGCGGCGCACCGCACTGAGGCTTGCGCCAGAGCGGCCGCGCCTGGCACTGAGGCCGCTCCCCCGGGGGGCGCTGGTAGTCGCGCCGGCGAGTGGCGTCATCCATGACGCCACCGGTGAGGTCATGAGTGGCGCCATAGATGGCGTCACCAATGGCTCCACTCGCCGGCGCGCATCACGTCCCATCCCGCGTACGAGCGGCCGGCGCGCATCAGTCCCGCGCGAGTGCACCGCCGCCGGACGCATCGGCGTGCCGCCGCCATGCCGTGGTAGTAGCACTCGGAGACGATGCGGCCGTCGTGCAGGACCAAGAAGCCGTCGGCGAACGACGTCTCGAGAAAGGCTGCCAAGGTCGCCGCGCCGGCGCTGGACTCGAACTGCACGCCCCGCATGCTCACGGGTTCGGCGGGGAGTTCCCAGATGGCGCCGTCGCCGCGGCTGATGAGCGCCGATGGGATGATCTGGCGGACGTGGCGGAAGGACCAACGGTTCCAGGACGCCTGCTGCCAGGTGGCGAGGCCGAGCTCGCCGTCGGTGGCCTGTCAGCCCGGTCGCACGTACGGGCGCAGCGTATCCTGATGTGCCGTCATGGCCTCATCCTCCGTTCGTCGTTCCGGTTCCTCTCTCTGGTCTGCCCCGTTTGCAGCGGCGAATAGGCGTTGACGGAGGACGCGTAGGGCAAGGGGCGGCGCGGCTCCGTTGCGAGGCCGGTCAGGCGTGGTGGCGGCGAGGTGCTGCGAGGAAAGCGCCGCACGGGCGGGCGCCGGGCCGGAGCCCGCCCCGCCGTCTACGCAACCGGCTGCAAAGCCCTGCAGGCGCGCCTGCGGAGTACGCGGACGTGGACCACAGGGCGCTCGCAGTAGCGCTTCTGGACTCGACGAACCGCCGCGACCGTGCCAAGCCGTGTGCGCTTTGGGTCGTCCCGATGGCAGCCCGGTCCGCAGCCCATGCGGCAGCGTTCCCCCTGGGGGAACGGCCAAACGGCCATCATTGTCGGGCGACCTTCGCGTCCTCAGCGGGGTGACGCCCGCCGCCTCCCGTGGCAAGATGCCAGCTACGGAGCGGCTCGTGGTCCGGTGACCACCGCGGTCTTCAAAACCGTCTGCGGGGCGGTGATCCCGTCCTGGGTGGGTTCGACTCCCATGTCGCTCCGCCAGTCCCCGCGGAGTCGCGCGCCGTGTCTTGAGGCCTTCCGGAAGAACGTCCGGATATGATGGCTGGCGTGACCGACAGGCGGACCATCTACCGAGCCGAGGCGCGGAGGCGGCAGCGTCGTGCGCGCCTGGTGCTCCTCCTTGCTCTCGTGATCGTTCTCGCCGCGGCCGCGATCGCCGGCGTGCTCCTCCTGGGCGGCGCCGGCGGTGACCGAGCCGCCGCTGAGGTCGCAGGCTCGGCCGCGACGTTCCCAGCTTCGCCCTCTGCGGCTCCGACGCTGCTCGACGAGCTCGCCGTCATCGAGGTGCGCCAGGGCGAGAAGGCGACCGTGCGCTATCGGATCGTCGAGGCGCCAGGCCCGGTCGCCGTCACGCTGCTCGTGACGGACGCGACCGGAGCGCCGGTCAAGACACGGCGTCTGGCGGGAGCGGCAGAGCCCGCAAAGCGGCTCGAGGCAGTGGTCTACATCGACCTCGAGCCCGGGAGCTACACCTATGAGCTGCGCCTGGACGAAGGCGGCTCGCCAGCCGCGTCCGGGGCCATCCCAGGGGACCACGGGACGGGCGGCTCCGCGGCAGGAGCGCGGACGAGTGACTCGGTGAACGGAAGCGCCGGCGGCGCGGCGGCCTCCGCCGAGCTCCGCGTGCTGCCGCCGCTGCCGCCGGCGTTTCCGGAGGCCAAGGCGGTGGCGGCGGCCGAGGCGTGGATCGCCGGCCGCGACGGCGACGTCGCCTTCGCGGTCGTCGACACCCGCGGCCGTGCCGCCGGCGGTTGCCGTCCGCATCGGCCGTTCCAGCTCGCCAGCCTGGCCAAGGCGATCCTGCTGGTCGCCGCGCTACGCAAGGACCCGACGCCTGATGCAGCGACCGCGGCGACCCTCGCCCGCATGATCACGGAGTCGGACAACGACGCCGCCCACGCGGTCTTCGCGCGCGTCGGAGCCGCGGGGATGCGGGCGGTCGCGGAGACGGCCGGCCTTGAGGACTATGTGCAGGGCGAGGGCTGGGTGGACACGCGCGACTCGGCCGCCGACCAGGCGACCCTGTTCTGGCGGTTCGAGGAGCTGGTGCCGGCACGGGGACGCCGGCTCGCCCGCGAACTGCTCGCCGGTGTCGTCCCGATCCAGCGCTGGGGCATCCCCGCGGCCGCCGGTCCCGAGGGCTGGCGGAGCTTCTTCAAGGCCGGATGGCTCGGCAAGGACAACAAGCTCATGGTCCAGGCCGCTTGGCTGGAGAAGGGCAAGAAGCGGTGGGCGCTCGCGGTGATGAGCGACGAGAACCCCACGCGCTCCTACGGCTGGGACACGCAGAAGGGCCTGACGGGGCTGCTGCTCGGCCGCGAGCCGACGCCGGCGTACCTTTCGGTCGTGCTCGAGTAGTCGAAGTGCCGGGCGCCGGCCGCTGGCACTGGCGCCGGCGACGGCACGCGTGGCCGGCGCCGTGCCTCACCCCTCGGGGTAGTCGATCGCCTCGACCGTCAACTCGAGGTTGCCGACCGGCCGCCGCCAGAGGACGGTCTTGCCGACGCGGGCGCCGAGGAGCGCCTCCGCGAGCGGTGAGACGTAGCTGATCTTGCCGTGCGCGAGGTCGGCCTCGTCCTCGCCGACGATCGCGAACGCGCGGTCCGGCTGGCCGCTCTGGCTCACGGTGACGACCGCTCCGAAGGCGACCTCGCGGCGCGGTTGGCGCGCCATGGCGACGGGGATGGCGCTCTCGAGCCGCGCCGCGTAATAGCGCAGGTCGCGGTCCACATAGGCGAGCTCCCCGTCGAGGTCGTCGTCAAGCAGCTCGAGCCGGCGTCGCTCGAGCTCGCCCACCCGGGCCTCGAGCTGGCGCAGGCCGGCGGGCGTCACATAGTTCGGGTGCTCGCTCAGCGGCCGTTCGGGGAGGCCCTCCGCGGGCGCCCCTTCGTCCGGCTCCTTGACGAACGCTCTGCTCATCGGACTCCGATCAGACAGCTCCTGTCCTCTCAGGTGTTCCCTTCGACGCCCATGCACGTACTCCCTCATCGCAGAATGGGTAGTGTCTCCAGAGACGGGGGCTCGAGGCCCCGCAAGCGACCAGGGAGGACCAGATGTTGGACCAGCGGATGGAGGAGGCCCTCAACAGCCAGATCAACTGGGAGCTCTTCTCGGGCTACCTGTACCTGTCGATGGCGAGCCAGTTCGCCGAGATGGGCATGCCCGGCGGGCAGAACTGGATGACCGTCCAGTACCAGGAGGAGCTGGCGCACGCGCGCATCATGTTCAACTACGTGCTCACGCGCGGTGGCCGGGTGGTCCTGGAGGCGATCGAGAAGCCGACGTCGGAGTGGCCGAGCGGGCTGGCGATGTTCGAGGACGCCCTCGCGCACGAGCAGGGCGTCACGGAGCGCATCCACGAGATGGCCTCGCTGGCGCTCGAGCTCAAGGACCACGCCACCTTCAACTTCCTCCAGTGGTTCATCGCCGAGCAGGTCGAGGAGGAGGAGACGGCCTCGGACTGGGTGAGCAAGTTCAAGATGGCCGGCGAGCATCCGGCCGGGATGTATCAGCTCGACAAGGAGCTCATCTCACGCAGGTACGCGCCGCCGACGCCGCTGGCCGAGATGGACGCGGCCGGAGGCTGATCGCCGAAGGTCCGGAGGGCCGGGGCCGGGTCTCTTCTTGATGCCGGCCCCGGCCGCGCGTCGTCGTGACGTCAGGTCACGTCGCGGCGCAGCGAGATGAAGACCGCCGCGACGCTGACGACGGCGATGTAGGCGAGGCTGAGGGCGAACGCCTGCGGGCGCGTGAACTGCTCGAAGAGCATGCCCGCGCCGTCGTCCGGCAGCTCCATCGCCCTCACCTGGTCGAACACGATGAAGGGCAGCCACCGGCCCACGGCCGGTTTGATGAGGACGATGATGTTCTCCACGGCGAGCGCCCAGATGAGCGTCGCGGCGACGGTGATCACCTGGGCCCTGAGCAACGCCCCCAGCCCCACGCCGAACGTGGTGGTGAGGCCCGCCACCACGATCTGTCGCGCGTAGTCGGCGAGGGTGCTGCCCCCGCTGGCGTCGATCCGCACGCCGCGGACGGCGCCGCCCAGCTTGATGACGAGGTACACGAGGGCGACGGCGACGATCATCGTGAGGATGCCGACCACGGCGTACACGGTCAGCTTGACCACCATGACCTGCCAGCGCCTGGGAGTGACGAGGTACGAGTAGGTGATGGTGCCGTGGCGGTACTCGTTGGTCATGCCGAGGATGCCGAAGACGAGCAGCACGAGCGGTACCAGGGAGCTCGCCGTGGCCAGGAACCCGCTCACGCCGGCCTCCTCGAGCAGGTCCTTGGGCAGGGCGAAGACGAGGATCCCGAGCGGGACCAGCGTGATCACCAGGATGACGATGAAGAGGCCGAGCGCGGTCCGCGTGCTGCGCAGCTTGAGCAGCTCGGCGCGCACCAGGCCCGTCACTGCTGCCTCCTGGTGCCGGCGATCTGCAGGAAGAGGTCCTCGAGGCTTGGCGTCTCCGTGAACAGCTCGTGCAGGGCGAGACCGTGGGCGTGGGCCAGCTCACCGACCTCGGCCGCGGACGGTCCGCGCACGGCCAGGGCGTCGTCCAGCCGGTTGACGGCCGCGCCGGCGGAGACGAGCGCGGCCGCCAGCTTCTCCGCCTGCGGCGACCGCGCCCGGACCACAGGCTGCGCGGACGAGGCAAGGCGGCTGATCGGTCCCTGCGCGAGCAGCCGCCCCTTGCTCATGATGAGGACGTCGTCGACGGTCTGCTCGACCTCGGCGAGCACGTGGCTGGAGACGAGCACCGTACGGTCGTCGTCCGCAAGGTGCCGCAGGAACTTGCGCAGCCAGAGCATCCCCTCCGGGTCCAGGCCGTTGGCCGGCTCGTCCAGGACGAGCACCTCCGGGTCGCCCAGCAGGGCGGCGGCCAGGGCCAGCCGCTGCTTCATGCCCGTCGAGTAGGCCCCGACCCGCCTGCGGGCGTCGCCCTCGAGCTCGACCAGCCGTAGCACCTCATCGACGCGGGCGTTCGGGATGCCGGCGCCGGTGGCGATGACGCGCAGCGCGTTGCGGCCCGAACGGCCGGGGTGGAAGCCCGATGCGTCGAGCAGCGCGCCCACCCTGGCGGCGGGCGCGCGCAGCTCCCGGTAGCGGCTGCCGAGGATGGTCACCGACCCGGACGTGGGCCGCACGAGGCCGAGGATCATGCGCAGCGTCGTGGTCTTGCCGGCGCCGTTGGGGCCGAGGACGCCGGTGATGGTCCCTGGCTCGATGGAGAAGCTGGCGTCGTCGACGGCCAGGACCTTCTTGCCGAATCGCTTGGTCAGATGTTCGGCTGCGATGACGGACATGACCTCGGAGGATAGGATCGGCGGGCGACGTGCGGAGGAGTCTACACGAGGCGACGGGTCGGCGGGGGAGACTCGATGAGGATGCAGCGCGGCCCGGTCACCTTGGAGCGACCCGGCCGCGCCACGGTGAACCCGCGCCGGACGGACGGCGTCTCCCAAGGCAGACGACGGCGTCGGGTGCGGCGCCGGGAGGAGGTGGGGCATGAGGCACAAGACCCGGATATATGCGGCTCTTGCCGTCCTGGCGTTGCTGGGCGCGGCCGCCGCCGTCGGCGCCTGCGGAGGCGTGACCGGCGCTCAGTCGCCCTCTTCGCCGTCCGTGACGCCGCCGACCGGCCCGGCCGACATCACCGGCGTGATCGACGCCCTCCAGCCGGGCAGCGCCAGTTGCGCCGTCAGCCTGCTGGTCGTCGCCGACCCCGGCACCGGCGGCGGGTACGACAAGGCACAGGTGGCGGTCGTCGGCGCGTCCACCGTGTGGGCGTCGGGGGACGACGGCGCGATGCGGCTCACCGTGGACGACCTCGCCGAGGGCCAGAGGGTGGCGGTGTGGTTCGCGGGTCCGGTGGCCGAGTCGTACCCGGTGCAGGCGAAGGCCCTGTCCGTCCAGATCCTCACGCCGCTCGACTGACCGCGGCGACCTCGCCACGGGCGCGGCGCGCGCGGGTCGCGGGGCGACGCCTCAGCCCGTGTGCATGAAGTTGATGACGTCGCCGTCCTGGACGACGTAGTCCTTGCCCTCGGTGCGCAGCAGCGCCTTCTCGCGGGCGGCGTGGAACGAGCCCAGCTCGATGAGGTCGTCCACGCGCACCACCTGGGCGCGCACGAAGCCGTGCTCGATGTCGCTGTGGATGCGGCCCGCGGCCTGCTTGGCGGTCCAGCCTCGGGGCAGCTGCCAGGCGCGCGACTCGCTGCTGCGGAAGTCGCCGGTGAAGAAGGTGATGTAGCCGAGCACCTCATAGCAGGCGCGCAGCACGACGTCGAGCGTGCCGGCCTCGTCGGCGCCGAGCTCGGCGCGGAACTCGGCTGCCTCCTCCGGTTCGAGATCGGCGAGCTCCGCCTCGAGGCGCGCGGCGACGGCGACCACCTGGTCGCCCCGGCCACGCGCCCACTCGACGAAGGATGCGTGGTCCGCCAGGGCCGTCGCCGCCTGCTGGTCGTCGTCGATGTTGAGCACGAACAGCACCGGGCGGTCGCTCACGAGCGCCAGCTCCCGGAAGAGCGGCTCGTCCTCGACCGCCCGTGCGAACTGCCGCGCCAACGCTCCCTCCAGGAGCGACGCGTGCAGCGCCTCGAGCACCTCGAGCTCGCGCTGGGCCGCCTTGTCGCCGCCGCGCGCCGCCTTGCGGGTCTTGTCCAGGCGGCGCTCGACCAGCTCGGCGTCGCTGAGCACCAGCTCGGTCTCGACGAGGTCCACGTCGTCCCTGGGGTCGAGCCGCTCGCTCACGTGCGCGACCTCCGGGTTGTGGAACGTGCGCACCACGTGCGCCACGGCGTCGACGCCGCGGATGTCGGCGAGGAAGCGGTTGCCGAGTCCCTCGCCACGGCTCGCCCCTTCGGCGAGGCCCGCGATGTCGACGAGGTCGATGGTGGCGTTGACCTTCTTCGGCGTCTCAAGCACCTCGTGCAGTCTGTCCAGACGTGGGTCCGGCACCGCCACGACGCCGCGGTTGGACTCCGCCGACGTGAACGCATAGGTGGTCGCCGCCGCCTGCGCATGCGTGAGCGCGTTGAACAGGGTGGTCTTGCCGACGTTGGGCAGTCCGACGATGCCGAGCTTCACGGGCGCCTCTCCAGCTCGCTGGTGAGCAGGGTCTCGAGGAGCAGGGACATGTGCCGCAGCTGCGTGCGGACTCTCCTCGGGAGATGCCTGTCGACGTAGGCGACGGTGTCGCGCGGCGTGCCCCAGAGGGGGCGGCCGTCCAGCGTCGCGTCCATGCGGGGCCGGCCGCCGGCGCCCCACGAGACGGCGCTGAACACGGCCGTCGGGATGCCCTGTTCGGCGAAGGGCGCGTCGTCGCCCGGCGCCTTGACGGTGCCGGCGGGCCGGCCGCGGCCTTTCGGACTCGTGACCAGCGGGACGTGGGCGTGCTCGGCGGCGCTGAGTGCGTCGTCACGCAGCCAGGTGGCGCCGCCCGGCCGGCTCATCACCGTGAGCGTGTCGCCGCCGGCCGGGGCGGCGAGGTCGATCATTCCGATCGTGGCCTTGCGGTCCACGTCGGTCAGGGTCTTCACGTAGTGCCTGGCGCCGAGCCGGCCGGACTCCCCGGCGCCGAACGCCACGAACACGATGGTGTACGGCGTGGGCACATGCTTGACCCGCGCGGCGACCTCGAGCAGGAGGCCGATGCCGGTCGCGTTGTCCAGATATCCCTCTCCGACCTCGGCGGAGTCGTAGTGCGCCCCGACCACGAGGCGGTCGGCCGTCTGTCCCTCCTTGAGGGCGATGATGTTGGCGGAGTGGATGCGCCGCCCGTCGCCGCGGGCGATGAACTCCTGCATGCGGGGGAAGTAGCCGTAGCGCTCGAACGCGTCGTCGATCAGCTCGCGCGCCCCTATCTCGGCCCACGTGTCCGCGGGACGCGCGCCCACGCTCCGCGCGATCACCTTGGCGGTCGCGGCGCCGACGCCGCCGTGGGGCGAGTCCGTGACCGCCGCCGACGGCCGCCCCACCTTGGCCGGCCTGACGCTCCCGCCGTCGAAGACGCCGGCGGCGGCCAGCCCGACGACGACGACCAGGACCGCCGTCACCGCCACCGCCAGTCTGCCGCCGCGCGTGCCCAGCGCGCTCACGTCACACCGGGGCGGGGACGAGGAGCGTCCACGCGGCGCCCCACACCAGTCCGTAGACGACGCCGCCGAGCACGTCGCCGAGATAATGCACGCCGAGGTAGACACGGCTGAAGCAGAGCACGAGCGTGAGCGCCAGCAGCGCGGGCACCCACTGTGGGTACAACGTACCCAGCGTGAAGGTGCCGACGACGGCCATGCCGGCGTGCGAGGAGGGGAACGACTTGCTGGCCGGCAGTGGGATCTGCCTCGGCTGCGTCGGGTCGGCGACCGGCGGACGCCGACGGCCCACGAGGTGCTTGATCGCGAACCCGGTCATCTCCACGAGGGTCACGGGAACGGCCACATACACCGCCTTCCAGAACGGCCGCTCGGCGCCCAGGGCCCAGGGCATCAGACAGAGGACGTACCAGAGCACCCCGTAGTTCGCCGAGAGCGAGATGCCGCCGAGCGGCAGCGTGGACCAGCGCGGGTGCGGCCAGTCCATGGACATGCGGCGCGAGACGGCGCGGTCCAGCCTGTCGAGATGGCCGGACGAGGAGGCTGCCGCAGCGTCTGTGGGGATGTGGGAGGGGGGCATGGGGATCGCGGTCTAGTATACTAACCGTCTGCCTTCGTCCATCTTCTCCCGCACGGACGTCCCTTCATGCGCACCACAGTCATCGTCACCGCCCTGGGCCCCGACAACCACGGCCTGCTCGCCCAGGTGGCGACGACCGTCGCCGAGCAGAACGCCAACGTCGACGACGTCAGCCAGACGGTGTCCAACGGCATGTTCACGATGATCATGTTCGTCTCGTTCGACCAGGGCGAGACGACCATCGCCGAGCTCAAGGACGCCCTGGAGGCGACAGGGGAGCGCATCGGGCTGCAGATCCACGTGCAGCACGAGAACATCTTCAAGTTCATGCATCGCATCTGAGGCCGGTCGTGGTCTTCATCACCGCCCAGGAGATCCTCGAGACCGTCACCATGATCCGGTCCGAGAACCTCGACGTCCGTACGGTGACCATGGGGATCTGCCTGGACGACTGCGCCGCCGGCGACCGGCGTCGCACGGCCGAGCGTATCCACGCCAAGATCGTGCGTCGCGCCGGGCGCCTCGTCGAGGTCGCGGAGGAGCTGCAGCGCAAGTACGGCGTGCCGATCGTCAACAAGCGCGTCTCGGTCACGCCGATCGCCGAGGTGGTCGCGGGCGACGATCCCGCCGCCTATGTGGAGGTGGCGCACGCGCTCGACGCCGCCGCGGAGGAGGTCGGGATCGACTTCCTCGGCGGCTTCAGCGCGCTCGTCCAGAAGGGCTTCACGCGCGGGGACGCCGCCCTCATCGAGGCGATCCCCGACGCCATCGGCGCGACGCAGCGCGTGTGCTCGTCCGTCAACGTGGCGAGCACCCGCGCCGGCATCAACATGGACGCCGTGCTGCGCATGGCCGACGTCATCCTCGCGGTGAGCAGGCGTACGGCGGAGGAGGATTCCATCGGCTGCGCCAAGATCGTCGTGTTCTGCAACGCGCCGGAGGACAACCCGTTCATGGCCGGCGCGATGCACGGCAGCGGCGAGGCCGAGTGCAGCATCAACGTGGCGATCTCCGGCCCCGGCGTGGTCCGCAACGTCGTCGCCGCCAATCCGGACGCGTCGTTCATCGAGCTGGCCGACCTCATCAAGCGCACCACCTTCAAGATCACGCGTGTCGGCGAGCTCATCGCCCAGGAGGCGTCCCAGATGCTCGGCGCCGAGCTGGGCATCATCGACCTCTCACTGGCGCCGACGCCGGCGGTGGGCGACTCGATCGCCGAGATCCTCGAGAGCATGGGCCTGGAGGCGGCCGGCGCTCCCGGTACCACGGCCGCCCTCGCGTTGCTCAACGACGCGGTCAAGAAGGGCGGGACGATGGCGACCTCGTCCACGGGCGGCCTCTCCGGCGCCTTCATCCCCGTGAGCGAGGACAAGGCCATGGCGCGGGCGGCGGCCGACGGCCGGCTCCCGATCGAGAAGCTGGAGGCGATGACCGCCGTCTGCTCCCTCGGCCTCGACATGATCGTCGTGCCCGGCGACATCTCCCGCGACGCGCTCGCCGGGACCATCGCCGACGTCATGGCCATCGGGATGGTCAACTCCAAGACCACGGGCGCCAGGCTCATCCCGGCCGCCGGCAAGGGGCTCGGGGACTGGGTCGAGCTCGGCGGGCTCTTCGGCGCGGGGCCGGTGATGAAGGTGAGTGCCGCCGCCAACAGCGCCTTCGTGCGGAGGGGCGGACGCATCCCTCCGCCCCTGCAGAGCCTGACGAACTAGCGGTCCGTCAGCCCGAGGCGCGGATCTGCTCCGTCATCGCGCGGATCCGTCGGGCCGACTCCGTCATGCCCAGGGCGCGCGAGATCTTCTCCGCCTCCGCGAGCTGCAGCAGCGCGTCGACCGTCTGACCCCGTCGGCGGAGCTCCGCCGCCTGGTCGATCTCGAAGGTCACGAGCTCCGTGAGCATGCGCCGCACCTCGGGGTCGTCGAGGTCGATCAGTTTGGTGTTCGTGGTGACGATGATGTCCGAGAGCGGCACCAGACGGCCCTCGGAGCCGGGCCTCTCGGCTGCCGCCGCGCCTGCGGCAGGCTCTTCCCCGGCGGCGAGCGGATCGTCCGCTCCGCGCGGCACGGCGTCGTGGTCCAGCGTCCGCACGCTCAGGTCGGGGCCCCACTCAAGACCGAGTCCGCCCGGCTGGGGTCGCTGTCCGTCTGCCGTCGCCGCGGCGTCCGCATTGTGGCGCTCCGCGGTCGCCCGCTCGAGGGCCGGATCCAGCGTGACGTCCTCGACCGGGAGATCCGGCCGGCCCAACGTGGAGAACGTGTCCTGAGGCGCCTGGTCGAGGAACGAGCTCGGGTCCTGCGCGTCCGCCGAGGGCGTCTCGTCGCCCCGTTTGCGAGTGACGACCAGTGCGGCCACGAACAGGAGTCCCGCAAGGACCGCGACGGCGATGCCGATGAAGTGGAGGGTGGTCATGACGCCGGCGTTCTCCAGGTCGGTGTCTCTCTCACGTCCTGATGGTCTTCGCGCTCTCCGTCGTGATTCCCTGCCCGGCGTAGAATGGCGGGGTGCTCGATCCCGCCGTCATCGCGGCCACGCTCGCGGAGCTCGGCCAACCTGCTTACCGCGCGCGCCAGGTCTACGAGGCGCTCACACGCGGGCTGGTCACGGACTTCGACGCCGTGACCACACTCCCGCTGGCGCTGCGCCGGGCGCTGCGCGCACGTCTCTCGCCGCTGTCGCTCACGGAGAGGGAGACACGGGTCGCGCCGGACGGCACGGCGCGGAAGACGCTGTTCGCCACCGCGGACGGCCACCCCGTGGAGGCCGTCCTCATGCAGGTGGCCGGCCGTGCGACGGTCTGCGTGTCCACGCAGGTGGGCTGCGCCGTCGGGTGTCCCTTCTGCGCCTCGGGGCGCCTCGGGCTCCGTCGCGGCCTCACGGCCGAGGAGATCGTCGACCCGGTGCTCCACTTCGCCCGTCTGCTGCGCGAGGAGGGTCGTCACGTCACCAACGTGGTGCTCATGGGCATGGGGGAGCCCTTCCACAACTACGAGCAGGCGCTGCGCGCCTGTCGCCTGCTCAACGACCCCGCCGGGTTCCGTCTCGCGGCGCGATCGATCTCGGTCTCCACCGCGGGGGTGGTCCCCGGCATCGACCGGTTCGCGGCGGAGCCGCTGCAGTTGAACCTCGCCGTCAGTCTGCATGCGGCCACCGACGCGCTGCGCGACCGGCTGGTGCCGCTGAACAGGACGTACCCGCTCGAGGCGCTGTTCGCCGCCTGCGAGCGGTACGTCGGCCGCACGCGTCGCAAGCTGCTGTTCGAGTACGTCGTGTTGCGCGGCGTCAACGACACGGCGGAGGAGACGGCGGCGCTCGCGCGGAGACTGCGCCGGCCGCTCTACCATCTCAACCTGATCGCCTACAACGAGACCGGCGGCGAGTTCTCGTCTCCCCGGCCGGAGGAGGTGGAGGCGCTGCGGCGCCGGCTCGAGGGAGCCGGTGTGAGCGTGACGGTGCGCAGGTCACCGGGCGGCGACATCGAGGCCGCCTGCGGCCAGCTCGCCCTGCGGAGCGACGCGGTCGCATGAACCCGGCAGACCGCTCCGTGATGTCGGGCGCGCCGCGGCGCCCCTGGCCGAGGCGCGCCGCGGTCCGCCGCCGGGGTCAGCGCTGCGGCTCGTCGCCGTCGAGGACGACGAACTCCCGGCGGCCGCTGCGCTTGGCCGCGTACATCGCCCGGTCCGCGCGGCGCAGCGCCTCGCGCTCGTCGACGTCGTCGTCGGTCACGAGCGTCCCCCCGGCGGAGACGGTGAGGCGCAGGCCGGCCCTCTCGGCCGGGACGAAGCACGAGTCGTGGACGAGGCGCATGAGCCGCCGGCCGTACGCCTCGAGATGGTCCCGGCCGCCTACGCCGCAGACGACGACGAACTCGTCGCCGCCGAAGCGGGCGGCCACGTCCATCTCGCGGACGTTGTCCGCCAGGACGCCGGCGATGAACCGGATGGCCTCGTCGCCCGTGGCGTGACCGAGCCGGTCGTTGATCTCCTTGAGCACGTCCACGTCCATCTGGATGATCCCGTAACGGCGACCGAGCCGCCTGTACATGGCGAACTGCTGCGCCAGGACCGCATCCAGATACCGGCGGTTGAACAGGCCCGTGAGCGGGTCCGTCACCGCCGAGTCCGAGAGCTCCTGGATGCGGGCGACGAGCTCCTTGCCGGCCACGCTCTCGAGCTCGCCGAAGACCTCGACTCCATGGCGCCTGCCCTCGATCTCCAGGACGGTCGTCTTGACGTACACGGCCAGCCGTCGGCCGTCCTTGCGCTTGAGGAAGACCTCGCGGACGTCGTGCGGGCGTCCGGCGTCCATACAGTGCCGGATGGGGCAGCCGCCGGCGCAGAGGCTACGTCCCGTCAGGTCGGTGTGGGCCAGGATCGCGTCGTCGCAGCGACGGCCGACGACCTCGTCCGGGGAGTATCCGGTGATCCGTTCGGCGCCCTCGCTCCAGTACACGATGGTGTGGTCGGGACTGACCACATAGACGCCGTCGTGGAGGGCGTCGAGGATGCTCTTGAAGCCGATGTCCATGTCGGGTGCAGTGACCACGGCTCGTGAGTACCCGCCCACGGCTCGCCTCATGCGGGGGTCGGCAGTCGGGGCGGCGGCGGGGCGGGTGCGCGGCGCCCCCGACGGTGACTTCCCTCCGGCCCCTGCCGGCGCCTTCGTCGGCCATTGTCCGGTGCGCCTGCGGCGCCCCCGACGGTGACTCCCCTGCGGCGCCTTCGGCGGTCACTCGGAGTCGAGGGAGGCGTCGAGCTCCTGCTTGGCGTCGGTCTCGCGTGAGCGGTACAGCTGGCGTGCGTCGCGCAGATGCTCCGTGCTCTCGTCGAGCACGGCCGCCATCTCACGCCAGAGGCAGACGTCGCTCTTGAGGTACTTGCTCTTGATGACGGGCCCGCACTCCTCGTCGAGCGGACAGGCGTAGCAGACCTCGTTCTCGACCACCAGGGCGGCCTTGCGGGCCCGCTCGCCTTCGTCGATCCGCCGATAGGCGTCCAGCAGCAAGCCCTGGACGTCGCCCTCGATCGCCACCTGGAAACGCGGCATGTACTCGGGCTCGTCGTAGAAGAACACCCCGTTGTCCCAGTGGGCCAGCTCGAAGACCTGGTCGAGCGTCTGCCGCTCCATGATGCGACGGATGATCTCCTTGGTGGTGAGGCCTTTCTCGATGAGGCGCTGCCCCAGCGGCTTGAGCTTCTTCTGCTCGTGCGAGAGGCCGGCGTCCTCCATCAGCGCCTCCGCGAGCTGGGGCTCGGTGAGACAGCCGGCCTTGACGAGTCGCGTGCCCAGCTTCTCGTCGGTGATCGGCAGGGAGATCGCCTCGACGCGTCCGCGCACGAGATAGATGAAGCCGTACTCCTCGAAATCGCGGACTTCCAGCACGCCGGTGGCCGCGCACTGCGCGAGGAACTGCAGCACGCCGGCGAGATTGAACCTTCGGATGGAGCCCTCGAGCAGCATCGTGGACCTGTCTCGTCCTCCTGTCAGTAGCCGATATCGGCAACAGCGCCGGTTTCGTGAGAGCCGCGCGCCGCGTTCCGCCCGCAACCGGCAAATTGACCGAGCTTGAGCGACGCCGCTATACTCACCGTTCTGACTATCGGCGATGGTGCGAGGACGCAGTGAAGAGGACCTACCAACCGAACACCCGCAAGCGCAGCAAGACCCATGGCTTCCGCAAGCGCATGAGCACGCGTGCGGGGAGGGCGGTCATCAAGAAGCGCCGGCAGAAGGGGCGCAAGCGCCTCTCCGCATAGCCGCGCGCGCAGATGGCCGCCAAGCGCTCCCGCCTCTCCCGCTCCTCGGACTTCCAGCGCATCTATCGGCAGGGAAGCTCGACGGCGTCCCGCTTCCTGGTGTTGTATTGGTTCAAGCGTCCGGCGGAGCTGGGTGACGAGGGGCCCCGGCTCGGCCTGTCGGTGTCGAAGAAGCTGGGCGGATCCGTCGTCCGCAACCGTATCAAGCGACTGCTGCGCGAGGCCTTCCGGGCCAGCGCCGGGCAGTTCGCCGAGGAGTACGATCTGGTCGTGATCGCGCGCCCGCAACTCAATGAGCTCGTCGCCCGTGAGCGTGAGGGCGAGAAGGGTCTCGTGGCCGCCGCCCTGCGCGAGTTGCTGGGCCGCGCCGGCCTCCTGGTCCCGGGAGAGCCGTGAGCCGCATCGCCTCGGCCGTCGACGCCGGCGTCAACGCCGTCCTCATCGCCCTCATCAGGGTCTACCAGTACGCCGTCTCACCGTTGCTGGGGCAGCGCTGCAAGTACTACCCGTCGTGCTCGAACTACGCCGTCGGCGCGCTGCGCGAGCACGGCGTGGTCCGCGGCCTCGGGCTCGCCTCCTGGCGGCTGCTGCGCTGCAACCCGTTCAGTGACGGCGGCTACGACCCCGTACCGTCGCGGCGCGTCCGCGTCCACCACGAGCACACGGGGGCCTGATCCTCATGCAGAGCATCCTCGGACCGCTCGTCAACGCCCTGACCTGGGTCCTCAACTGGCTGCACAGCGCGGGCCTCACGTGGGGTCTCTCCATCATCGGCCTCACGATCATCGTCCGGCTCATCCTGTTCCCGCTCACCTGGAAGCAGTACAAGTCGGCCCAGGAGATGCAGGCCATCCAGCCGCAGATCAAGGCGCTGCAGAAGAAGTACAAGAACGACCGCGGCAAGCTGCAGGAAGAGACGATGAAGCTCTACCAGGAGCATCACGTCAACCCGTTCGCCTCGTGCCTGCCGCTGGTCCTGCAGCTGCCGATCTTCATCAGCCTGTACTACGCGATCAGGGGAGAGCAGGACCTCGCCGACGCCACCTTCCTCGGCATCCCGCTGGGCGCGCCCAGCGTCATCCTGCTGATCGTCTACGTGCTCACGCAGATCGTCTCGACGGAGCTCATGCTGGTCACCCAGTCGGACAAGACGCAGAAGATGATCATGCGGGCGATGCCGCTCATTTTCGTCTTCGTCCTGCGGTCGTTCCCGGCCGGCCTCTTCGTCTACTGGATCACGACCAACCTGTGGACGATCGGACAGCAGCTCATCATCCGGCGGACCATGCCCAAGCCGGAGGAGCTGGCGGCGCGCGCCAAAGCCAAACCGAAGAAGCGCAGCCGGTTCATGGAGGCCATGGCGGCGTCGCAGAGCGAGGCGATGAAGCAGCGCGAGGCCAAGATGGCCCGCAAGCGGGAGGCCGGGGAGGCCGTCAAACGGGGCGATGCGACGAAGCAGACCACCGGCGGCGGGACCCGCAAGGCCGCGCCCGGCGGCAGGAAGCCCCCGCCCGGCAAGGTGAAGCGCAAGCAGCAGGGCGGGCAACAGAGGAGCGCCCGACCGCAGGGCGGCAAGACCGCTGCGGGGCGCCAGGAGTCCGCCGGTCGGCAGAAGCCGAGACCCAAACCGAAACCGGTCGATGCGACGACCGGCCCCTCCGGCGACGACGGAGCCACCACGAGCGCGGGCGGTCCGGCGGACGAGTGACCCGCCGAAGAGCCCGCGCTCTCGCCTCTCTGAGCAAGGAGCAGGACCGATGGAAGAGCCTGACGACGACCTCCAGCCGATCGACGACGAGGAGTTGGAGACCGAGTTCGCCACCATCGCCACGGGTGCCAGCGTGCAGGAGGCGAAGCGCACGGCGCTCGAGCAGCTTCGCAAGATCGTGCCCTACGTCAATCCCGCCGACGTCGAGTTCCTCGTGCTCGAGGAGGGGAGCAGGGGCAGCTTCTTCGGCCGCGGCCGGACGGCGGCACGCGTGGAGGCCCGGCTGCATCCGCCGGACGAACATGCGGCGGCCGATCTCCCGCCGAGCGCCGAGAAGCTGCGCGAGTTCATCCAGACCGTGGTGGGCCTCATGGGCGTCGCGGCGCATGTGAGCGCCGCCGAGACTCCCGAGGCCGTGCGCGCGGAGATCACCGGCGAGGACCTCGGACTGCTCATCGGTCGCCACGGCGCGACGATCGACGCGCTCCAATACGTGGCCGCAATCGTCGTCAACGGTGACCGCCGCGAACGCCGGCAAGTGATCGTCGACGCCGAGGGTTATCGCGAGCGCCGTGCCGCCGCCCTCACCGCGCTGGCAGACCGCACCGTGCAGAAGGTCGTGCGCGACGGCGCCGCCGTCACGCTCAAGCCGATGAGCGCCGCCGAGCGCAAGGTGATCCACCTCCACCTGAAGGACCACTCACGGGTCGAGACGGTGAGCGAGGGCAACGAACCCTTCCGCGCCGTGGTCGTCTCTCCCAAGCGCACGAGGTGACGACGGGCTGCGGTACGGCGTCCGCCGACCGCCCCGTTCCCGGTCCGGCTCGTGACGGGTCGAACGCCCCCATCGTGACCCCGCCTCGAGGGCGCGAGGGAGGGGCGGCTCCCGCAGGGCCGCTCAGTGTGCGGGGCGTCCCCGGGTCAGCGATCCCAGTCGAAGTCGCGGGCCTTGGTCTGCTCCCACGACGCCGCTTCGTCGTCGCTGCGCTGACCGAGCAGTGACTTGCTGAGGAACTCGGGCGGGTTCTGCGCCACCTCGTGCGGCGTCGCGGGGCCGGCGACCGGCTTCGTCTCGACCGGCTTGGGCTCGGTCGGGTCATGCTCGAGCTCCGCCTGTGCGCGCTGCGAGCCCGCGCGGCTGATCCGCGCCGGAGAGAGCTGGACCGTGCCGTCGGCGCGTACGCCCGCATTGGGGCGCAGTTCCAGCTCGTCGTACCCGCGGTCGTCCATGCCCACGTCGCCGCTGTCGAGATCGATGCGGAAGCGGTACCAGCCCATCGTCCACATGAAGGTGACGGTGACGGTGTCGTCCTCGAGGGCGGCGTGCACGTGCGGGAGCCCCAGCTGCTCGTTGGTCTCGGCGATCTTGCGGGGGACGCGGCTGACGTTGAGGAGGTCGACGCCGCGCTGAAGCAACGTGAGCGAGGCGGCCGCCGCCGCAGCCTCGGCGGACGGCGCGGGCTGATCCTCCACCGGCGGCTCGTCCTCCGTCGGCCTCTCGTCATCTGCGGCCGCGGTCTCCCCTGCGCCGGCGTCCTCATCCGTCTCTGCGGCGGCCTGCGGGTCATCCGGCGCGACCTCGATGGGCTGGGTGTCTTCGAGCACGGCGGCCGGGCTTTCGACCGGCGTCTCCATCGGAGGTCCGGTCGCGGCGCGGGGCCCGTCCGCCGCCGCGGCCTCTGCGTCGGCGGCCTCCTCGGCGGCGGCTGCAGCCTCGAAGCCGTCCGTCTCCGGCGCTGCGACGACCTCGGCAGGAGGTCCGTCGGCAGCCATCGGTTCGGTGGAGGGCCCGGGCCAGGACGTCTCCGGCTCCGTCGTCGCCGGTCCGGACTGCGGCAGGGCCGCCAGTTCGGCGGCGAACTCCGCCGGCGTCTCGCCCCAGGTGCGCTCGCCCGGCTCGGAGGAGTCCATGGTGACCGAGCCGGGTTCGGCCTCCGCCGCGTCGCTCGTCTCGAGGTGCGCGAGGCGGCCGGCCAGTTCCTGGCGCTCGGCCTCAGCCTGCGCCAGTCGAGCCTTGAGGGCCTCGATCTGCGCGTCCTTGTCCTTGAGCGCGAGCCAGAGGGCATCGCTCTCGCCTCGCGCGTGCGCGGCAGGCTCCGGTGCGACGGCGTCCGGCGCGACGGCGGGCTCGGGAGACGGCGCAGGATCGCCGGAGCGCGCCTCGCTGCGCGTCTCGCGCATGCGGCCTGCATTGGCCGGCGTCGGCGCTGCCGCAACCGGCTCGCCGGCGCCCGCGTAGGCTTGTCCGCACAACGAGCAGATCAGGCGCTCGTTGCCGCGGTCGTCGACCACGGTCTGGGTCCACTCACCGGCGAGAAGCGTGCGGCCGCACTCCGCACAGACGGCCTGGTCGCGGTCGTCTTTGCCGCGGCCGAAGATGCGTCCGAACATCGTCACTCCCGTATCAGGAACGCCCCGCAGGGCAGAAGAAACGCTGCAAGAGGGCACATGATACCAGACCGGCGCCGTCCGGACCGGGCGCGGCCCTCGCTCCCGTGAGCGCCTCGCTCAGTCCTCGTCGTCGTCCTCTTCCGGCATGGTCTCGAACTGCTCGAGCACGTCGCGGGCACGTTCGAGGTCGCCCTCGTCGATCAGGATCCGGAACGGATGGACGGACGGCATGGGGTAGACGTCGGGCGCGCCCGGCCCGCCGACGACTGCTCTCACGCCGGCCTGCTCCAGCACGCCGACGACGACATTGGCAAGGCCGGCGTCGCCCACGGTGGTCACGGTCACCAGTTCCATCGCGTCACCTCGCAGTCGTCGATGTACCCGGTCTCCGGCGCACGAGCCGGTCCCTGAGCCCGTCGGCGCAACGCCGGCCGGCCCGCTCCGCGAGCCCGCACGGCAGGTCTCCCGCTGCGCACGACGCAGCCTGAGTATACCCGCAAGCGCGGCGGGAGCCGCAGATGGCGACGTCAGGCGTGCCGGCGTCCCCGCGCTCAGTCGACCAGGGCCCGGAGCCGGGCGAGGTTCTCCCTGTCCGGGCCCGAGCCGTCGAGCCCCGGCACCTCGAGGATGCCCGGCAGGTCCTCGAAGGCGGGCTCGTTGACCAGCAGCCTGAAGGCCTCCTCGCCGAGATCGCCGTCGCCGATGTTCTCGTGGCGGTCGCGGTTCGAGCCGAGCGGGGTCTTGGAATCGTTGAGGTGCAGCATCACCAGCCTGTCGCGGCCGCAGTGCTCGTCCAGCTCACGCAGCACGAGGTCGACGCCCTCCCGTGTGCGCAGGTCGGCGCCGGACTCGAAGATGTGCGCCGTGTCCAGGCAGATCCCGAGACGGGGGTCGCCGCCGGCCGCATCGATGATCTGCCCGAGCTCGCGGAAGTCGACTCCCATGGTGCCGCCGGCGCCGGCCGTGTTCTCGAGCAGGAGGCGGACCGGTGAGCCCTCGCTCTCCGCGAGCGCGGTGAGCAGGCCGCGGCGGACGCGCTCCAGACCGACCGCGAACCCGGATCCCTGGTGCGATCCGATGTGGGTGACGATCGCGTCTGCGCCGAGCTGGTCGGCGGCGGCCAGCGCGCCGCTGAGCGACCTGATCGACTTCTCGTAGAAGTCCGGCCTGTCGCTGGCCAGGTTGATGAGGTAGATGGTGTGGATGACCACGAAGCGGATGGGGGATCCGGCGCGTGCCTCGCGGAAGCGGGCCGCGTCCTTCTCCTTGTACAACGTCGGCGCCCAGGTCCGGGGGCTCCCGGCGAAGAACTGCACCGCCTCCGCGCCGATCTCCACGCCGTTCTCGATGGCGTGCCACACGCCGCCCGACGACTTCACATGCGCCCCGAAGTACATCCGCGCCCTCCTTCGGCGGGCGGTCACAGCGCCCGGCCGCGCGCCGACCGCGTCCCGGCCGCCCGTCATCCTTGTGAGGGCGGGCGGCCCTCTCCACGGCGCTACCCCGCGCAGACGCCGGGTCGCGTTCTCACCCGCAGGTCGAGGCCAGGTGGGCCCCGTGCGGACCCGAGTCTACCCGCAGCCCGCACGGGGCGGCAACGGCCGCCGGCCGGGCAGGAGGACGGCGGCCGCGTGTTGAACATCACACTCGTCAGGACCGCCCGCGGCGCTCCGCGCGGCCTGTCGGCAGAGGAGGGCTGATGGACCAGGAGAGCATGCATCGTTGCGGCAGCTGCCCGGCGTTCGCCAAGCTGCCGGGGGCAGGTGCGGCAGGTACATGCCGGGCCGCGCCGCCGGTGGCGCTCCAGGCCGAGCATTACTTCCGGGGCTCGAGCCGTGAGCTCCCCTTCGGCGCCTACCCGGTGGTCGGCGCCTTCCCGCTGGTGGCGGAGGACGACTACTGCATGTCCCATCCGGGGAACCGCCCCCGGCTGATGTGATCCGCTGAGGTCGCGCGGCATCGGGCTGCGGCCGGTCTGCCTGCGGGGGCTCGGCCGGCCACGGCCCGATGCCGCGCGAGTCCGTCGTTCGCCGGACCGGACCGGCCGTGGTAAGGTCGGCCGACGGCGGCCGCAGCGCGCGCCGTCCAGTCAGCGCTCCCTCGCTTCCAGGAGAACCCCGCCATGAGCGGCATCTTCGGCTTCGCCGGTGCGCCCGACCGGCAGCTTCTCGGGCGGATGGCCGCCGCCCTCGTGCATCGCGGCCCGGACGATGCCGGCTCTCTCGAGACGGCGACGGTCAGCCTCGGCTCCCGGCGGCTCGGCGTCATCGCCCGTGAGGACGGTCGCCAACCGGTCGCCAACGAGGACCGGACGGTCTGGCTCGTCCACGACGGAGTGATCTACAACCACCGCGAGCTGCGCGCGGAGCTGGAGTCGGCCGGGCACACCTTCCGCACGCGGTCCGACGCCGAGGTCGTCGTCCATGCGTACGAGCAGTGGGGCCCCTCCTGTGCCGCGCGCTTCAACGGCGTGTGGGCCTTCGCCGTCGCCGACCGGCGCGGCGCCGACGAGCAGGGGCGCGGCGGCAGGCTGGTCCTGAACCGCGACCACCTGGGCGCCAAGCCGCTCTACTACGCGCGCTCCCCACAGGCCGGGCGTCTGCTCTTCGCCAGCGAGATCAAGGCGCTGCTGCAGGACCCCGAGGTGGTGGCCGAGGCGGACGAGCAGATGCTGTTCGAGTATCTATGGCACGGCTTCCACGACCACCGTGTGGAGACGTTCTTCAAAGGCGTGTACCGCGTCCCGGCGGCCACCTGGATCGAACTGCCGCTTGACGGCGCCCCGGCGTCCACAGGTCGCCCGGACCTGCATCGCCAGGGTGAGGGCGACCCCGACGGGCTCGCGACGCCGCTCGCCGGCACGGCCTACTGGACGCCGACGCTCACACGCGACGGCGGCGACGACCCGGCCGAGTTCAGGCGCCGCTTCCGTGCCGGCATCGAGCGGCGTCTGCTCAGCGAGGCCCCCGTCGGCGCCTCTCTCTCGGGCGGGCTGGACTCGAGCAGCATCGTCGGCCTCATGGCCGAACTGCTCGAGGAGGATGCGCCCGAGGCGAGGTCGCTGCAGGGTCGGCTGAGGACCTTCAGCGCCGTGTTCGACGGCGACCCCATCGACGAGCGCGAGTACATCGAGGCGGCCGTCGCGAGCACCGGCGCCGACACCACCTACGTGAACCCCACGTCCCACGAGTTCATCGCGGAGCTGCGCGACTTCGTCTGGCACCAGGAAGAGCCCGTCGTCAGCACGGGGCCCTACGCGCAGTGGTGCGTGATGCGCTCCGCCGGCGAGCAGGTGAGGGTCCTGCTGGACGGGCAGGGCGGCGATGAACTGATCGCCGGGTACGTGCCCTACCAGCTCGTCTATCTCCGTCAGCTGCGCAGGGAGGGCAGGTACGACCTGCTGCGCCGGGAGGCGACGGCCTCGCGCGACGTGCTCTGGCCCCTCGCCAGGCGCCGCCTCAAACAGCGCCGTCAGCGTCTCTCCGTCCGCGCGTTGCTGCGCCCGGGATTCCTCGCCCGGACCAGGGACCCGGGGTATGGGCGCTCCCGGTCGCACCTCAAGGAGCGTCTGCTGCAGGACCTCCTCTCCTACAGCCTGCCCTGTCTGTTGCGCTACGGGGACCGCAACGCCATGGCGTTCGCGGTCGACAGCCGGGCTCCGTACCTCGACCAGGAGCTGGTCGAGTACATCCTCAGCCTGCCGGAGGACGCGCTCGTGCGCCACGGATGGAGCCGGTGGATCCTGCGCGCCGCGCTCAGGGGCACGCTCCCCGAGAAGATCCGTCTGCGGCGCTGGAAGGTCGGGTTCACGACGCCCGAGATGCGCTGGATCAAGGCGCGCCGGGCGGCGTTCACGAGCCTCTACCAGTCGCCCTCGTTCCAGGCGCGGCCGTATTGGGACGGCGAGGCCGTGCTGGGGGCGTTCCGCGCCTGCTGCCGCGGCGAGGTCGAGGAGAGCATGTTCTTCTGGCGCGCGGCCAACGTGGAGCTGTGGCTGCGCGAGTTCGTCGACCGCGGCGCAGTGCAGCCCGACGCCGACGTGGAGGCGGCGCTCAGCCAGCCCCTCCCCGCCGGCCCGACGCACCGCGGCGGCATCGCCGCGCCCGGCGACGCCCGTGTGCCGGCGCTACTGGCGGCCGCGGATCCGCAGGCCTCCGCCGCGGCCGAGCGCCTGCTCGCCGGGTATGCGCCCAACGAGGAGAAGCACCTGTTCGCGGTCGCCGGCGGCACGGTGTACGCGCGCCTGCCGCTGCACACCGACCTCGTCGCCCGCGGCGACGACCTCGACGAGGTCATGCGGCGGCACGTCGCGGCACACGTCGCGCCCGGCGACCTCGTCGTGATGGCCGAGAAGCCCATCGCCGCCAGCCAGGGGCGCAGCTACGCGCTCGACGAGATCCGTCCCACACGGCTGGCGAGACTGCTCAGCAGGGCGGTGACCAGGACGCCGCACGGTATCGGCCTCGGCATCCCCGAGACCATGCAGCTGGCGATCGACGAGGCCGGCGCGCCGCGCATCGTCGCCGCCGCGGTCGTCTCCGCCGCCGGCAAGGCGGTGGGCAGGCGCGGCCTCTTCTACAAGGTCGCCGGCGCCGACGTGGAGGCGATCGACGGCCCCACCTGGAACACGCTGCCGCCGCACAACACGCACGCGAAGCTCGGCCCGGCCGATCCGGACGGCGTCGCGACACGTCTCGCCGACGTGCTGAGCGACGCGGCCGGAGGCCGCGTCGAGTTCGTCGTCATCGACGCCAACGACCTCACGGCCGCCGTGCTCGGCGCGTCCCCCGGCGCGGACCGGACGCTCGCCAACCGCCTCATGCGCGACAACCCGCTCGGCCAGGGTCACGAGCAGACCCCCGTCTGCGTGCTACGACGACTCGGGTCGCTGCCCGCGCGGGACTGAAGCGATGCGCGCGCGTCACAGGCCGACGGGGCCGACTTCGGTCGAGCAGGGTCGGCGCCCTGGGGCGGAAGGGGTATAACGACAGGCGAAGTCCAGGTCGGAGACGAGGGAGCGGCCGGTGAGCATCGTCGAGGTCAGGGATCTGCGTAAGCAGTACGACCCCCCCAAGGGCGTGCTCGCCGTGGACGGGGTCAGCTTCGCCATCGCGGAGGGCGAGATCTTCAGCCTGCTCGGGCCGAACGGCGCCGGCAAGAGCACCACCATCTCCATGCTGAGCTGCCTGCTCAAGCCCACCGGCGGCGACGCCGTGATCGGCGGTCACTCCATCATCCGCGACCCACAGGCGGTCAAGGAGATCATCGGCGTCGTCCCCCAGGACGTGGCCCTGTACCCGGACATGAGCGCGCGCGAGAACCTCCTGTTCTGGGGGCGCATGTACGGGCTCTCCGGCGACGGGCTGAAGACGCGGGTCGACGAGGTGCTGGAGCTCATCGCCCTCGTCGACCGCCAGAAGGACCGCATCGAGAAGTACAGCGGCGGGATGAAGCGGCGCGTCAACATCGGCGTCGCGCTGCTGCACAAGCCGCGGGTGCTGTATCTGGACGAGCCCACGGTGGGGATCGACCCGCAGAGCCGGCGGTCGATCCTCGACGGCATCCTGGCGCTCCGTGACCAGGGCATGACGATCCTCTACACCACCCACTACATGGCCGAGGCACAGGAGCTCAGCGACCGTATCGGGATCGTCGACCACGGCAAGATGATCGCACTGGGGACCCATGAGGAGCTGGTCAGGATCGTGGGCGAACAGGCGAGGGTCGCGGCGAGGGTCGACCGCGACCTGGACGGTATGGTCGCGCGTTGGCGCGAGACGCCCGGCGTCGAGCAGGCGGACCTCGAGGGCAACGAGGCGATCCTCCTGACGGAGGACGCCGACGAGGTGCTGCCGCGGCTGTTCGAGGCGGCGGCCGCGGCCGGGTCGCGCATCACCGAGATCAACGTCAGCGAACCGAACCTCGAGATGGTCTTCCTGCACCTCACAGGTCGTGCGTTGAGGGAGTGATCGCGGCGGGCGGATCACCGCCGGGTGCGCCGCGGGGCCTCGGACAATGACCCGACGATGATGTGATGAAGAAGATAGCGGCCATCGCTTGGAAGGACGTACGGAGCACGGTGCGCAACGTGCCGGCGCTGGTGATGATGCTCGTCGCCCCGCTGGCGCTCGCCGCCCTGCTGGGCTTCGCCTTCGGCGGCGGCGCGTCGTTCGAGATCGCCGCGACCAGGGTCGCGGTGGCCAACGGCGACACGGGCTCGCCGGGGTCTCCGACCGCCGCCGGCTGCATGGTGGCCGGCCTCCTCGAGAGCCCGGATCTCAGCGACGTCCTGCGGGTGAGGCGCGTCGCGGACGCCGCTGCCGCGCGGAAGGCGGTCGACGACGGCGACGTGGCCGTCGCCGTCGTCATCCCCGCCGACTTCAGCCGGGTCGTCTTCGGGGACGACCCGGACGCGACGTCCGAGGTGGAGCTCTACGAGAACCCGACCAGTGAGATCGGCGGCTCCATCGTGGAGGGCGTCGTCGGCCAGGTGCTCGCCGACCTCAACGGCGCCCGGGCGGCCGCCGCCGGCGCCGTCGCCCTCCGGTCGGACCGCGCCGGTGACCCGCCCGCAGCCCGGGTGGCCGCCGCCGCCGCGGAGACGTTCAGCCGCGGCGGCGGCACGGCGTCCGCCCTGCGGATCACGCAACGCGCCCCGAGAGTGGGCAAGACGGAGAACGAGGTGAGCGTCACCGGCGCGGTGCTCGCCGGCATGATGGTCTTCTTCATGTTCTTCGGCGCCGCCAACGTGGCGCGGACCATCCTCACCGAGGACCGCGACGGTACCCTGCCGCGGCTGTTCACGACGCCCACACGCCACGGCACGATCATCGCCGGCAAGTTCGTCTCCGTGTTCCTGACCGTGCTGCTGCAGGCGGTGGTGCTGCTCATCGCCGGCCGCCTCATCTTCGGCATCCACTGGGGCCGCATCGACGCGGTCGCCCTGCTCACACTGGCGGCCGCCGGGGTGGCCGGCGGACTCGCGCTCCTCATCATCTCCTTCACCCGGAACGCCGCCCAGGCGGGGGCCGTCGGCTCCGGCATCTACCTCGTCCTCGCGCTGCTGGGCGGCAACTTCACCGGCTCCGCGCAGACGAGCGGCGTGTTCGCCGTGGTACAGAGGCTCACCCCGAACGGCTGGCTCATCCGCGGCTGGGACGCGACGTTGAGGGGCGGCGGGGCGGGCGACATCCGCTGGCAGCTGTTGGTCACGCTCGGGTTCGCCGCAGCCTTCTTCGTCCTCGCCGTGCTCAGGATGCGGAGGCGGTTCGCGTGAAGCTCGCCGCCCTGCTCGCCGGCAAGGATCTGCGGGAGACGGCCCGTGACAGGCTCTCGCTCATCTTCACCGTCCTGATGCCGCTCGCGTTCACCGCCTTCTTCGGACTGCTGTTCGGTGGCGGCGACGTGGGCAGGCTGCCGCTCGCGGTGTGGGATGCCGACGGCGGTGCGGCGGCGACCAGGCTGGTGGCGGAGCTGAGGGAGTCGCCGATCGTGCACGTGGACGTCAAGGAGGGCGACGCGTTCGAGCAGTGGATGGCGGACGAACGGGCCGCCGCCGGGCTCGTCATCCCCAGGGGCTACAGCGACGCTGTGGCCTCCGGGGAGAGGGCGGACCTCACGATCGTCGCCACCCAAGGTGTGAGCGGGGCGTCGACCCTGGCCAGCGAGGTACGTTCACTGGCCGCCCGACAGGCGACGGTGGAGGTCGCCGCCAAGGCCGCGGCGGAGGCGGTCTGGTCCACGCGGAGCATGCCCGCCGGCGCGCAGGAGGGCGTGATCGCGGACGCGGCGGCCGCGGCGCGGCCGGTGATCGAGCGGGCCCTGGCGCGCCCCACCGTCTCCACGCGGGTCGTCGCGGCCGGCGCCGCCGCCGGCCAGACGCCGAGCGGGTTCGTGCTCAGCTCCCCGGGCATGATGGTCAACTTCATCCTCTTCAGCCTGATGACCGCCGGGATCGCCCTCATCGTCGAGCGGCAGAACGGGACCCTGCAGCGGCTCATGACCACCCGCCTGCGACGCTCGCAGCTCATCGGCGGCAAGGTGGCCGGCATGTTCCTGCTCACCTTCGCGCAGCAGGCGCTGCTCATCGGTGTCGCGCAGCTCTTCTTCGGGGTCGACTACCTGCGTGGACCGGCGGCGCTGCTCGTGATGATGGTCTCGCTCTCACTCGTGGCGAGCACGCTGGGCCTCCTGCTCGCGGCGCTGCTCAAGAGCGAGCAGGCGCTGATCGCGACGACGGTGCTCGTGTCCATGGCCGTCGCCGCGCTCTCCGGCGCGTGGTTCCCGCTCGAGATCACCGGCGAGGCGTTCCGGTCCGTCGGTCATGTGCTTCCCACGGCCTGGATCCTCGACGGCCTCCGCGGGATCGTGGTGCGGGGGTTCGGCGTCGCCGACGTCCTGCCCGCCTTCTGGGTCTCGCTCGCGTGGGCGATGGGCTTCTTCGTCGTCGCCGTGTGGCGCTTCCGCCTCTCCGAGTAGGCTCCGCGTTCTCAGGCCGGTTCAAGAGTCCGCCGGGGCCTGCCGATGGCTCTGACGATCGTCGTCTGCGGCGTCACCGGTACGAGAGGCGGATCCGCCCGGGCCTGCGGTCTCCGAAGGAGCGCACGCGGTGGCGGGATCTCTTCACGGAGGAAAGGAGTATCCGAATGATCGTGCGAGTCCACCTGAGGCAGGTCGTCGTCGTCCTCGGCGTCGCAGTGCTCAGCCTCTTCATGCTGGCGGCGCTGCAGGCTGCGTGGGCGGACCCGGGCGATGAGCCTGGAGTGAAGATCGCCGGCGTCGAGCCGGAGTCCGGCGTGACCTACACCTCCGATCAGCCGGGCGCCCTCAATGGCATCCTCAGGGAGGGTTCGCTGCTGTGGGACGCCGAAACCGGCGTTCTGACGCTGACGGGCGCGGAGATCTCTTCCACGGAGGAAAACCCGATCGTGATCGAGGCGCAGGGGGATCTCACCGTGCGCCTCTCCGGAGATGTGGTCCTGAACGTCGCCGCGTCGGCAGGCGGCGAGGGAGCGCCGCCGGCCGACGGCATCCGCGTCGACAGCGGCGATCTGCACCTGGAGAACGTCAATCCGGCTGACCTCGCGAAGCTGACCGTCAACAACGGTAACGGCGCCGGCTGCTCGATCGTGGTCGTCGGCAGATACGACGGCGAGTGGCCCGAGGATCCCGAGGATCCTGCGCCTGACCTCCTCGGCGGGACGGTGTATTTCGGCGCCGACATCCAAGGGAGCAACAATCTGGAGTTCGACCTCCACGGGGAGCTGCGGGTCGAGGTCTTCACCGACGAGCCCGAGTCCGGTGAGATCCATGTGTACGGCGGCTCCAGGGTCGTCTGCCACAACGGCCACTACGGACACGTCACGCTGGAGGAGGGTGGCGAGTTCCTCAACGGCGGCGACGAGCCGGGGCCGGTCGACCAGTCTGTGAGGATCGCCGGCGTCGAGCTCGAGCTCGGCGAGACCTACGACTCCGAGAGCCTGGAGGAGGGAGACGACCTCTACAATATCCTCACGGCCGGCTCGCTGGAGCTGACCAGGGATGAAGAGGATGGCCTGGTCCTGTCGTTGACCGGCGCCCAGATCGAGTCAACGCCGGATCACCGGACCGTGATCGAAGCGCACGGGGATCTCACCGTGCGTTTCACCGACGACGTGACCCTGAACGTCGCCGAGTCGGTGGGCGGCGAGGGAGTGCCGCCGGCCGACGGCATCCATGTCGACGGCGGCGACCTGAGGCTGGAGAGGCTGGATGGCGAAGGCGGGGGCGGCCCCGATCCCCTTTGGACGATGACCGTCAACAACGAGAACGAGGGCGGCCGCTCGATAGCGGTCGCGGGCGGACCCGTGGTCGACGATCCCGAGGATCCCCCTGAGGAGCCGGACATCCGCGGCGGAAACGTGCACTTCGGCGCCCCCGAAGCAGAGGACAACAACCTGGAGTTCCATCTCCACGGAGAGCTGTATACCGAGGTCTACGCCGGAGAAGAGCAGTGGGACGAAGGCGAGATCCACGTGTACGCCGGCTCCACCGTCCATTGTTACAACGGTCATTACGGGGACGTCAGGGAGGAGTCGGACGGCAAGTTGATCGACCACGGCGGGCCGGGGCCAGAGGAGACGAGGGTCTTCGCCGGTGGCGTCGAGCTCGAGCGCGAGAAGACCTACGACTCCAGCGAACTGCAGGAGGAAGACGACCTCTACGGCATCCTCACGGCCGGTTCGCTGGAGCTGACCGAGGACGATGAGGGCGGAGTCGTCCTCAACCTGAATGAAGCCAGAGTCCGCTCCGGTGTCGGCGCGGACGGATGCGACGACATTAACAGCGCGCTCTACGCCACGGGCGACGTCACCGTCACCCTCTCCGGCAAGGTGGAGCTGGATGTGGACGAGGGCGGCGGCGCGGAGACGCGTGACTACGGACTCCGGGTCAACGGCGAGCTGAAGCTGATCAACGGGAGCCTCAGAGCCGACCCCGCCCCGGATCCCGTCCCGAGGACCGTCCTGAAGGTGAACGACATCGCCACCGAGCGTCCGGATCCCTGGGCCGGTGGGCACGAGGGGGGCGAAGGAGACGACTGGGACGATCTGACCGGCATCGAGGCCGAGGGCGACATCCACTTCGGTGAGCCCAGTGACGGTCCGAACCTCACTGACAACAAGCTGAGGGTCGCCCTTCACGGTCGTCTGGTCGCGTGGTTGCCGGGTGAGCCGCCGGAGCCGGGCGGCGAGCCGCAACCCGGCGGCGAGGGTGGACCGGGCACGCTTTACGTGTACCACGGCTCGCGGGTGAGCTGCCTCGACGAGGGGTACGACGGCAACGTCGAACGCTTCGGCAACGGGCGGATCGTCCTCTACGGCATCAGGAGCGGCGAGGTGCCGTTTGAGGCGCCGCAGTTCACGCTCGCCGGAGAGGCTCTCGATGGCCTTGAGGATCTGCTCGACGGCAGCACCGAGTCCCTCGATATCAAGACGACGGGAGGCGGAGTCGTCGCCACACTCGCGGCCATCCCTCAAGGGCCCGAGCCGCCCGAACCGCCGGTGGGCCGGAACGGCGAGGGGGACGAGGGCGACGATCCTCCGCCTCCTGGGGAGTACCCCGGCCTGGTCATGACCTTCGAGGAGGACGCAGAGCTGGATCAGGCCATCGAGTTCGCCGGCGTCGACCTGAGAATCGAGACGAACGGCGACAACGCGATCACGGTGGGTACGGACGAGGGCTTCTCGATCAAGGCGTCCGACAACGCCGGTCTGCAGATCGCCATGATGCATCGCGACGAGCCGCAACCGGGCTATGAGGGGGACCACCTCGCTCTGAGCCAGGGCCTCAGGTTCGGCCGCTACCTCGAGTTGGGCGACGACACCGGTCTGCTCTTGACCATCGGCGACCCCGGCGACGGGGAGTCCGAACCCGCGCCCTCCCCGAAGGGCATCGAGGGCGCCGGCGGCATGAGGGCCAACAACGTCAATGACGGCGAAGACGACCTGAGCAGAAGGCCCTACGACGTCGTCATCTACTCCGAAGATGCCGCCTTCAAGGGCATGGAGCGGCTGATGCTCCCGTGGACGAGGGTCTACGCCGAGTCCACCGAGGAGCAGGCGCTGGAGGACGTGGCGCGCGTGATCGTGCTCGAGGGCGGCAAACTCGAGACGGTCGCCGGCGAGCGCTTCTCCGACGACGGCTACGACGCGGACCTGGACGGCGAGTTCATCGATCCGCTGTTCGAGGCCTGGTACTACACCTCGTCCGACGATCCGGACGTGATCAACATCCCCGAGATCCAGACCTGGTATGACTGGGCCAAGCACGGCGCGGCGCGGTTCGACCAGACGAACTCGGTCGACTGCGAGTACACGTTGACCAACCCGGAGGAACCGAACGGTGAGGGCAAGTACGAGCTGACCTTCGCGTCCACGTCCCCGCGCATGATGCCCTTGCACGTCTCCGAGAAGGACATCCGCAACGGGCGTGTGGAGATCATCGGCGGCAAGGTCTTCCGCGGCCCCGACTTCCTCATGGAGGATCCGGATACGCACGAGCAGGTGCTCTGGCATCAGTACCGCATCCTGGGCGGCAACGAGGCCACCGTCGAGGTCATGCCGGACTTCGGATACCAGTACGACGGCGATGGTCTTGGGCAGGACGTGGTCGTGACGACGACGGTCGCCGGCGACGGTTCGAGGAAGGCCGCCTACACCGTCACGATGCCCAACGCGTTCCGGGCCGAGGAGTACCCGGACCTGGTCACCGACATGGAGGCGACCGACAACGAGGTCGATGTAAAGAGCGAAGAGGTCGTGGACGCCGACGTCGACATGGGCGAGGCGCCGTCCACCGAGGAGGGAGAACTGCACGGCGTCGTCAGGCTCGAGGTCGAGGACGGCGAGCTACCGGAGGGCGACGACCCGGTAGCGGGTCCGGACACGACGACCGCCGCGGTGCTCGACATCACCCTGACCGAGCGTATTTACAAGAACGGCGATCCGAGCGACGCCTGGGAAGAGAGCCTCACCGAGCTGGATGAACCGGCCACCGTGAGCCTCGAACTGCCGGAGGAGCACCGAGATAAGACCGGCTACCAGGTCATACGTCATCACGACGGCGAGGAGCCGGAAGTCCTCGATGATGTGACCTACGAGGACGGCACGCTCAGCTTCGAGACCGACAAGTTCTCGATCTTCGAAGTGGGCTACGACACCACCTACACCATCACGCCGAGCGTGGTCGGCGGCGAGGAGGGCCACGGCACGATCACGCCCAGCGTCGCCACGACCGTCAACCACGGCGCCGACCAGGCCTTCACCTTCGAGCCCGACACGGGCTACCACGTCAAGGAGGTCAAGGTCGACGGCGTGGCCGTGACCCCGACCCCGACCGCGAGCTACGCCTTCGAGGCGGTCACCGCGGACCACACGATCAGCGTCGAGTTCGCGGAGGACGTGCCGCCGCCGGTGACCACCGTCCACGGCGTCCCGGCGGGCTGGACGAACAAGCCCGTGAAGGTGACCTTCTCAGTCATCCCCCCGACCGGCATCGAGAAGACCGAGTACATCCTGGATGGCGGGCGCTGGACCGACGTGCCGGCCGGTGGCCTGCACATCAGCGATAACGGCAACCATGAGCTGCAGTACCGCTCGGTCGACCTCGCCGGTAACGTTGAGGAGGCCAAAACCGTCCGCGTGCGGATCGACAAGGTGAAGCCCAGCACGGCCGCTCCCAAGGCGGCCAAGGCAAAGCGCGGCGGCAAGGCCACGCTGCGTTACCGGGTGACCGACGCCAGGCCCAACTCGGGCAAGGTGACAGTGGTGATCGAGGTCCGCTACCGCAACGCCAAGGGCAAGCTGGTCAAGACCCTCAAGCTCGGCCGCCGGCCGGTCAAGACCGCCCTGCAGAGCACCGGCTTCAAGGTGCCCGGGAGCTGGCAGCGCGGCACCTACCGCTTCTACGTGTACGCGACCGACGCGGCCGGCAACAGGCAGGCCAAGGTGGCGAGCAACAAGCTGACTGTGCGCTGAGTGGCCGGGCGCGGGGCCGGCACGTCGCCCGCGCTGCGCCGCGACACGGCGGATCGGGGCGGGGGAGCCGTATGGGTTCCCCCGCCCCGGCGCTCATGCGGCCGGTGCGTGCTCCCTCTGATTCACGGACGAGGCCCGGCGTCGCATCCGCCGTCCCGGCAGCGGCGCGTCCCGCTCAGGCGTCGCGGAGGCCTGGGTTCAGTCCCTCGACGGCTTGATGGTCGCGTCTTTAGGGAGCGCCAGACCCGCCGCCACCTCGATCGCCTTGATGATGCCGCTGGGCACCGGGCAGGAGGTGTGGACGAGATGCTCGGCGGCGAGCTTCAGGGTCAGCGGGCCGTCGCCACGGTACGTGATCTCGCGGTACGGGTCGACCTCGCGGAGCACCTCGGCGAGCTTCGCCACGTGAGGGCAGTCGGTCTCGAACTCGACGCGGACGGTGCGCGCGCCGTCGCTCGTCGTCCTGACGGTGGTGCAGAACCCGCAGATGCCGCTGTCGATCACGGCTGAAGCCATCGGTCCTCCCCTGACGGTGGTCGGTCACGTCGGCGGCCGAGCCGCCTCGTCGCATGATACCCCAGCGGGGTATATCGTGCGTCGCCCGTCACAGCGGCCGGTCGGAGGCCGGACCGCTCACGGCCAGGGCAGCACCGAGACGGCGTGTTCCGCAAGACGCAACAGCGGCTGCGGGTACACGCCCGTGGCGAGCAGGAACGCCGTCAGCGCGACGAGGGTGAAGACGGCCGGCGCGCCCGTCGCGGCACGTGCGCCGGGTGCCGTCCGGCCCGCCTGAGCCCCCTCCGGTGCGCGCACGTACATCGCCACGATCACGCGGGTGTAGTAGTAGAGGCCGACGGCGCTGGTCACGACGAGCAGGACGACCAGCGTCCACAGCGCCGCGCCGGATCCCGCCGTGACGATCAGGAACTTGCCGATGAAGCCGATCGTCAGCGGCAGGCCGGCCAGCGAGAGCAGCGCGACGGTGAAGACGGCGGCGGTCACCGGCCGCCGTGCGCCGAGCCCGCGGTAGTCGAGCAGGTGGTCGGCGTCGCGGTCGGCGGTCGAGAGCACGGTGACCACGCCGAAGGCGGTCACGGTGGTCGTGAGGTAGGCGACCAGGTAGAAGGCCACGGCGGCGCCGGCGCGTTCCCCGGCGGCGAGGAACGCGACCACCAGGTAGCCGAGGTGGGCGATCGAGGAGTACGCCAGCATCCGCTTGACGTTGTCCTGGCGCAGCGCGAGGAGGTTGCCCGCCAACATGGAGGCGGCGGCGACGGCGGCGAGCGCGAGGAACACGGCGGAGCCCTGGTCCGCGCTCACCGGCAGGAGGAAGCGCAGCAGCAGGGCGAAGACGGCCCCTTTGGAGACCGTGGCGACGTAGGTGGTCACCGGCGCCGGGGCTCCCTCGTACACGTCGGGCGTCCACATGTGGAACGGGACGAGGGCGAGCTTGAACCCCACGCCGACGAGGAGCATGACGAGGCCGATGATCGTGACCACGGCGCCCGGGTGAAGGCCGGCGACCACGTCGCGCATGCCGGCCGCGGTCATCGTCCCGGTCTCGGCGTAGACGAGGGCCATCCCGAAGATGAGGAAGGCGGAGGTCGCGCCGGCGAGCACGAGGTACTTGACCGCCGCCTCGACGGCGGCGGCCCGGCGGGCCGTGTAAGCGATGAGCGCGTAGAGAGAGACGCTGAGGATCTCGAGGCCGAGGAAGAACGCGGCGAAGTGCGTGCTCGCGACCAGGGTGACGCCGCCGAGCGTGGCCGTGAGCAGCAGCACGTAGTACTCCTCCGGCTGCACGGGAAGCTGCGCCAGGTACTGGTACGAGAGGATCGCGACCAGCGCCGTCGTGGCCGTGAGCAGGCCGATGAAGAACAGCGTGTAGGCGTCCATGCTGACGAGCAGGGTGACGGCGCGCGCGTCGCGGGAGGCGGCGACGAAGAGCGTGCCGAACGTCGCCGCCAGGCCGCCGAGCGTGAGCCTGAGCGCCAGCGCGTGCGAGCGCCGGAAGGCGGCCGCCAGCATGACGACGACCGCCGTCAGCGTGAGGGCGATCAGCGGGGAGACGGTGAGCAGGTCGGCGGCGGTCACGGGGCGCCTCCGTCACCGGTCGCCGGCGCGGACCCGGTGTCGGCCGCGCCGTCCGTGACCGCCGGGCCGCCGGAGGCGCCGTCCGTCGACGTCGAGGCGTCGGCGCCCGGAGCGACCAGGGCGGTGCCGGCGGTCATCCGCTGCAGGCCGTCCACCGTCTGCCGTGCGGTGACGATCAGCGGCTGGGGCCAGAAACCGAGCAGCACGAGCGCGACGATCATGCTCGCGAACATGCCGACCTCGATCCGGGTGAGGTCGGGGAAGCTCAGCCTGTGCGTCTCCTCGCCCTGGAAGGCGCGCTGCATCATCCACAGCGCGTACACGGTGGCGAACACCAGCCCGACGGCGCCGAGCACGGCCGCCCAGCGGCTCACCTGCCAGACGCCGACGAGGATGAGGAACTCGGCGACGAAGTTGCCGAGACCCGGCAGGCCGAGCGCGGCCATGGCGAAGAACATGGCCGTGCCGCCCATGCGCGGCGCCACCCGCCAGAGGCCCCCCATCCTGGCCATGTCGCGCGTGTGGATGCGGTCCTGCAGGCCGCCGACCAGGATGAAGAGCGCGCCGGTGGAGAGGGCGTGGCACACGAGCTGCAGGACCACGCCCTGCAGCGCCAGCTCGTTCCAGGCGAAGACGCCGATCAGGACGAAGCCCATGTGGCTGACGCTCGTGTAGGCGACCAGCCGCTTCATGTCGCTCTGCGCGTAGGCCAGGACCGCCCCGTAGATGATCCCGATGGCCCCGAGCGCGAGCGCCCAGGTACGGAACGCGGCCACCGCGTCGGGGAACAGCGGCGCCATGAAGCGCAGCATCCCGTAGGCCCCGATCTTGATGAGCACGCCGGCCAGCAGGACGGATCCGGCGGTCGGGGCGTCGGTGTGGGCGTCCGGCAGCCAGGTGTGCAGCGGCCACGCCGGCAGCTTGACGGCGAAGGCGGCGAAGAAGCCCAGCATGAGCACGAAGGCGGTGCCCGCCGGCAGCGGGGTCCCGAGGAGCTGCGTGAAGTCGAAGGTGTAGACGCCGGTCGCGCGGCCGTGGATCAGCACCAGGGCGACGATCGCCACGAGCATGAGCAGGCCGCTCACCTGCGTGAAGATGAAGAACTTGACCGCCGAGTACACGCGCCGCTCGTGACCCCACACGGCGATGAGGAAGTACATCGGGATCAGCATCATCTCGAAGAAGAAGTAGAAGAGGAAGAGGTCGAGCGCGAGGAAGACGCCGGCCAGCCCGGCGACGGTCCACAGGAGCATGAAGTGGAAGGCGCCGACGCGAGTGGTGATGCCGCGCCAGGAGCAGAGCACCGAGAGCAGGCCGAGGCCGAAGGTCAGCAGCAGCATGATCAGCGTGAGCCCGTCGGCGGCGACGAAGAAGCTGATGCCGAGCGAGTCGATCCAGGGCGCTCTCAGATCGACGACCCAGGACCCGGCGGCCAGGCCGGCCGCGCCGGGACCCGCGGCCGTGAACGCCGCGGACAACCGGTCCGTGGCGGCGATCCACTGCGCCGCCACCAGGGCCAGGGGCGCTGCCGTGCCGGCGAGCGCGACCCAGCGGGCGGCGGCCGGGCTGCGCCGTCCGGCGAGCCAGGCCAGCGGGGCCGCCACGGTGGGGATCAGGACGTACCAGAGGAGGATCACGGCGTCACCTCAGCACCACCACGGCGAGGACCAGGACGACGCCGAGCCCGGTGACGGCCAGGTAGCCGCGCAGGCGGCCGTTCTGGCCGGCGCTCAGGCCGCGCCAACCTGCCAGGTTGAGCCACGCGATGCCGCCGACGACGTGGTCGACGAGGTCGTGGCGGGCCCAGTGCGCGAACCGCTTGACCGGCCGCACGAAGACCCGCTCGTAGAACCAGTCGAAGCCCCATCCGCCGAGCCAGAGGGCGACCAGCGGCTGTACGGAGGGCGCGGCGGCGAACGCCTGCGTCCGCTCGCGGCGCGGCATCCAGAGGACGTACGAGAGGCCGACGCCGGCCGCGACCACGAGGATCGTGATCAGCGCCGCGCCGACGCTCTCGGCGAAGTGGGCCGCGGCGCCCTCCATCGGCGCCGGAGGAAGGGCGGTGTCGAGAAGCTTCCGGAGCGGCTCGAACCCGCCCAGCCAGGCCGGCATCCAGACGAAGCCGCCGGTCACGGAGAGCGCCGCCAGCGCGTAGAGCGGCACGAGCTGGCGCCAGCGCGGCCGGCGGCTGACCTCGGTCCTGCGTGCGCCGAAGAACACCAGCCAGACCAGACGGAACGAGTAGAGCCCCGTGACGAAGGCACCGATCAGCGAGGCGACGTAGAACCAGGCGCCGCCGTCCACCGAGCCGAGACTCGTGGCGATGATCAGGTCCTTGCTGTAGAAGCCGTCGGTGACGAGCGGCAGGGCGGCGAGGGCGGCAGCGCCGACCGTGAAGGTCGCGAACACCGCCGGCAGCTCGCGGCGCAGCCCGCCCATCCTGAAGATGTCGTGCTCGTCGGCGAGCGCGACGATGACCACCCCGGCGGCGAGGAAGAGCAGGGCCTTGAAGAAGGCGTGCGTCATGAAGTGGAACACGGCCGCCTCCCAGCCGGAGACGCCGAGCGCCAGGAACATGTAGCCGATCTGGCTGATGGTGGAGTAGGCGAGGGCGCGCTTGAGGTCGCGCTGCACGAGCGCGCTGAAGCCGGCCAGCAGCAGCGTCACGGTGCCGACGATCGCGACCGCGAGGCGGGCGTCGGGGGCCAGCGTGTAGAGCACGTTGGTGCGGGCGATGAGGTAGACGCCGGCGGTGACCATGGTCGCGGCGTGGATGAGGGCGCTGACCGGCGAGGGGCCGGCCATGGCGTCCGGGAGCCACGTCTGCAGCGGCGCCTGCGCCGACTTGCCGACCGCGCCGCCGAGCAGCAGCAGGCCGGCGGCGAGCACGACGCCGCTGTCCGGGGCGGGGCTCCGGGACGCGACCAGGTGCATCAGCTGTCCGATCTCCAGCGTGTGGTAGTGGGTGAACAGGAGGAACAGTCCGGCGATCAGCGCCGTGTCGCCGACCCGGGTGACGATGAACGCCTTGCGGCCGCTGTAGACGTTCTGGGCGTCCTCCTGCCAGAAGGCGATGAGCAGGTAGCTGCAGAGTCCGACCCCCTCCCAGCCGAGGTAGAGCAGCAGCAGGTTGTCGGCCAGGACCAGCACGAGCATCGAGAAGACGAACAGGTCCATGTAGATGAAGAAGCGTGTGAAGCCGTCGTCGCGCTCCATGTGCTCGACGGAGTACAGGTGGATCAGGAACCCGACCACGGTGATCACCAGCACCCAGACGATGCTGACGGCGTCGAGGTGGAGGCCGATCGCCGGGGCGAAGCCGCCGACGTCGAACCAGGTCCAGAGCACCTGGCGGTAGGCGTCCCCGGCCGGCGGCGCGGCGAGGAAGCTGCCGCAGACGAGCAGCGCGAGCACGGCGGAGAGGCCGACCGAGCCGGTCCCGACCCACGCCGTGCCGGCCCGCCCCAGCCGGCGGCCGAGCAGCACGAGCAGCACGGATCCGGCGGCGGGGAGTGCGGGGATGAGCCAGAGCAGCGACAGCATCTCAGCCCCTCAGCCGGTCGGCGTCGTCGACGTCGAGGCTCTTCATCGCCTGGCGGAAGCGGATCGCGAGGGCCAGGCCCACGGCCACCTCGGCGGCCGCCATGGCCAGCACGAAGAGGAACATGACCTGGCCGTCGGCCTGGCCCCAGCGGGCGCCGGCGGCGACGAAGGCCAGTCCGGCGGCGTTCAGCATGATCTCGATGCACGCCAGCACGACGATCAGGTTGCGGCGCGTCAGGAGTCCGACGAAGCCCACGGCGAAGAGGACCGCCGCCAGCGCCAGGACGTGGTCGAGGGAGACGGCCGCCATCAGACGTCGTCCTCCTCGTCCCGGGTCCGCGCCGCCAGATGACGGGCGCCGATCAGGGCGGCGAGCAGCAGCATGGACGCCAGCTCCACGCCGAGCACGTACGGCCCGTAGAGAGCCTCGCTGACGGCCGCCGGTCCGACCGCGCTCCCGCCCGGCGACCGCGGTCCGAGCGTGAGGCCGTAGACCACCTCTGCCAGCAGCACGGCGACGAGGATCCCCGGCCCCACCCACGCCGTCCACGGCACCCGCGGCGGGGAGTCGGCGCTCAGGTTGAGCAGCATCACGGCGAAGACGAACAGCATCATGATCGCGCCGGCGTAGACGATCACCTCGAGCGCCGCCACGAACGGGGCGCCCAGCGTGTAGAAGACGACCGCCACGGCGAACAGCGAGACGACCAGGTACAGGAGCGCGTGGACCAGGTTGCGGCGCGTCACGACGAGCAGGGTGGCGAGCACGGCGACCGCGGCGGCGATGTAGAACAGGACCGTCACGGCAGCAGGTCCCTGACGTCGGTGGGAGGCGCCTCGTTCTCGGCCTCGCCCTTGCCCTTGCCGCCCACGGCGAGGCCGGACACCCGGTAGAAATCGTAGGTGTGGCGCTTGCCGGGTCCGGCGATCAGCAGGTCCTCCTTCTCGTACACCATGTCGTGCCGCTCGTACTCGCTCATCTCCACGTCCGGAGTGAGCTGGATGGCGTAGGTGGGACAGGCGTCCTCGCAGAAGCCGCAGAAGATGCAGCGCGAGAAGTTGATGCGGAACCACGCGGGGTACCGGCGGCCGTGCTCGTCCTGCGTGGCCTGCAGGGCGATGCAGTCCACGGGGCAGACCGCGGCGCACAGGTAGCAGGCGACGCAGCGCTCCTCGCCGGCCGGGTCGCGGGTGAGGACGATGCGTCCGCGGTAGCGCGGCGGCAGGTACACCATCTCCTCCGGGTACTGGATCGTGTCGCGGGTCCGTCGCGCGTGCCCGAGCACGACGCCGAGGCCGACCAGCGTGGACCAGACGGCGCGCCCGATGCGCGGCAGGAGCCCCCGGCCCTGCCGCGCCGCCGCGCCGACCTCGATCACGTCGGTGGTGAGCGGCGGGTGGGTCTCCGGCGGCGCCGCGGGACGCGTGGTCTGGGGGTCGTCCTGCATCACGTCCTCACCCCGCCCGCGCCACGACGACGGCGCCCGTCACGAGCAGATTGATGAGACTCAGCGGCAACATCGTCTTCCATCCCAGCGCCATGAGCTGGTCGTAGCGCAACCGCGGCAACGTGCCGCGCACGACGATGAACAGCGTGATGAACGCCATGGTCTTGACCAGGAACCACACGACGCCCGGCAGCCAGGGCCCCAGCCAGCCGCCGAAGAACAGCGTGGTGATCAGCGCCGAGATGAGGATGATGGCCACGTACTCGCCCACGAGGAAGAGGCCGAACTTCATGCCCGAGTACTCGGTGTGGTAGCCGGCCACCAGCTCGCTCTCGGCCTCCACGAGATCGAACGGGATGCGCCGCGTCTCGGCGAAGCCCGCGACGAGGAAGACGACGAAGCCCACGGCCTGCGGGACGACGAACCACATGTGCTCCTGGGCGGCGACGATCTCCGAGAGGCGGAACGAGCCGGCCAGCGCGACCACGCCGATGAGGGAGAGGCCCATGAACACCTCGTAGCTCACCATCTGGGCGGCGGCGCGCAGCCCGCCCACCAGCGAGTACTTGCTGCGCGACGACCATCCGGCCAGCACCACGCTGTAGACCGCCAGCGACGACATCGCGAGCACGAACAGGAGCCCGACGTCGAGGTCGGCGACCACCCAGCCGTCGGCCACGGGGACCACCATGAAGGAGAGGAGCGCCGTGACCAGCACCAGGGACGGCGCCACCACGAAGACGCGCCGGTCAGCGAAGGGCGGCACCCAGTCCTCCTTGAAGAGGATCTTGAGGGTGTCGGCCAGCACCTGGAGGAGGCCGGCCGGGCCCACACGGTTGGGGCCGTACCGGTCCTGCAGGAGGCCGAGGAGCCGCCGCTCGTACCAGATGAGCCCGGCGGCGATCGAGAGCACCGCGACCAGCACCCCGAGGACCACGAGCAGCTGCCAGTACCAGACCATCACCGCTCCTCGACCCGTGTGAGCCGCACCCAGGCCGGCAGCGGCAGGTAGGGGACGCCGGGCAGGCCGCGCGGCAGCCCCGCCGTGCCGGGGGGCAGTGACGGGATCAGCTTGAGCGGCGCGCTCATGTCCATCCACGGCAGCCAGAGCCGGAGGGGGTCGCCCTCGCGGGCCCCGAGCCGCTCGGCGTCGTCGGCGTTGAGGCCGATGTACGGGGCCGGGGCCAGCTCACGCACGCCTGGCGTGTGCATGCTGAGCTCCTCGGAGCCGAAGATGTGGTGCAGGGCGACCAGCAACAGCTCGCCGTCGCGGGCGGCGAACCGTGCCGGCGCGCCGACCGGGGTGAACTCGCGTCCGCGCTCGGCGTCGTCCAGCAGGCGTACGCCGGAGGGCGGCGCCGGCCGCACGGCGGCGAGCTCCTCGCCGAACTTGTGCAGGCCGTTGGAGGAGTTCCAGCCCGGCCACCACGTCCGGGTGCGCAGGGCGGCCGGCGCCGCCGGCGGCTGCAGGCCCTCCAGCGAATAGCTCAGCGCCGAGTCGGCGTCCGGGACGGGGGCCGGCTCGTGTACCGTGCGGTCCGCGTCCACGGCGGTGCGGCCGCTCCGGCGCAGCGGCTGCCGCGCGACTTTGCGGCCGTGGCTGCGCCAGCCGGCCGGGGGCGCGGCGTCGCCGGCGCCGCGGAAGGCCGGCAGCTCCAGCTCGAGGGCGGCGAGCACGTCGTCCGGCGTGCGCCAGCCGAGCGCCTCGCGGCGGCCGAGGCGCACGAGCAGCTCGCGCAGCCAGCGCCAGGCGGGGCGCACGTCGGCGGCCGGCGGCAGCACGGCGAAGTAGCGCTGCGCCCGGCCCTCGTGGTTGACCCACGTGCCGGTCTCCTCGGCGAAGGTCGCCGCCGGCAGGACGACGTCGGCCCGCGCCGTGACGCGGTCTTCGAGCGTGGAGAGAGCGAGGATCGGCACCTCGCGCCGCAGCAGGTCGTCGACCAGCAGCGACTGGGCGCGGCGGTCGAGGTCGCCGTCGAGCACGACGAGCGCGTCGGCCTCGCCGCGCGCCAGGGCCGCCAGCGCCTGGACCAGCGTGCCGCCGCCGAGCATGCGGAGCCCCAGGCTGTCGGGCTCGGGCACGGTGAGGACCAGGTCGGCGCAGTCCACGCCCGCTCTGAGGTGGCAGGCCCGCCGCAGCGCCAGGGTGAGCTGCGCGGCGGCGCGCACCAGCTCGACGGAGCCGCTCGAGCAGCCGGCGACCACGAGCGGCGAGGCGCCGGCGCCCAGCGCCGCCGCCCAGCGCCGCGCCAGCGCGGCCTCGTCCTCGCCCAGGTCGGGCACCGGCGGCGCCCCGGCGTCGACCTCGTGGGCGATCGCCAGCGCCAGACGCACGAGGTCGTCGGGGGCCGCGTGACAGGTCTCCTCGGCGACGGCGTCGAGCTTGGTGGCGTGCGTGGTCGCGATCCACAGGGCGCTCGGCTCACGGCGCTTGATACGCGTGATGCCGGCGTCGTTCCAGCGGCGGATGTGGTTGCGCTCCTCCACCGGGTTGGGCCGCAGGTGCAGCCAGGTGCGGATCGTGAGGTCGAGCATCGGCGCCGTGTTGGTGAGGTCCTCGCCGAGGACCAGCACGGCGTCGGCGCGGTGGATGTCGGCCGCCGACCCCAGCCGCAGGCGCGGGTCGGCGGCCACCTCCAGCACGGCGCCCACCAGGCGGTCGTCCGCCTCGGACATGCCGCGGAAGAAGCGGTCGGGCCCGACCAGCGTGCGCAGCGCGTAGTTGGCCTCCAGAGAGGCCCGCGGCGAGCCGATGCCGACGACGCGGCGGCCGCGCAGCATCCCCGCCGCCACGTCGAGCGCCTGGTCGGCGGCCAGGGGGGCGGCCTCGCCGTCGCGGGCGGCGCCGGCCGTCTCCGCCTCCGGCCGCGACGGGAGCGCCGCCGGCGTGACCCGCGCCTGCCGCACCCGCCGCTCGGAGTTGACGAACTCGAACCCGAAGCGGCCGCGGTCGCAGAGGAACATCTTGTTCACGTCCCGGTTGAAGCGCGAGAGCACGCGGCGCAGCTCGCCGTACCGGGCCGACGGGTAGGTGGTGCAGCCGAGTCCGCAGTTGGGGCACACCGACGGGGCGCTCTCGAGGTCCCACTTGCGCGTGTAGCGGCGCGAGAACGGCTTGTCGTCGAACACCCCGGTGGGACAGACCTCGATCAGGTTGCCGCTGAACTCGCTCTCCAGCGGGCCGCTCTCGTGACGGCCGAAGTAGATCTGGTTGCGCAGGCCGAACACGCCGAAGTCGCGGCCGCCGGCGTAGTCGTTGTAGAAGCGCGTGCACCGGTAGCAGGTGATGCAGCGGTTGAGCTCGTGCGTGACGAAGGGCCCCAGGTCCTGGTTCTCGAAGGTCCGCTTGCGGCCCCGGTAGCGCCGGTAGCTGTGGCCGGTCATCACGGTCATGTCCTGCAGGTGGCACTCGCTGCCCTCGTCGCACACGGGACAGTCGTGAGGATGGCTGAGCATCATGAGCTCGATCATCTGGGCCCGGAAGCGGACGGCCTCGGGGTCGTGGATGTCGATCCTGGTGCCCTCCTGCGCCTCGGTCATGCAGGCCATGGCGATCTCGCTCCTGGCGTTGCCCTGGCGGTCGGTCCAGTACAGACGCACGGCGCACTGGCGGCAGGCGCCGATGGAGCCCATCGCGGGGTGCCAGCAGAAGAAGGGCAGGTCGAAGCCCAGCGAGAGGGCGACCTCGAGCATGTTGCGGCCGGCTTCGGCCTGGTACTCGACGCCGTCGATGATCACGGTGACGAGGTCGGGCGCGCCGCCCTGGACGCCGGTCTGCGGGTCGCCGCTCACCAGAGCGTCCCCCTCGCCGCCGGCGCATCCGAGCGGCGGCGCCGGTAGCGGCAGCCGCCCTCGTCGACGTGGCGCGCGAAGTCGTCGGCGAACAGGCGCAGCGCGCTCTCCAGCGGCTGCGCCGCCCCCGGAGCGAGGTCGCAGAAGCACATCTCGGACTGCATGAACCAGACGCCCTCGGCGAGCACGCCGATGTCCTCCGGCCGGCCGCGGCCCGCCTCGATGTCCTCCAACACGGCGGCCATCCACTGCAGCCCCTCGCGGCACGGCGTGCACCAGCCGCAGGACTCCTGGGCGAAGAACTGGATCATGTTGAGCACCATGCCGACGGGGCAGGTCTGGTCGTCGAGCAGCATCAACGTGCCCGTGCCCAGCCGGCTGCCGACCTCGCCCATCGTGGAGAAGCCGAGCGGCACGTCGATCCGGTCGGCGGCGACGAACGGCGTCGAGGCGCCGCCCGGGCTGACGGCGCGCAGCCCGTACCCGGGCAGCATGCCCCCGGCGTGCACCTCGATGAGCTCGCGCATCGGGGTGCCGATCGGGAGCTCCCAGCAGCCCGTACGCTGCGCGCGGCCCGCCACGCCGAAGATCTTGGTGCCGCCCTCGTCGATCAGCGAGAGGCCCCTCCACCAGTCCGGGCCGTGCCGGACGATGGCGGGCACGCTCATGAACGACTCCACGTTGTTGACCACGGTGGGGCGCGAGAAGAGGCCCGCCCCGGTCATGTGCGGCGGCCGGGCGCGCGGGTTGGCGCGCTGGCTCTCGAGCGCGTTGAGCATCGCCGAGGCCTCGCCGCAGATGTAACGGCCGATGCTGAGGTGCAGCTCGATGTCGAACGAGAAGCCGGATCCGAGCACGTCCGCGCCGAGACAGCCGCGGGCGCGGGCCTCGGCGATGGCGCCCTCGAGCGCCGCCGCGGCGCTGTCGTACTGGCTGCGCAGGAAGATGTAGCCCTCGTCGGCCTCGGTGGCGAACCCGGCCAGCAGCATGCCCTCGAGCAGCAGGTGCGGGTTGCGCTCCAGGAGGAAGCGGTCCTTGAAGCTGCCCGGCTCCATCTCGTCGCCGTTGCAGACGATGTACTTCGGGCGCGGCGCGTCCGGGCCGAGCGGCATGGTGCTCCACTTGCGGCCGGTGGAGTAGCCGGCGCCGCCCCGGCCGCGCAGCCCGGAGTCCGTCACCATGGCGGTGACCTCCTCCGGCCGCAGCCCGGCGAGGGCCCGGCGCAGGCCCTCGTAGCCCCCGGCGGCCATGTAGTCGTCGATCGTCGCGGGCCGGCCGTCGGCGCGCATCGCGCGCGTGAGCGGCCGGTCCTCCGCCGGACGACCCGGGATCCCCGCCGGACTGGTCATATGCAGGCCCTCATGCATAGCCTCTCAGGATCTCCGCCACCCCGTCCGGGTCGACCGGGCCGTACAGGTCGGCGTCGACCATCATCGCGGGTCCGCGGTCGCAGGCGCCGAGGCAGACGATCGGCAGCAGCGTGAAACGCCGGTCGGGCGTCGTCTGCCCCATGCGGATGCCGAGCTGCGCCTCGACGGCGGCGCGCAGCTCGGCGTAGCCGAGGCTCCAGCACGCGAAGCTGTCGCAGACGAGCACCACGTGGCGCCCCACCGGCTTGCGGAAGATCATGTTGCCGAAGGTCGCGATGCTGTCCAGCTCAGCCACCGTGAGGCCGAGGTACTCACCGAGGTCGGCCATTGTCTCGTCCGAGAGCCAACGCCGCCGCGCCTGCACCAGGCGCATGGCGGTCGCGGCCGCCGCCCGTCTGTCCGGGTAGTGTCCGAGGATGCCGTCCAGCTGGCGGATCTCGTCGTCGCTGAGGCTCATCTGTCCACGTCCGCCATGACGAAGTCGATGCTGCCCAGCACCGTGACCAGATCGGCGATCCCACGGCCGATGCAGAGGTGCGGCAGGACCTGCAGATGGGGGAAGGACGCCGTGCGGATCTTGACCCTGTACGCCGCGGTGCCGCCGTCGCTGATGGCGTAGTAGCTGTACTGGCCCTTGGTGCCCTCGGTGTACACGCTGGCCTCTCCGGGCGGCACGACGGGCCCCCAGGAGACGCCGAGGAAGTGGGTGATGAGCGACTCGATGTGGTGCATCGTGTGCGGCTCCTTCATCGGCGGGGTCGCCAGGGGATGGTATGCCTTGTACGGGCCGTCCGGCAGGGCGTCCGCCACCTGACGCATGATGCGCAGGCTCTGGCGCATCTCCTCGACGTGCACCGCGGCGCGGTCGTAGCAGTCGCCGGTGGTGCCGACCGGCACGTCGAAGTCGAACCAGTCGTAGTGGCTGTAGGGACGTTGCTTGCGCCAGTCCCAGGGCAGACCGGCCGCCCGGAGCATCGGGCCGCTCAGTCCCCAGGCGACGGCGTCATCGACGGAGATGGGGGCGACGTCGACCATCCGCGCCCTGACGACGCTGTTCTCCATGAGGAGCCGCTCGTACTCGTCGAGCCGCGGCGGCAGATAGTCGCAGAAGTCCAGCACGCGCTGTCTCCACCCGCGGGGCAGGTCCTCGGCGACGCCGCCGATGCGGAACCAGTTGGGGTGCATGCGCCCCCCGGTGATGGGCTCGATCACCTCGTCCAGCAGGATCTCCCGGTCCCTGAACATGTAGAAGACGGGCGAGAGGGCGCCGATATCCTGTGCGTACGTGCCGTAGAAGACGAGGTGGCTCGCGATGCGGAAGCACTCGCAGAGCAGCACGCGGATGAGCTGCGCCCGGTCCGGCACCTCGATCCCGCAGAGCTTCTCGACCGTGAGCACGTAGGGCAGGTTGTTGGTCACGCCGCCGAGGTAGTCCACGCGGTCGGTGTAGGGGATGTAGGTGTGCCAGCTCTGGCGCTCGGCCAGCTTCTCGGAGCCGCGGTGGTGGTAGCCGATGTCGGGCACGAGGTGGACGATCTCCTCGTCGCGGAGGCCCACCACGACGCGGAACGGCCCGTGCGTGGCGCCGTGCTGCGGGCCGATGTTGAGGTACATGAGCGTCGGGTCGTCCTCGGGGCGCGGCAGGCCCCACTCCTCAGGCTTGAAGCGGAGGTGCTCCTGCATCTCGTCGACGAGCTGGTCCGGCAGCTCGAAGGGGCCGTACTCGGTGCCGCGGGACGGGTGCTCCTTGCGCAGCGGATGGCCCTCCCACCACGGCGGGGTGATCAGTCGGCGCAGCCGATCGTGGCCGGCCACGTCCACGCCGAACATCTCCCAGAGCTCGCGCTCGTACCAGTCGGCGGCGGGCCAGACGCCGGCCACCGAGTCCACGCGCGGCCCGTCGGCGGGCAGGGCCACCTTGAGCCGCAGGTCGGCGTTACGGCCGTAGGAGACGAGGTGGTAGAAGACGCTGAAGGCGGCCTCGGGCAGGCCCTCGCGGTGGAGCCGCTCGCGCTCGTCGACGCCGCCCAGGTCGTAGAGCATGGCGAAGGGCTGCGGGGCCTCGCGCCCCAGGTAGCCCAGCACCTCGAGCGCCCGCTCGGCCGGCAGCCACGCGGTGGGGATCCCGTCGGCCGTGGGTTGCTCCGTGAGCGCCAGGTCGGGGAAGCGCTCGCGCAGCTCGCGGATCACGGCCGACGTCTCCGGCGTCTCGCCGCCGGCCTCCCGCGCGGGCCACTGGCACGGCTGGACGGGTCCGGCCGGGGCGGAGGCGCCGGCGCCCGACCTGGCCGGGCCGCGATCGGACATGTCGTTCGCGCCGCTCACGTCACATCTCGTCCGGGGGCCGGAGCTTGTCGGTGGCCACGACGTCGTCGTGGCGCAGGTCGCGCAGGGAGGCCCCGCGCGGTTTGACCACTCTCTGGCTGCCGACCACCCAGCTCAGCGGCCGCTTCTCCGTGGCCACCTGGGCCTGCAGCAGGAGCAGGCCCTCCAGGAGCGCCGTGGGCGCCGGCGGGCAGCCCTGCACGTAGACGTCCACGGGCAGGAAGCTGTCCACGCCCTGCACGACGCTGTACACGTCGAACATGCCCCCGGAGTTGGCGCACGAGCCCATCGAGATGACCCAGCGCGGCTCCATCATCTGTCGGTGGAGCTGCACCACGACGGGGGCCATCTTCTTGAACACGGTGCCGGCGACGATCATCACGTCGGCCTCGCGCGGCGAGATGCGCAGCACCTCGGCGCCGTAGCGGGCGATGTCGTAACGGGCCGTGAGGCTGGTGGCCATCTCGACGAAGCAGCAGCTGAGCCCGAACCCGAACGGCCACAGGGAGTTCTTGCGGCCCCAGGCGATCAGCCGCTCGAGGCTGGAGGTGAACACGGGGACGCCGGCCGCGTCGAGCATCTCGTCCCGCCCGCCGAGCATGCGCTCGAGGGCGGCGGCGGTGCGGGACGGGTGCGGTCCGCGGGGCGGCTTCACGCCGTCCCCCCGGTGGATCCGCCGCCGGTCGTCCCCCGCTCCACGCGGCGGAGGCGTCCCCCGGCGCCCCAGTCAAGCGCGCCGACCCGCCAGAGATACACGAGGCCGGCGAACAACAGGAGCACGAAGACGAGGAGCTCCAGGTACCCGAGCCAGCCGAGACGGCGTGCCGCGACCGCCCAGGAGAAGATGAAGACCGCCTCCAGGTCGAAGACCACGAAGAGGAGCGCGACGAGGTAGAAGTCGACCGAGAGCCGACGCGGAAGCGGGCCGGCCGGCTTGATGCCCGACTCGTAACGCTCTGTCTCCGGGCCGTGGACGCGACGGCCGCCGAGCACCCAAGAGAGCGTGATGATGGCCGTCGCCACGACGAGCACGAGGGCGGCGTACAGCACCGCCGGCCAGAGCGCGACGGCGACCAGGCTCGTGCTCATGACCACCTCCATCGTCCGGCCTCAGGGCCCACCCGTCGCCTTCGCGTCGGCGGGCCGTTCCGTTCGGGCACAATCACTATCAAGCGGCAGCGTCCGTGTCCACGGCCCGGTCGTCGCCGTGGCGCCGTGTCCGTTTGTGCGCGTTGTCGAATCCGATCGGGCGCCCACCTCAGACCGATGTGTCTCTCCCCCCGGAGAACCGGACCAGCACTCCGCTGCCGCGACCGTAGACGGTGAGCCTGTAGGCGCCCCCGTCCGGGCTGATGTCGTACCGGAAGTTGCCGTCGCCGCCGCCGTCGGCCATGGGCGCGCCGGAATACGGGTTGAACGGCCAGGCCGTGATGTACGGGGCGAGGCCCTGCTCGTTGATCGTCCCCGCCGGGGGGTACCGTCCCTGGTGGTCCAGGGCGTACGACTCGATGGCGGCGTGGATGGTCTCGGCGCCGACGCGCACGACGGCGTCTTTGGCGAGGTGCTCCCCCGTGCGCGCCAGACGGGGGATCAGCAGGGCGCCGGCCACGAGGCCGATGACGACCAGCGCGACGGCGCCGGCGATGAGGGCGATCGCCCAGGCCGGCAGGCCGCCGCCGGACGAGCGGGTCCCGGCCTCGGAGCCGCCCCGGGGGCGGCCGCCGGTCTCCCATCTGTCGACCTCGACGACCCAGGCGCGCAGCTCGGGCTGCGCCCATATGAGCTGACCGCGCCGGTCGTAGTCGAGGACGCCGGCCGCCGGGACGGCGCCGTGCCCGACCAGGATGAACCGGTCGACGTCCCAGATGATCTCGCGCCCCTCCCAGCCGGTCGTGGGGCCGAATGTCGCGACCAGCATGCTCACTCTCCGCGTCGCTGGCGCGAGCCTAGCACGGGGCGCGACCGCCGGGGTAGCCCGTACCGTACCGGGTCACACGGACCGCGCCCGGTCAGCTCTCGTCCCGCGGCGGCCGCGCCTCGCACGTCGTGGCGAGGGCGGCGCGGACCCGCAGCGCCGCCTCGCCCATCATCGCGGACTGCTGCGGCGGGGGCACGCGGGCGGCGAGAAGCTCCTCGGTGACGACGTGCGCGGCGCGGCAGGTGTCCAGGGCCGATCCGGCCAGGTCGAGCTCCTCTTGAGGCGCGTGGTACCCCCGCTCCCTGCCGGCGACCAGGAACGCGACGCGTCCGCGCATGAAGCCGTCGATCACGTCCAGCCGTTCCACGGCCTTGAGCAGCAGGCGGCGATGCCACGGTGAGGCGGCCGCCTCGCCGGGCGGCATCCGCAGCGGCCCGTCGGCGGCGGCGACGTAGTCGACGATGGCGAGCAACTCGTCGACACATCCTTCGAGGTCGAGGCGTTCCGCGGCGCCGGACCCCGGTGCGCATGACTGCTTTCGCTCCTCGGCCGGGCGCGGCGTCGTCGGCCCAGGCTCCATCACACCTCCCGTGCTGACCGCACATGCGCCAGCCTACCGTCCTGTCGCGCGCAAGGAAAACAGGCGACGTCGCTCGGCACTTCCGCGTCGCTGAAGGACCCGCACCCGGCGGGCTCAGCGCCGGTACTTGAGCAGCACCGCCTGGTGGACGCCGCCCTTGCCCCAAGCATCGCCGCCGACGTAGACGCCGTCCTTCGAGCCCAGCACCAGGCCCGCAGGATGAGCCCAGGGTCCTCCTCCGCCGGACCACGCCCTCACCCATTTGCGCGCGCCCGCCGCGCTGTACTTGATCGTGAGGAAGGCGGCCTTAGAGACGTGCTGGTCCCTGACGCCCCCGACGTAGACGTTGCCGGCGCCGTCGCGGACGATGTACCAGCCCTCCGCGTCCCTGCTCGCCGGCATGTACGCCTTGCTCCAGACCACCTTCCTGAGCTTCGCGTCCAGCTTCATCGTCACCGCCTTGGAGTACTTGCCCGCGACCCACTGCTCGCCGGTGACGAACACGCTGCCCTTGCCGTCGATCACGGCCGCTCCGAACCACTCCTCGCTCGTGTTGCCGACGCCCCACTCCTTCCAGGCCTTCTCCCGCAGGCCCCGGTCGAACTTGACGATGAGGGCGTTCTCGGAGCCGTCGACGCCCTTGGTCCAGACCGAGCCGGTCGCCACCACGCTGGACCCGCGGACCGCCAACTCGTCGAAGGAGGACGAATCCCCGTGACGGGGCTCGTAGACCCAACCCTTCTGCCTGGCCCCATCGGCGCCCATCGCCTTGAGGACGATCGCGTTCTCAAGCCCCAGGTACTCGTTCGAGCCCGCCACGTAGATGTCGCCTTTGCCGTCGAGGGCGAGGTCGGCCACATCGTAGTCGCCTGCATCCGGGTCGCTGGGCTCCGGGTCCCACCGCGTGTGCTCGGGCCAGGCCTGCTTGCCGGCCTTGGTGTACTTGAGGACGACGATGCCCGTCAGCCCTGCGCGGTCGCTCTCGCCGAGGACGACGACGTCGCCCTTGCCGTCGACGGCGATCTCCGTGCACTCGTCGTCGCCGTTTTCCCCGCCGTCGTACGGCGGCGTCGCCCAGCGCAGGGCGCCGGAGGCGCTGTACTTGAGGACGACGATGTCATCGCCGGCGCCGGAGTCGACCGTGGCGGCGACGTAGACGTTGCCGCTGCGGTCAAAGGCGACGTCGACGGCCCGGCCTTCACCGGCCACCGTGTACCTCTTCAGCCAGACGCGCTTGCCGGCGCTGGTGTACTTGGCCACCATCGGGTAGACAGTGCCGCTCTTCACCTGCCAGCCGGCGAGGGCCGTGACGCCCTTCGGCCCGGCCGCGATCGCGGAAGCGAAGGCCCCGGACTTGAGGCCGGCGCCGATGTGCTTCGCGTAGAGCAGCGTGCCCGGCTTCGCCGCCTGGACGGTCGCCGCGAGCAGCAGGGATAGAACGAAAGTGACGCTCGCCATCAGGGCGAGGCGCGCGCCGTAGCGCCGTCGGCTGCGCGTGCCGCGGCCTCGCCGGGCGCGCCGAGCGGGCGAGGATGTCGTGGTCGGTCTTCCCATGGTCCCCCCCTTCTTGGTCTGGAGGAGCACCCGCCGCGCGGCCAGCTCAGCACCCGGAGCCGGACGCACGGGTCCGCCCCTCATGCGCGCGGGTCTCATAACCCCCCGCAGGCGCAGTGTACTGCCGGACGACGGCGTGCGGGGAGGCCTGCCGCCGTTGCGTCGTCAGGGCTGGCGACGCCGGCCGGAGGGCGCTCCCCCGGACGGCCCGGCCGGCCCGGGCGGCGGGCTCAGCGCCGGTACTTGAGCAGCACCGCCTGGTGGACGTAGGCCTTGCTCTCAGCATAGCTGCCGACGTAGACGCCGCCTTTCGAATCCAGCACCAGGCCGGCAGGATACCCCGCGGACCATCCACTGCCGGGGGACCACGCCCTCACCCATTTACGCGCGCCCGTCGCGCTGTACTTGATTGTGAGAAGGCTCTT
>ERZ747221.379-NODE-379-length-53872-cov-4.483669_pt1 | contig 53872 bp, 50 predicted proteins | sample MGYA00374949_ERZ747221 | MGnify/ENA primary metagenome ERZ747221 (study PRJEB28779, sample SAMN05720172) | bioreactor metagenome | isolation source: Anaerobic biogas reactor | place: USA:Washington, USA | collected 2015-08-08 ... | reverse complement strand
AAATAGCTTCCCGGGGCAGCAAAGTCATGCGTAGCAGAACCGGCAGGTGAGCCATCTGTGCGTGATTCGGCCCACACGCAGGCAATGACAAACCAGACGTGAGGCCCGCCCCCTGGAGCGGTTTCCTGCTTGGCCTGGACAATCCTGGCCTCTTGGATGCCAACATAACTGGAGTGCACCAGCGTCAGCATCCCTTCCGAAGGTGAAGGGAAGACGCCAATGGACCGTGCGGCGTTGAGGCGACCGGCGGTGAAAGACCACGCCCCAAAAGTCAGGACCAAGGCGAATGCAAGAATACTGACAGCGACAAGACCAACACGTAGCAGCTTGGATGAACAGAACATGACTACCTCCTTCTGCCTCATCACTCCAGACCGCCTAACGTTGAGGCGCATATGCCGCGCCCAACGACCTCTGTGCTAGCCGAAGCCTCGTGAAGCCGGTGCGATCCGCTTGCTAGCCTGTCGATTGGAAGTCGACTTCACAACACATTCAGATCGAACCTACCAAATCCCATGCCCATGGTGTGAGAGAACCTGTGGCGCACGGAGCGGCCGGCCTGTTCCCAGCGGTCTAGGAAGGCCTGGATCTCGCCCACGATCTTGAGCGACTGGTCGGCGAGCTCGGGCGAGTACAGGCGCAACCTCTCGGCCTCCGTCTTCAGCTCCGCGATGGCCGCGGGCAGCCCCTCCGCCATCCGCTCAAACACCTCGCCCGCCTTGAGCATGCACATGTCTCGGAATCGGAAATACATCGCCAGGTGCTTCTGCATGACCCGGGTCATCTGCAGCATGAAGGCAAGAGTCTTGGACAGCGCCGCATAGTCGCCCGCAGGCAGGGCCGCCCGGCAGCCTTCGGTGATCTCCTGCATGCGGCGTATGCAGTCCAGAGCCACATCCTTCTCCGCCACTATCCGCCGGAGATTCTCCTCGGTTGGCTCTAGGATCCCCAGCTTGCGCCGGGGGCCGTAGTTGTGGTAGTGAATGTAGGGGAAGGTGAAACACCATTCGTACTCGTCAATCGATTGCGAGAAGCGCGAGTGCATGCCGTTGATCAGGGCTCGGTCGATGTAGAAGGCCCGCTCGTAGGTCTCCTCCGCCAGGGCGATGACATCCTCAGTAACATCGATCCGTCCTGGTACTATAAGCGGCCCGGCGGCGGCCCCCTGTTCGATTCGACCGTCTATTCCATGCACTATCTCACCGGCATCGTTGGCCCCGCCAAGGCAGTCACCGCCATGAGCGGCCTGGCCATCCCCGTGCGCGAGTTCCGCGGGCGGCAGATCGAGTGCGAGATGGACGACAACACCTTTATGCTGCTCGATTTCGGCCAGGCCTTTTATGCCGTTGGCTTTGGCACCCCTCATGGTGTGCTGCAGCGTGGCGCCGAACCCTACATCTATGGCACGCAGGGCGCCATTGTACAGGCCGCCCTGGGCGAGCAGAGCCTGCGCCGCGATGACGATGTCGCGCCCTTTGTCACGCCCGAACACCGCGCCCTGGGCGAGTCGCACGTCTATTCAGACCTGATGCAGCTGGTCGACTGGGCCTCGGGCGGCCCGCGCCCCTTTGGCACCGCCGAGCACGCCCGCCACGTCATCGAGATCTTTGACGCCGCCTACCGCTCGTCTGCCAGCGGCCAGACGCAGACGCTGCAGTCGACCTTTGAGCCCGTGCCCCTCGAGCGGCTGGCCGCGCTCGACTAGAGCCCACACCCAACGTTTGGAGGCGAGATGAACACCCTCTCGATCATGTCCTTTAGCTTTTACCAGCAGGTCATGGCCGGCACCATCGACCTCTTTGGCTACCTGGAGACGGTGCGGCATCGCTACGGACTGTGCACCGCCGACATCTGGAACCGCATGCTGGTGCCAGACCCGCGCGGCGACATCTGGGCCCGCATCCTCACCGAGCCTGACGAGGCCTACCTCGCCAAGGTGCGCCAGGCCCTGGCCGAGCGCGGCATGACCATCGCCAACATTGCCGTCGATGGCGCCAACCTGTGGGATGACGACCCCGCCGTGCGCGCTGCCAACCGCGAGGCGGCCCTGCTGCACCTCAAGGTGGCCGCCATGCTGGGCGCGCCCACCGTGCGCATCGACACGGGGGGCACCCGCGGCAGCCTCGAGTGGACCGCCGAGCAGTTCGACTGGATCGTCGGCCTCTATCGCGAATATTGCGCCATCGCGGCCGACCTGGGCCTGCGCGTCGGCCCCGAGAACCATACCGACGCCGCCACCGTGCCCGCCAACATGGTGCGCCTGTGCCAGGCCGTCGATCACCCCGCCTTTGGCGTGCTGTTGCACTTGCGCCGCTGGAAGGGCGAGCAGGCCGACCAGGGCGATGCCCTCATGGCCCCTTATGCCATGCACACCCACGTCACCAAGGCGATTCGCCTGGGCGAGGTGGCCACGGCCATGACCGATCTGCATAGCCTGGGCTATAACGGCTGCTGGAGCGTCGAGCTGCCCACACAGCGCCCCACCGAGCTGGGCGTTTGGGTAGCCCTGATGCGCGACACCCTGGCCTGCTGGCAGGCCGAGGCCTAGCCACCAGAGAGGAGGCCGATATGAAGTTCACCGATGGCTATTGGGGCGTGCGCGCCGATGTGACGGCGCACTATCCCGCTCACGTGCACGAGGTGTGCCTGGGCGAGCGCGAGCTCATGTTCTATGGGCCCACAGTGCCCTTTGTGACGCGCTTTGACACCGTCAACACTCCTGTGGTGACGGTGCAGCTCTCATCGCCTATGGAGAATGTGGTGCGCGTCAGGCTCTACCACTTTAAGGGCGGTGTGCCGCGTACCCCCGCCTTTGAGGTGCACGCCAGCGCCGAGCACCCCGTCTCCGTGGCCGAGGATGACGACGCAGCCACCCTCACCACCGGTCGCCTCACCGCCCGCGTGGTCAAGCAGGGCGGCTGGCGCCTCGAGTTCCTCGATGGCGACCGTGAGATCACCCACTCGGGCAAGAACGCCATGGGCGTGGTCGATGCCCCCGAGGGCCGCTACATCCACGAGCAGCTCGCCCTGGCCGTGGGCGAGTGCATCTATGGGCTGGGCGAGCGCTTTACGCCCTTTGTCAAGAACGGCCAGGTGGTCGATCTCTGGCACGAGGACGGGGGCACCAGCTCTGAGCAAGCCTACAAGAACGTGCCCTTTTACCTGAGCAACCGCGGCTATGGCGTGTTTGTGGCCCACCCCGAACGCGTCTCGTACGAGGTCGCCTCTGAAAAGGTCGAGCGCGTCCAGTTCAGCGTGCCCGGCGAGGTGCTCGAGTATTACATCATCTACGGCCCCGACCCCAAAGACGTCGTCTCGCGCTACACCGCCCTCACGGGGCGGCCCGCGCTGCCGCCGGCGTGGTCGTTTGGCCTGTGGCTGACCACCTCGTTCACCACCGACTATGACGAAGACACCGTCAACAGCTTTGTGCAGGGCATGGCCGACCGCGACATCCCCCTGCACGTCTTTCACTTTGACTGCTTTTGGATGAAGGAATACCACTGGGTCGACTTTACCTGGGACGACCGCATGTTCCCCGACCCTGCCGCCATGCTGCAGCGCCTCAAGGCCCGTGGCCTGCGCATCTGTGTCTGGCTCAACCCCTACATCGCTCAGCTCTCGACGCTGTTCGACGAGGGCATGGCCGGCGGCTATCTCGTCAAGCGGCCCAATGGTGACGTGTGGCAGTGGAACAAGTGGCAGGCCGGCATGGGCCTGGTTGACTTTACCAACCCCGCCGCCTGCGAGTGGTATGCCAGCAAGCTGCGCGCCCTGATCGACATGGGTGTCGACTGCTTTAAAACCGACTTTGGCGAGCGCATCCCCACCGAGGTGGTGTGGCACGACGGCTCTGACCCGCAGCGCATGCACAACTACTATACGCTGCTCTATAACCGCGTCGTCTTCCAGACCCTCGAGGAAAAGCTCGGCCGCGGCAATGCGGCGGTGTTTGCACGCTCGGCCACCACCGGAGGCCAGCAGTACCCCGTGCACTGGGGCGGCGATTCGACCGCCACCTTCCCGTCGATGGCCGAGAGCCTGCGCGGCGGCCTCTCGCTCTCGCTCTGCGGCTTTGGCTTTTGGAGCCACGACATGGGCGGTTTTGAGCAGACCGCCTCGGCCGACGTCTACAAGCGCTGGTGCGCCTTTGGCCTGCTCTCGTCGCACAGCCGCCTGCATGGCTCAACCTCTTATCGCGTGCCCTGGCTGTTCGATGACGAGGCGGTCGACGTGCTGCGGCACTTTACGCGCCTCAAGTGCCGCCTGATGCCCTATCTCTATCAGGTCGGCGTCGAGGCCCACACCACCGGCGTGCCCAGCATGCGCGCCATGGTGCTCGAGTTCTGTGGCGACCCCGCCGTTGACGCCCTCGACCGGCAGTATATGCTGGGGCCTGCGCTGTTGGTGGCGCCCGTGTTCACCGCCGACGGCTCGGTCGACGTCTATCTGCCGGCCGGCCGCTGGACGCACCTGCTTACCGGCGAGGTGGCCGAGGGCGGCCGCTGGCAGCGCGAGCAGCACGGCTACATGAGCTTGCCGCTCTATGTGCGCCCCAACACACTGTTGGCCCTGGGCGCCAACGACCAGCAGCCCGACTATGCCTATGCCGACGGCGTGACGCTGCACCTGTTCGAGCTAGGCGAGGGCGCCACCGCCCAGGCCATCGTGCCTGCGCTCGACGGCTCGCCGGCGTTGACGGTGCAGGCAACGCGCAGCGGCGGGCAGATCACCCTGCGCGCCAGTGGCAATACGGCCAGCTGGAGCGTGCTGCTGCGCGGCATCGCTGCGGTGCGCGCGGTGCAGGGTGGGGCGGCCAGTAGCGATCCGCTGGGCACGCTCATCAGCGCGGCGCCCAACGCCGGCGAGGTGCGCATCGCGCTCTAGCCAGCGCCCCGCAACAGGCTGGGCCGTGCTGTTCCTTCGTATGTCAGGCGCCCGCAGAATGCGTTCTGCGGGCGCCTGCACGATTGCGCGCCGCGGGTGCGAAGATCGTATCTAGAGCACCATAAATGTGCTACAATAGTCGCGAGCCACTCCGGCTCGCCCGGCAGGCCGCCCCCTCTGGCGTCCTCCTGGCTGAGTGATGCTTCACTTGGGGGGGAGGTGCGTCATGCAGATTCGCAGGTTGGTCGTCTTTGCGCTGCTCGTCTCGCTGTTGGTGGCGGCCCTGGCGCCTGTGCTGGCGCTGGCCGCGCCGCCCGAGCCCGCACCCGCGGGCGCGTACGTCAGCGGGCGCCTGCTGGTGGGCTTTAGGCCCGGCGCCACTGCAGCGCAGCGCGCGGCGGCCCACAGCGCCGCTGCCGCTCGGGTGGTGGGGGCCATCGAGCCCCTCGGCGTCGACATCGTCGCGGTGCCCGCAGGCCGCGAGGCTGCCCTCATGCGCACCTATGCCCTGCGCCCGCAGGTCAGCTATGCCGAGCTCGACTATATCTACCAGGCCGTCGAGCTGCCCACGGATCCCGCTTTCGGCAAGCAGTGGGGCCTGCACAACACCGGCCAGGTTTACAACCCGGATTATAGCGCTGGCACGCCCGACGCCGACGTGGACGCCCCCGAGGCCTGGGACGCCGTCCAGGGCAATGGCGTGTACGTGGCCATCCTCGACACCGGCATCGACCAGGATCACCCCGAGTTGGCCAGCAAGATCGTGGCCAACAAGAACATGACCGACAGCGCCTCGGTCGACGACATGTACGGCCATGGCACCCATGTGGCCGGCATCGTGGCCGCCACAGCCAACAACGGGCTGGGCGGCAGCGGCGTCGCGCCGCAGGCCAGCCTCATGAACGTCAAGGTGCTCAGCGACTCTGGTTCGGGCGCCACCACCTGGATCGCCAACGGCATGATCTGGGCGGCCGACAACGGCGCGCAGGTCATCAACATGAGCCTGGGCAGCACGCTGCCCTCGACCACCCTGCAGAACGCCGTCAACTATGCCTGGGGCAAGGGCGTGGTGGTGGTGGCCGCGGCCGGCAACAACGGCCGCAACATACGCTTCTACCCCGCCTACTATGGCAACTGCCTCGCCGTGGCCGCCACCGACGCCAAGGATGCGCGCGCCAGCTTTTCTAACTATGGCACCTGGGTCGACATCGCCGCGCCCGGCAGCATCATCTACTCGACGCTGCCCAACCATCCCGCCGAGATGGGCGCCAGCCTCAGCTATGGCTGGGCCAGTGGCACCTCGATGGCCACGCCCTTTGTGGCCGGCGCCGCCGCCCTGGTCTGGTCGAGCCCCTACGGCACCAGCGCAACGGCCGTGCGCGCGCGCCTGCAGTCGACCGCCGATGCCATCGCGGGCACCGGCACCTACTGGATGAACGGGCGCCTGAACGCCGGCTCGGCCGTGGCCGCGAGCATGCCACCGACGCCCACGCCGGTGGTGCCCACACCGACACCTGTGGTGCCCACACCGACACCCGTGGTGCCCACACCGACACCCGTGGTGCCCACACCGACGCCCGTGGTGCCCACACCGACGCCCGTGGTGCCCACACCGACACCTGTGGTGCCCACACCGACACCCGTGGTGCCCACGCCCACGCCCGTGCCCGGCAGCATGTCCGTCGCCAGTGTGACGGTGGGCGAGTTCGCCAGAACGGTGCGCGGCAAGAACCTGTTCGTCAGCGGCAGCGCCAGCGTCGCGGTGGTGAGCGGCGCGTCGCCCGTGGCCGGCGCCACGGTGACGGGCACGTGGTATCTCAACGGCGCCGCCACGCAAACCGGCCTCAGCGGTGTGACGGATGCCAGCGGCGTGGCGCGGGTGCCGCTCAACAGCCTCAAGGTCAAGGCGGGCGACGAGCTGCGCTTTTGCGTCACCGCCGTGAGCCATCCCGCCTATGCGTGGGATGCCGTGGCGCTGTGCGGCGCCCGGCTGGTGCCCTAGCGCACGCCCAGAGGGCCACATAGCGGGGCGCCGCCTGCTGGGCGCCCCGCGCTTAGCGGTTCATGGCGGCCAGACGTGGGTCGGTCAGCCGGTCGAGCCCCAACTGCAACAGCGTCAACGCCAGGCACACCAGCGTGATGGCCAGCCCCGGCGGCAGCGCCCACCAGCGCCAGACGGGGCTTATCAGCAGCGCAGGATAGCGCATGGCGTGCGAGAGCGTCATCCCCCAGCTCTGCGTGGTGGGGTCGCCCAACCCCATAAAGCTGAGCCCTGCCTCGGCCACAATGACGTGCTGCATCTCGGCGATAAAGCGCGTAAAGGCCAGCGGCACGGTGGCCGGCAGCAGGTGCCGCCAGACAATGCGTCTGCCGCTGGCCCCCACCGCCTGCGTGGCCTCGATATACTCGCTCTGGCCCTCGGCCAACGCACGGGCATACACAATGCGCGCCACGCTGGGCCAGCCGAAAAGCACAAAGAACCCCAGCAGCGTGCCCATGCCTGGCCGAACAAAGGCGGCCACCAGCACCATCAGCGCCAGGCGTGGCACCGACAGGAACACGTCGACCACCCGCAGCAGCGCCCAGCCCAGCCGCCGATGATAGGCCGCCACCGTGCCCAGCACGGTGCCCAGCAGGGTGCTGCTCAACGCCGCCGCCGTGGCCAGCGTCAGAGAGGTGCGCGCCCCCGCCAGCAGCTCTGAGAGCAGGTCGTACCCCAGGTCGTTGGTGCCCAGCGGGTGCGCGGCCGAGGGTGGGCTGAGCGGGTCGAACATGGTGCGCGAGGGGTGCGGCGCCAGCCAGGGCGCCAGCAGCGCGGCGCACAGCGCCAGAGCCAGCAGCAGCAGGCCCACCCGCGCCAGGCCGTCGCCCCAACAGGCCCGCCAGAGCGCAAGCAGCATCAGCGGCCGCCCCGCAAACGCGGATCGAGGGCGCCATACAGCGCATCGGCCAGCAGGTTGGCGCCCATGGTGGTCAGCATCGTCACCAAAAAGGCGCCCTGCAGCAGGGGATAGTCGCGCGCCATGCTGGCCTGATAGATGGCCTGGCCCATGCCAGGGTAGGCAAAGGCCACCTCAACCAGCATGGCGCCCATCACCACGGCGCCCAGGCGCAACGCCGCCAGCGACACCACCGGCAACAGCGCGTTGGGCAGGGCGTGCCGCCACAGCAGCGCCCGCTCGGGCAGGCCCTTGGCCCGCGCCACGGTGATAAAGCCCTCGCCCAGCACCTGCGCCAGCGCGTTGCGGGCCACATAGGCCACATCGCCGACGTTGGTGAGCACCAGCGCCAGCACCGGCAGCACCATGTGTCGGGCGATGTCTGCCGCCCGCCGCGGCCAGGGCGCCCCCAGCAGCGCCACCGACTGCGCCCCGCCCAGAGGCAGCCAGCGCAGGCGCACCCCCAGCAGCAAGATCAGCAGCAGCGCCAGAAAGAACGCCGGCACCGAGCCGCTCACCGCCGAGCCCACCAGCAGCGCCCTGTCGAGCAGTGCGCCGCGCCGCCAGGCCGAGGCCGCCCCCAGCACCACGCCCAGCGCCAGGTAGAGCGCCGTGGCCACGCCCACCAGGGCCAGCGTCCAGCGCAGCCGCCCCGCCAGCACCCGCGCCACCGGCGCGTTGTACGAGAGCGACCAGCCCAGGTCTCCGCGTGCCAGCCCCGTCAGATAGGCACGGTATTGCTCGCCCAGCGGCCGCTCGAGCCCATAGTAGCTGCGGATGCGCTCGCGCGCCTCGGGGCTCAGCGGCGTCGGCAGGCCCTGCGGATTGTCCAGCTCGGCCAGCGGGTCGCCCGGCATCAGCCGTGGCAGTAAAAAGTTCAGCGTCAGCACCAGCCACATGGTGAGCGCCACCTGGGCCGCCCGAGCCAGGCCATGGCCTCGCCCCAGGCGGCCCGCACGCACCTCGGTGCTGCTCACGGCATGTCCAGGAACATGAGCTTGTTCACCGCCAGGGGGATGCCGTTGGCCACGCCTCCGGCGGTGTAAAAGGGCGTGGGCCCGCCTGGCGTGTACACTTCCCACATCAACGGATGCCACAGCGGCAAGACGGGCAGCTCCTCGGCGATGATCTCTTGCAGCCGCCACACCAGCGCGCGACGTTCGCCTTCATCCATGGCCCGCAGCGAGGCCTCATAGACCTCAGTATACTCGGTATTCTCCCAGACCGCCGGCACGCTGGGGTGCCCCATGTCGGGATTGGCGGTGCCGCCGTGCCCCGTCACCAGCAGGTCGAACTCGCCGGCATTGAGCAGCCCGTCTACCGTGGCCATATCGGCCGTGCGCACCTCGACGGTAATGCCCACCGCCGCCAGATCGCTGCGGATCAGTTCGGCCTCACGCGCATAGGTGGGTGTGGTGAGCAGGGTGGTCTGCAGCGACGTCACGCCCGCCGCCGACAGCAACGCCTGGGCGGCCGCGGCGTCGTGCGCGTAGGCGGGCAGGTTGGGCGCGTGCCACGGGCTGCTGGGCGAGAGCAGCCCGGTGCTGGCCACCACGGCCCCGCCCAGTTGCGCCCGCGTCACCAGCGCCTGCCGGTCGATGGCCAGCGCCAGCGCCTGTCGCACCTCGCGCCGGTCGAACGGCGTTCGCGTGGTGTTATAGTAGAGCTTGAGCGCCCAGTCGCTGGGGCCCTCGATCACCGCCAGTCCCGGCTGCTCGCGCAGCTCGGTCACCGAGGCGATGCCGCTGCCCGAAAAGCTGGCCTCGTGCACGTCGCCCACCAGCAGCGCCAGCGCCGCATCTTGCACGCGGATCAACGCCAGCTGCTCGACCTTGGGCGCCCCCATAAAGTAGCGCGGGTTGGCCTCGTACAGATAGCGGCCCTCGGCCTGGTCGTAGGCGCGCAAGATGAACGGCCCACTGCCGATGACCGCCTCGGCGTCCAGCTTTTTCAAAGGCTCGGCCACTCCCTGCCAGATGTGTCTGGGGATGATCGGCAGCGAGCCGAACAGGTCGCTGAGCAGGCCCGCCACCGGCTCGGCGGTGTGCAGCGTCACGGTGCGGCCATCGGCGCTGGCCTCGGCCGCCACCACGTGCTCGATGGGCCAGCCCCAGCGCACCATGCCCTCGGCCGCGCGCTCGCCGAAATAGGTGTAGCTAAAGGCCACATCCTCGGCGGTGAGCGGCTGACCGTCGTGCCAGGTCACGTCTGGCCGCAGCTCGAACGTCCACGCGGTGCCATCGTCCGATAGCGCCCAGCGCTCGGCCAGCCAGGGGATGACGCCGTCGGCGTCCTTCCACACCAAGGTGTCGAACAGGTACGACATGCGGATATAGCCCGGCCCGCGACTGTAGAACGCAAAGGGCGAAGGGTAGCCATAGTCATCGCCGGCCATCACATAGGTCGTTGCCGCCGCAGCGGTCGGCGTCAGCTCGTCGCCGGCCGCAGGCGGCGATCCCTCGGGCGGCGGCTGTGACGGCGCGCAGCCGCTCAGCAGCACCAGGGCCAACGTCACCAGCAGGGCCAGCGCCCCCCGTCGCATCGTCTTCAAAGCGCTCCTTTCGTCCGCCGCAGGGGGTTCGCCCGGCCTCTGGCGCGAGCGGCTGCGGCGTTCGGCGGCGAGTCTAATGCAAACATTCGCAATAAGCAAATGCCTCGCCGTCGACAAAGGGGCAGGGCGCCGCAAAGAGCAACAGGCGCTCCCTTGGGGGCGCCTGTTATCGCTCCGAACAGCGCGGCTAGGCGGGGTAGCCCAGCCCGTCGAGGATGGCGTGATAGCCCGCGCGGTAGACCGCCTCGCTCTCGTCGTCAACCACGCCCACCAGGCCCTGCTCGGTGGCGCCCAGGATAAGCTTGTTGGCCGGATCTCCCACCATGGCGATGGCCATCACCTGGCTCTTGACATAGTTGGCGCCCATCCAGAATAACCCTTCGGGGATGTTGACCCACAGGACGATGCCCTCATCCCACCAGCGGCGGCGCGCCTCGCCCACGGCCAGAATGCCGAACGGCGGCGAGACGATGCCCTCGACCATCTGCACGCCCGAGGCCTTGACGCCGTCGGTGTAGGCCGCGAGGATGGGCGTGTGCGCGTGCAGCGAGCAGACCTTGCCCGCCTCGCGCAGTTGCGCCGTCACCTGCTGATAGAATGGCAGCACACGCTCGCGCCACTGCGTCGGGCTGATCTGCCCGTCGATGCGCCCCAGCCGCACCAGCGTCACCGGCGATGCGATCAGCGCCTCGACGCGGCGCTGCTCTTGCGCCGCAAGGGCCTCGAGCAGGGCGGCAAAGCGCGTCGGCTCGTCTTGCTGCAACTGGTGCCAGTGCGTCAGCACCTGGTGCGCGTTGACCATCCCCGGCCGATAGCCCAGCAGCTCGCAGCTCAGCTCATAGGGCGAGCGCGGGCCATCGCAGCGCACGATGCCGTCTGTGCCGATCTCAAAGGCGGTATCGCTGTAGGCGCTGGCGTCTATATGGAACACCGCGTCCTCGGCCATGGCGATGGCGGCGTCCAGGTCGTCGGGCGTCTTGACCAGTCCGTCCAGGTCGCAACTGGCGTCATCGGCCAGGCGCCCCAGGTGCTGTCGCTGCCGGAGCGTCAGGTCGCCCCGCGCGGTGTGGTAGGTCATGGTGCTGATATCGCCCACCGTCTGCACGTCTACGTCCACGTGGGGGTGCTCGCACCACACCACCGGCCGCGAGAGGCACAGCCCCATGCCACGGCGCCGCAGCCCCAGCTCCAGCTCGCCGCGCGGCATGATGCTCTCGAGGCTCATCACAGGGACGCGATCCACCTCGCCACCGGTCAGAACCGCCTGCATCCGTTCTGCAAAATCCATCTCTCCCAGACCTCCGCTCTATGCTCTCACGGGGTAGGCGCCGCAGGTCTCGATGGCCTCGACCACGGCGCGGAACCCCGCCTTGAACAAGCGTTCGCTCTCCGCATCGGTGATGCCATAGGTGCCCATCTCGGTGAACCCGATCACCAGCCGGTTGCCCGGCGGGTCGCTCTTGATCAGGTCCATGGTGTAGCGTCGGGTCTCTTCATAGCCATAGTAGAACACCGTCTCGGGAAAGTTGACCCAGATGACCACGTCGGGCCCCCAGCGTCGGCGTGCCTCGGCGATGGAGAGGTCGCCCACGGGCGGCGGGGTAAAGGCCTCGACCACGTCGACGCCGGTCTCACGCAGCAGGTCGGCATAGGCCAGGTTGTTCGAGGCGTGGGCGTGGATCGAGACGATCTTGCCCGCGGCCTGCAGCTGGGGCACGAACTCTTGATAGTAGGGCAGGTCGTATTGCCGCCAGCGCGCAGGGCCATAGTTGCCGTCGACGCTGCCGCAAGCCACCAGATCGCCCGGCAACTGCAGCAGCAGCGGAAAGCGCCGGCGCTCGCGGCGATCTACCGCCGCCACCAGGGCCGCAAACTCGTCGGGATGGTCGTTCTGGGCATAGATCCACGCCGGAATACCCGCATAGCCCCCAAAAAAGCCCAGGGTGGCCTCGTAAGGCACGCCAAAGCCCGCCTGGCTGAGGTAGCCGTGCGAGCCCCAGTGGCGCTGCGCCTCGAGGACGGGCCGAGGGTCGAGGTGATAGACCGTGTCCTCGACCATGTAGATCACCGCATCGAAATCCTTGACGTCTTTGATCAGCCCCTCGGTTTGCACCGTGGCGCCATCGGCGATGCGCCCCAGGTGCGTCTTGCTGCGGGTGTACACGGCGCCCACGGGCGTGTGGTAGGTGGTGGTGACCACGTTGCCCTCGCTGCGCGTGTCGATCTCGACGTTGGGCATCTCTGACCAGATGCCGCCCGAGTGCCGGTCTAGCAGGCCCATGCCGCGGTCGGCCAGCTCACGCTCGAACCCGCCGCGCGGCACCAGGTTGTCGTAGGGCGCAAAGGGCACCGCGTCGGGCTCGCCACCGTGCAGCACGGCGTGCAGCCGCTCGTAAAAGTTCATCTCACCTCCTCGACAACGGCCTCCCGGGAACCGGCCACGATTCCCGGGAGACAGCCAGAGAATGCCTGTTCAGGCGCTGGTGGCTCAGGCGCCCCACTTTTCGGCCCAGCCAGATTCGACCCACTCTTGCTCCACCGCCTGCTGCATGGCGTCGGCCGCCTCTTGCGCGGTCATCTCGTCGCGATAGACCCGCTCGCGGTAGACATAGAACTGGTCGCCCACAAAGGTGCTGATGGGCATACGCGGGTCGGTGTAGCGGTGCGTCGCCTCAGAGGCCGACCGCAGGTAAAAGTCCAGCCCGGGGAAGATCGGCTCGACCCCCGCGATGTACTCTTTCAGCGCGGGCAGCCAGCCGATCTCGGCAAAGGCGATGTCGCAATGGGCCTTGCTCTGCTGAAACTCTATCACGGGGAAGGCCTCTTTGGCGTGGGTGCCATCGCGATAGAGCGACGTGGCGTGGCTGGTGTAGCACTGCACCTTGTCGCCCGCCCGCCAGGCCGGCACCGGCACCCAGCTGGCGCGGTTGAGCACCGACACCTCGGGCTTTTCTTTGGCCGTCTCGCCCGGGTGCCAGTAGCCCTCGATGATCATCGCCTGCACCTCGGCGTTATACGACCCGCCCCAGGTGCCCTGCCCCTCGACCGAGCGCACGCCTGCCAGGTTGTCTACGCCCATCAGGCGGATGAACTCGGCGCACGTCTCTAGCGATTCGACAAAGCGCTCGTTGTTGATGGTGATGCTGGCATCGGTGGGGTTCCACCAGTCGTTAAAGTCCCACAGCATCGACACGGTCCACGCCGAGGCATAGTGTGGCCCTGGCCCGCCCATGGCATCGTAGGGGTCGATGCCGAACTGCAGCAGGTTGCCGGCCGCGTCGAACTTGGTCAGCTTTTCGTGCCACTCGAACAGCTCTTCCCAGGTCTCGGGCGGGTCGTCGGGGTCGAGCCCGGCCTCGCCCACCATGCGCTCGTTATAGTCCAGGCCCAGGCGCACATAGCACTCCATGGCGGGGATGCCGAACTGCATATCGCGCCACGAGGCGTTCTCATAGCTCTCAGTAAAGAACGAGTCGCGGCTGATCTTGTCGCTGGCGTCGACAAAGGGGTTCAGGTCGAGCAGCACACCGCCCAGGGCAAAGTCGAGCTGCGGGCCCAGGCAGCCCACATCGGGCGGGGTGCCCGCCGCGACGGCGGTCTTGCCCGCATCGCCGCCGGCGCCAGTGCGAAACTCGATGTCGAGGCCGTCGGCCTCCATCTGCTGCCACTCATCGGTGGCGCGCCAGGCCGCCTCGCACGCCGAGGGCTGGTTCCAGAACAGCCAGTATTGGATGGGGATGCGCTCTTTGGGCGCAGGGGCGGCCGGTTGAGGCGTGGCGGTTGGCGGCGCGGGCTGCTCGTCCGCGGGCTGCTCAGCCGCCGGCTTCTCAGCCGCTGGCGCAGGGGTGGCTTTGGGCGCACAGCCCGCCAGCGCCGCTGCTGCCACGAGCGCAGCGTTGCGCAAGAATCCACGACGTGAGATGACGTGCCAATCAGACATGATCACCTACTCCTCTCAACTGTGCCACACAGACCCACACTCATAGGCGTTCTGGGCATGTTGCCGCGATGCTGACCCCCTTCGTTGCTGGAGCGCCTTCATCGGCGCCGCCTGGCTCTCTGGTTGTTAACGCGTGGCGTCGGGCCACAGATTCAGTATAGAACAGCCTGCCGCCTGCTGTCAACGGTCGAATGCAACGCGCAAATGGCGTCTTTTCGTCGTCGCAGAGGCCGCCCGGCAAAACGTAAAGCGCGGGCAACCCCCGCGCTCTATGCGCGCGATCGATAGTGGGCGCCTAGCGCCCGCGGCGTTCGTCGATGATCAGCCCGAGCTGTGGGTCTAGTCGCAGGGTGTAACGCGTGCCCGGCACGTGCCACATATTGTCGGTGAACAGCCCCAGCCGATAGTGTCGCAACAGCGGGTGCCCGCGCCAGACCGTGGGCGGGGCGAATTCGACCAGCGCCTGCATCAGCCCTGCATGGGTGATCTGCACCGAACACCCCAGCAGCCGCAGCGTGGCGGCCGCGTCGGGCGGCACGGCGATGTCGATGCTCTCGCCCGTATGGCAGTCGAGCATGATGGCGTGGCCGTGCAGGTGCAGGCAGATCAGCGTCACCCCGGGGGTGGGCTCGCGCGTCAGCGTCTGCAGGGCGAGCCGCACGCCGGTGTGCTCGGCCACAGGGTCGACCATCGGCTGACTAAAGACCCCCGCCGCCCCGGGCAGGGCCAGCAGGCGCAGCCTGGCCTCGCTCTCTTCAAGCTCACGGGTCTGCTGCCAGGCCTGGCGCGCCCGCGCCAACGCGGCGGCGTGGCCGTCAGAAGCCGCCTCGGGCTCCTGGTCGCCATACACCGCCTCGAGCCAGGCGCGCACGTCGGTGCTGGGGCCCAGCGGCGTGTCTCGCCGCAGTGCCAGCCGCGTGCGCAGCGTGTAATAGCTCACATAGGCCAGGTCGTCTTGCGGGTTGTGCGGTGGCGTGCGGCCGTGCTCGGGCGGCGCCAACAGCAGGCGCGGCCGCTGCAGGGGCGCCGGGCGGTCGCCCTCATGGTGCCGATGCACCAGCCCCGCAAAGCGCAGCAACAGGTCTGCCGGCGCCAGGTCGGCCACCACCAGGTCGAAATCGAGCCCCATGTTGGTGGCCAGCCGCTGAGGCCCCACCACAATGCCGCGCCGCCGCTCTGCGGGCGCGCCGTGCCCGTAACGCGCGATCAGCTGTCGCTCGATGGTGCGGCGCCTGTCGAGCAACATGTGGGCGTGCACCAGCGTCAGGTCCTCAGCGGGCACGATCTCGGCCGCGCACAGCGCCTGATAGACCGCCTGCGCCCGCGCCACGCTGCGGCAGATCACCGCCGCGCAGCCGCCCTCGACCAGGGCCTCGCGCAGGGCGTTCACCAGCGCCGCATCGCCCTGTGGCAACCACTCGAACGCGACTTTGCGCCCCACGGGCGGCGCCGACGCCCTGCAGCCGGTGTGCACCTGGCCGTCGCTCGGGTCGCGGCTGGCCCAGGTGATGGCCGGGTAGGGCGCTTGCACGTCTGCCAGCTGCGACGCAGCCTCGTCAGCGGCGCCACCGGCGCGCAACAGCGCCTTGCGCTCGGCGACGGTCAACCCCTCAGACAGCACGATCACCGTGCAGTTCATGCGGGTCAGCCAGGCCACCAGCCGTGGCAGCAAGTGCGATTCGTGCGCGCTGTAGGCCTGCACCTGGTGCAAGATCACGGTCTTGTCGGCCAGCAGCGACAGGCGCAGATAGTAGAACCGCGTCAGGCTGACGCTCAGCAACACCTCGTCTATCGTGGTGAGGCCAAAGGGGGCCAGCAGCGCCCGCTTGAGCGGCAGAAACCAGCTCATCGCCTCCACACCGTCGGCGCCCTCAAAGGCGCTGTAGACGTCTTGCCAGACGGGCTCGGGCGATACGTCGTAGCGCGCCTGGCCGTGCACCAGCTGGCTGGCCTGCTCGGCGCCATAGCGCGCCGTGAGCATGGCCTTGAGGCGCGCATAGAGACGGATGCCCGGCGCCGCGGCCGGCGTCACCATCAGCAGGCCGCGTTGCTGCTGTGCGTGCACCAGGTGCGCCGCCAGGTAGAGCGCTGCCTCGGTCTTGCTCGACCCCGCAGGCGCCTCGACCAGCACCACGCCGGGGCCCTTGAGCTGTGGCGCCAGTGCGATGGCCGTGCGCTGCAGGTCGGTAGGCGTCAACTCGGGGAACAGGGCCTCAAAACGGGGCGCCTCGGCTGGCTCGGGCCAGCGCCCTAACCCCGCGCGGCGCACTGCCTCGACCGCCAGCGGCGCGATGCGCCTGGCATACTCGGCCAGCATGGCGTCGAGCGAGGCCGGCGCCTGGGCGGCCGGCTCTGCTGCCGGCTGTGCCGCTGTCGGCTGGGCCGCCTGCACCGCGTGCCACGCGTCGGTGGCCGCCTCGAGCCAGCTCTGCGTCGAGGCCAGCCAGTTGCACATCGTCGTCATGGCGGTAATGTGGAAAGCGGCCGTCTGGCGCGTAGCACGGTCGGGCAGTTGCCCGCCGCTCTGGCCAGGCCGATAGACTCTGGCCAGGGCCGCCACCAGCTCGGCGCGCGCCTCGTCCCAGTCTTCGCCGCCGACCTGTTCGGGCTTGAGCGTCTCGGCCGCGCCAGGGGGCGGCCAGCCGCCATGGTGCCCGGCCAGGCTCCGCGCCACGCGGTAGGCCAGCGACGGCGGCGCACCGTTGGCCTCGAGCAGGGGCGTGAGCGCCCACACCCCCATGATCGTGTGCCAGGCCTCGGGCCCCTCGCCCTTGTCGGTAAAGGTCAGCCCCTCGGCTGCCAGCAGCGGCACCACCGCCGGCTGGCGCCGCTGAAAGCAGGGTGTGGCCTTGCCCAGGTCGTGCAGGGCCGCCCAAAAGACGCCCAGCGACCGTACCCCATCCTCATCGCGGTCGCTCAACGAGCAGAGCAGCCGCCGTTCGGCGGGCGTCAGGGCGTTATGCCACAATGCCGTCGCCAGCTCGGCCACGTCGACCATGTGGCACACCAGCGGGTGCAGCCTCTCTACGCCGTCGCGCTGAAAGGCCTTGCCCCAGAGATGCGCAATCTTCATGTTGCCCCCTGGTAGCGTCTTGCCGTCGCCCCGGCCTCGCTCGCCACCTGAGCGCGCAGCCAGTCGGGCGCCAAAACCTCGACCTGCGGCCCCCAGCCGCGAACCCAGTAGAGCATCTCTTGCGGGTTGGCGATCTCGAGCCGCAGCTCGCAGCCACCATCGGGCAGCATCGTCAGCTGTTGCGACGGGTGCCAGTGGGTCTCTTGCACGCGGCGGGTGGCCGAGGCGTCAAACCGCAGCACCACCTGCTCGCGCTCGTTGCCATACATCACGCCCCAGCAGCTGTCGAGCAGCTGTGGGCCATTGAGGTCGTCAGGGCGTTCAAAGGTGCGGTCGGTGAGGGTGGCTGTGACGATGCGATTGACCTTGAAGGTGCGCAGCCCGCTGGCATGAGGCGCGTGGCCGATGACATAGACCGAGGCGCCCACGCCTGAGGCCTCGAGAAAGTAGGGCCACAGCTCGCACTCGCGAGGTTGCTCGCCGCCCACGCGCCAGTAGCGCAGCCGCACCACGCGCTGCGTGGCCCAGCCCGTCACCAGCGTCTCGAGCACCTGCTCATAGTCGCGGTCCTCATTGCGCGTGGCCAGCCGCTGCACCGACGCCTGCAGGGGCTCTGCCAGCGCCTCGGGCAACACCGCTGCCAGCTTGGCCAGCGCGGCCGCCGCGTGGGCGTCGCAGTGGTCGCAATAGCGCGCCAGCAGCCGCCCGGCCAGGTAGAGCGAGGCGGCCTCGGGCAACCGCAGGTGGATCGGCGGGATGTAGTAGCCGCTGAGGATGCCATAGCGCGGCGGCGAGCCCTCGTCATCCCAGATGGGGATGTTCATGTCCTCGAGGTCGGCCAGGTCGCGCTGGATGGTGCGCTGGTCAACGCCACAGAGGCCGGCCAGTTCGCGCGTGGTCAGCCCGTGGGGATGGCGATAGAGTAGTTGGCTGATCTGCATCAGCCGCTGCGATTTGTGCTGCGCTAGCCTGGGTTCCATGTGCTACTTCAGCAAGGGGGCGTATGCAGACGGCGTGCATCGTCTGGAGATTCACATTCTACCGTGTAGACGCGAGCTTATCTTTACTTATTCTCAAGCAAAGCCAAGTGTAGGCGCATGGCGCATATTCGTCAAAACGCGCCTTCGGCCCCGTTCTAGCCGCTGCTGGCGCGGGCCTGGCGCGCATACCGTAAAAAGCGTTAACGTGCGCCTTATGGCCCGCCCGTTGTCTCGCGGGCTCAGGGCAGCCGCTCTACCTTGAACACCACCGGTTTGATGCCATCGGTGCAGCAGGTGATGAACTCGGCGGGGTTCTGCATCCACACGCCAAAGTCGCCGCCCACGGTGAGCGCCGTCACCACGCGGTGGATGTCGTTCCAGGCCCAGCCGCACGGCCAGTCGGCGGGCTGCCCCGCAAACCCATCGACCATGAACACCTGGCCCACCTCGAACAGGTTGCAGGGCGACTTGCGCGCCTCGGGCTTGCGATAGGCCTGCGCCAGCTCGGGGTCAAAGTTCTTTTTCAGCACGGTGATCCTGATCTGCGGCCACACTGCCATAGGCGTGCTCCCCGGCGCAGGTCCAGAGCCCGCGCCGCAACCGTCGGCCCTCTGCGGTTCTCTCGGTCAGCGCCCCAGGCCCGGCGCTCCCTTGTAGAGTAGGCCCACGCCGGCCTGCAGGTCAAACACGCCGGCCATGCCAGGCGCCACGTCGGGCACGGCATAGCCCAGCTCGCGCCCGTCGGCCGCGTACCACAGGCCGCCTGCCAACACCGCGTCGGCCGGCACGGCCACCACCTTTGAGAACGAGCGGTAGCTCTGCCCCAGATACACGCCGCTGACATGGTTGGTGTACCACGCGCCGGTGCCCATGTAGCTGCTGCTGCCGGGGTGGCGGTCGAACCAGCCGTTGCCGTCGCAATCGGTGCGCGCGCGATAGGCCTCGTTCCACTTGATGTCGAGCTGCAGGTCTTTGAGCGACCAAAAGCTGGTCGGGTCGGCCGGGTCGCCCAGCGCGGCGGCGGCGGGGTTGGCGGCGATGTAGGCCGCATAGTCGCCCTCATAGGGCGGCAGCCCCATAAAGCCCAGCTCGCTGTTGACGAACCAGCCACGAAAGCGCTGCGCCTGATAGTTGAACCCATAGGCGTCATAGCCTCGGGCCACCGGCTGGGCGGCCCAGTAGTGCCCGGGGGGATAGCTGATCTGCCCCGAGGCGATGCCGACGCAGTCGTCGGCCCACACCGCCGCCGGCAGCAGCACCAGCGCGAGCGTCAATACCATCACGCAAACCGTTGTACGTGGCTTCATGTCGATCCTTTCTGCCTCATGGGGGGATGGCGTCATTGGCCAGTGGCCAGACGCTCGCTCATGATACACGCTTTGGCGCAAAAGGTTGCGGGCAAAGCGCAATCTGGCGTAAATTTACCGCATAATCATCGCCAGGCGGCTGCGCCCGCAGGGTGCTGTGCACAGCCCGGTGGCTGCGCTATAATAATGGCGTCTGCTGGCCGCGCGGCAGCCGCACTCGCCGCGGCCGGGGTGTCGCGGTTCTCATCAGTCTGCAGTGAGGTGGTGCTATGGAGCGATGGCGCAAGATCATTCGCCTGCTGGCGCAGCTGGCCATGGTTGGCCTGATCATCAAGGCCTTTCGCGGCCCCGTGCAGTGGCGCCACGAGCCGCCCACGCGCCCCTAGGCGCGCCGCTGACGTGTGTCTCTGGCCGCGGCGCGGCCCACACAGCAGCACGATGGCGGCTCCACCGTTTCTACATATCGTGTGGCTATGCTCTGGTTGTGACATAACCACCCATCATGATACTGACCACACGATTGGAGCCAAAATGGGCCGCATCCGCCGTAACACCTACTATGTCATCGTCGATCTGCTCATCGCCGCACTCTTCCTGCTCGAGACGGCCTCGGGCCTCGTGCTGCTCTTTGTGCTGACGGGCGGCTACCAGGGCGGCCGCAACCCCAGCTATGGCCGCGTTTTCCTGTTCAGCCGCCACGGCTGGGAGCAGCTGCACAACTGGGGCGGGCTGGCCCTGGCCGCGCTGGTGCTGCTGCACGTGGCCCTGCACTGGCGTTGGATTGTCGGCGTGGCCCGCAGCTATGCGCGCCGTTTTTACCGCGGCCAGGCTGCCGCCTGACCTGACGCGAGGAGCGCACCATGCCGCAACGAATTCTGGTGGTCGATGACGAGCCCGAGATCGTCCGCGTGCTGCGCGGCTATCTCGAGCGCGCTGGCTTTGCCGTTTCGGTGGCGTATGATGGCCCCGAGGCCCTGCGCCGCGCCAGACAAGATGCGCCCGACCTCATCTTGCTCGACCTGATGCTGCCGGGCATGGACGGCCTCGACGTGGCCCGCGAGCTGCGCCGCAGCTCGCATGTGCCCATCATCATGGTCACTGCGCGCGTCGACGAGACCGACCGCGTCCTCGGCCTCGAGCTGGGCGCCGATGACTATGTGCTCAAACCCTTTTCGCCGCGCGAGGTGCTGGCCCGCGTGCGTGCCGTGCTGCGGCGCGCGCAGGGGCCGCTGGCCGTGCCCGACGAGCCGCTCTATCGCCTGGGGCCGCTGACGCTCGACGTGGCCCGCCGCGTCGTCTCGCTCGGCGGCGCCCCCATCGAGCTGACCCGCAGCGAGTTCGAGGTGCTGCGCCTGCTGCTCTCGGCGCCAGGGCGGGTGTTCACCCGTCTGCAGCTCGTCGAGGCCGCCCAGGGCGAGGCCTATGAGGGCTATGAGCGCACCATCGACAGCCACATCAAGAACCTGCGCCGCAAACTGGGTGACGACCCGCGCGACCCCACCTTTGTGCTCACCGTACACGGCGTGGGCTACAAGGCCGCCGAGCGCGTGGCCGAGGACGGCTGACATGGCGCGCCTGCCGCTCTCACGCCTTTCGCTCTCGCTCAAACTGACGCTGGCGCTGGCCCTGGCGGTGCTGCTGGGCGTGGTCATCGTGGCCGCGGGCCTGGCGCTGGCCGCCGGCGCGGGCCTCAGCGACTATGTCTCGCTTGGCGCCGCGCAGCAGATGCAGGCCCTGGCGCCAACCCTCGAGGCGCACTATGCCAGCGAGGGCTCGTGGGCCGGTGCTGGCGCGCTGCTAGACGCAACGGCCAGCGCTCCGGCCAGCGGTGGGGCGGGCGGTATGGGCCGCGGCCGTGGCATGGGCCAGGGTATGATGGGCCCCATGACCGGTGCGCGGCTCATCGTGGCCGATGCCGATGGCCTGGTGGTTGCCGATGCCGCCGAGGGCGCCAACCTGCAGGGTGAGCGCCTGGGCCGTGGCACACTGCGGCGTAGCGTCGCGTTGCGCTCCGAGGGGCGCACCGTAGGCTATCTGGTGCCGCGCGAGGGCGCCGCCGAGGCCGAGTTTCGCAACCGCGTAGCCCGCGCCATCGCCCTGGCCGGCGTGCTGGCCGCGCTGCTGGCCATCGGCCTGGGCTGGTGGCTCACTCGCCGCGCGCTGCGGCCCCTCAACGCCCTGGCTACTGCCGCTGCGCAGATCGGCGCCGGCGACCTGGCCCACCGCGTGCCGGTGCAGGCGCAAGACGAGGTGGGGCGCCTCGCCGATCGGTTCAATGCCATGGCCGCGGCCCTCGAGCGCGACGAGCAGCTCCGCCGCCAGATGGTCAACGACATCGCCCACGAGCTGCGCACCCCTCTCACCGTAATGCAGGGGCACCTCGAGGCGCTGCAAGACGGCGTGTTCTCACTCGACGTGGACGCCCTGCGCCCGATCTATGACGAGACGCTGCTGCTCTCGCGCCTGGTGGGCGACCTGCGCGACCTGGCCACCGCCGAGGCCGGCCGTCTGCCCCTCGAACGAGCCCCGCTCGAACCCGCCGCGCTGCTGGCCGCCGTGGTGCGCGAGTTCGGCAGCACGGCCGAGGCCGCTGGCGTGGCGCTGACGGTGCACGCGCCCGCAGGGCTGCCCACCGTGCTGGGCGACGCGCAGCGGCTGGGCCAGGTGCTGGGCAATCTGCTCGCCAACGCCCTGCGCTACACGCCGCAGGGTGGCAGCATCGCCCTCAGCGCCGCCACCGAAGGCCGCTGGGTGCGCCTCGACGTGGCCGACACCGGTGCGGGCATTGCCCCCGAGGACCTGCCGCTGGTGTTCGAGCGCTTTTATCGCGCCGACCGCGCCCGCCACCGCGACGCAGGCCACTCGGGCCTGGGCCTGGCCATCGCGCGCCAGCTCGTCGAGGCCCACGGCGGCACGCTCAGCGCCACCTCGCAGCTGGGGCAGGGCAGCGTGTTCACCGTGCGGCTGCCCGCCGCCTGACCTTCCGCCGCATTGCCCCCTGACGCTTGACATTTATGCCCTATTGACGCATCATAGGGCATGCCTGTGCGGGTGGCACAGCGGGGGGGATGATGATCGAGCTCACCGTAGACGAGTTCCAGCGCGTGGCGCCGCTGTTCGACGCCTACCATGGCCTGCGGCCGGCCATCTATAGCGTGCTCGAGGGCCGCCAGGCGGGGCGCGTCTTTGTCGATCGCGCCGACCGGCCCCGCGCCGCCCTCATGTGGAGCGACGCCTTTTATCTGGCCGGCGAGGCGCGCAGTGCAACCATCCGCGCTGGCTTGCGCTCGCTGCTCGATAGCCCCGCCCGCCGCACCGAGTACAACCTGATCTTTGCCGTGCCCGGCCGCTGGCAGGGGGCGCTCAGCCAGCTGCTGGCCCCGCTGGGCGGCGAGCCGCTGGTGCGCTCGATCTATGCCCTCGATGTGGCTGCCTTCCGTGCCCTGCCCGAGCGGCCGCTGCCGCGCGGCTATAGCCTGCAGCCCCTCGACGAGCGCACCGCCGCTCAGGCCGGCGGCATGCCCGAGCTGTGGGGCAGTGTGGCGCGCTTTATGGCCGAGGGTGTGGGCTATTGCGTGCTACACGGCGAGGCCTTTGCCAGCAGCAGCCAGACTGTGTTTGTGGGCGACGGCCGCGCCGAGATCGGCGTGGGCACCCGCGAGCCCTATCGGCGGCAGGGGCTGGGGCGCGCCGCCGCACGGGCCACCATTACGGCCTGCCTCGAGCGCGGCCTCACCCCCGAGTGGGGCTGCATGTACAACCCCATCTCGGGCGCTATGGCCGCGTCGCTCGGCTTTGTGCCGCGCCCCGACCTGCCTTTTTATCTGGTGCGCCCCCGTGAGCCGCTCAAGGTCTGAGGAGCGGCCTCAGGCTTGTTCCCCACACGCAGGGGGCACAGGCCGAGACGTGGCGCCCGCCCTTGCGCGTCAGAGCGCCTATACCTGGTGCTTGGCATCCTTCTTTTTGGCACGGCGCTTGCGGGGCTCGTACTGCTCCCAGTACACACGGTGCGCGTCATAGCGCGTGCGTGGCGAGGGCGTCTCGACGGCGTGGCCCACATAGGCCAGCCCCATGGGGACGACGCCCTCGGGGATGGTGAGCACCTGACGCACCGCGGCCTGCGCCGCCTCGTGTGGGTAGAGCCCGATCCACACCGCGCCCAGGCCCAGGCCGCTGGCGGCGATGAGCAGGTTCTCCATAGCCGCCGAGCAGTCTTGCAGCCAATAGTGCCTCGCCGCCGAGTTGTGGGCCACCGCCGTGTTGCCGCACACCACCACGGCCGCCGGCGCCTCATAGCGCCCAAACAGCAGCCGCTTGCGCAGCGCCGCCAGCCGCTCGGGCTCGGTCACCACCACAAACTCCCACGGATCGCTGGCCGCCGCGCTGGGCGCCGCCATGGCCGCCTCGAGCAGCAGCCGCAACGTAGCGGGTGGCACCGACTCGTCGGTGAACTGCCGCACCGATCGGCGCGCCTTGAGCAGCGCGATCACCTGTGGCTCGGGGGTCTCATCTGGCATAACCGTTCTCGCTTTCACGCCTCTGGGGCGGCTACCTCTTGGATGACGTGCCGCAGCTTGCCCGCACCGGTGCGCTGCAGTTCGGCGGCGGGGCACACGTCGATGCGCATATCCTGCCCCAGCACGGCCCGCAGCCCGCGTCGCAGGTCGGCGGCCACCTCACGCTCGGCCGCCCCTGGCGCCAGCACCAGCGCCACGCTGATGTGATCGAGGGCGTGCTGCGTCACCTGATATTCCCAGATGCGCGCATCGTTCCGCAGCGGCGGCTGGAACGTGACGATGGACACCGGCTGGCCATCGGTGCCATAGAGCCGCTCGATGTTGCGCCCCGCGGCCAGGCGCAGCAGCGGCAGGTTGCGCCCGCAGGGGCACGGCGCCGTGGCCCAGGCGGCGCGGTCTCCCAGGCGGCAGTTGAGCAGCACCATGCCCCGCGTCAGCAGGTTCGACACCACCACCTCGCCCACCACCCCTGGCGGGCAATCGTCGCCGGCCTCGTCGACGATGCGCACGGCGTAGTGGTCAGCGTTGATGTGATAGCCGCAGTGCGCCTCGCACTCAAAGCCCAGCTTGAGCGCCTCGACCGCCTGATAGGCCGAGAACACCGCGATGCCATAGGTCTCGTTGAGCAGGCGCCGCACCGCGTCGGGCAGCGCGTCAGACACATAGCGCACCATGGTGGGGGGCGCAAAGGCCAGGCCCCGCCGGTGCGCATCGACGAACAGGTGCCCCAGCACCGAGCCGTAGGCGTTGAGCACGTCGGGCTGGCGCGCATCGAGCGCCGCGAGGATCGTCTCCGTTGTGTCGGCCATGCTGACGGGCGGCAGGCCAGCCGCGCGACGGTCGGCGCCCCACTGCGGCCAAAAGGCGTGCTGCGTCGGCGTCGAGCTGACCGGCGAGTGCAGCCGCAGCACGCGCAGCCTGCGCAGCTGGCCCACAACACGGCGGTGCAGCGAGGTCTCGCGCTCGCCGTGCGCCACACTGAGCCAAATGGCGCGCCGGTCGTGCCACACGGTGTGTGGCCGCCCCGTCGAGCCGCCCGAGTGGTGCGGCCAGAGCGCCTCGGGCGCGAATTGCCGCGAGATAAAGCGGTGCGGCTCGGCCTGCAGGTCGGCCGCCGAGATCAGCGGCAGGCGTCGCAGGTCGTCGGCAGTGTTGATGTCGGCCGGCGTCAGCCCCAGCCGATCGAGCGTCTCGCGGTAGTAAGGCGCCCAGCGGTAGGCATAGGCCACCATCTGGCGCACATGGCGGTCGCGATCGCTGACAATGCGCTCGAGCGGGCCAAAGGGATAGCGCGCCTGGCCGATGGTGTGCCAGACGAGATAGGCGAGTCGGTAGGCGCGACTGAGCATGTGCATCGGGGGGGGGCGTTCTCTCTGTAGACGGAGTTGAGAATGCTTATACGCGTTCGCGCCGCAACGTGCAAGCGCGTCGCTTGCAGATTCACCCGCCCCCCGGCGCCACCTCTTCCTGGCGTCAGCGCCACCGCTTCCTGGCGTCAGCGCCACCGCTTCCTGGCGTCAGCGCCACCGCTTCCTGGCGTCAGCGCCACCGCCACTTGCCGCCGCGGCCCCGGCAAGCTACACTGCCTGCAGCCAGCCATCGCCCGGAGGCCGCCATGACCGCATTCAGCGCCAAACTCCTCGCCGCCGTCGAACGCAACAACTCGCTGCTCTGCGTGGGGCTCGACCCTGACGCCCGCGCCGGCCACAGCGCCAGCGCCGCGCGCGACTTTTGCCTGCGCATCATCGCCGCCACCAGCGACCTGGTCTGCTGTTACAAGCCCAACAGCGCCTTTTTCGAGCAGTATGGCGCCGAGGGCTGGGCTGCCCTGCGCGAGGTGATCGCCGCCGTGCCGGCCGACATCCCCGTGCTGCTCGATGCCAAGCGCGGCGATATCGGCTCTACCGCTACGGCCTATGCCGTGGCCGTGTTCGACGACCTGGCCGTCGATGCCGTCACCGTCAGCCCCTACCTGGGCGCCGACAGCGTGGCGCCCTTTATGGCGCGCGAGGGCAAGGCCGTCTTTGTGCTCTGCTACACCTCAAACCCCTCGGCCGCCGAGCTGCAGCAGTATGGCGCCGTGCCGCTCTACAAGCAGGTGGCCCGCGCCGCGCAGCGCTGGGGCTCGCCCCAGCAGGTGGGCCTGGTGGTGGGCGCCACCCATCCCGAGCAGCTGGCCGAGGTGCGCCGCCTGGCCCCGCATACGTGGATTCTGGCCCCTGGCGTGGGTGCCCAGGGGGGCGATCTGCAAGCCGCCCTGGCCGCAGGGCTAGACGCCGCTGGCCGCGGGCTGATCGTGCCCGTGTCGCGCGCCGTGCTCTATGCCGACGACCCGCGCGCTGCCGCCCGCTCGCTGCGCGATGAGATCAACGCCGCCCGCAGCGCGCTGCCCTCGCCCAACCGGCGCCAGGCCCGCGTGCGAGCCCTCGCCCGCCAGCTCGTCGACGCCGGCTGCGTGCGCTTTGGCGACTTTACCATGGCCTCGGGCCTGCCGTCGCCCATCTATATCGATCTACGCCGCGTCATGTCGGCGCCCGCGCTCTTTAAACAGGTGGTGGGGTTCTATGCCGAGTTGGCCGAGGCGCTCACGTATGACCGTCTGGCCGCCGTGCCCTACGCCGCGCTGCCCGTCACCGCGGGGCTGGCGCTGCAACTGGGCCGCCCGATGATCTACCCCCGCAAAGAGGTCAAGGCCTATGGCACCGGCCAGGCCATCGAGGGCGACTATGCCGCGGGGCAGGTGGCCCTGGCGGTCGAAGACGTCATCACCAAGGGCGGCAGCCTGCTCTCCGCCATCGAGACGCTCGAGGCCGGCGGGCTGATGGTGCGCGATGTGCTGGTGCTGGTCGATCGCGAGCAGGGCGGCCGCCAGGCCCTGGCCGAGCGCGGCTATACGCTGCATGCCGCCGTCACCCTGGCCGAGCTGGTGGCCGCCCTGCACCTTGAGGGCCTGCTGGAGGGCGAGATGTATGCGCGCGTGCAGGCCTACCTGGCCGCACTGTGAGGCCGCTGCCCCGCTGATGCGCCGCTGGTGGCGCCTGGCGCTGGCCCTGGCGCTGCTCGTCTGCGGCGCACTGGTCGGCTGCCGCCATGCCGAGCCCGCGCTCGACGCGGCCATCCGCCGTGGCACGCGCGGCCTGCGCTTTAGCATCGCCCGCTGGGAGCTGCAGCAGTTGCTGCGGCCTCGGCCCGCGCCGCCAGCGCTCGACCAGGCCGGCCGCGTTGCCCTGGTGCGCAGCTATACCGAACTGGTGCGCGAGCTCAAGCTGAACGAGGCCCAGCTGCTGCAACAGGTGGCTGCGCCCAGGCCCAACCAGGCGCGCCTGGCCGCCCTGCAGGCCGAACGCCACGATCTCGAGCAAAGCCTGGCGTGGCTGCGCCCGCAGGTGCAGGCCATTGTGGCCGAGCAGGTGCGCGCCGCCTATCGCGCCGAGCGCATCTATAGCCCTGTCGACAGGTACGTGCGCCTGCCGGTGAGCTTTCCGCCGCTGGCCTTTACCCTCGAGCCGCTGCCCCATGTGCTGGTGGTCTCGCCGCGCGACCGCATCGACAGCATCCGCGAGGTGCTGCTGGCGCCCGAGCTCACCATCGAGCAGATGCAGGCCATCGAGGCCGCCGTCGAGGCGGCGGGCTACTCGGCGCTGGTGGTCGAGATCGGCGGCCTGGGCGCCACCTATCCCACCTTTGTGCAAGAGACCACCAACCTGCGCTGGCTGGTTACGGTGGTGGCCGAAGAGTGGCTGCACCAATATCTCGCCTTTACGCCCGTGGGCTGGCGCTACCTGCTCGATCAGTTGCGCCTGCGGCCAGACTATGGCATCGCACGGCTCAACGAGGGCGCTGCCACCATCATCAGCGAAGAGGTGGCCCTGGGCGTGCTGGCGGCGCACTATCCCGAGCTGTCGCCGGCGCCCGAGCCCGCAGAGGGAGCGCCTGCACCTGCGCCCGCAGCGCCCATCGCTGCCTTTGACCTGACCCGCGAGCTGCGCATCACGCGGCTGCGCGTCGACGAGCTGCTGGCCGCTGGCGAGATCGAGGCCGCCGAGGCCTATATGGAAGAGCGCCGCCAGTTCATCGTCGTCAACGGCGGGTACGCGCTGCGCAAGCTCAACCAGGCCTACTTTGCCTTTCACGGCGCCTACGCCGTGCCCTCTTGGCAGGCCGAGCCGCTGCCGCCCGAGCTGGCCGACCCACTGGGCGCCGACCTGGAGCGATTGCGCGCCCAGAGCGCATCGTTGGCGGCCTTTGTCGACGCGGTGGCGGGCCTGCGCGCCGAGGACGACCTTTCGCGCCTGCTCGAGTGAGCGCCGCAAAATCGGGTTGACAGGCGCATTTGCGTTTGCTATAGTTGGTTGCAGTAGCTGGGGTGGCCACGGCCACCCGGCTCGCAGCGATGCTTGCCCGTTGAATGGGCGCGCGTACACAAGGAGGTGCCTATCGAGCGTTGCGGTGGAGCCTGATCGACCCCGTCCGGAGCGCCCGTGGATGGTTTTGGCGTATGCCCGGTGCCGTGTCTCTGCACCGACCAACAAGTTCGGCCGCGCGCGCCCTGGCCACACCCGTCCCTTTCTATACAGCAGGAGTGTGAAATGGCAAGCGTAACGTACGATCATGTCGTCAAACGTTTTGGCGACGTCATCGCTGTGAACGATCTCTCGGTCGAAGTCGCCGACAAGGAATTCCTCGTGTTCGTCGGCCCCTCGGGTTGCGGCAAGACCACCTCGCTGCGCCTGCTCGCCGGCCTCGAAGAGATCAGCGAGGGCAACATCTACATCGGCGACCGTCTCGTCAACGACGTGGCCCCCAAAGACCGCAACATCGCCATGGTGTTCCAGAGCTATGCTCTGTACCCGCACATGAGCGTGTACGACAACATGGCCTTTGGCCTCAAGCTGCGCAAGACGCCCAAGGCCGAGATCGAGCGCCGCGTGCGCGAGGGCGCCGCGATGCTGGGCATTCAAGAGCTGCTCGACCGCAAGCCCAAGGCGCTCTCTGGCGGCCAGCGCCAGCGCGTGGCTCTGGGCCGCGCCATCGTGCGCGAGCCAGCCGTGTTCCTCATGGATGAGCCCCTCTCGAACCTGGACGCCAAGCTGCGCGTGGCCACCCGCGCCGAGCTCTCCAAGCTGCACCAGCGCCTCGAGACCACCTTTATCTATGTGACGCACGACCAGACCGAGGCCATGACCATGGGCACGCGCATCGCCGTGATGCGCGATGGCATTCTGCAGCAGGTTGACTCGCCGCAAAAGCTGTACAACGAGCCCAACAACGTCTTTGTGGCCGGCTTTATCGGCAGCCCCGCCATGAACTTTTTCGACGTCACCATCACCGGCACCACCGAGGATATGACGCTCGACGGCGGCTGGTTCAAGGTCAAGGTGCCCGCTCACAAGGTTGGCCCCATCGCCGACCATCTGGGCAAGCAGGTCATCTTTGGCATGCGCCCCGAAGACATCCATGACCCCGAGTTCGCGCCGCCAGGCATCATCGGCGCGCCCACCACGGCCAACGTCGAGGTGACCGAGCTCATGGGTAACGAGGTCTTTTTGTACCTCGGCTATGGCGACAACCGCAACTTTATCGCCCGCGTCGACCCGCGCACGTCAGCCCGCGTCGGCCAGGATATGCGCGTCCTGTTCAACATGGACAACATGCACATCTTTGACCGCGACACCGAGATGAGCCTCTACGGCGTGGCCTAGGCTCGCCGATAGACCGACAGTGGGGAGAGGTGCTGCACCTCTCCCCGCTTCTCGTTTCTGATGTCAGCGTGCGCGCCTGGGCCGCCTACACGCGGTAGAGCCTGGCCGCGTTGTCGTAATACACCTTTTGCAGCACATCGTCGGGCAGGTGCAGGCCGTGGATCTTCCAGCGCCCCTGCCGCGCAATGCCCCCGCCTGGCCCATAGTCGAAATACTCGTCGCGCGATTCGAGCCCGCGAAAGTAGGCCTGATACCACGCGATGGACGGCCGCACGTCGGTGCCAAACAGAATGCGGTCGGGAAAGCGCAAGAACCACTCGCGCGCGCTATAGGGCTGGCGCCCCAGCTCGCCCAGCCGCTCTGAAAAGTCGGTGTACATGTTGGGGTACTTGGCCATCATCTCGGTCACAAAGCGCAGGTTCTCGGGGTAGCAGCCCACGTGCGCCGTGATAAAGTTCGTCTTCGGGTGCGCCTCGATGAGCCGATAGAGCGACGCGATCAGCTCTTCAAAGAGCGGGAACTCGGGCCCGTAGAAATGCCAGTCTGGATGGGCGTGCAGCTCATCCCAGCGCTCGTTAAAGCGGTCCAGCGGCTTGAAAAAGGCCGTCGGGTCGGCCGTGTGGATCAGCACCGGCACGCCCAGCTCGCCCGCCTGCTCCCACACGTCGCTGATGCGCGGGTCATCGGGCAGCACCAGCTTGCCCTGCACATCTCGCGCGCGCAGGCCCAGCGTCTTGAACACCTTCAGGCCCCTGGCGCCTGCCGCCACATCGTCCTTCAGGGCGGCCACGGCGCGCTCTGCCCAGCCAGGCGAGCCCACGCCCTGCCAGTCGACGTTGCACAGCGTGATGAAACGGCCTGGATAGGCCAGGTCGAGCTGCTCTAGCTTGAACTTGAGCTCGTCGCCGCTGCCGCCGTTTAGGTCGGCGATGGCCTGCAGGTTCAAAAAGTCCATCTCGCGCACCATCTCATCGGGCGGGCGCACCGGCGCACCGCGCGGCGTGCGCGCCGTGAGGTGGTTGTGGGCGTCGATGGCGCGGAACCTGGCCCGCGGCACGTGCGTCTCGGTCGTCACCAGCTCTGAACGTGGCGCAAAGTCCTCGGCAAAGATGCGGTCTACCATCACCATGCCTCCTGTGCTGTTGACCGGCCGCCTCATCGTGTGCAGCCCGTCGCAGCCAGTCTAGCGCAAGAGCACCAGCCCTGGCAACCGCGCGGGGCGGGGTAAAGCGGCCCGCCCGCCGACACGGCGTTCGCCGATACAGCCATGCCGTGCGCCGCTTTCCCTTGTCAAGCGGGCGTGCGCGTGGTACCATCGCGCCATGAACGACACCCATTTTGCCTATAACCGTGACATGTGGGATGGCTATGTGGCCCGCGGCAACGAGTGGACCACGCCCGTATCCCCCGAGACCATCGCCGCCGCCCGCCGTGGCGAGTTCAGCCTCCTCCTCATCGAAAAGTGGCCCATCCCCGACGACTGGTGGCCGCCCAACCTGGCTGGCTGCGACGTGCTCTGCCTGGCCTCGGGCGGTGGCCAGCAGGGGCCGGTGCTCGCGGCTGTGGGCGCCAACGTCACCGTGTTCGACGCCTCGCCGCGCCAGCTCGCGCAAGACCGGCTGGTGGCCGAGCGCGAGGGGCTCACGCTGCGCACCGTCGAGGGTGACATGCGCGATCTCTCGGCCCTGGCCGACGCCTCGTTCGACCTGATCGTGCACCCCATCTCGAACTGCTATTGCCCCGACGTGCTGCCCGTCTGGCGCGAGTGCTACCGCGTGTTACGCCCTGGCGGCGTGCTGCTGGCCGGCTGGATGAATCCCTGCGTCTATATCCTCGACTTTTTCAAGATCGATGACGCCGGCATCATCGAGGTGCGTCATAAGCTGCCCTATGCCGATGTCACCCATCTGACGCCCGACGAGCTGGACCGTATGCGCCGCGAGGGCACCGCCTTTGAGTGGAGCCACTCCTTTGACGAGCAGCTCGGTGGGCAGCTTGCCGCCGGCTTTGTGCTCACTGGCTTTAAAGAGGGGCGCGATGGCCGTAACCTCGAGGCCGAATATCTGCCCACGCAGTTCGCCAGCCGCGCCGTCAAACCACCACTGCCTTCGTAGGGAGGGCGCCCATGACCGAGGCTTTTGCCGTGCATCCGTTGACGCCCGACCGCTGGGCCGATCTCGAGGCCCTCTTTGGCGAGCACGGCGCTGTGGGTGGCTGCTGGTGCATGTTCTATCGGCTCACCGCGCGCCGCTACGAGGCCCAAAAGGGCGAGGGCAACCGCCTGGCCCTCAAGGCGCTGGTCGATAGCGGCCGCCCGCCTGGCCTGCTGGCCTATGATGGCGACGAGGCCGTGGCCTGGGTCTCGGTGGCCCCGCGCCACGAGTATACGCGCCTCAGCAACTCGCGCGTGCTCAAGCCGGTAGACAACAGCCCCGTCTCGTCCATCGTTTGCCTCTTTGTGCGGCAAGATCACCGTCGACGCGGCCTCTCGTTGCGGCTGGTGCGCGCCGCAGTCGACTATGCCGCCTCGCAGGGCGCGCGCATCGTCGAGGCCTACCCCCTCGACATCGAGGGCGCCAGCTATCCTGCCGCCTTTGCCGAGATGGGCTTTATGCCCACCTTTGTCGAGGCGGGCTTTAGCGAGGTGACGCGCCACTCGCCGCGGCGGCCCATCATGCGCTGCTATGTCAACCATCGAGGAGACGCGCCATGACCGCCAACTGGCAGGTGCACCCGTTGACGCCCGACCGCTGGGCCGACCTTGAGGCCCTCTTTGGCGAGCACGGCGCCGCCTATGGCTGCTGGTGCATGTGGTGGTATCAAACCGACGAGCAGTTTTATGCCCTCGCCGGCGAGCAGAACCGCGCCGCGCTGCAGGCGCTGGTGCAGGGCTGGGCCGTGCCTGGCCTGTTGGGCTATCGCGATGGCCGGCCGGTGGGCTGGGTGTGCGTGCGCCCGCGCGATGCCTTTGCCCGCGTGTATCAGACGCCTTACCTGGCCCCGCCAGAGCGCGACTCGCAGGTGTGGGCCATCACCTGCTTTTACATCGCCGCCGAGGCCCGCGGCGCTGGCCTGATGGAGCGCCTCATCGCCGCCGCCGTCGAACACGCGGCCTCGCGCGGCGCCGCCGCCATCGAGGCCTATCCCATCGACCTCGACCGTGCCCCGCAAGAGCGCTTTGAGGGCGGGCTCTACCACACCGTGCACGCGCATGTGGGCATCTTGAGCGCCTTTGAGCGGCAGGGGTTCGAGGTGATCGAACGGCGGCTGGGCTATCGGCCCATCGTGCGTAGGGCGCTGGCGGCCCCAGCGCCAGGGGGTAAAGACCATGCTGGATGATCTGCAGTTGACCTTTGTGCCCGTGACGCCCGAGCACTGGCTCGAGTTCGAGGCACTGCTGGGCGGTGGCACTGAATGCCAGGGCTGCTATTGCATGTGGCTGCGCGAGCCCGATCAGGAGCTGTTCGGTTCGCGCGGTGCGGTGGGCAACCGCGATGCTATGCGCGCCCTCATCGAGGGCGGCAAGGTGCCCGGCCTGCTGGCCCTGGCCGGTGGCCTGCCGGTGGGCTGGGTGGCTGTGGGCCCGCGCGATGACTATCCCCTGCTCGACCGCTTTGTCGAGTTCGCCACCATCGACCCGCCCGAGGGCCCGCTGTGGGTATGCCCCTGCTTTTACGTGCACGTGGGCTACCGCCGCCGCGGCGTGATGAGCGGCTTGATCGAGGCGGCCCTGGCCTATGCCCGTGAGCAGGGCGCGGCCGCCCTCGAGGCCTACCCCGTAGAGCCCGACGCCGACTATGTGCCCCACGGAGACGCCTTTGGCGGGCTGCTCAACGCCTTTATGGCTGCCGGCTTTGACCTCGTGGGTCGCAACCCCACCGAGACGTTCAGCGCCCACTCGATGGGCGTGCGCCCCGTGGTGCGTTGGACCTTCTAGTGGCGAGGCAGCGGCTGCGGCGGGGGTTGTTGATCGTCGGTGGCGTGCTGGCCACTGGCCTGGGCCTGGTGGGCCTGTTTGTGCCCATCTTGCCCACCACGCCTTTTCTGCTGCTGGCGGCGGCCGCCTTTGCGCGCAGCTCTGAACGCCTGCATAACTGGCTGCTGGGCCACCGCTGGCTGGGGCCCTACATCCACGCCTATCGCCAGCACCGCGCCATCACCACGCGCACCCGCGCCATCGCGCTGGCGCTGCTGTGGGCGGGCCTTACCTATGCGGCCTGCGCCCATGCCCAGGCCTGGTGGTTGCGCGCCCTGTTGGGGGCCATTGGCCTGGGCGTCACCCTGCACCTGCTCACGCTGCGCACCTATACGCCCGAGATGGCCGCCGCCGACCGCGAGGCGCGCGAGCGCTCGGCCTCTGAGCGGCATGCGGCCTAGCGCCGCGCCTCTGGGCGGGCCGTCTCTGGGCGCATCGCTTGTGCAGGTGGCCCTGACCCTGCTGCTGATGCTCGGGCTGAGTGGCTGCGCCGCAGAGCCGGCCCCGCGCAAGCCCGTCCGCGAGAGCAACGCCCTCTGGCTGGGCGTCGAGTGGCTGCACGCGCCCCAGACCGCTGCCGCCATCACCGCGCTGGCCGCCGATCTGGAGCGCCGCCACATCGACCGCATCTATGTCTATGCCACCTATCTGCGCGCCGACGGCACATTCAGCCCCACCTACGAGCACGCCGCCGACTTTACGCGGCAGCTGCGGGCGGCCTATCCTGGCGCGTCGATCCAGGCGTGGATGGGCCTGCCGCTGGCGCATACAACGCCGCTTTCTAACATCGCCGGCCACGTGCAGCTCGACGACGCGCCTACTCGCGCGCAGATTGTGGCCCTGGGCACGGCGCTGTTGGCGCAAGGGAGATTCGACGGCCTGCATCTGGACCCCGAGCCGGTGCGCTCGGGCGATGCGGCGCTGCTGCAACTGCTGGCCGAGCTGCGCGCGGCCTGCCCGCCCGAGGCCACCCTGTCGATCGCCGCGCGGCGCATTGCGCTGGCGCCCGCCCTGGCCGAGCTCGACGCGCTGGCCTGGTATGCCTGGAGCCCCGCCTACTATGGCGCCGTGGCGCGCCAGGTGGATGAGATCGCCGTGATGACCTACGACAGCGCGCTGCCGCTGGCCTCTCTCTACTGGCGCTTTGTGCGGCGGCAGGTGATCGTGGCCACGCGCACGCTGGCCGGCGAAGATGTGCGGCTTTACATGGGCGTGCCCACCTCTGAAGAGCGCACCCTGACCCACTGGCCCCGCGCCGAGAACATGACGTCGGGGCTCGAGGGCGTGCTGGCGGGGCTTGAGGCGCGGCGCGCTGTGCCCGACGCGCTCGCCGGCGTGGCCATCTATCCCCACTGGGAGACCGACGAGGCCGAGTGGGCCGTCTACGAGGGCCTCTGGCTGCGTGGCGCCGCGGGGCGTTGAGGCGCGCTAGACGGGCTCCCACACCCAGGCGAGCTGGCCCTGATCGTAGCGCACGGCGGCCAAGGGCTGCCCGTTGGCCCCGTCGCGCAGCAGCAGCCGGTTGGCCGCCGCTGGGTCGGGCGTCAGCGCCCAGTTGGCGGGCAGCGTCGGCAGCAGCTCGGCGGGCGGGTGCGGCACCAGCGGGTCGATGATGGGGCTGGGCGCCCCGGCCCCCGACAGCGTATCCACAAAGGCCAGCCCGGCGGCCTGCAGCAGCGACGCGGCCAGCGCCTCGTCGAGGGTGTTGAGCGCCACCGGCTCGGCCTCTCCGGCCACCGTCAGCCAGACCACGCCTGTGCTGGCCTCGTAGCGCGCCTCGTTGAGCGCCAGCAGCGCTGCCAGAGATAGCCCCGGCCCCTCGAGCGGCAGCGCCGCGAAATAGTGCCGCGTCACCAGCGTGCCCGAGCGCGACGGGTCGCTGACGGCCACCAGCACGCGCGGCGGGCCAGCGCTGGCGGGCAGCCGCCCGATGAGGGTCAGCTCGGCTGGCGCGTGCAGGGCCAGCCCGCGGGGCGTCACGGCCGCGTCAGCCGTGGCCGGCGGCGTCTGCCACAACACCACGCGCGGCAGCGCCAGCCCATCTAGCGCGGCAAAGATCGTCTCGCCGTCTTGTCGCGCCGGCCAGTAGACCCCCGCCGTGCGCCGAAAGGCGCCCAGCGCCACCATGAATTGCAGCATCGCCACAGGGTCGGCGGGCAGGTCGTCGAGGGTGAGGGTGGTGTTCCAGTAGCGGCCGGCGCGCGGCGTGCCAAAATGGTCGGGGCTGCACGACGAGGCGGCGTTGTTGATCTCGACGGTGCCCTCGCGCACCGCGGCCAGCACGCTCTCGCCGCCGCGCGCCAGATAGGCGCCATCGAGGTGCGTGCCAGCGATCGCCGTTGGCGCAGGCGTGGCCGTGGCCGGCGCCAACGTGGCGACGACCTCGCCAGCGGCGACGGCCACGGCCGGCTCATCCGTCTGCGCCGTGGGCGCGACGCAGCCACCCAACCCTGCGGTGACCGTCAGCAATAGGGTTGCCAGCAACGTCACCGTCGTCCTCGGCCCACGCCTCGCGCTCATCGCTCTCTGCCTGCCCGTTGCGCTAGGCGCGCCCCGCGGCCCAGCGCGCCAAAAAGCCGCGCACCGCGTCGATATAGGCGGCAAACTGCTCGCGGCGGATGCTGTGCCCTGCGCCAGGCACGTGCACCACCTCGAGCCCGCCGATCATCCCCTGCATCTCGCGCGCCGCCTCGGGCGTCACCATGGCGCCGCGGTCGTTGTCGGCGGTGATCAGCAGGGCGGGGCAGGCGATCTTGGGCAGCAGCGCAGGCCAGTCGACCGGCGCGGCGTCGGCGCGGTTGAGCACGTTGGGGCTGAGCCGCTTTTTCGAGTCGGCCCAGGGGCCCAGCTCGTCCTCGGGCCAGGCCGGCTGGCTGGCGCGCACCTGCTCGATGAGCGCCTCGCGGCTGGTCTGGGCAAAGCGCTCGATGTCGGCGCGCATGCGCGCCTGTCGCTCGGCCTGGTCGGGCGTGCGCGCTGCGCCCATGTTGAACATGCCGGCGTCTTCGATGAGGATGGCCCCTGGCAGCGCGGGGTAGAGCCCTGCCAGCGCCAGTGTGGTGGCGCCGCCCATCGAGTGCCCCAGCACTGCCGGCCGCTCGAGCCGCAGCGCGCGGATGGCCGCCGCCAGGTCCTCGGCCAGCGACAGGGTGCCATAGCCGCTGAGCGGCGCGTCAGAGCGGCCGTGCCCGCGGGCGTCTACCATGATGATGTCATAGTCGGCCTCGAGGGCGCGCGCCACCGGCGCCCAGCACAGGCCGTCGTCTGAATAGCCGTGCGCCAGCACCAGCGGCGGCCGCTCGCCCCCCGTGCGCGTATAGTGCAGCCGCAGGCCGTTGGCCAACACATAACCCGAGAGCCAGTCAGACATGTCGCCTCCTTGTGCAGAGCTGTTGCGGCATGGAATGCTGCCGCATTTCCATGCGGCCGCATTTCCATGCTGCCGCATTTCCATGCGGCCAGCATAGCCCCGTGGCGGTGGTAGAGTCAAGGGCGCGGGCGCGGCGCGCGCGCCAGGCCGGTGTATGGGGCGGTTTGACGCGCTGGCCACCTCTGCGCTACTCTGGACACAATCAGGCCCGCCGGAGCAGCAGCATGAATCGCGACAACGTTATCGCCCGCATCGCTATGGTGGCTCGCACCTATGGCCTGCCCGTCGACGCCATGGTGGCGCTGGCCTATCACGAGTCGCGCCTGGACCCCAACTGCGTCGGCGATAACGGCGAGTCGATCGGCCTCTATCAGATACAGCGCCTCGGCTCGACCTACGAGTCGATCAAGACGCTGGCGCGCTGGGCTGGCCGAGACGCGCAAGCCATCGATCTGCGCAACCCCACCACCAGTGCCATCCTCGCCTGCATCGGCCACCGCCAGGGCTATGGCCACTGGTGGCACGCCTGGGTCAACGTGCCCCCCGAGGTGCGCCCGCCGCGCGATCACTTTATCTGGCGGCACGCGCCGCAGAGCTGGCTCGACGGCCTCTATGGGCCGCAGGCCGCCTCGCACTGAGCGCGCCACAGCGCCGGATTGCCCAGCACCGGCGACGCCTGGGCCTCACAGGCCGGGCTGGCCCCCAGGTAGATGCGCGCCACAAAGGGCTGCCCCGCCGGCCCCTGCGCCACGATGCGCGCCATGCAGCCCGCACCGAGTTGCGTCGACTGCTCCCACGGGGCGGTGGCCTCGACATGCGCCGCCCGCCCGCCCGTCTCTACATAGTCGATGCTGATGGTGGGCCCCGCGCTTGCACCCGCCGCCAGCGCCTCGACGCGGTAGACCACGGCGCGCTGCCCTGCATTGTGGGCCAGCGCGGTGATGCCGTCGGGTGTAACGGTCGGCGCCTGCGTAGCCGCCGGTACCTGCGTATCTGCGAGCGCCGCCGTCGCCGATGGTGTGGCGGGGCCGCTCACCACGCCGGCAGCGTCGCCCTCTTGCGTGGGTCGCCTTGTCAGCAGCCCCCTGTCTGTCCGCGCCAGGTACACCACCGCCACCACGCCGATGACCAGCAACAGCAGCGTGTTGAACAGGCGGCCCGCACAGCCACCGCTTCTACTGGGCGAGCGTAGCGAGTCGCCGCAGGCGTCGCAGAAGCGTGCGGCGGTGCGGTTGCGCTGTCCGCAGTGGCGGCAGGTCTTGCCAAAGAGCATGGTCTCGCTCCCCATGGCCACAGGCCGGGCCCAGCCGGGCTGGCCTCGGGCGCAGTCTAGCGCGGGGCCGTGTGTGGCGCAAGGGCGGTTGCGTTGGCCGCCGGCGCGGCGTACCATGCGCGGGCAGACCCCAACCCCTTTTGTGGAGGCACCCATGGATCGCATCTACACCGCCGCAGTGGTGGGCGCGGGCACCGGTGGCGGCCTGAGCATGGCCGCGCTGCAGGCCTCGCCGCGCTTTGAGCTGGTGGCTGTGGCCGACACGCGCCCCGCCGCCCTGGCCGCCGCGCGCGAGCGCTATCCCCACATCGCCACCTACGAGAGCCATCAGGCCCTGTTCGCCGCGCAGCCCACCGACGTGGTCTGCGTTTCGACCTGGCCGCCCAGCCACCTCGAGATCGCCCGCGCTGCCCTGGCGCTGCCCCTCGCGGGCATCCTGGTCGAAAAGCCGCTGGCCGACAATGCCCGCGATGGCCGCGCCGTGCTCGAGGCCGTGCAGGCCCGCGGCCTGCCCATGGCCACGCCGCACAACCTGATGGTGCTGCCCCATGCTCAAGAGATCGTGGCGCGCGTGCAGGCCGGTGAGATCGGCGCCCTGCGGCTGATCGAGATCGAGTGCGACGGCTGGGACATTATCAACGCCGGCATCCACTGGCTCCATTTCTGCGTGATGCTGGCGGGCGATGACCGCGCCGAGTGGGTGCTGGCGGGCGTCGACAAGGCCACACGCACCTTCCGCGACGGCATGCAGGTCGAGACGATGGCCGTCACCTACGTGCAGTTCGCCTCGGGGCTGCGCGTGGTGATGCAGACGGGCGACCATGTGCACGTGGCCGAGCCTGGCAAGAGCACCCTCTTTCGGCTGGTGGGCAGCCTGGGCGTGATCGAGTTCTACGCCTGGGAGCCGCGCTACCGCCTGCTCAACGCCGCGCATCCGCAGGGCGCGCTGTTCGAGGCGCCAGCTGGCGCTCGCAGCGGCCACCAGCGCCACCTCGAGAACCTCGCCGCGCAGATGGACCGCGGCCAGCCCGACTATGCCATCCCTGCGGCCTCGCTGGTGGCCCTCGAGCTGTGCGAGGCGGCCTATCTCTCGGGCCAGCACGGCGGCATGGTGACGCTGCCCCTGGCGGGCTATGCGCCGCCGGCGCCCGCCAACTGGGCGCCTGGCCAGCCCTACAGCGGGCAGGGCGGTGGCCGCGACGGCCGCAACCTGTAGACGCACCCCCGCCCGCCGACGCGCTTGACGCCGCCGACGCACGGGGCCATAGTAGCAGCGGGCGTCAGTAGTCAACGCCGTCGACAGATACACAGGAGGCACAGATATGGCCAAGTTTAGAGTCGGCATCGTGGGGCTCGACCACTGGTACGCGGGCCTGGGGGCCATTCGAGAGCTCAAAGATCACCCCCGCGCCGAGCTGGTGACCGTGGCCCACTGGGACCTGGACCACGCTCGCGAGACCATCGAGCAGGCCGGCGCCGTGGCCACCGACGACTATGCCGCCGTGGCCGCGCGCGATGATCTCGATGTCATCATCACCGCCTGCCCCACGGCCGACAACGCCGAGTACGTCTGCACGGCCGCGCGCGCGGGCAAACACGTGTTGAGCGTCAAGCCGCACGCCCTCAACCTCGAGCAGGCCAACGCCATCTCGAGCGCGGCCAAGGCGGGCAACGTCTTTTTCATGAGCTTCGAGTCGCTCTATCGCGTCACCGGCGCCACCCAGCTCTACAAGCAGTGGCTCGACAGCGGCCGCCTGGGCGCGCCCATCTCGGTGTTTGCCATGATGCGCAGCTCGCTGCCCACGCAGCTGTGGCCCAACGTGCACGGCCGCACCTGGTGGCTCGACCCCAACAAGATGTTCGGCGGCGGCTGGGTCGACCATGCCATCTACCAGATCGACCACCTGCGCTACCTGTTTGGCTCTGAGGTAGTGCGCGTGAGCGGCGAGGTGGCCAACCTCAAGCACAAGGGCGAGCCCCTCGAGGACTTTGGCGTGGCCAACGTGGTGTTTGGCAATGGCGCCGTGGCCACCATCGAGGTGACCTGGACCATCGAGCCCACCGGCTTTATGCAGTCGTTCCACCTGGTGGGCACCAAGGCGCAGCTCGTCAGCGAGCCCACCTTTATGCCCGACCAGCTCAAGGCGGTCGACTTTACCGCCGGCGATGGTTGGCAGACGCTCGACCTGCCCCCGCGCGGCGCGGGCCAGTCGCTGTTCGACCATCTGCTCGACTGCATCGAGGGCAAGGCCCAGCCCGTGGCTGGCCCGTATGATTCGTTCAAGAACCTGCAGGCCTGCCTGGCCTTTTACGAGGCCGCCAAGGCGCACCAGGTGGTGCACCTCTAGGCCCACGGCCCCGCAACGCCAAGAGCCGGAGCGTCAAGCTCCGGCTCTTGGCATCGAGGCGACCTGCCTGGGCCTCGTCGTCGAGCAACGGGCACTGGCTCGACGGGGCGGCTAGGCCTCGTCGTCGAGCAACGGGCACTGGCTCGACGGGGCGGCCTAGGCCTCGTCGTCGAGCAACGGGCACTGGCTGCTCATGCTGCTCACGTCCATCTCGGGGCGCACCTGCAGCCGCTGCTGGCTCACCTCGCCCAGGCGCCGCACCAGCAGCACCGAGAGCATGCAGGTGGCCTGCTCTAGCTGCCGCCGCGGAGAGAGGCGCTCGGCGTCGGGCAGCACCCGTTTGAGCAGCCGCAGCCGCTTGAGCTGCTGCTTGACCCCTTCGGCCTCAAAGGTGACGTGCAGGTTGTGCGCGAAATAGTTGCGCACCGATTGGATGACCCGCAGGTCGTTGGCTTCATCGTCGCTCACCAGCCCCAGGGCATAGCACACGCGGATGCGCGCACCGAACGACTGCAGCCCTGTGCCCAGCAGGTACTCGACCTCGTCGGGGTCGTCGATCAGATAGGTGCGCAGCAGGTCCTCGAGGTTCAGGTCGAGCAGGGCGGCGGCCACCAGGGCGGCCCCGCGGTGGCTCTCGCCGCCGAACTCGCGCACCATGCGGCGCCAGTTGCGCTGCGCCTGTGTCATGATGGTGGTGGCGTCGTTGTCGCTCATCTGCGCCTCCGTGGCGGTGCCCTGGCCGCCCTAGGTGTGGGGTGGGGCGTCAGGCTCAGGGGGCCACGGCATCGCAAGGGGCGCGTCGCAACAGGCGCACCCGCAGCCGGCCCACCGTCAGCATGGCCCGCTCGTCGTCCAGCTCTTCGAGCAGCCAGGTGTTCTGCCGCTCGTAGAACTCGTGGCCCTGGCGTGGCACGCGCTGCGCCAGGCTCATCTCTACATAACCCTCATCGTCGCAACGGTACTCGCCCTCGAGGCGCGTGATGCCGTCGGCCAGCAGCGGCCCGCGCGCCGTATAGCGTCCGTCGGCGCCCAGTGTGTAGGTCCAGCCGGTGACGGGGTCGAGCCAGGCGCCGCACAGACGAGCCTGCAGCTCCTGGGGGGTGGGGTCTGGATTAGGCCGGCACGCTGCGAGCAACAGCGCCAGGAGAAAGAGAGCCAAGCTTCGCAAGGTGGTGTCCTCTCGGCGTGTGCGCCGCCGCAAGTATGCCCGCAACGCGCTCTGACGTCAACACGCGCCCCGTCGACGTGGCCGACAGGGCGCGCGCGGGCTGGTTCGCCGGCGTTCGGTCAGCCGGTGCGCAGCAGATACGTGCCCGCGTCGTTGGGCACGCAGCGGCGCAAATAGGCGATGGCCTCGGCCTCGCTGCGTGCTGTGTCGAACAGAATATCGGCCAGCTGTTCTTGCTGGCGCCTGCCAGGATAGTGCTCGCCATGATAGGCCCGCCACACCGTCAGCAGCTGATCGGCCACCCGCGCATAGGCGCGCGCGGCAGGCTCGAGTGCAGGGCACTGGTCGCTCTCGCGCATTAGCAGATCGCGCGCATAGCAGCGCGCCCCCGCCCAGTGCCCCGCCAGATACTCGGCCCTTTCCCACGCCTCGGACGGCTGTGTTTGCACGGCCTTGGCCCAGTGCGCATAGGCTGCCACGCCGCTTTGGCAGGTTGGCGTCTGCGTCCACTCTTCACCCTGGGCGTGGGCCACGGCCACCTGCAGGGCGTTCAGCAAGGCCTCGTCATGACAGCGGCCGCAGGGCCCGCCTGGCACCGTCACCGAGAGCACGCCCAGGTCGCGCTGGCCCAGCAACGCATAGGGCACCCGCCCACGCATGGGCCGGTGCGTCTCGCGCCACATGGGGTGGCCGCCGCCCGCCGCCAGCGGCTCGGTCGGGTCGAGCAGCGGGCGGTTGTAGGCCAGCACATCATAGGCCTGGGCGTCATCGTCATAGCCGATCACCAGGCCCCACTCGGGCATGAACAGATCATACACCACCGCCGGCCGGCCCGCGTCGATGCCCGCCACAATGGCAGCGTGCGCCTCGGCCTGCCGCTGCGCGCGCAAGGCCGCACTGCCACAACGGCGCCCCACATAGACGCAGTCATAGCCGGCGTTACGCAGCCCCTCGGGCAGCAGCGCCGCCCAGTCAAAGGCGTGGATAGCCCGTTCGCTCATATCGGCTCGCATGATGATGCGAAAGGCCCAGCCGCTGGCGCCCATCAGCCAGGTCGGGTCGACGACCTCGCCCTGCGCCTGCAGCGACGAGGCAACTGCCGACAAGTAGCTGTAATAGAGGCCTGGCTCTCCACGGGCCTCGGCCTTGCGGTCGACGTACCACTCTACCCCAGACAGCATTCGAGCTCCCACCGTGACTTTCCCCCCCACAGAGTTAGCCAGTGTCCCCCCATCGCTATTATCGACCATTTGTTGACTTTTTCAAGCGACAGGGGCCTGTTGGAGGTATTATGTTGTGTCCTCACGGATAGTTCACGTAAAGGATTCACGTGCGGGCGCAGCCGCCGGCCACGCCTTGACCGTGCGCCCATTGCTGAGTATACTACTCAGCAATTACACCATCTGGAGCCCGACCATGGAGACCGCCACACTGACCTATCACGGCGCCACCTGGCAGGTGCCCGCCAGCGGCACCATCCGCGAGGCCCTCGTCTCGGTGGGGCTCGACCCGCTGCAGGTGCTGGCCATTCGCGGCAAAAAGCTGGTCAGCGCCGATCTGCCGCTCGAGCCCGACGACGAGATCAGGATCGTCAACGTGGTGGGCGGCGGCTGAGCGGCCGCAGCGCCGCCGGGGGGAGAGCCATGCGCACAGCCAGCCCCGCGCCTCAGCGGCGCGCCTATCGCTATTTTGACCTGGTGATGGTGGCCTTTGTGACGGTGCTGCTCATCAGCAACATCGCCTCGACCAAGATCGTGCGGCTGGGCCCCTTTACCTTTGATGGCGGCACCATCCTCTTTCCGCTCAGCTACATCTTTGGCGACGTGCTCACCGAGGTGTACGGCTATGCCCGCTCTCGTCGAGTGATCCATGCCGGCTTTGCCGCGGCGCTGCTGCTGGCGGGCACGCTCTGGCTGGTGGGCTGGCTGCCCGCCGCCGAGGGTTGGGGGCAGCAGGCGAGCTATAACGCCATTCTGGGGCAGACGCCCCGCATCGTTGCCGGCAGTCTGCTGGCCTATTTCGCCGGCGAGTTCAGCAACTCGTGGGTGCTGGCCCGCATGAAGGTGCTCACGCGCGGCCGCTGGCTCTGGGCGCGCACCATCGGCTCGACGCTGGTGGGCCAGCTGGTCGATACGGCGCTCTTTGTGGTGATCGCTTTCTGGGGCGTGTACACGCCGGCGCTGGTGTTGGCCATCGTGCTCTCGAACTATGCCTTCAAGGTGGGGCTCGAGGCCGTGCTCACCCCTGCGACCTACCGCGTGGTCGACGGGCTCAAACGCGCTGAAAACGAGGACTATTACGACGTCGATACCGATTTCAACCCCTTCAGGGTGGGCGGGTGAGGCCAGCAGGGCGCGGCCGCAACGCGTGGCGCTGGCCGGCGTATCGGGTGTGGCGCCCGTGTGGTGCGGGCCAGGGAGCGATGCACATGAACGCCGAGCCGCAGATCTATTCCGACTCCAAGGCCGAGACCTACCTGGACCTGCAGGCGGCCGTCGGCATCACCAAGCATTTCGGTGGCTATGACGCCACCGACGAGCTGCACCGGCTCTGCCGCGTGGATCTGGCGCGCGAGGTGCTCGAGGTGGGCTGTGGCGTGGGTGTCGGGCCGGCCTACATCGCCAAACGCTATGGCTGCCGCGTGGTGGCCGTCGACCTCTCGCCCGACATGCTGGCCTGGGCCGAACGCCGTGCACAGCGCGACGGCGTGGCCGACCTCGTGACGCTGCAGCAGGCCAACGTGCTGGCGCTGCCTTTTGAAGACGACCGCTTCGACGCCGTGTTGGCCGAGTCGGTGCTGGCCTTTGTACAAGACAAGCCGCGCGCCCTGGCCGAGATGATCCGCGTGACGCGGCCTGGCGGCTATGTGGGCCTCAACGAGAGCTACTGGTCGCAGCACCCGCCCGAGGGCAGCGCGCAGGCCTGGGCCTCGCTGGGCTCGGCCATCATCACCGCAGACGAATGGCGCGCTCTGTGGGCCGCCACACCGCTCGAAGAGCGCGTCGTGCAGCCGCGCGGCTATCGCTTTGGCCGCGAGGCCGGCGATCGCATGCGCTGGATCGGCTGGGGCGAGGCGCTGCGCGCCTGGGGCCGCATCATCAAGATGATGGCCACCAACCGGGCGCTGTGGGGCGCGGTGCGCACCTCGCTGCGCGCTCAGCGCGAGACGCCCCGAGAGCTAATGCGCGCCTTTGCCTATGCGCTGTTTGTGGGGCGCAAGCCGGCTGCGCCGCAGGCCTGACGTCAACGCACCATCCAACCACGCGCCCGGGCGCGCGACCACCTGCAGGAGAGTGATCAGCATGGATATCGACCCGACGCCGCTCATCCCCGAAGAGGTGCCCGCAGGGCACCGCAGCGGATTCATCGCCATCGTGGGCAAGCCCAACGTGGGCAAGAGCACCCTCGTCAACCACTGGCTGGGCACCAAGGTGGCCGCCGTTTCGTCCAAGCCGCAGACCACGCGCACGCGGCTGCTGGGCATCCTCACCCGCGAAGACGCCCAGCTGGTGTTCATCGACACGCCAGGCATCCACCTGCCGCACAACCGCCTGGGCGAGATTATGGTGCAGCAGGCCCGCTCGGCCGTGCCCGATGCCGACCTCGTGCTGCTGATGGTGGACCTGACCACGCCCCCCAACCAGGCCGATCAGGCCGTGGCCGCGCTGGTGGCCGATAACGTGCAGCTGCCCGCGTTGCTGGTGCTGAACAAGGCCGACGCGCTGGCGCCCGACCAGCTGACCGAGCGCCTCGACGCCTACCGCGCGCTGGGCCAGTTCGATGGCGAGGCCGTCATCAGCGCCCTCACCGGCGAGGGCGCCGCGGCGTTGCTTGAGCGTATTGTGAGTATACTACCCACGGGGCCGCGCTTCTTTCCCGCCGATCAGCTCACCGACCAGCCCGACCGCTTTTTCGTGGCCGAGGTGATCCGCGAAAAGGCCCTGGGCCACCTGGAGCAAGAGGTGCCCCACGCCGCGGCCGTGCTGGTCAACAGCTTTGTCGAGCGCGAGGACGGCGTGTTGGCCATCGAGGCCGACATCCTCGTCGAGCGCGACTCGCAAAAGGGCATTGTCATCGGCAAGGGCGGCGCCATGCTCAAGGCCATCGGCTCTGAGGCGCGCGCCGACCTGGAGCGCTTTTACGGCTGTCGCGTGTACCTGGGGCTGTGGGTCAAGGTGCGCAAAGACTGGCGCAAGAACATGCACTATCTGCGCGATCTGGGCCTGGCAGACTAGCCCGCGCCGCTAGGCCGGCCGCGTCTGGGCCAGCAGGGCCAGCGAGGCGTGGCCCTCGCCGGCGTAGGTGTCAAAGGCGTTCTCGGCGCCCCAGGTGACGGCCGCCGACGCATATTGCACCTGCGCCACCCAGAGCTGCGTGCGCTCGCGTGCCGTCAGTGTCAAGCCATAGCCCTCGAGCAGCGCCGCGGGCAGCTCGGGCTGGCGGTGCCATTCCCAGTCGGGGTAGCGTGAAAACTCGGCCATGCGCACGTCTCGCCGCGCAAACTCAAAGTCGATCACGCCGGACCAGGCGCCGCCTGCCGCCACCTGCCAGTTGTAGGGGTTATAGTCGCGGTGGCAGGCCACGGGCGGCTCGCCGGCAAAGGCCGCGGCCAGCTCGTGCGCTGCTGCCAGGGTGCGCCGCTCGGCGGCATCAAAGCGCATCAGCCGGGCGCTGCCGGTCCACTCGTCCAGCTCGGCGCGCACAAAGGCCACCGCCTCGCTGCTGGCTGCGGCAGGGCGTGCGGGCGAGGTGGGCGCGGGGGCGCCATCGCGCTGGCAAAAGCCAAACTGCGGCGCCACCGGCAGGGCGTGCAGCGCCACCAGCGCCTGCCCTGCGGCGTGCCAGGCGGCGCGCTGCTGCTCGGGCGAGAGGGGCACAGCGCGCATGGTGCTGCCGGGCACCTCGCTGAGCAGCAGGGCCAGCGGCTCTTGTGCGTGAGCGGCCAACAGCCGTGGCGCCAGCCCGCCAAAGGCCGGCGCCCAGTGTTCGCTGGCGTACGCCTCGTTGGCCCAGTTGGCGTGCTCGCTGTGCCGCTTGAGGTAGGCGCGCGCGCCCGTCTCGGCCGCCAGCCGCACCACCCAAGAGCGCCCGTGGATGCGCCCGTCGCCCGCCTCGGCGTGGCAGGGCCCCAGCACGGCTGTGGCCCAGCCCAACAGCGCCTGCAGGTCTCGTTCGGCGTCGTTCATGGTGTGCTCTCCGTTGCGGGTCATCGGCGCACCATACACCGCGCGGCGCCGCTCGCCAAACAGAGAGGGGGGCCTGCTGGCCCCCCTCTGGTGTCGACTCGCCCGAGGTCTACCAGGAGAAGGTCTCGGGGTTGTGCAGTGCCGGGTGCGGGACGATCCACGGGCCGGTAAAGCCACCGGTCTTGGTGTCTTCGCGGTCGGGCACGTTCTTGAGGTCCTTGTGCTTGAAATACTGGCTCGGGACGTTGGACACCGAACCCATGCCAAAGCCGCCCTGCTCGATATGGATGTCGATCAGGTCCCACACGAGCTGCATACGGACCATCTCATCAGGCTCAAGCAGGGCCTGGGTGAGCATGTCTTGCATGCGGGGCACGACGGTGTCGGCAAAGCCGGGCTCCATCGAGGCCCAACGCGGTGGGGTGCGATCCCACGGGCTCTTGTCCAGCTCGGTGTCTTCCTTCTCGGTGCCCAGCTGCTGATAGCGGTTGCCGCACAGCGGCGCCCAGCGCTCGGGCTCGTTGGGGACCACCCAGCTCGGGTACACCAGGCAGTCGGGGCCATCACCCACGCCCCAGTTGGCGCGGATCTCGCCCTGGCCTGACGTCCACATCTGGCCGAACTCGGAATCTGGCACGGGGTTGTTGATGATCATCAAGCCGGCCTCGTTCCAGCCCTTGGTGTGCAGCTCGAGCCCCTGGACGTTGGTGGTGCCCATGGTGGCCTGGTAGTCGATGCGGATCTCGAGCTTGGAGCCATCGGGGAACTCGCGCCAGCCATCGCCGTCGGCGTCGACCACGCCGATGCCATCGAGCAGGCCCTTGGCCTTTTCGACGTCAAACTCGATGAACATGTCGCGCCACTTGGCGTACATCTCGCGAGCTTTGTCGTTAAAGTTGAACTCGAGGGCCTTGGGGCTCATGGTGCCCGAGCTCAGCTCGCCGTTGCCAAAGTAGAGCACCTTGCGAGTGGTCTCGCGGTCCATGCAGTGGCCCATGGCGCGCTTGAAATCGGGGTTGCGGTAGAGCTCGCGCTTTTTGTCGTCGGGCGTGTCAAAGTTGTGGAAGTAGTAGGGCACGCCGCCGCCGCCACCGTCCAGCAAGATCTGGATATAGTTGCCGCCCTGCTGGCCCTCTTTGAGGGTGGCCAGGTCGCCCATCTGGATGCTGTGGTTGACGTGCGCCAGATAGTCGATGCCGCCCTGCAGCACCGTCAGCACCTGCACCTGGGCATCCTGGATCATCTTCTCATCGATGCCATCGATGTACGGGAGCTGGTTGCCCTCGCTATCGACGCAATAGTAGAAGGGGTTGCGCTTCCAGGTGCGAGATTGTCCGGGGTCGTACTTTTCGCAGATCCAGGCCGAGAGGGCCGGGCAGTCGGGGTTCTGGCGATAGAGGATCTTTTCGCGCAGCGTCTCGACGTCCTTCATCTCGGTGTTGTACTTGGGGTGGAACTGCTCAAGATAGTGCTTGGGCGCGATCCACCGCGGGCCGACGTTGGCGTTGACCCACATGGCCAGGCGCTTGAGCGTGAGTGGCGCCGACACGACGTACTTGAGCGTCAGGGTATAGTCGTCAACCTTGATCAGCTCCACCAGCTCGCCGCCAGCCTGCCCAAAGTCGGGTGGCTGATCGGGAAAGTCGGTGTAGAGCACGAGGTCGTTCCACCAGAAGAGCACGTCTTCCACCGTCACCGGCTCGCCGTCAGACCATTTCACGCCCTCGCGGATGTGCACGGTCCATTCGGTGTTGTCGGCGTTGACCTCATACGTATCGCACAGGCCGGGGGCAATGCCCAGGCCGTCGTCGATCCATCGGAAGGCCGAGTGACCATACATCCACTCTTCCATGCCGTTGCCCAGGTTGGGGTGGAAGGTGCGGATGCGCCCGCCATACTTGCCGATCTCGTCGATGCAGCCCAGCGTGAGCGGCACCTTGGGCAGACGGTCGGCCAGCGGCGGCAGTTGGCCAGCAGCCACCAGCTCGGCGAGCTCGGGGGCCTCTTTGGCTGGCACAGCGGTTGGCACTGGCGTGGCCGTAGCGGCCAGCGTGGGGATGGGCGTGTTGGTGGGCTCTGGGGCTTTGGTGGGCGGGGCCGCCGGTGCGGCTGGCTGGGCCGGTGCGGGGGCCTGTGTGGCGGGGGCCTTGGCGCAAGCGGCCAGCGCTACGCCTACGGCACCCATGGCGGATGCGAACAGGAACTCACGACGGTTCAACTTGAGCTGCGACATTGCATCCTCTCCTTTGAATCGACAAAAAGGCCGCTATCCTGCTTCTGCGAGGCTCTAGGCCGCGCGAATACCCTCCTTTCTGGAGTTAAGGATAGCGCAGCATCGTATGGTTGTCAACACTCAGTCCTGATATTCGTCGTCCGAGTGCGGGGTTTCGTCATGCGGGGCCGGCTGTGCGGGCTGTGCCGCGCCGCCCTGGCTGTGGTATCATGCGCATAACCCCACTTGAGGAGTTTCCGCATGCCTCACACCTGCCCTGGCGAGCTGTGCGCCGCCCTGCGCCGCGCGCGCGTGGTGCTGTGCGACCTGTTCCGCACCCTGGCCAGCGTCGAAGATGCCAACCCGCCAGGCGCGCCCACCCCTGCCCAGACGCTGGGCCTGCAGGTAGAGCCGCTGGCCTCGGCCTGGGCCGCCGCCTGGCAGGCCACCACCGACGACCGTGTGCTGGGGCGCATCGCCACGGCGTACGACGTGCTGGCCATCCCCGCGCGGCTGGCGGCGCCGCACCTGCCCGAGGCCGTCATCGCAGCCGCCGTGGCCACCCGCCAGCAGCGGTTCGACAACGCGCTCATGCGGGTGCGGCCCGAGGTGTTGACGGCGCTGGCTGCCCTGCGGCGTGGCGGCTGGCGGCTCGGGCTGGTGTCTAACGCCGACTATATGGACATCCATGCCTGGGGGCGTTCGCCGCTGAGAGACTGTTTCGATGTGGCGGCCTTTTCTTGCGAGGTGGGGGTGGCCAAGCCCGACGCGGGGCTCTACCTGGCCGCGTGCAACGCGCTGGGCGTCTCGCCAGAGGCCTGCCTGTACGTGGGCGATGGCGGCAACGATGAGCTGCGCGCCGCCGCCGCTCTGGGCATGACGCCCGTGCAGCTGACCGGCATTCTGACGCGCTACTTTCCCGAGCTGGTTGAGGCGCAACGCGCTGGCGTGCGCCTGCGCATCGCCACCCTGGGCGAGCTGGCCGCCTGTGTGGCCTCAGGGGCGCGGCCGCCTGCCTAGCTGCGGTTCAGCAGGCCACTGCGCAGGGCCCAGGTCACCACCTGCTCGCGGTTGTGCAGGTGCAGGCGCCGCAGCATCTGGCTCATGTGATACTTGACGGTGCGCTCGCTGATAAAGAGCTGTGCTCCCGCCTCTTTGTAGGTCAAACCGCTGCCCACCAGCTCGAGCACCTGGCGTTCGCGCACCGACAGCGTGTCGACCGCCGTGTCTTGCGGTGCCTGGCCGGCCTTTTGAGCACGCGCGCTCATCTGCGAGAACTCGCTTAGCAGCCGCGCCGATAGCCCCGGCGAGAGCGGCGCCTCGCCAGCGGCCACGCCCTCGAGCGCGTCAAAGAGCTGCTGTGGCTCGACCGACTTGAGCAGATAGCCGCTGGCCCCACTGCGCACCGCCTCGAACAGGTCATCCTCATCGGTCGATGTGGTCAGTATCACGATCTTGACCTCGGGCATCTCGGCCTGGATGAGCCGCGTGGCCTGCAACCCGTCGCACAGCGGCATGCGCACATCCATCAAGATCACCTCGGGGTGCAGGTTGCGCGCCAGCCGCAGCGCCTCGAGGCCGTCTCTGGCGGCGCCCACCACCTGGTGGCCCCCCGCCTGCAACAGCGCCTGTAGCCCCTGGCAGAACAGCGCATGATCATCGGCCAGGAGAATCCTCATGAGGCCTCCTCAGGCGCCACGGGGGCGCACACCTCGATGCTGGCGCCCTCGCCTGGTGCCGAGCGCACCGTCAGCTGGCCGCCGATCCGCTCGGCCCGCTGCCGCATGACCTGTAGCCCATAGTGTTGCGCGCGGGTGGCTCTGGCCGCGTCGAACCCCACGCCGCTATCCACCACCGCCAGGCGCACATGGCCGTCATCCAGAGCCAGCGTCACCGCCACCTGGGCCTCCTGGCCGGCGTGCTTGCGCACGTTGGCCAGCGCCTCCTGGGCGATGCGCAATAGCTGCACCCCCGCCGCCGGCGAGACCGCGCCGTTGATGCAGGCGCTTTCAGAGGGCAGGTGCAGCTGGGCGCTCATGCCCGCCGAGCGCTCCCAATGCTCTACCGCCCGCTGCAGCGCGTCGCACAGGTTGCTGCCGGGCGCGTTGACGCTCAACAGGTCGCCGATGAGGGCGCGTATCTCGCCCTGCGCCTCGCTGGCCACGTTGGCAAGCCGCTCGAGACTGCTGGCTGCCGTGCGCTCATCGCCCGCCTGCAACTGCGACTGCGCCGCGCTAGACTGCATTTGAATAAAGGCGAGCGTCTGCGAGAGGCTGTCGTGCAGCTCGTGAGCCAGCATCTCGCGCTCTTGCAGGGCCGCAGAGGCCCACTGTTCGGCCAGCAGCCTGGCCCGCGCGCGCTGCTCGACCGTCACGTCGTGCAGCGCTACCAGCTGCCCAATCGGCTCGTCGTTGTGATCGCGCAGCGGGCGCAAGCGTGGCGTCAGTTGCCGTGTCTGGGGCCCGCTGCCCAGCGTGAGCGTGCTCACCAGCGCCAGGGGGCCCTCGCTGGCAGCTGTGGCCCGCAACAGAGCGGGCAGGGGGGCCCCCTGTTCCAGCAGGGCGCCCAGGCTTGCTTGCGCGGCGGGGTTGCAGTGCAGCACGCGCCCGTCCAGGTCGCAGACGATCAGCCCCTCGCCGAACTGCTCAAAGGCGTCTTGCCGCGCTGTGACCACAGGATCGAACAGGCCAAAGGCCCACAGCGCCGCGCCATAGCTGCCCGAGCTGATGACGAACATCAGGGCCAGCTCGGTCATGTCGAGCGCAGGGCCCTGCGTCAGCAGCCGAACGCCGTAATAGCCCCGCGCCAGCAGCTGCCCGACGATCATCACCGCTACGGCGGGGCGCAGGCGCGGCGAGCGTACGAACACCCGCACGAACACGCCCACATTCACCGCCACCATCAGCATGCCCAGCAGCAGCCCCACGCGCACCGCTGGGCCCTGCATCTCCAGGGTGACGGGGTACGTGGTGCCCGGCCGGTAAGCCAGCCCATGCCAGGGGTTGGTGGCCACCAGCGCCAGCATCGCCAGTGAGGGCAGCGAGAGCAGCAGCGCCCGCCGGCGCGTCAACCAGCGCCCCGATGTGGCGTACTCGATGGCGAACACCATCGTCGCCGTTATCAGTGGCCACTGCATCACCACGCCAAAGCGGTGCCAAAAGCGTTGCAGCCCGAGATCGACGGCGGTGGTCATCAGAATCGCGCTCAACAGCCACAGCGCCGATGCGAGGCAGGCCACGGCAAACGGGCGCGCGGCCGCCAGCCGCAGCCGCCAACTGCTGGCCCCCAGCGCCAAGAGCACCAGCAGCACTGCCGCCGGCAGCCAGATCGCAGGCGTATAGGCGTAACTCATGCCGCGTCTCCCCCTCTGACCACGGCTTGACCAACCCGGCCCAACCGTCTGTAGCATAACCAAGCGTCGGCATAGTGCAAGCGCCCCTGTCTGTAGGGACAGGGGGTGCCCACCAGAACTGTCTGCTGACTGACCATGCGGACAGTGTTGAGGCGCCCGTGCGCGCTTATCATCTATATGGAGCGTGTGTTGCCGGCGTATAGCAGCATGGTGTGGGTGTGAAAGGAGCGCTATGAGGTTGCGGCGGTGGGTTTCGGTGTGCACCACGATTCTGCTTTTGGCCTCGATGGTGGGGCCGATGCCAGCCCAGGCTGATCTGTCGGGCTCGTACGTGGCCCTCGACGCCGCAGCCGGCGGGCAGGCCTGCTACAGCCCGTCGGCGGGGCCACAGACGTTCTGCTTCAAGGCCGAGACCTTTAGCCTGGATGGCGAGATCATGGACTATCTCGAGCTCCAGCTGCCCCCCGGCTGGTTGGTGGCTTACAACCTCACCGTGGTCGGCGAGCCCACCTGCGATTGGGGCTACTTTGGCCCTGCCGGCTATAGCCTTTGGCAGCTCTGGACCGATGGCCGCTATGCTATCGATCATGTTCGCTTTCATGACAGCTATGAGGGCGACCACTGCCTGGCAACCTACTGTCTCACCCTGGAGCCCCCCCCCGCTGCGGCTGGCGGCGATATCGAGATCGGCTGGCTCTATGACGGCCGCGGCGGCGATGGGTACGCGGTGCCGCATTACCCCTGCAGCCTGGGTGGCCTGGTGAGCACGGTCTATGGCGACGTGTGCGACGAGCAGCGCTACCCCCGTGTGACTATCCCCGAATGCTCGGTGGCCGACACCGACGGCGATGGTGTGGTAGACGCCAGCGACAACTGCCCCGCAGTCGCCAATCCCGATCAGGCCGACACCGATGGAGACGGCGCGGGCGATGCTTGTGACGGCTGCCCCGATGACCCGCACAAAGTCGCGCCCGGCGTCTGCGGCTGCCTCGTGCCCGACACCGATCGCGATAGCGACGGCGTGGCCGACTGTATCGACGGCTGCCCGGTCGACCCCGCCAAGGTCGCGCCCGGCGTCTGCGGCTGTGGCG
>ERZ747221.357-NODE-357-length-55263-cov-11.572283_pt1 | contig 55263 bp, 47 predicted proteins | sample MGYA00374949_ERZ747221 | MGnify/ENA primary metagenome ERZ747221 (study PRJEB28779, sample SAMN05720172) | bioreactor metagenome | isolation source: Anaerobic biogas reactor | place: USA:Washington, USA | collected 2015-08-08 ... | reverse complement strand
TCTTCCCATGGTATGGACGGTGCAGGTCTCCCGCCTGATGGCAGTCGCACCTGTTCTGACTGCCGCCGACCTGGGCACGGTTATGGCCGCCCTGTTCACCGCCTCGCTGGTGCTTCCGGTCGCTTTGGCCGTGATGGGACGCGCGACCCCGGTCCCACTGGGTGCGCCGTTGCCGGCCTTCAAGCGTTCTCTGGGATGGGTCCGGGCCCATCGCCCCCGGAACCGAAGGTTGGGGGTGTCGCTCGGGATAGCAATCATGGCCGCCGGATTACTTGCCGGAGCCCTGCTCCAACCGGCCGTCACCCGGGGTTGGGGGTCGCTGGAGGCCTTCGTGACCGGCCGGGGATGGCCCGACCGAGTGGAGGTGCGGGTGCTGGATATCGGCCAGGGCAACGCCGTCCTGGTGCGGACCCCGGAGCATCGTGCCCTCCTCTTCGACGGCGGACCCGCCGGCTGCGGGCTTGCGGGCCAGCTTCGGGGATTAGGCGTGCGGAAGCTCGACCTGGTGGTCATCTCGCACCCTCATGCGGACCACTTCGCGGGACTCCTGGAGGCGCTCGACGACGTGGAAGTGAAGGCTCTTATCGACCAAATGGAGGTGGTTCAGGCTGCAGATGTGGCGACTGCCGGGGTGCTTCCAGAGCAGGAACATGGAGAGGCCGCCGACTATCTGAAGTTCCGGCGGGAGCTGGCGGAGAAGGACTGCCGGTACGCCTTTGCTGAGACCGGCTACTCGGTCACGGTGGACGGCATCGGGGTGCGGTTCTACGCGCCCGCGCGGCCTCTGGTTCTGACGGACGGAGGCGATCCCTGGGCCCAGAGAGGCGAAGAACCCTCGGGGGACGATCTCAACGGGTCTTCGCTGGTGGCCCTACTCAGCGTGGGTGAGATCGACGTATTGCTCCCGGGCGACGCCGAGGCCGAGACTCTGCAGCGATACGGACTGCCGACGGCGGAGGTGCTGATCGTGCCTCATCACGGGAGCAAGGGTGCGGTCTCGGAGAGGTTGCTCGCGGGATTGCAGGCACAAGTGGCGGTGGTGTCTGTGGGAGAGGGCAACACCTTCGGACATCCCCATGCGGGCACGCTGTCGGCCTTGGAGAAGGACATTGGCGTCGTCCTCCGCACGGACACGGTGGGCTGGGTATCCTGTACGATTGACGAGGACACCATGGTCATCACCACGGAGAGGACACCGATCCTTGAAGGAAACCGATCCGGTGAGTAACACGGCCCGCCGGCCCTTGAAGGCAGCCTATCTGATTGTGGGCGACGATCTACCCAAGGTGGAGCTCGCCCTCAAGCGTTTGAAGGCCCGCATAGTGGAGGAGTCCGGCAGCGACCTCAACATCGATGAGTTCGACGCTACGGTCGACGGGGCCGGTGAGGTGGTGAACGCAGCCAACACCATGGCGTTCCTGGGGAGTCTAAGGCTGGTGTTGGTCTACCAGGCGCAGGCCTGGACGAAGGCCGAGAAGGACATCATCGCCAAGTATCTGACGTCTCCTGCGCCGGATGCCTGTCTGACACTGGTGGCGGAGAAGCTCCCCGCAGGCGACGTGCTGCGTGCTGCCATGAAGGGGCACGGTGATGTCCTCGAATACACGGCGCCTAAGGAAGGCAAGCTGCCCCAGTGGTTGGTCCAGGAAGCGGCGAGCCGGCTGGGAATGGATCTCGGTATCCAGGAGGCTCGATTCATGGTGCAGCGCTGCGGCAGCAACCAGCACGTCCTGCTTAGGGAGCTCGAGAAGCTCCAGCTCTACGCCGACGGTCGCCGGATCACCATGGAAGATATCCGCGTGCTGACCACCCCGACGGTGGAGGCCGGCATCTTCGATCTCCTGGATTCGCTTGCGCTGGGACGTGGCTCAGCCGCCTTCTCGGCCGCCGAGGAACTGCTTGCCGCCGGGGAGAGGACCGAGGTGCTGTTCTACCGCATACTCCGGCAGTTTCAGAATCTGAGCCGGGTGGCGGCGCTGAGGGACGAGGGGATGGGACTGGACGCGATCCAGGCGGAACTTAAGATGAAGAGGTTCCCCGTGCAGAAGCTGATGGAACAATCGTCCCTGTTAGGCACGGACGGGATCTCCCGCAGATTGGCCATCCTGGCCGAGACCGATGCGCGCATGAAGGGGATGGGCACTCTACCCACCGAGATGGAGTTGGAGCTGTGCCTCGGCCGGCTTCTGAGTGCGTGAGGTGAGCGCCCGTTATCGACGGACGGAGAGCGCCGCTGAGGCGGTGGGTGTCGTCAGGGGGAGGAGTCTAGAGCCCGGACAGCAACCGTGCCACCTTCGACTTCTTATGGGCCGCGTTGTTCTTGTGGATGGCGTTGCGTGCGGCGGCCTTGTCGATGGTGGAGGTCAGCTTCTTGGCTGTTTGAGCAGCGCTATCGGAGTCGCCGGTGGTGACGGATTCCCTGAGACGCCGGAAGTACGTCTTGATGGACGACTTGTACCGCAGGTTCTCCAGCCTCTGCCGCTGGGCGACGCGGACCCGCTTGCGCTGCTGCTTGGTATTAGCCAATCTTCATTCCTCCCATCTTCCCTTCAAAGTCGGAGCAGTCTAGCATAACCCTCGCATATGGGCAATGACACAAAGAGACGCCTCGCGATGGCGGCCGGCTTCCTCATGTTGGCGACCGCCGGTTCCCGGATCCTAGGACTGGTCCGGGAGATAGTCATGGTGGGGTATCTCGGGATGGACGCTGAGATGGGCGGCTTCACGGTCGCCATGAAGGTACCCAATCTGATCCGCACCCTGCTTGCCGATACTGCTCTCTCGGCCGCATTCATCCCCGTCTTTTCAGGTCTACTGGAGAAGGAACGGCGCCGGGAGGCCTGGCAGACGGCCTTCACCGTGACCGTGCTCGCCACCGGCGTGTTGGGAGTGGTCACCGTTGTTGGGATGATCTTTGCCCCGGAGGTCGTCAAGGTGGTGGCTCCAGGATGGAGCAGCAAGTACCCGGATACGGTGGAGCTGACCATCTCGCTCATGCGGGTGATGTTCCCCACCGTGATGGTGATGGGCATCGCCGGCATCTTCATGGGGATCCTCAACTCTTACGATCACTTCACCATGCCCGCCGTGGCTCCCATCGTTTGGAACGTGATCATCATCGGAGTGGTGGTGGTGTTCTCAGACAAGTACGGCATCCAGGCTCTGGCTTGGGGGGTGATGCTGGGGACGGTTGCCGAACTCCTCATCCAAGTGCCATCTGTTTGGAAGCGGCGTTGGAAGCGCGGGGGTGACGGCTGGGTCGGGCCGCCAGACGGCGCAGCGACTGCGACCGCCACCCCTGCCGGCCCGTCCGCCTGGCGCCTTGCCTTGCGCAGCGCGGAGGTGCGACGGGTCGGTATCTTACTGGGACCGGTCATCCTCAGCCTGGGGATAGTCAACTTCAACTCTTTCATCGGGACCGTGGTCGCGGCGCTGATCGGCGAGGCGGCTCCGGCCTACATCGACAAGGCTTTCCGGCTCTTCCAGTTGCCGCAGGGGATGTTCGCCATCGCCATCGGGACGGTGCTGTTCCCCGCCCTGTCCCGCCACGGGGCGGCCAAGCGTATGGCCGAGTTTCGCGAAGACCTGTCCCTGGGTATCCGCCAGATCTTCTTCGTGACTCTGCCGTTCGCGGCGTTCTTCTCCGTCCTCTCTGTCCCCACGATCCGGCTCATCTACGAGCACGGAGCGGTCGTGGGTGACGAGGCGGCCATCTCCGGGACGGGATCGGCGCTGCTCTTCTTCAGCGTAGGGATGGCCTTTGTGAGCGTGAACACTCTGCTCAATAGGGCTTTCTACAGTATCCAGAAGGCCTGGGTGCCACTAATCATGGGAGCCGTCAATCTAGCTGTCAACGCGTTTCTCATGCTGCTGCTGTACAAGCCCATGGGGGTCGGTGGCATCACTCTGGCCACCTCCGTGGTGAGCGTGATCAATTTTTTCGGGCTCATGGCGCTGTTGGGTCCCCGCATCGGAGGGGTGGATGCACGGCGCGTGGCCTGGTCGGCGGGCCGGGCCATCATCGCTTTGGTTCCGCTGGCGGCTGTGGCGTACGGTGTGTGGTACGGGCTGGACGCGGCCCTGGGCCGGAGTCTCTGGGCTCAGATCGTGTCGGTGGGTCTGGCTTATCTGGCGGGTGGAGCAGCGTATATGCTTGCAGTGTGGGCTCTGCGCATGCCCGAACTGCGTGATGTTGTCTCCCTGCTGCGCCGTAGGAGAAGAGCTACCGAGACCGGTGAGATGATCGATCGGGAGGGCGACCTGTAACGCGACGGCAGGGGCGCGCAGGGGCCGGTTCCCGGCCCCTGCGCGCCCCGGGGGTTTCTCTTACTTGCCCTTCTTGGGCTTCTTAGCCTTCATGATCTCTTCCTCGACCTCTTCGATGCCCTCGGCATAGAATTTCTCTTCATCCGGGGCGAGTTCGTAGAGCAGGCGGAGGAATTCACCCGCGTGCACACGCTCTTCATCGGCTATGTCCTTGAGGACGTCGATGGCAAGCGTGTTGTCCGTCGATTCGGCGAGCTGCATGTAGAGCTGGATGGCCTCGTACTCTGCCGCGACCATGAATCTGATGGCGCGGATGAGTTCCTCGTCGGTGAGTTTCCTATCGTTCGCGAGTCCTGAGAAGGGAGATGCGAATTCGGGCATGGCCTTCCTTCCTTTCCTGCGAGAGACATCTTCTTGCCGGTGCGGTCGTGGTCCTGCCTCAGCTATTATCCATCAATTGCGGCACGGATGGGAGACGCAGTCTGGGCAGACGAACCGGTCTCGGCCTGTCTCTTTTGCGCAGTAGAGGCGGTCGTCGGCTACGTGCAGGAGCGCCTCCACAGACAGTTCGTTCATCACCAGCTCTGAGCTGCCGGCAATCCCGCAGCTGAAGGTCAGATTGATGTTCCGCCCGTCGAAGACCATGAACTGGCGACGCACCAAATCCATCATCCGCTTGATCATGGCCGCGGTCTCCGGTATGCCCGTATTCCGGGACACGATAATGAACTCCTCTCCGCCGTACCTGCCCAGTAGATCGCACCTTCTCATCGACGATTTGAGTATCTGGGCGAAGTGCTTGAGGACATGGTCTCCCGCGATATGACCGAAGGTGTCATTGATCCTCTTGAAGTGATCGAGATCGAGGATCGACACGCAGAACTCAGCCTCCGTACGTTCGTATTCGGAGATCATCTCCTCGATGCGGGCGAAGATGTGGCGACGGTTATACGCGTCGGTCAGCGGGTCGCGTATGGCCAACTCCTGAATCCGCTCCTCCATCGCCTTCTTCTCGCTGATGTCGCGACACACACAAAAGACCAGCTTTTGGCCGCCGACAAGGGCCCCGTTGCTGCTTATCTCCACATCGATGAGAGAGCCGTCTTTGCGGCGGTGACGCGTTTGAAAGTGGTCTCCCGAGGCGTCCACCTCGTCAATCAACCTGAGTAGCTCTTCCTTGGGATAATCAATGTTCCAATCCCATATGTGGAGATCGTAGACCTCCTCCAAGGAGTAACCCAACATGCGGGAGTACTCCTCGTTGGCCTCTACCACTCCTCCATCTCTGTCCATGACGACGATGCCGTCCCGAGATTGCCTGACCAGGATGCGCCGCTGCTGGAGTTCGTCGTTCAGCTGTTCCTCAGTCCGTCTCTGCTCGGTTATGTCCTTGATGTGCTGCATAGCCCCGACCAGGCGTCCGTCCGCCGCCTTGAGAGGGTAGATCCTGGCTTCGAGCCACTCGGTACGCCCCTCATTGGATCTGCGCCGGAAAACGGATACGGCTTCGGCGTCGAACTCCTGACCGGTCTGGCAGGGACACCCGGCACAGGGAGCACGTCGATCACGTAGGATCTCGTAGCATTTCTTGCCGACCAGTGGTATCCCCGAGGGGTAGCGGTCTTCCATCCATCTGTTGGCCATGAGGATGGTGCCGTCGAGGTCCACGCACAAGAACCCATCTTCCACGGTATCGAAAAGGAGTCCTAGAAGGTCTTGAGTTTCCATATCGTTGCGGTCCAAACACATTTGCCGGTCATTTCACCTCTCGCCGCAGCCACCTCGCTCTCCCGCCTCCTTGGTTCGGAAGGCCGTCGGGGCCAGGAGCTCGCTACTCGTATCGACAGTTGTGTGAGGAGGATTTAGTGCTCTCCGCGGCAGCGCCAAGAGTGAGACGGTGGAGGTCGACCAAGCCCTCTCTAAACAGCTCAGGGCCTACATAGCCGCCGGCCGGCACGAAGGCCAATGCTGCTGCGTGCTCCCTGGACCAGTCGAACACCCGACGCTCCCGTTCGGCCAGGAGTTCGCGGGTGATCCCCCGCATGCCGCCGGTGGGGCATCCCTCGAAGGGGTCCATGCCTGCGTTGTAGAGGCAGAGGTCGAAGCGGGGTACCTGCTCTTCGACCAGTCTCAGGCTGGTCGCGATCTCGGACAGATAGCGGCCACTGTCCTCAGCCACTCGCAACCGGATGCGCTGTTTGGAGGAATCGACCCCCGGCGGTGCACGGTAGATATCGAAGCTGTTGACCGCCACGTCCACCTGCCAGATGCGGGGATTCGCGGCGATGAGAGACGCGGTTCCACCCCCACAATGGGCGTCCAGATCGAGAATAAGTACCGAACGAGCTCCCGCGTCGAGGGCTTCCAGGGCGGCTAGGACCAGCCCGTTGAAAGTGCAGAATCCGGCTCCGGAACCGCGCCGGGCATGATGCAGACCGCTGGAGAGAGACCCGGCCAAGCCCGTCTTGAGGGCATCGAGCGCTGCGGCGACCACGCCTCCGTTAGACGAGAGCACCATGCGCCAGAGTCCTGGGTCCCAGCTGAAGCCCTGCGACTCAGCCAGATGCCGGGGAACCCCGGTCTGTACGGCCTGGACATAGAGCTCGTCGTGAACCCGGACGAGTTGTGTCGGGGTAAGTGGATCCGGCTCGACCAGGTCGATCCCCGGGATGGGATCGACGGTCAGCGAGTCGGCGATCCACGCCGCCTTGCGGGTCGTCTCGAAAGAATAGGCGGAGCCGACGTAGTCGGGGCTGTAGTAGACGTTCACCCGTCAGGACTCCGTATGGGCCGGGGGCGGCGTTTCATCCACGTCGGGTTGACAAGCCACGGGATGGCACGCGCTTCTGGCCATCGTTGTCCATCCTAGCGCCTCGCTGCCGGCCGTTGCGAAGCCCCATTTCTCATAGAAGGCGATCGCTCGGTGGTTTCTCTCCCACACATCCAACCAGATAAAGTCGCAGTCCGCATCTGCAGCGACCCGGAGACAGCCGTCCATGAGTACGTTGGCCACTCCGCGACCGACCCAAGGAGAGTCGGTGTAGAAGCGGGCGATCTCCATGGGTGATGAGGCGCCCAGGAAGGGGGGAGAGTAGCCGAAACGCAACTTGGCGTATGCGGCCGCTTCGCCATCCACTTCCGCGATAAGGAACTTCGCCTGGGGATCCGCCAGATCATTGGACTTGCCGTCGGGAGTGAAGGCCAGGGTAAGGAAGTGGGTCTGCGCACTACTCTGATCGGGTCCGAAGGTGTCCCGCAGAGTCCGAGCGCCCAGGTCCGCGAGCAGTTCAGCGTCGGCCGATGTGGCAACACGGATCTGTACCGATGATGTAGTCATCACCCGGGGCTCGTTTCAAAGAGTGCCGGCGTAGAGCCCGCCATCCATCAATATGTTCTGCCCGGTGACGTACCCGGCGTGCGCGCTGCAAAGGAAGGCGCACATGCGGCCGAACTCGGACACGTCGCCAAAGCGCTTGGCAGGCACGGAAGCCTCCCATTGCGCCGCTATCTCGTCCTCAGAGTCTCCCGTTCGTTTCGCGGACGCGGCGAAGCCCGCCCGCAGACGGTCTGTGTCGAAGTAGCCGGGGAGCAGATTATTGATGGTGACGTTTCTGTGCGCTACGGACCGGGCCACGCCTGCCACAAACGCGGTCAGACCGGCTCGAGCGCCACTCGACAGGTCCAGCCCGGTGAGCGGCATCTTGACGCCGATGGAGGTAATGTTGATGATACGACCGAATCCGTTGGCGGCCATCGGGTCGATGACCTTCTGGATGAGCTCGATGGGGGTCACCATGTTCATAGTCACCCCGGCGAGGAGGGCCGGTCGATCCAGAGCCCGGAAATCGCGGAACGGCGGGCCGCTGTTGTTGTTGACGAGGATATCCGGCTCCGGACAAGCGGCCAAGAGGGCGGCTTGACCCTCGGGCGTAGAGATGTCGGCGGCGACAGGTGTGACCTCCACGCCTGATGCATCCCGGATATGCTCGGCAGTCTCGCGTAACACGTCCGGATCGCGACCGTTGATGACCAGCGACACACCTGCCTCGGCTAGAGCCAGGGCACAAGCCTTGCCCAGTCCTCGGCTCGACGCGCAGACTACGGCCCTTCTACCACTGATGCCAAGGTCCATGGGCATGCTCTTTCGGAGTGACGGGTCGGTGATTTGCGGATCAGGCGTCGCCACCTTCGGGGTGATGGGCTTTGCGGATCCCCGAAAGCTCCATGACGGTCTCGACATCCTCGTACTTGTTCAGGGCATAGATGTGGAGACCGTCGATGTTGGCCTCGATGAACTTGTAGATCTGATTGACGGTGTACTCGATCCCCGCCTGCCTGAAAGCCTCCGGGTCTTCGCCGTACTTGCCGATGATGACCGCCAGATCGGCCGGTATAGAGCAGCCGTTGCTCAGAGTCATACGGATGATGGCATCCTTGCTCAAGACCGGCATCACGCCGAGGATCACCGGTATGGTGATGCCGGCCTTCCGTATGCGGTCCACGAACACCTTGAAGGCCTCCACGTCATGGCACAGCTGTGACATCAGGAATTCGGCGCCGTTGTCCTGCTTGCTGCGCAGGTGGGCGATATCGGACGAGAAGGACGGCGCCAGGATGTGCTTCTCCGGATAACAGGCGGCCGAGATGCAGAAATCGGGGAATCGGTTCTTGATGTACTTGATCAGTCCATCCGCGTTGGCAAAGTCGCCGTGCGTCCCCTCCCAGCCGGCCGGCAGGTCGCCCCGCATGGCGAGGATGTTCTCGATGCCGAACGATTGGTAGTGTTCGAGCTCGCTGTCGATCTTCTCCCGGGTATTGCCGATGCAGGTGAAATGGGTCATGACCTCCGTAGCGCCATCCGCCTTTATGAGCTCACAGACTTCCACGTTGCGGCCGGCATTGCCACCGCCGGCACCATAGGTGCAGCTGATGAAATCGGGCGCGAACTTGTAGTAGTGGGGGAGGGCTTCCTTCAGGTTGTCCATGCCGGCGTCGGTCTTGGGTGGGAAGACCTCGAATGAGAAGCTCATTCTGGAAGCGAGCACCTCGGTGATCTTCATCGGTTTACGTCTCCTCGCTGGTGATGATATGGCGTAGCTGATTCACACTATGAGTTTGCCGTGCATCATGCCATCGACCGGCGACTTCGTCGAGTGCGACCGTTATATGGCGTTGGCTCGGCCGACACTAGTGGGCTACCTGCTGCGGATCGTGCAGGGTGAGGAAGGGTTCCAGGTCGTCAAGGAGAGCCTGGGTCGCCGTCTCGATCCGCGACGTCAGTATCTCCGGTTCGGCTAGAGCAAAAGCATCGGCGACGCCACTCTTGATGATCGCGTCGACGCTGGTGGCGGGCTCGACAAGACGGTACTTCGACCAGCCGTGGTCCCTCAGTAGCTCCCAGCAACGTCGCTGCAACGTGCGATTCCGCGCGGCGAGCCATACCTCGAATGCAAACGACTCGTAATCGAACACGACGGCAAGTTTCAGGCCGCGAGACTTGAGTGAGGGCGGGAACAGCGCGAAATAGGTCATGTCGAAGTAGCCCTGATACAGGCCGGAGACAGTCCACTGGCCCTGGGTTCGCGTGTAGTGGACACGAAGCTGTGACATGTAGCCGACGATGGCGCCATATGCCCGCTGAAGTGAACCCTCGCTCAGCTGTCTCTGCAGTTCTGTCAGGTCATCACCTAGTGACATCCTGATACCTCCCTCGGATGGGCACACCAGATCGCGCCCGTGCGGCTCCAGGTCGGACCTTCGGCTCCCATTCCCAGACTCTGCCATCTTCAGGATGGTCGATCTGCGCCGCCTGTTCAAAGTCGAGCTTCTCGAGCACACGGGTTGATGCGCTGCGCTGGGGGAGGGTCTGGCTCCTGTCATAGGGCGAGAACGGCTTGCGCTAGAATACATCCCCTGATGACGACGTTCGACCACATCCGTAATTTCTCCATAATCGCCCACATCGACCATGGGAAGTCGACCCTGGCCGACCGCGTCTTGCAGATGACCAACACGGTGGCCGAGCGCGATATGCGCGAGCAGATACTCGACCGCATGGACCTGGAGCGCGAGCGGGGCATCACCATCAAGGCCCAGGCCGTGCGTATCTACTACCATGCGGAGGATGGGCAGGCATATCAGTTCAACCTCATCGACACGCCGGGGCACGTGGACTTCACCTACGAGGTCTCGCGGAGCCTGGCCGCCTGCGAGGGAGCCATCCTGGTGGTCGACGCCACCCAAGGGGTGGAGGCGCAGACTCTTGCCAATACCCTCCTTGCCCTTGAAAACGACGTGGAGCTGGTCCCGGTGCTCAACAAGATCGACCTGCCCGGCGCCGAGCCCGAGAAGCGGGCCGAAGAGATCGTCTCGGTCATCGGGTGTTCTCGCTCGGACATCCTAGAGATCTCGGCCAAGACCGGCGAAGGCGTGGCCGCAGTGCTCGAAGCGGTGGTGCACACCGTTCCACCTCCCCAAGGTGACCCGGACGGGGCGCCTCGGGCCCTCATCTTCGACTCCGTCTACGACCAGTACCGGGGAGTGGTGGCCTTCGTGCGCATGCGTGATGGGAGCTTCCGCAAGGGCGACCCCATCTTCGCCATGGCCACCGGTCGGCGGAGCGAGATAGAAGAGGTGGGCATCTTCAGCCCCGACATGCTCAAGACCGACGTGCTCCGCGCCGGCGAGGTGGGTTACATCATCCTGGGGATCAAGGAGGTGGCCGACCTTCGGGTGGGGGATACTCTCACGAGTGCCGTTCGGCGGGCCTCCGAGCCTCTTCCCGGCTATCGTGATATCACGCCCATGGTGTTCTGCGGCCTCTTCCCCATCGAGGGGGAGGATTATCCGGAGCTTCGCGACGCTCTGGAGAAGCTCAAGCTCAACGACGCCTCGCTTCATTACGAACCGGAGACTTCCCAGGCTTTGGGGTTCGGATTCCGCTGCGGTTTCTTAGGGCTCCTCCATATGGAGATCGTGCGCGAACGCCTGGAACGGGAGTTCGGTTTGGATCTGCTGGCGACCACGCCCAACGTGCATTACGAGGTGCAGTTGGTCACCGGTGAGGTGCTCGGCATCAGCAACCCGGTGGACTTCCCGGATGCCGGTTCCATCGAAGAGGTGCGCGAGCCTTACATAGCAGCGACCATCCTGGTGCCGGCCGAATACGTCGGCCCGGTCATGGAGCTGTGCAACGACAAGCGCGGGCGCTTCGAACACATGGAGTATCTGACCTCCGACCGGGTGCGACTGGACTACGCCTTGCCCCTGGCCGAGATCGTCCTCGATTTCTACGACCTGCTCAAAACCCGGAGCCGGGGGTATGCCAGCCTAGACTACGAGCTGAAAGACTACGAGCCGGGTGACCTGGTGCGGCTGGATATCCGGGTGGCGGGAGAAGTGGTGGACGCCCTCAGTCTGATAGTGCACGAAGACCGGGCCTATTCGATCGGGCGGGGGCTGGTGGAGAAGCTTCGCAAGAGGATCCCTCGACAGATGTTCGAGATCGCCATCCAAGCGGCGGTGGGGAGCCGCATCATCGCCCGGGAGAACGTGGCGGCGCTGCGGAAGGACGTCCTTGCCAAGTGCTACGGTGGAGACATCACCCGAAAACGCAAGCTGCTCGAGAAACAGAGGGCCGGCAAGAAGCGCATGAAGATGGTCGGTAATGTGGAGATACCCCAGGAAGCCTTCCTGGCCGTGCTGGATCTAGGCGAAGGGAAAGAGGGGAAGAAATGACCGTTGAATACATCGTGCTCGGCGTGCTTCTGGTGGTCATGGGTGCTGTGCAGACCTGGCTGCGACACGGTCCGGGGGGGAAGGCATTGCGTGCCGAGCAGGAGGCTTTGGCGCAGCGGCGGGCTCCGATCGACGCGGCCGCGAAGGCGGAGAAACGCGGGCAGAAGGTCTGGACTTCCTGGACGGCCATACTGGGCCTGTTGAGCATGGCGCTGGGCGTCGTGCTACTGGTCCTGGGGGTGCTGGGTCGCTGAGAGGAGCGCGATGAAGCATCTCTACGTGCATCTACCGTTCTGTAGGACTCCTTGCGCCTACTGCGATTTCGCCTCGGAGCCGTTCTGGCCTCATTTCCGGGCGGGTAGAGTGGAACGTTACCTGGAGGCGCTGCAGGAAGAGCTCATCGAGCGTACCGGCCCAGGGTCGGCATCGGGTGGGATCTTCCGGACGATCTACTTGGGGGGTGGCACGCCCACCGTGATCCCCCCGGACCTGCTGGTGGCGCTGGTCCGGTATCTGGCGGCCTGGCTCGAACGGCCTTCCGACGCTCCGACCGCGAGCGGTGAGGCTGAATTCACGGCCGCCGGTGTCGCGGATGTGCCTGAGTTGCCGGAGTTCACCATAGAGGCCAATCCGGGCACCATCGATGCCCACCTGCTGGAGCGGCTGGCAGAGGCGGGGATCTCCCGACTCTCTCTGGGAGTGCAGTCCTTTGCGCCGGCGCTGCGCGCGGCGCTGGGGCGGCGGGTCTCTCAGAAGGAAATCGAAGATGCGCTCACCGCTGTTTCCGCGGTCGGCTGGCGGGAGTGGAACCTCGACCTGGTGTTCGGCATACCCGGGCAGACTCGGGTGGATGCTTTCGCCGACGTGGACGCGGCGGTGGCCGCCGGTCCGACGCACATATCTCTCTACGACCTGACCTACACCCAGGCGTATCGGACCAGGGTCGACGTGACTCTGGGCGTCGGGGCGCGCAGCGCCGCCGACGCCTTCGCCGAGCAGCACTACTCCGAGGTCGTGGCCAGGCTGGAGGCCTCCGGCTACCGCCGGTACGAGGTCTCCAACTTCGCCCTGGCCGGTCACGAGTGCCGGCACAACCTGGCCTACTGGCGTGGAGAGGACTATTTGGGCATCGGCGCATCGGCCGTGTCCACGATCGGGGGTGAGAGGCGCACCAACCCCCGGTCCGCGGGTGAGTATCTAGCCCGTCGTCCTGCTCAGGTGGAGTTGCTCTCTCCCAAGACGAAGATGTGGGAGAAGGCCATGTTGGGATTGCGGACGAGCGACGGAGTCGAGGAGGCGGCAGTCCTGCCGGTCGTCGACGGAGTAGCCCGCGACCGGCTGCTGGCTCAGGGCTGTCTGGAGAGGCGCTATGGTAAACTTCGGCTGAATCCAGGGTTTTTGGATGTCAGCAACACGGTCATCGGGGCGCTTCTAGTCCCTCCAGGAGAGTCGTAGCTCTCTAGCGCGACGGTAGATGATGGTACTCACAGAGAGACAACGCACGATACTCAACGCCGTGACCGAGCGGTACATCAATTCGGGGACGCCGGTCTCCTCCAAGGAACTGGTGGGTATCACCGGTCTCCGGGTCTCCTCGTCGACGGTCAGGAACGAATTCGCCCGTCTGGAGGACAAGGGCTATCTGACTCATCCGCACACTTCCGCCGGACGGGTGCCCACCGATCAGGGTTACAGGGAGTTCGTTGATTATCTGATGAGCGGTGACTCGTCCCGGCTGAGCATCGGTCAAGGCGTGCGTAGATGCACTCCGTCGACGCTGTCGCCCGAGAGTCTCGCCGGTGAGATCGACACCGCTCTGCAGCAGGCCACGGACGCCATGTCCAGGGCCACCAACCTTCTGGCACTGGTTCTTGCTCCCCGCATGAGTGGGGCCCGCTTGTGCCACGTGGAACTGTTGACGCTCCATCCCGATCAACTCATGTATGTGTTCATCGTGTCCACCGGGGCCGTCATCAAGGGAGTCATCGATTGGCCGCGGGCCATCGACACCGGGCTGGTGGAATGGGCCCGCACCTACCTCAACGAGATGCTGGACAACCATGCCCTCACCGTCCGCTTGATCAGGCGGACGCTCGACAACCCCGAGCTGAGCCCTCGCGAAACCGGGTTCCTCCGAGCTCTCGCTCCGGCCTTTGATAAGCTGCTCGACGAGCACGCCCAAGAAGACCTGTTCATCGGTGGAGCGTCGCGCCTGCTGGCTGCGCCTCAGATGGAGGATGTCACCTCGCTGCGCGATCTCCTCTCCTTGCTCGAAGAGCGGTATCTGCTTCTGCGGGTCCTGAGGGCGGCTTTGAGCGCGGGCACGGTAGTGGTTCGCATCGGCAGCGAGCACGAAGCCGTAGCGCTCCACCCCTTCTCGGTGGTGGCCGCCGGGTACGGTCTTCCCCAGCGCAGCCTGGGGACGGTGAGCTTGGTCGGACCCATCCGGATGGACTATGAGGCGGCTATCAGCACAGTGCGAGAGACCGCACAGCTTTTGTCCGAGATTGTCGGAGAGCGTTACGAATGAAGATGTCAGGAACGATCATCGACCGAATCCAGAGTAATAGATGAAGCGCGATTACTATGAAGTGTTGGGCGTCTCTCGCGAGGCGGACGTCCAGCAGATCAAGAAGGCCTATCGCAGGCTTGCCCGGGAGCTACACCCGGACGTCAACTGCAACGATCCTCAGTGTGAGGAGAAGTTCAAGGAAGCCACTGAGGCCTACGAGGTTCTTTCCGACCCGGAGAAACGGGGCATCTACGATGCCTACGGGCACGAGGGTCTGCGCCGTGGCGCCGGGGGCGCCGGCGGTTATGGGTTCGACGGTTTTGCCGGATTCGGTGATCTTTTCGAGAACCTGTTCGGAGCCTTCGGCGGCGGCGGGTTCGGCGGATCGAGTCCCTTCGGGCGGACGCAGCCGTCCGGGCCCGCGCGGGGTGAGGATCTGGCCGTGGAGGTCGAGCTCACTCTCGAAGAAGCCGCATTCGGTGCGGAAAGGGAGATCGCCTTCGGAGCCAGGACGACCTGCCACGCATGTGAGGGCCTGGGGACGACCGATCCCTCCTCAGTCAAGACCTGTGAGGAATGTGGCGGACACGGCAGGGTGCGCACCATCCGCCGTACCATGCTGGGCCAGTTCGTGCAGACCGGTCCTTGCCCGCGTTGCGGAGGCCAGGGCCAGGTGATCGAGTCGCCGTGTGAGGAATGCCAGGGCTCGGGGCGTGTCTATGCCGAGCGAAAGGTGAAGGTCCAGATCCCGGCAGGGGTCGACACCGGACAGCGTATCCGGGTCTCGGGACGGGGCGGCGCGGGCGAACGTGGTGCTCCGCCGGGTGACCTGTACGTCCGTGTCGCGGTGGCTCCTCACGAGGTTTTCGAACGCCGCGAAGACGACATCCTGTTCCCGGTCGACCTGACTATGGTGCAGGCGGCCGTGGGTGTCACGCTCTCGATACCTACTCTGGACGGCGAGGAGGAGGTCACGTTTCCCGCCGGGACCCAACCGGGTGACGTCAAGGTCTTGCGGGGCAAGGGCGTATCCCACCTTCACGGCTATGGACGCGGCGATCAGGAGATCCTCATCCGGGTGCTTATCCCTCGCGACCTCGACGAGCAGCAGCGGCAGATGCTTCAGGATTTCGAGGAGACCTGCGGAGCCGAGCACTATGGCGAGCGGGATGAGGGTGTGCTACAGAAGATCCGTAACTGGTTGAGTGGCTGATGACGGGAACGCCGTCCGAGGAGCGGAGCAACGAGAAGCGGAGGGCTGAGCGCTCCGCCGGTGCCTCGGAGGCGGATCGAGCAGTTCGGGTGACCGTCCCGGAGAGTGTCGTCGACGTCGTCGGAGCGGTTCTCATGGATCTCATGGGCCCCTTCGAGGTGGAGACCCCTCAGACGGTTAAGGCTCCGCAGACACAGGATGCTTCCCAGACCGACGATGCTGTGCGGACTGAGGATGCTCGCTTGATCGATGATGTTCCCCGGACCGACGATATTCCCGCCTGTTCTTCTGCGGGTGCCTCTGTGCGGATGACGCCCTTGAGATTCTTCCCCGAGGCTGGTGCCGAACCTGCCACCGAGGAGATACTTGCGGCCTTGCCGGAAGGTCTGGTCGATCCGGGGCTGGTGCTTGTGGAAACAGTGGTTGTGGCCCGTGATTGGGTCGAGGGCTGGCGGGATCACTTCCACCCGATCGTCGTGGGGAAGGTGCGCATCCGGCCTCCCTGGGAATCACCCCCCGATACCCCGGTCGCCGGCGAGGGCGGCCCATCGCCAGGGGCCGCAGGGGCCGCGGCGGCCGAGAGGCGCGCCGGCACCCGGGCTTCGCTCCGCGACGTGGTCATTAACCCTGGGTTGGGCTTCGGCACCGGTCTGCATCCCACCACCAGAGGGACTCTCCAGTTGCTGCAGGTCGAGCGGTCACGTGGAGCCCGCGGTCCCTTGGTGGACGCGGGTACGGGTTCGGGGATCCTGGCCATCGCGGCGGCGAAGTTGGGGTGGCATCCGGTGCTGGCGTTCGACAAGGATGCGGCGGCACTCGTCTCCGCGCGTGAGAATGTGGAGGCCAACGGGGTCGACAAGGTGGTTGAGGTACACAAGACGGATGTGTCGAATGCCCCGCTCCAATGGTTCGCGGGCTCCACCGTCCTTGCCAATATGACGCTGGGTCCGGTGTCCTCTCTGGTACGGAAGCTGCGGGATACACCGGTGTCGAGGCTGGTGGTCTCGGGCATTCTCGCCGGGACGCAGGAGTGCGAACTGCTCAACGAGGCAGAGGAGTGTGGTTTCTCTCCGGGACGCCGGCTCTACGAGGCCGAGTGGGTCAGCCTGGAGCTGGTTCCCACCGTGACCGGTGAGCCCGTGAACTTCATGGGGAGCTGAGCGCGATGGCTCGGCATACCCCGGGTCGTAGCCGCTCCGAGCGTCGTCGTACCCAGCTGGCCAGAGCGGGGCTCATCCCCGCCGGTGACACCACGGGACGCTCGGCCGGCATTGCCGGGGTGGTCGTCAGGCGTGGCAAGAGCCTGGAAGTGGAACCGCTGTTCCAGCCCGGGCCGGCTCTCCCCGCAGAGCGCAGCCCCCTCAGACCGCAACCGGGCGATCTGGTCCTTTTTACGTTCTCCTACGGGTTCAAGGCTCAGATAGTCCGGCCAATAGGTAAGAGCAACGTACTCGGCGACGTCTTGGAAGCGCTCTTGCTGGATAGCCTGGTCCGGCGTGGTTTCGCCCCCAAGGTGCTGGCCGAGGCGGCGGCTGCGGCCGAGACACACGCCGGGGCGGACGCCTACCGGGTGGATCTGCGTGACCTCTACACCTTCACCGTGGATCCGGCTACGGCGCAAGATTTTGACGACGCTCTCTCCTTTCGGCGGAGTACCGACGGGATCACCACTGTCTTTGTCCACATTGCCGATGTCTCGTACTACGTGAAGGAAGGAGGCGTTCTCGACAGGGAGGCGCTCCGTCGGGGGAACTCGGTGTATGTGGCCACCGGAGTCGAGCCGATGCTGCCTCCGCAGCTGTCGTCGGGGGTGTGTTCTCTGCGGCCGGGTGAGGACCGCAAGGCGGTCACGGTGGAGATAGAGATGGACGATGCCGGCCGGGTAGTCAGGACCGACTTCTACCGATCACTGATCCGAAGCGACAAGCGGATGGATTACGAGGAGCTGGAACGCATGTTCGTCGGCACGGTGCCGGTGGATGTCGAACTGGCGGAGCCGTTGCGATGGGGGAGGGAGTTGGCTGAGACGCTGCGGGAGGTTCGGAACGAGCGGGGCGGGTTGCGGATCGAATCCACCGAGCCGGAGTTCGAGTGGGATGCCGAGGGCCGGGTGGTCGCGGCCGACCCCACTGAAGAGCTCGAGAGCCACTGGTTCATCGAGAACTACATGGTGTTGGCCAACGAGCAGGTGGCGGCCTTCCTGGAACGTGAGCAGGTCCCGACGGTCTACCGGGTGCACGACCTGCCCGATCCCTTCAACCTCGAGCGACTGCTGGACGTCCTCATGAGCTTGGGGCTGCCCACTCCCGCCTTCGACGCCCTGGAGGCCACGCCCCAGGAGATCCGCCGCGTGACCCGGGAGACGGCCGAGTGGGTGGACCGCTTCACGCCCAGCGGGCGAGGCAAGGCGGCTTTGGTGCAGCAGGTGTTGCGGGCTCAGTCCCGGGCCGTCTACCAGATCGTCAACATCGGTCATTTCGGCCTGGCCTCACAGACGTACTGCCATTTCACGTCTCCCATCCGCCGCTACCCTGATTTGCTCGTGCACCGGGGGCTACTGGGGCGTCTCGGACTGGGACCGGCGCCCACCACGGCTGTGCTGGCCGACTGGGCCGAGCACTGCTCGCAGACCGAGCGCGAGGCGGCCAAGATCGAGCTCAAGGCCGATGACATCGTGCTGGCTCATCTGCTCCGGCGGCGCATGCGCGAGGATGGTTGGCAGGAGAAGGTGTTCGAGGGACAGGTGCTCAGCCTCACTCGCCGGGGGATGTTCGTGCTGTTCGAGCGGCTGTTCCAGGGTTATCTCTCGGTGAGGGAGCTTCCTCGCGACACGTATGAACTGAACGAACTGGAGACCGTGTTGGAGGGGAGGCGCGCGGGCCGCGCGTACAAGGTGGCCGACATCCTGCCGGTACGTGTGTTGGCCGTGGACGAGGCTAGGGGAAGGGTGGACCTGGCTCTGGCCGAAGATGCCGACGATGATCGCGCTGGTGGGGATGGAGACGGCGCGGATGACGGCGTGGGCACCCCGCACCGAGGCCGGGCCCAAGACCAGGGCCCGGCGACCGGCCGAGATCCCGGAAGGGGCGGGCCGCACTCGGGCTCGCGTAAACGGGGAGCCCCGCGCACCCGGTCCTCGAAGAGCACTCGGCCTCCTCAGGCCCGGGGCGGCCGGCGCTAGACGGTTGTGGCGGATGGGCGGATGGTGTGGCGCACCAAGGATGTCCGGTCGGGACCGCGGTCCGCTATACTCCTTCGACCATGAGACCCACCGGCACCAAACTCATAGCCCAGAACAAGAAGGCCTACCACGATTACTTCATCGAGGAGACTCTGGAGGCCGGCATCGCCTTGACCGGCACCGAGGTCAAGTCGTTGCGCGCAGGCCGGGTCAATCTGCGCGACTCCTATGCAGCGGTGGAGGAGGGTGAACTCTTCCTGATAGGGATGCACATCAGCCCCTACGAGCAAGGGAACATCTTCAATCACGACCCCCTGCGCACGCGCAAGCTGCTGGTACACGCGCGAGAATTGCGGCGTCTGTACGGCAAGGTGCAGGTGGCCGGGTACACGTTGGTGCCCACCAAGCTGTACTTCAAGGACGGCAGGGTCAAGGTGGAGATAGCCCTGGCCAAGGGCAAGGCCCTCTACGACAAACGTCAGACCCTGGCCAAGAAGGAAGCCCAACGCGATATGGAGAGGGCCTTCCGCCGCGGCGATCGGGACGACTGAGGCTCCCTACTTGCGGTCCTGACCGCCTGGTTTTACTCTTCAGAGAACGTGGTCGACCGGCGGCCCATCCTCCGTCGACGCCGCGGAACCGAAAACAGCCGAGCGAAAGGTCACAGCCCTATGGACTTCAGCACGGATCGATGGATAGAAGGGGTCCTCGAGGCCGATTCCAGGCAGGCCCTGCCCATCACGACCTCTCCGGGGCTGGAACTGATCGACAAACCGATCAGCGCCCTTTTTGGCGACGGGCAGGTCCAGGCCGACTGCATAGTCGCCCTGGCCAGGAAGTATCCGTCTATTGCGGCTCTCACTCAGATGGATCTTTCCGTTGAGGCCGAAGCCTTCGGCAGCCCCATGAAGTTCTCCGACACTGAAGCTCCTACCGTGAGCGCCCCCATCGTGACGGACGCCGAGAGTGTCGATGCTCTCGTCATACCCAAGGTGGGGGCGGCGAGGACCTACGAGTACATCAGGGCGGCCCGCCTCGCGGCAAAACGGATCAACGACCGCCCGACGCTGGGTGGGATCATCGGGCCGTTCTCGCTCGGCTGCAGGTTGATGGAGATGAGCCAGCTGATGACGGCCACCAGGCGCGATCCCGATCTCGCGCATGCACTCCTGGAGAAGTGCACGGATTTCCTCAGAGAGTACGCTCAGGCCTTCAAGGAGGCCGGGGTCGATGGCGTAGTGATCGCCGAACCGGCCGCGGGACTCATATCCCCGGCCTTCTGCCAGACCTTCTCTTCCGACTACATCAAGAGGATCGTCGACGACGTACAGGATGACTCTTTCATGGTCATACTGCACAACTGCGGAAACACCTCGGGCCAGGTCACCTCGATGTTGTTCACAGGCGCCCGCTGTCTGCACTTCGGCAATGCGGTCGATATGAACCAGATCATGCCCCAGATGCCCAAGGAGGTGCTGGGTTGCGGCAACGTCGACCCGCTCAAGGTCATGAAGATGGGCGAAGTGTACGATGTCAAGAGCCGCACCTTGGAACTCCTCGAGCAGATGACCAAGTACAAAAACTTCGTGCTTTCGACGGGGTGTGAGGTACCTCCGGGGTCGACAATCGAGAACCTGGATGCCTTCTACAAGACCCTGGACATCTACAACATGACTCAGGCGATCAGGACCAAGTGGCTCTTCGGGGAGTAGGAACGCGCGGGCACCGGAGATGTCAACCGGGCGCCGGCGTCGCCGGTGCGGAGCATCACTCATACAGAGAGACAACCCATAGGAGAGTGGGCAGATGAGCCTCAAGAACAAGGTTGTAGTGGTTACAGGCGCCAGCTCCGGCATGGGCCGGGCGATCACCGACATGTTCGCGCGCGAAGGCGCCCGCGTCCTTGCGGTAGCCATGGGACGGAAGCGGCTGGACGAATTGGCGGCCAGGGCTGCTGCCGCCTACGGTGGGGAGATCGTGCCTCACATAGGTGATATGACGGTCAAGGCCGACATCGACGGCATGATCGACCAGGCGGTCGCTCAGTTCGGACGGGTGGACGTGCTGGTCAATAACGCCGGTCTCATGGACGACTTCAGCCCTGTCGGCGAGTTCGACGACGCCATGTTCGAAAAGGTGCTCCAATTGAATCTGTGCGCTCCCGCCTATGCCATGCGGAGGGTCATCCGAGAGTTCGAGAAAGAGGGTGGGGGCGTCATCATCAACATCGCTTCAGTGGGAGGGCTGTTCGGCTGCCGGGGCGGCGCTGCTTATACGGCGTCCAAACACGGTCTGATCGGTTTGACCAAGAACACGGCCTACATGTACGCGAACAAGAACATCCGCTGCAACGCCATATGCCCGGGTTCCATCAAGAAAGAGGCCGACAAGGAAGAGTTCGTGGACCAGATGAACGAGAGTGGCAAGAGCATCGCCGAAAAGGGCATGGGGCTGGTCGATCGTCCGGGAGAGTCGGAGGAGATTGCCGATGTGGCCATCTTCCTCGCCTCGGATAGTTCCTCGTACATCAACGGCCAGGCTCTGGTTGTGGACGGAGGCTGGACCTGCTACTAGAAGGCTCGAGCATGGGGGGTCAACGACCGGCTTATGCTGTATACTTGCATAGCTCAGAAAGTGCGGTGGTCGCGCACCGTGCGATTCTGGTCTCGTGGGGGCGACATGGTTTCGACGGGGCTCATGTCTGGGTTTAGGTAGCGAGTCGAGATTCCAGCAGTTCTCGTTAAACAGGCTGGAAAAAAACAATTGCCGATCGCGAATTGGCACTGGCCGCTTAGTCTGAACAAGACTTAAGCGCCTGTCGCGCCTCCTCGGCCTGTCGTGGAGGGTCGCGGCATAAACCAGGCGGGCTCACTCCCGGCGAGGGCCGCCGGCGGCGGGAGGACATTTTAGGTGGCTGGCCGGACGCACCCAGCTCCTGCGGGGGCGCGAGGCGAGACTTATAGTAGGGGCTACACTCGTAGACACCTAGGCTCGACGGGTTTCGGACGGGGGTTCGATTCCCCCCGCCTCCACCAGCGTGCGCGGGCGCCGCCGGCTTCCCGAGAGTGCTCGTACTGCCGAGAGTCCACCTCTGTCCGGCGCGGACAGCACATTTTCGGACGCCGGTATCATCTGGTCGCCATCTGCGGGGGTTCCCGTGGTCGCGAACCTTGATTTGACCGGCGACCGCAAGTAGTGTGTACAGTCAAAATGTCACGGGTGCGGAGGAGCGAGGCGATGCAGGAAGTCTACGAGTTCTTGAAGAAGTGCGGAGCGTACTACATTGCGACGATCGATGGTGACCAGCCGCGGGTGCGTGCGTTCGGGACCATCCATCTCTACGAGGACAAGCTCTACATCCAGACCGGAAAGGTCAAGGACGTCTCCAAGCAGATGATGGCCAACCCGAAAGTGGAGATCTGCGCTTTCGACGGCAAGGAATGGGTCCGCGTACAGGCGACCGTGGTCGATGACGACCGGGTCGAGCCCAAGGAGAGCATGCTGGAGGCCTACCCTGGGCTGAAGGATCGATATTCAGCTACGGATGGAAACTGTCAGGTGCTGTACCTGAAAGACGCGGTCGCCACCTTCTCCTCATTCACGAGCGAATCGAGAGTGGTAGAGTTCTAGGATCACTCTGAGGGCGGCTGCACAGGTCGTCTTGGTGTTTCTCATGCCGGAGGGGCCCGCGGAGCGAGGCGGCTGCGCGGGTCCCTTCTGGTTACGCGGCGATGATAGTGGCCCCAATAGTGGCCGATAAAGTGTGCGTGTCTTTGGAGGCGGCGCTTGCGGCTACCTGTCGATAGGAAGACCAGAGCCGCCGCCTTGTCGGTGGCTTCGAACAGCCTGCTCATAGTCCTCAAGGTCATCGTGGGACTGCTGATAGGGTCCGTGGCGGTCATCTCCGAGGCCATTCACTCAGGCATGGATCTGCTGGCCGCCCTCATTGCCTTCTTCGCGGTACGGGCCTCGGGCAAAGAAGCCGATGCGCGCCACCCGTTCGGTCACGGCAAGTTCGAGAACATGTCCGGCACCATCGAGGCCCTGCTCATCTTCGCCGCCGCGGTCTGGATTATCTACGAGGCTGCACGCAAACTCCTCGATCCCCAGGAGATCGACATGCCTTTCTGGGGCGCGGGAGTGATGCTTGTCTCGGCATTGGTCAACATATTCGTCTCACGGCATCTGTTCAAGGTGGGTAAGGAGACGGATTCGGTCGCCCTGCGGGCGGATGCCTGGCATCTACGGACCGATGTCTACACATCGGCCGGTGTCATGGTGGGCCTCTTGATCATCTGGTTGGTGGGGTTGGCCTGGCCCGGCCTCGATCTGCGGTGGCTCGACCCGGTCGTGGCCATTCTCGTGGCGCTCATGATCCTACGAACGGCTTGGAATCTCACCCGGGAGTCGACTCAGGATCTTCTCGACGTCAGTCTTCCCGAAGAGGACATCGACTGGATACCCGGATTTGTTGCCCAGAGATGGCCGGACGTGCGCAGCCTGCACCATCTCCGCACCCGCAAGGCCGGACCGAATCGCTTCCTCGACCTTCACTTGGTGGTGGATGATCAGATGAAGGTGGGGGAGGCCCATGCTCTCGGGGACGAGATCGTCGCGGCCATCAAGGAGCAACTGCCCGAGGCCCGGGTTCAGGTCCACCTGGAACCGTGTGATTATGGGTGCGCGGATGCCTGTCTGAGTGGCTGCATGGTGGATCCGGCGTTGCGGGAGGCCGGCCGTGCGGAGCGTACAGAGCGGGGCGGCCGTAGCGTCCAACGTCCCACCGAGGACCGCCGGACGAATCCCAACTAAGCACGTTTTCCTATCCGCCCGCAGCGGGAATACTGAGAGTCTACTTCGACCACTTGTCTCGCATGAGACCAAGGAGGCGGCATGACCACGAACGAGCGAGGGCAGGGGACCACGGAGGCGCCGGGACGCGAACTGATCGAGCAGGCGCTGGCGGCCGGCGCACCTGCCCTTGACGAGGATGCCGGTAAGCAGTTCTTCGCCGCCTACGGCATCCCTGTGCCTCAGGGTGGCACCGTCACTTCGGCCGACGAAGCCGTCCGATTGGCGCAGGAGATCGGCTATCCGGTGGTCATGAAGGGTTCCTCCACGCAGGTGCAGCACAAGACCGATGCCGGTCTGGTGCTGCTCCGCATCGGCAACGACACCGAGGTCCGCGAGGCCTACGGGACGCTGGAATCCCGGGCCGCAGCGGTTGGGGCCACACTCGACGGCGTGTTGGTCGAGCACATGGTCAGGGGCAAGAGGGAGTTCGTCGTCGGCTTGGTCCGCGATCTCCTCTTCGGGCCCGTGGTCATGTTCGGCCTGGGTGGCATCTTTACCGAGGCGCTCAAAGACGTGGCCTTCGCGGTGGCACCCGTCTCGGAAGACGATGCATACGAGCTCATGGATGAGATCGAGGCCAAGACACTCTTGGGGGCCTTCCGCGGCGAGCCGCCGGTGGATCGGGCGGCGCTTGCGAAGATCATCATGGCCGTAGGGCAGATGGCGGACGATCATCCTGCGATCCGGGAGATCGATGTCAACCCGCTGCTGATCGACGGAGACCAGCCCGTGGCGGTCGACGCCCTCATAGCGGTGGGCGAACCGGTGGAGGTCTCCACGCGTCCGCCGGCCGATATCTCCCGCTTGGGGGATTTGGTGGCTCCCGGCGACGTGGCTGTGGTAGGAGCTTCCGCCGATACGAGCAAATGGGGCGGGATGATCACCGCCAACCTGATCCTGGGCGGCTTTCCCGGTCCCATTTACCTGGTCAACCCCAAAGGAGGGGAGATACTCGGCCTGCCGGTCTACCCGAGCATCACCGATCTTCCCGACGTTCCCGACCTGGTCATCATCGCCGTGCCGGCGAAGCTGGTCAACGGCGTGGTCGAGGAATGCGGACGCAAGGGAGTAGGCGCGATCGTAGTGGTCTCGGCCGGCTTCTCGGAGGCCGGTCCTGAGGGCCGGGCGATGGAAGACGAGATGGTAGCCATTGCCGAGAAATACGACATGGCCCTGGTTGGTCCCAATTGTATGGGGGTCATCTCCGCGCATCAGAAGGTGTACGGCACCGGTTTCATGCTGGTGCGGCCGGTACCCGGAGGCGCCAGCATGGTGTCGCAATCGGGCAACTTGGGCCTACAGCTCCTCGTATCCGCCGAACGGAGGAGGGGCGGAGTGGGCAAGTTCATCGGCGTGGGCAATGAGGCCATGATCGACGCCGTGGACTTCATCAACTATCTGCATACGGACTCGGACACCAACACCATCGTGGCCTACATGGAGGGCTTCGACGATGGCCGGCGTTTGCTGGAGGTGGTCAGGCAAACGACCCTCGACAAACCGGTGGTGGTGTTGCGGGGTGGCATGAGTGAGTACGGCAAGAAGGCGGCGGCTTCTCACACTGGGGCGCTGACCTCGTCGACGGCCGTGTTCGAGGCGGCCGCCCGGCAGTCCGGTCTCATCGTGGTCACCGATCCCGATGAGTTCATGGACCTCACCTTCGCCCTTGCCTACATGCCACTCCCTCCGGGTACCCGGGTGGCGGTGGCTACTCTGGGCGGCGGTTGGGGAGTGTTGGTGTCGGACGAGATCGCGCGGAGTGGCCTGACGCTGGCCGAGTTGTCACCTGACGTGACGCAAAGTCTGAACAAGATCTTGCCCCCGTTCTGGAGCCACTCCAACCCGGTTGACATGGTCGCTACGGTCACTCAGGGAGTGCCGGAGGCCGTGGTGGAAACGCTCATAGCCAGCGACGCGGTGGACGCGGTCATCGTGATGGGAGTCGTCGGCTCGATGAGTGAGAGTCGCCGTGCCGTCGACGAGATCGAGACCCTCAAGGCGGGCGGCGGGTCGGGCGGTCGGGGGCCGACCGCGGGGGGATCGCCGGCAGCCGGTCCGGCGGCCGGTCCCGAGGTGGAGGGGGCCGAGCTGGCGTTGAGCGGGCGCGAGCTCTCCTTCATCAACCAAAATGCTGCTCTCATGGACCGCTACTGCAAACCCATCGTGAACATCTCTCAGCGGCCTATGACTCAGGCCATCTTCTCGGCGGGAGGCAGATACTCGACCTTCGTGCTGCCGTCGCCTCTGCGTGGGGTGCGCATCCTGGGCAAGATGGCCTCTTACAGCGCATACCTCCAGAAGAAGGGCCGCGATCTGCGCTGTTGACGGGCCCGGACATTGTCAGAGGTCGTCAGTTCTCGGGTTTGTAGTAAGCCCGGTCGCCTCCGTGGTGGTCGGTGCCTCTGTGGTGGCCGTGACCGGTCGCACGGTTGTGGCGGCGCTTGTGATAGGGGATGATCCCGCGGTAGTGGGCGTTCCCACGGTAACGGACGTTCCCGAGGTGGTGGACGGGGCAATGGCCGCAACGTCCCCGCGGCTGGGATCGTGGTCTGTCACAGACACCCAGCCTCCGGGACCCCAGACGTAGTAGACGGCTAGGAGCGCTGCCACCGCCCAGAGGATGACGGCAGCGGCGGCCCAGCCTCGATTGCCGGACCTCGTGCGCCTCTCTGCGTCCAAGAGAACCATACTGACGAGTATAATAGCCGGATGCGTCCTGTCGGCAGAGGAGACATAGGCAAGCAGGTGGTCGATATCCAGACCCGCCTGGCCGCTCTGGGGTATTTCCTGGGGCGTGAGGGCGCGGACGGGTTCTTTGGACCGCATACTGAGCACGCCATCCGGGCGTTCCAGCAGCAACGTCTCTTGTTCTCCGACGGGGTGGTGGAAGACAACACCTGGACCGAGCTCGTCGAGGCGGGCTACAAGCCGGGTGAGCGCCTTCTGTACCTGCGCGTTCCCTATATGCGAGGGGACGACGTCCTCTATCTCCAGCGGCGCCTTGATGAGCTGGGATTCGACTGCGGACCGGTGGATGGCATTTTCTCACCCGGGTTGGAGGTGGCTGTCACTGAGTTCCAGCGCAACACGGGACTCAATGTCGACGGCATAGTGGGGGAGACCACCTTCGATCTGCTGCGGCGTCTCCGTAAGGACAGCACCCACGAGTACATGGTCAGCATCCCCGATCGGATGAACGGGTACGTGGGTAGGTGCGAGATAAAGGGGCTGCGTGTCAGTGTGGATGCCGGTCACGGCGGAGTTGAGAACGGTGCCCTGGGGGTCGGTGGGCTGAAGGAGAAAGACGTCAATCTAGGCCTGGCCCTGGAGCTGACCCGGCTGCTCGAGACCCAAGGGGCTCTCGTATATCTCACGCGTGATGCAGATGTCTCCCTTCCCCTGTATCAGAGGACTGAAGCGGCCAATGCTTGGGCCCCTGACGTCCATGTCTGCATACATCACAATTGGAGTGCCGGTTCGAAGGCTGAGGGAGCGGCCACCTACTTCTTCGCCAACTCCACCTATACCTCGGCGGGAGGGAGGCGGCTGGCCGGCTACATAGTGAATGCGCTCAGTCGGGAGTTAGGTAGGGTGGATCTGCGCAAGCACGGTCGCAACTACGCCTGTCTACGGGAGGTGAAGCCTCTGGCCGTCATGGTGGAGCCGGGATTCATAAGCCATCCCGAGGAAGGTCTCACTCTCGCCGACCCGGAGACCATGGCGCGCGAATCTCAGGCCATCCTGCATGGGATCGAGGCCTACCTGGCCCGCCTGTAGTGTCGGGCGGTTGGCCCGAACCCAGGAGGATGGTAAAGTACGTGGAAATCTGAGGTGGGCGGCCGTCGGCCGTTCAGGAACCTGAAACCTATAGGGAGGCACCGATAGCTACCGGTAAGCCAGGCGGAATCGGGCGTCGTCTCATTCTTATCTTCCTCGTCCTTTCGGTCATCGGCCTGGTGGTGGGCGAGGTGGCGTCGGCGGATCCCGGCGCCATAACCAAAGCGAAGAGCGAAGCCGAGGTCCTTCGGGACCGCATCGACGAATTGAGCGCACAACTCGATGCGGCGGTCGAAGACTACAACTACGCCAGGGCGAAGCTGGCCGAGACCAAGACGGCCATGGAGCAGAACCAGCTCGAGTTGACCAAGGCGGAGGCCGATTTCGAGATCGCCAACAGCGCTCTGGTCGAACGGCTGGTTACGATCTACAAGCAGGGTAACTTGGGCATACTCGATGCCCTTGTCGGAGCTGCGTCGTTCTCCGACGTGGTCAACTACCTGGATCATATGGAGCGTCTGAGCCAGCAGGACGCCGAGATCGTGGCTCAGGTGACCGGCTATCAGGATCAGGTGGAGACCCGCAAGGCCGAGCTTGCTCAGCAAATAGAGGACGAGAAGATCCTGACCGCTGAGGCCGAAGCGGCCCAGGTCAGGGTTCAGGAACAGCTGGCGGCCAACGAGAAGGCTCTGGCCGGCAAGGAAGCGCAGATCGCTCAGCTGGAGAGAGAAGAGGCGGCGCGGCAGGCCAGGTTGGCCGCGGAGGCAAAGAGAAAGGCGGAGGAAGCCAGGAAGAAGGCGGAGGCGCAGGCCGCTGCCGCTGCCAAGGCTCAGACCGATGCCGCTGCCAAGGCTCAGGCTGACGCTTCAGCCAAGCCCAAGCCCAAAACCACCACCACCCAAGCCCCCAAAGGTGCGAGTGCTCCGGTGCCCGAGTCGGCCACGGGCAGCAAGGTGGTCTCCATCGCGATGCAGTATCTAGGATGTCCGTATGTATGGGCGGGCGAGAGTCCCAGCGGCTTCGACTGCTCTGGTTTCGTGCAGTACGTTTATAAGAAGGTGGGTGTCAGCCTGCCACATTCCAGCCGGATGCAGTACTCGTGCGGGCAGCCGGTGTCCCGAAGCAATCTCAGGCCGGGTGACTTGGTCTTCTTCTACAATCCCATCAGCCACGTGGCCATCTACATCGGCGATGGGCAGATGATCCACGCTGCGGGCACGGGGAAGGACGTACGCATCAACGCGGTCTGGACCAAGAGCTACTACGGCGCCTGCCGCATCTTCTAGAGGCGACCGGACGTGGGTCCCGTTGCGATCTACTACCATCCTCTGTTCATCGAGCACGAGACGGGGGACCATGTTGAGAGCAAGGAACGCCTGATCGTCGCCAAGCGGGTGATCGACGACAGCGCTCTCGACCTGATTTGGATCCAGCCTGAGGCCGCTTCTCTTGAGGCGATCGCCCGTGTTCACGACGAGGATTACATCGATGGCGTGCGCAAGCTGGCCGAAAGTGGGGGCGGGTGGCTGGATTGGGATACGGCGGTGTCTCCCAAGTCATATGAGGCCGCCGTGGTGGCGGCCGGTTCCGGTATTGGAGCGGTGACCGGCAGTCTGTCCGACGCGCAGAAGGCTTTCTTGTTGGTTCGGCCCCCGGGACACCATGCCTGCCGGTCTCGGGGTATGGGTTTCTGCCTGTTCAACAACATAGCCATCGCGACTGCCTATGCTCTGGAAGAAATGGGTCTGGAGCGCGTGCTGATCGTCGATTGGGACGTGCATCACGGCAACGGCACCCAGGCGTCTTTCTACGGGGATCCCCGGGTGCTGTTCTTCAGCATGCATATGGCCGGTCACTTCCCGGGGACCGGCATGACCAGAGAGGTCGGCACCGGCGAGGGCGCGGGATACACGGTCAACGTTCCCTTGCAGCCGGGAGCGGGAGACGGAGCCGTGCGGCTGGCCTTCGAGTCGCTCCTTGACCCGCTCGCCCGGGCGTTCCGTCCCCAACTGATCCTGGTGTCCGCCGGTTACGATCCGCAGAAGGGCGATCCCCTGGGTGGCCTCTGCTTCTCCGGAGACGCTTTCCAGTGGATGACGGCTTCCCTGTTCGATCTTGCCGGGGAGCTGGGCGCGGCGGGACCGCTCTGCTTCCTCGAGGGGGGCTACGTACCCGAGATGCTGGCGTCGTCGATCGTGGCCACTCTCAAGGGATTGTCGGGCGAGAGTCTGCCGTTCGAGCAGCAGCCCACTGAGGACGAGCGTGCGGACGTCCGGGAGGCCTTGGAAGAGATCAAGCCTTACTGGAAGGGCGCGTTCTAAGGCCATCCCCAAGGGCGTACGGTAGGCGAGTCTGCGGCAGAGAATCTCTCCTCGCTCTCAAGTACCGGCTCCGTTTCACCGACAAGATGGTAGGAACAGCGGTCCGACTGTTTGTCCGGTGGGGGCCGGAGACATCCATGAAGAGCATAGATGAACTGCTGAATATCGCGACTCAGGCCGGGGCGTCCGATTTGCATGTCAAGGTGGGCAGCCCTCCCGCCATCCGGGTGGACGGTGAGTTGCGGACGCTGGAAGAGGATGTCTGCACTCCCGACGACACCAAGGATTGTGCGGCTTCGCTCATGAGCGAGAAGCAGATTCGGCGCTTCAGCGAGACCAACGAGATCGACTTCGCCTACGGCACGCCTGAGGTGGGACGCTACAGAGTGAATGTCTACCGACAGCGGGGGACGATCTCCATAGCCTGCCGCCAGGTGGTCACCAAAGTCCCCGACTTCGCCGAACTCAACCTCCCTTCGGTGGTGCAGAAACTGGCTCTCGAGCCCAGGGGCATGGTGTTGGTGACGGGGACCACCGGGTCAGGTAAGACCACCACGTTGGCCGCCATGATCGACCACATAAACCGTCATCTCCGCAGGCACATAGTAACCATCGAGGATCCCATCGAGATCCTTCACCGTGACCAGATGTGCATCGTCAACCAGCGAGAGGTGGGGCTGGATACCGAGAACTACGGATCTGCCCTCAAGTACGTCCTACGCCAGGACCCAGATATCATCTTTATCGGCGAGATGCGGGACCAGGAGACGGTTCGCACCGCTTTGAGCGCGGCCCAGACGGGTCACTTCGTGCTCAGCACCCTTCACACGATCGATGCTACTGAGACCGTCAACCGTATCATCGATTTCTTCCCTCTGTACCAGCAGAAGCAGGTCCGGATCATGCTGGCCGGCTCGCTTCGGGGCATCATCTCCCAGCGGCTGCTGGTCCGCTCGGACGGGAGCGGACGAGTCCCGGCCGTGGAGGCCATGGTGATGACGGGTCGCATCCGCGACCTGATCCTCGATCCGCAACAGACCCATCACATCCACACGGCCATCCAAGAGGGTGACTTCTACGGGATGCAGACCTTCGATCAGAGTCTGCTGGGTCTCTTCGAGAAGGGGTTGGTCACTCTTGCGGATGCCTATCTGGCTGCCAGCAACCCTCACGATTTCCGCTTGATGGTGCAGGCACGCGGCCACGAGCTGCCGGTGATCGACTAGAGCCCGGCCGGATTGCGCCGGGACCTTCGCGCGGGCTCGGCTAGAGCCGGTTCGGCGACCCCTCTGCCTTGCCCTTCTCCGCCTTGAGGGCTGCCCTGCGTTCTCGTGCGGCCGCTCCCGGTCTTTCTTTGGTCTTGAAACCGATCAACCAGTTGATGGTGCCGCCCAGAAGGGTCAGGAAGGCAGCTACGACGAATACCCAGGCAACGCTCGTAGCAGACAGCGGCGCTCCTGCCCAGACGGGTATCTGCAGTATGAGGACGTTGAAGAGGATGGTCACCACCGTTTCACCGATCGCCTGGGCGGGTCGGCTCTTGATGCGGTGGAGAGGTCGTACAAAGCTGTTGATGAGTCCCAGGAATATCGCGAGAATGACGGCGATCCAAACCGCCTCCACGTAGAATCGGGGCGAGATGAGGGAGTCCACCAAGTAGAGCGCCAGATAGAACGCGAGTGCATCTGCAACCCAGCGGCAAAGGGTCTTCATCGCTCCCGTCCCGGGGAGTTGGAGCCCGTATCTGCATTGGAGCCTGGGGCGGGACCACCCATCGCAGAGATCGCGGTGACGTCAGGCGCCATGCGGTCCGTGCGGTAACGGTCGAGCAGCGCGGAGGCGAACTCGCGAACCTTCTCTCGCACTGAAACAGGATGGAGCAGGACGCCCTCACCAAGAAATCGCACGACCTCCAGCGCCATCCAGCGCTCGTCCCCGTACGGTATGCGCGCTTCCAAGCAGCCATCCGCGCCTACCGTGTACTCCTTCCCGGAATCCTCCAGATAAGTGCGCCAACGGGGGTGGAAGCGTACGGAGGCCCAGGCCGCCGTCTCGTCGGGTAAGAACGCTTGGCCGCTCCGACGCCCGCGTAGATCAACCACCGGTCGGGGGATGAAGGTCTGGTCGGTGGCAGAAGCAGACCTGATCCGATCCAACCTGAATGTGCGTTGATCTCCTGCCTTTAGACAATAGCCCTCGAGATACCAGCCGTCTGGGGAATGGAACAGCAGATAGGGTTCCACTCGCCGCTCGCTCAACTCCTGACGGGAGGCGGTGTAATACTCGAGGACTACCAGGGTGCGGTCCCGGATGGCCCGGTTGAGCACCTCGACCACTGCCGGGTCTGGAGGCAGGAACTCATCGACTATCACAACTTCGTCCCCGTCTTTCGGCCCGATCAAACCGCGGACCTTCTCCCGGACCGATGACAACGACTCCAGGCCTTCCAAGGCGAAGCTGTCTCCAAGGATGTCGAGAGCCAGCAGCAATGCCCGTGCCATGAGGGGGGAGAGTCGCGCGGGCTGGGCGAATGTATCAGCCATCACGTCCCTAACCACCGTTACCCCGTCCGGGCCCGCTTCAGCGGTGAGAGCGTAAGTGCCCCCACCGTAGTTGACGAGGTTGATCAAGGATAGGTCGGTCTCGACCTCAGCTCGGGTGAGGCCCAGATCCTCCTGTAGGGTCTCCCACGTGATCACCGGCGGCCGCTGTTCGTCCACGAGGTAGTAGAGGAGGGTCATCGCCCGGGCCAGGTGTTCCGGGGCTATGGCCGCCGTCTTCTCGTCAGTCTCTGGCGGCTGGGGGTGCAGATCTGGTTGGCTCTGCCGGTAAGGGCCGCCGCCGGCTGCCGCGGCCGGTGCCGGTGCGGCCCGTGTCACCGGGGCGAAGGTTGCCACAGCCGGTGGACCGTCGGGCTTCTCCCCCTCGTGAGCCGCATAGACCACCTTGAGAGACTCCCGCAGCCGTTTTCGCAAAGCAGCCGGTTCGAGGAGCTCTCCGCAGCCGCCCAGTCCGACGACCCAAGAGAGAAGCACCGCCTCGTCGGCGTAGGGCACGTCGAAAAGCGTGCATCCATCAGCATCCTCTCCCAGGCGGCTCACGTGCCGTGCCAAGCGTTCCACCCACCAGGAGAGGTCGTCATCCACTCTGATGATCGCGCTGCCGCGCGCCGGACCTATGAGCCACGGGGGGCGGGCGCGATACTCATCGGGATCGAAGTCGGACGGTATGGAGAAGTCGCGAGGTCTCTCGCCGGTGAAGCGGACGGCGCCCTGGATCCGGGCCAACCGGAAGGTACGGATGCCGTCTCGGAGATGATCGTGCCCCACCACATACCAGTGCCCCTGGATGAGGTAGAGACAGTAGGGATCGAAAGTGCGTTCGCGGAGTCCTCCGTCCCCGGACGTGTAGGAAAAGCAGACCGTCTTGCCTCGGGTAATAGCTTCTTCGAGCCGTGCTAGCTGCTTCCCCGCCCTGCGCGCATCCTCGTCCGGCGCCAAGGCGACAGGTAGTTCCCCCAACTCGGGACCGGAGAGATCCTGCCGTCCCCGGAGGATGGCGGTCAGAGCCAATCGGAGGGGCCGAGCGTATGCGAAGCGCCCGTCTAGGGCAGCGAGGGCCAGCGAGAGGGCGCGCACCTCCGCAGGAGTGAAGTCCATAGATGGGAGCCGGAAGTCCTCCTCTGACAGGAGGTAGAGTTGCGCCTCCGCGGCCTGCGGCGCTTCAGCTCCGCTGATGGTCCTAATCTCGATACCTATCTTCTTCAGGTCGGCGCGATCATTGTGGAAGCGGCGGACGAACGTCTCGTCGCTCATCTCTGCATACCCCTCCACCGACTCTTGGACCTCCCTGGCGGTGAAGGGCCGTGCGCGGCTGAGAAGGAACGACACGAGAGACAGCTGTCGTACGAGCTTGTCTTCGTCACGGCTCATTACGTAAGACTAGCGCACAAGGAACGCAAAGGTCAGCATCCGTCCGGACTGAGCCTTACAATGGCTGATGATATGAGTGCCTGCTACCACGATGGACCGACCCTTATCTTGGGGCCCGCCAACTCCGGGAAAATAGGGCGTGTCCTCAGATGGTGGGAAGAGAGGCTCCCCAAGAGAGCGGTGCTCGTGGCACCGACGGGGCCCGATGCCCGGCGGCTGTCTCTGCGCATGGCCCGCCGGACAAGGGGGTTGGTCGGTCAAGACCCGGCTCTTACTTTCGACGGTCTGGTGCGCCTCATACTCAGCCGGTCGCCTCATTACGCCACCGATTTCGAGCGCGCGCTGATCGCGGCGCGCCTCCTCCGCGACACCGAGCTGGAGGGTCTAGCTTCCTTGGTGCATCTCCCGGGGGCGAGCGTGGCCCTCGCTCGGTTGCTCGAGCAGTTGGGCCAGAGCGGCAAAGACCCGGGGGAACTCGACAAGGTGTTGGCCCGTTGGGGAGCCACCGATCCGCAGGCGGGTTCCCTTTCCCGTGACATCCGGAAGTTGGTGAAAGGGTATGTACAGGCGCTTGCGGGACTTGCCCTCAGCGACCGGCCCTCTGTCGTGCGGGAAGCCATCCCCCGCGTCCCTAGTTGGGATAGGCCGGTGGCTTTGTACGGCTTCACCTCCTTCACCGAGGGACAGAGGTTGCTGATAGAAGAATTATCCGGTCGAGTGGATGTCCTCGTGGCTTTCACTCACGATCCGGCAAAGACGCTGAATCTCACCACCCCGGACGAGATGTCTTGGTGGCGGTCTCGGGCAGGCCAGATCATCGAGGCGGAGGTCCGCACGCGCGCCTATACGTCTGAGTCTGTCGCCTACCTGGATCGGTTCTTCATGGACGAGGTCGACGGCCACCCGCAACCACCGCCGGCGTCATCGGAGGGGAGGGGCGTACAGTTCCTTCTCGCGTCCGGGCGGCGTGCCGAGGCGGAACTTGCGGCAGAGAAGATCGCGGATCTCCTCCGAGGTGGTCTTGCGCCGGGAGAGATCGGAGTCGTTGTCAGGCACGTGAGGCAGTGGAGCGGCCTCCTGGCCCGGGTCTTCGACTCGTGCAACATCCCGTGCCGTATCGACGATCGTCGCACCCTGCGGGAGACGGGTCTGGGCCACGCTTTTCTCAAGGCTCTGCAGGCCGTGGTGCGCGATGACGCTGAGGCCCTGCTCACATATCTGAGGAGCCCTTACAGCGGTGTTACCCTGGAGGAGACCGCCGACCTCGAACTGATCTATCGGAGAGGCGTATCTCGAGGAGCAAGGGCAGTGGCCGAGATCTGTGAGAGCCTGGTGCCCGGTCCGGCAGATCTGCTCTGCCCGGTGAGCCGGCTCTGGGAGATTATCGAGCCAAGTACTCCGGGGCCGGAAGGCGCGCCTCCCAGTGTGCCTGACGGAGGTCCCCTGACCTTCGCGCCGATGAAGGCGGAGGGACTGGTCCGAGACATGTTCCTAAGCAGTCTGCGGCGCAGTCTTCCGTGCTCCCGGGCAGCGGAGGAGGACGCCCGCGCCTTCCAGACGCTGCGCGCCGCCATTACGGCGATTACAGGGATGGTCGGTGGAGATGCCTCTGGTGTCTCAAAGGACGTCTCAGCCGAGGGCTCGGCTGACCGGCGGACTTCCGACCCTGAGAACCGTCGCGTTTACAACCCTGAGAATCGCGGGACCTGCGACAACGAGGTGCGGGGCTCGTCCACGCTGCTTGACCCTGTGCTCATTTTGCGCTCCCTGGCGCAGGCCGTTGTCTTCGGCGGCGAACCGGAGAACGACGACGCGGTCCAGGTTCTGAGTGTCCAGAGGGCGCGGGCCCGGCGCTTCCAGGCGGTGTTCGTCTTGGGCCTGGTGGATGGGGAGTTCCCCGGGCCAACGGACTCACCTTCTCTGCTCAGCTCCGCCCAACGAGCGCGACTCGACAGGGTGGGTGGAGGCGGGATCCTGCCGATCGAGATCGACCAGGAGGCGGCGCTCTTCGCGAGCGCCATATCACGACCCTGGCGATTACTCTTTCTCAGTGCGCGCGACGCTGAAGACGATGGGTCTGAGTGCGTGCCTTCACACTACTGGCAGTCGGCTCAGGAGTTGTTTGGTTTGGAACAGTCCGGCTGCGCCCACCGGACGCTTGCCGATCAGGTATTCGCGCCCGACAGGGCCTCCTCCCGACGTCATTACTTGCGGGCGTGCGCGGCCTGCGGCCGCGCGCCTCACCCCGCCACCGCCGGGGCGCAGCCGTCGGCTGCGCCCCGGCGGTGGGTGGGCCCGCCTACCCAGCTCACCCATCCGATCGTTCTCGACGAACTCCGTTCTGCCGAATGCTTCAGCCCTTCAGACCTGGAAGCCTATGCAAGTTGCCCTTTCAGATGGTTTGTGGAGCGAGTGATAGGAGCGCAAGAGCTCGATGCCGGGCTCGACAACCGGGTTGTGGGCGAGTTGCTGCATAGAGTCCTCAGCATGACCTATCAGGAGCTCTCCGCCGCAGGTCTGCTGCCGCTTCACGCTGAAAGCGTGGAGGAGGCGAAGCGGACGGCATACGCTCTGATCGACGAGCTCACACGGAGTGAGGAATGCCCGGGCAGTCCGGCAGAGCGCCGGCTGACAGCCCGGCGGCTGCAACGTTTGTCTCGAAATGTCTTCCTGGCGGAAGCGTCGGCTCGGAGCAGTCTGGTTCTCTCGGAGACCGAGATGTGGATAGGTGGGCGGCACGGCATCGATGTTGGCGACCTCAAGATCCGGGGGAGGATCGATCGGGTGGATAGCACTCCGGACGGGCAAGGACTCTTCATTCTTGACTACAAGAGCGGCTCCATACCCGCCGGTAGCGCTCTGGGCACCGAAGACGGGCTGCAATTGCCGCTGTACATGATGGGCTTGGCCGCAGAACGCCCCGGAGTTGAGGTGGTCGGAGGGGCGTATCTCTCTGCGCGGGATGGCAAGTGGTCCGGTTTGGTCGGGAAGGAGAGGAGGGAGATCTTCGGCCCGGCGATGCGGGGTCTCACTGTGCTTAGTGAAGAAGATAGAGAGGAGCTCTTCCGGGCCACCCATGAAGTGGCTGGGGAGGCGGTAGCGGGCATGCGGGCGGGCATCATTGCTCCCCGAGCCGACCGCAAATGTCCTTCGTGGTGTGACCTGGGGCCGGTGTGCCGGGCTCATCGGGGGAGACAGGGGCGATGAGGCCTCAAGAGACCTCCAGGCTTTCGCGGTTACAGGAAGCGGTGGTGAGTGATCCGCGCCCGCGCATCTTGGTCTCAGCGGGTGCGGGGAGCGGCAAGACCCGTCTTCTTGTTGCCTACTACGTGCGGGCCTTGATCGACGAGGGCATACCGGCGGAGCGACTGGTCGCCGTGACCTTCACCCGCAAGGCTGCAGGCGAACTGGCCGATCGCATCAGGGCCGAGCTGCGGAGTCGAGGGCGACCCGATCTCGCCTGGTCACTTGATGCTTCCAGCATCGGGACCATACACAGCCTCTGCCGGCGGCTCATCAAGGAACGGGCGCTGGAAGCAGCTGTCGATCCGGCCTTTGGGGTGCTGGAGGCTGAGGCGGCAGCTCTGCTCGAGGACCAGGCAAGTCGCCAAGCTTGGGAAATAGTGATCGAGGAACTCGAGGAGGTGGAGCTCGAGGCACTCGCCTGTCGCGGTGAGAATCTGCGCACCAGGATCGCCCCTCTCTACGACCGCCTGCGGGGCATGGGGCTGGAGGTTCCACACCTAGACATCGCAACTGAAGCTTCAGAGGAAGCAGCACGTTCCCGCCTGGTCGCCGCAATCAACGCTGCCCTCGCCGCGGCTGCGGAGTTGGACCGGCAAAGCGCCACTCTGAAGATCGATCTCGACCGTCTGCGGGATTGCCTTGCCTGGCTGGAGAGCCTGGCCGCCGTCTGTGAGCCGGAGACCGCTCTGGATGCGACGGCAGGTTTCTTCCCCAGTAAGAGGACGAAAGCCTTGGAGCCGGTGTTCGAACCGGTTCGTCGGGAACTCACCTGCTATCGCCTTGCGCTCGCGGAGAAGCAGCTGCGGCCTCTTGCAAGCGCCATGAACAAGTTGCTGGCGGAGTTCCACCGGCAGTATGAGGCCAGGAAGCTGCAAAGTGGCCTGTTGGACTTCTCCGACCTCGAGCTGCGCGCCCGTGCGCTCGTGTCCGAGGCTTCCGAGAGTCCTTCCGCGGGGGAGGATTCGACCGCGGGCATACCCGGCTTGCGGGTCCTCATCGATGAGTTCCAGGATACCAACGAGCTGCAGTGCTCCATTCTGGAGGGCTTGGCCTCCGCGGGGCTGCTGATGGTGGGAGACGCCCGCCAGAGCATCTACCGCTTCCGTGGAGCCGATGTCGATGTTTTCCGTCGGCGGGAGGCTGAACTGGAGAGGCTGAGCCCCGAAGACCCGGTAGGCGCTCTCCACAGGCTCGATGTGAACTACCGGAGCCGTGAGGAGATCCTTGGTTTCATCAACCGGCTGTTCGCTCAAGAGGGCTTCTTCGGAGTGAGTTTCGTGCCGTTGCAGCCGCCCAGTCCCGACGAGGAGCGGGTGGCGCCCGTCGAACGCAGACCTGGCGTGCAGGCCGGTGGCCCGCAGGCGCCGCCGACCACGCGCCGGACTGCGGCTGTCGAGATCTTGTTGGCCGATCGGCAGCGGCAGGGTGAACCGGGAGCGCAGCCCACGTCGCTGCAGGAGGCTGAGGCCCGGGCGCTCGCCGAACGCATCCGCGGGCTCATCGACGAAGAGGGGTATGCGCAGCGCGACATCGTCGTCCTTCTGCCCGTGCAGACCTACGTCGACCAGTATCGCCAAGCACTGCTCTACTGCGGCGTCGAGGTGTATGTGGTCCGAGGCAAGGGCTACTACAGTCAAGAGGAAATAACAGACGTCATCTCGCTGCTGCAGCTCCTGGTGAACCCACACGACGATCTGGCGTTGCTCAGTGTGCTACGTTCTCCCCTGGTGGGGCTGTCCGATGATGGTCTCTATCTTCTCGGTCGCGAAGGGCGGCGAAAGAGGCGCTCACTGTGGGAGACCGTCCGCGGCGGGAGCGCGGACGGTCTGGTGGGCGAAGACCGGCGCCTTCTCGCCGGCTTCGTGGAGCTTCTGGCCGGGCTGAGAAGTCAGGTGGGGCGGCCGGGTCTGGCCCGTCTCATCGATGACTCCGTAAACGCTTACGATTACGATTTGTGTCTGCTTGCCTCCTCGGACGGCAAGAGGCGGTTCGCCAACATACGCAAGCTCATGCGCCTAGCCGATGACTTCGAGAAGCTGGAGGGACCGGATCTGGCGGGTTTTGTCACGTCGCTACGTTCGATGGACGAGCTCAGCGACCGGGAGGGAAGCGCTCCCACTCTGGCCGAGGGGGAGGACGTGGTCAGAGTGATGACCGTACACCAAGCCAAGGGACTGGAGTTCCCTGTGGTGATACTGGGCGGCCTGGGGTCGGATGTCTCTCGAGGCGAATGGACCGAGTTCGTAGTCGGTGACGACGGGCGAGTGGGCGTCTTCCTCAAAGGCTCTCAGCACAGAACCTACGAAACGCACGATCTGCATTGGGGGCCGGCCGTGGAGATCGTGGAGGGCGAACGTCGAAGAGAACATGAGGAGGATGTCCGCCTGCTCTACGTCGCCATGACTCGGGCAGAGGAACGGCTGATCCTGGTGGGCGCGAAGCCGAAAGAGGAGGGTCTGGAAAGGTGCAGGATCGGGAGGATACTACTGGCACTGGGTTTGCAGGACCTTCCCCCGGAGGGTGGGAGTGTCGCCCTGGAGGGGCTGGACGCGTGTGTGACGCACATAGCGCCGCCGCCGGCTCCCGAGAAGTCGGCGGCAGAGGAGGATCTTACCCTCGGTATAGTCTGTGGCAGCGCAGAGTATGCTGATGCCCCGACACTTCTGGAGGCCCCGGCAACGCGACACACGCCTGGGCACGTCAGCTTCTCAGCGCTGGCTGCCCATCAGCGATGTCCTCGGCAGTTCTATCTGGAGCGGGTGCTACACCTTGACTCGGCCACAACCCTGTGGACGACGGGCGCCGGGAGCTCGGACCGTCCGTTCGCCGCCGCCGATAGTCTTGGCGGGCTTTCAGCAGGTGACGAAGAAGAGGTCCTTCCCGCCGCGGGGGACGAGCTGCTGGATGAAGACGAGCGGAGCGCAGGACGGGACGTGGGATTGCTGGTCCACAGACTGCTGGAACAGTCGCCGCCCGGAACGGGACCGCCGTCAGAGGAGTCTTTGCGGAGCCTCGCCGACCGGTGGTCGAGCGAGTCAGGGACGTCGCTGTCCTCGGCTGACCTCACGCGGAGTATCGCTCTTGCGAAGGCCTTCTGGGAGTCGCCACTCGTCGAACTGTTGGCCCTTCCCGCGACCATGCGCGAAGCTCGGTTCTTCTTCGCCGAAGGGGATATCGTCGTTTCAGGGGTCATGGACCTGGTCTGTAGAGGCGACGACTGCTGGCGCATAGTCGACTATAAGACCAATGCTTTGAACGGTCGCTCCCCGGCCGAGTTGGCGGCCGGGTACGCGATGCAGGGTGTGGTCTATTCACTGGCGGCGTTACTTTCGGGCGCACCAAAGGTCCGGTTGGATTTTGTGTTCTTGGAGCGACCGGCAGAACCCCAAGCGGTGGAATTCGGCAAAGAAGATGTCTCCCGGCTCAGAGACAGGCTTGCCGAGGCACTTGTAGGCCTCAAGGAGGGAGACTATCACCCCAAGCCGGGTGACCGATGCCGGTACTGTCCGGTTGCAGAGGTCTGCTCGACCATGGCCGCCTGGTAGGCGATGGTATACAATAGGCGACCGTTGGGTGGCGAGAGTGGCAGGCACCGACGAGGAATCTGCGGCGGGGTGTAGCGCAGCCTGGTAGCGCGCATCGTTCGGGACGATGAGGTCCCGGGTTCAAATCCCGGCACCCCGACCATCAATTCACGAAAATCACCACGAGTACATGCGCACCCGTCTGATCGGGTGGAGGTGTGTCCGTGTCCCGCCCTTCGGCGGGCTCGGAGGTGGTCGAAGTAGTGAAAGTGTAGTCCGAAACGGCGGGTGGCGGCGTCCGCTGCGCGGAGAGCACGGGAAGGTCTCTCTTGTGCTCCATCAGCCGCGTCACTGCGTCGGCGGCCGGTTCGGGTGGCTCCATTCCCAATACCACTTCCAGTTCGGCGGCCGTCCCAATAGAGCGCAGCAGGTCTACGAACTTCTCGGCGTCTTCACGCGGGACAAGAGCAGCGAAGACCGGATCGCCCGGTGAGAGGTCTTCGGCTAGGGGTTCCAAACCGGTGAGCGCGAAGACCTGTTCCATCACCGAGGCCGACGCTCTCTTCGCTACGGCCGGATCACCAGAGTCTCTCGCCAGCAGATGGAAGTAAGCCGGAGTCTGCATCTCGTGAAGGCTTGCGATCATGGTCTCTCTATTCTCTATGCCTGCTGCCGCGATCTGGGCCGTCGTGTCTTCTACTCCCGGCGGCAGTGCGGTGGTCTCGGCTGCGGCCGCCGTCGTGGTCGTCTCAGCCGCCCCGGTGGTGGTAGCTGTCGGTGCGGCCGTGGTCGAAGGAGCCGCGTTTGTCAGCTCCACTCCGAGAACCTCTTCGCTTCCTCCGTCGTCGACGGCAGCCGCCGAGGCAGTGTAGGCCACGACGGTGGTGGTTGCGTCCACCCTGGCCACCTCGTCGCCGCCGTCCTCCCGCAGTAGGCCGTAGCCGACGACGGCCAGCAAGACTGCCATCACGCCGATGGTGGCGGGTACCCAAGGCCTGATCTTGCGCTGCCATATCCGCGACCAGCCGGAGCGTTCACCTGAAGGCCGCCGAACCTCTGCGGGGCCTGTCTCGGGAAGAGCCGGCATCTTGCTCATGATCTGGTACTCGAGCCCGAGCGGAACCTCTTTCAGGGGGATCTCCTCCAGCAGGGCGATGACGTCCCGTTGGACCCGCAGCCGGGCAGCACAGGTAGGACATGCATCCAGGTGCCGTTCGATGGCCGCTCTGGTTTCGGTGTCCAGAGTGCCATCCAGGTAGTCGACGGCCAGTTCCTGCCAATCGTCCACGTGGCCGGAAAGCGGACCGGCGGCCGTCATCTGATCACCATCTTGACTACTGCCCCTCACCATCACATGTCTTCCTCTGGTTCATCCTGTGGTGTGACGCCTTTCGGAGATTAGTGGTTCCTACCAGCCGAGGGCTCACCGGCATGACCGGCGCTCCCTGGCCCCTCATAACCTGCCTCTAAGAGGGCGGCCGCGAGAGTCTCCCTTGCCCGAAAGATCCGCGATTTGATGGTCCCCTCCTGGACCCCCAGGATCTGGGCGGCCTCGTCGTAGGGATAGCCGAGCAGGTCACACAGGACGACGGCGAAGCGGAACCCTTCGTTCAGACTCATGAGGGCCTTGCGTAGCGGGTCGGATAGCCCGTCAACGGCCGGGTCGATACCGCCGCGGCCTGTAGCCACCACCTCAGCCGGTCCAGTGGGCCCCGAGAGACTATCCAGGATCTCTGAATCCATGGGTTCGGTCTTCTGCCGGCGCAGGTGATCATAGGCAGCGTTGACCACGATACGGTGGAGCCAGGTGCCGAAACGGGCCTCACCCTTGAAGGAGTCCAGATTCCTGAAGGCTTTGATGAACGCCTCCTGGCAGACGTCGGCGGCGTCCCAGGAGTTGCCGAGGGTGCGCAGGGCCAGGTTGTACGCGCGGCGCTCGTGTCGGCGATAGAGCTGGGTCAGAGCATCCTTGTCTCCGGAGCGGGCGCGCACCACGAGTTCGAGGTCGAGATCGGCCTCTGCGTCACGCACGTATTCCGTCGGGCTCAAGCTCTCCCAGCTCCTCGGTCCGTCTTCGGTCACATCCCACGTCATTCTAGCAGCGCAGACTATGGTAACGTCGCTGTTAACATGGCTTGGAAAGCGTCTTGGGATGGTGATGAGTCGGAGGTAGAAGGTCTCATGGATGAAGAGACAAAGGATCAAGAGATGGGTGGTCCGGCACACGGCGATGACGATTCGGCCGAGGCTCAGATTGCCGAAGACGCGGAGATGATGCGGCGTCTGCAGGAAGAGATCCGCAACCTGCCGGTGAGTGAGCATATTCTCTATATGATGCACTCACTTTCGACGCTGGCGGTCGGTCGCATGGGGGTGGCCCCGGACACTGCCGAAATGAAGGACCTCGACCAGGCACGGATGGCCATCGACGCCTTCAGAGCCCTCATGGCCATCGTGGAGCCGGCACGGGCGGCTGAGGAGATGACTGCCCACCGGAGTATGCTGTCGCAGCTCCAGCTGGCATATGTGAACTCGCTGGAGAAGCGAGAGGCGGAACCGTCTGCCGGGGAGGCGAGCGAAGCTGAGGGAGAGGGCGAGCCGGCGGCGGAGAGCGCTGGGGAATCCCCAGGCCAAGAGGCATCTTAGGGAATAAGCGGCCCAAGGCGCTGAGCGGCCCGTGATACTCTGTCCTGCGCGCCGCCCAGCGGTGTCGGGATGCGGTGAGGGGCGGTACTGAGATTCGCTACCGAAGGAGGAGCATGTCGGTTCAGATTGGCATCATCGGGGGGAGTGGGCTCTACGACATGGCCGAACTCACAGATCGAGAGGAAGTCCGGCTGTCGACTCCCTTCGGCGAGCCCAGCGGTCCTTATGTGACCGCGACCCTCCGCGGCCGCCGGGTGGCCTTCCTGGCGCGTCACGGAGCCGGGCACCGGATACCACCCTCAGAGCTCAACTTCCGCGCGAACATCTACGGCTTCAAGCTTCTTGGGGTCGAGCGCATCTTCTCTGCAAGCGCCGTCGGTAGTCTCAAGGCGGAATACCCGCCGCTGGACGTCGTGATCCCCGATCAGTTCTTCGACAGGACTCGAGGGCGCATCGGCACCTTCTTTCACGGGCAGGGCGTAGCGGCCCACGTCTCGCTGGCCCACCCGGTTTGCCCCGAGCTGAGTCGCGTAGCTTACGAGTCGGCGGTTGCGGTGGGGGCACGCGCTCATATGGGTGGTACCTATGTGTGTATGGAGGGACCTCAGTTCTCCACGCTGGCGGAGTCGCGGCTCTATCAGAGCTGGGGAATGGACGTCGTGGGGATGACGAATCTGCAGGAGGCCAAGCTGGCCCGGGAAGCGGAGATCTGCTACACGACCATCGCACTCGTGACCGATTACGACTGCTGGCATCCCGAACACGACCAGGTGACGGTGGATATGGTCGTTGCGAATTCGGCACAGAATGCCCAGATGGCGCAGCGGCTCATAGCGGAGGCCGTGGAACGGGTGCCGTTGGAGCGAGCTTGCGCGTGCGTGAGTGCCCTCGCCGCGGCCATCATTACCAGCCGGGAGGCCATCTCCGCTGAGGCCAAGCGGGATCTTGCCCCCATCATCGGCAAGTATGTCGGGTGAGGCGGGCATGAACCCGGTTCTGGCCGTGGGTTCGGTAGCATTCGACACCATCAAGAACCCCTTCGGTGAGGCGGCGCGTGTGGTGGGAGGGTCGGCGACCTACTTCTCGGTGGCTGCGTCCTTCTTTACCGACGTGCGGCTGGTCGCGGTGGTGGGGGATGACTTCGGCGACAGCGGAGCCTCTCTTTTCGAGGGGCGCAAGATCGACCTTGCGGGTCTCCAGACTGTGCCCGGCGAGACGTTCCGCTGGAAGGGCGAGTACGGCTTCGACCTCAACACCCGGGAGACCATCTACACGAAGCTGAACGTCTTCGAAGGCTTCCAGCCGGTGATCCCGGAAGGTTACCGGTCATCTCCGTTCGTCTTTCTGGGCAACATCCATCCCCGCCTACAGCTTGATGTCCTTGACCAGGTGACGGCCCCCAGACTGGTGGCCGCCGACACCATGAACTTCTGGATCGAGGGCACGCCGGACGAACTGGGCGAAGTGTTGAAGCGGGTGGACGTGCTCATCATCAACGATGAAGAGGCACGGGAGTTATCGCGCGAGTCGAACCTTGTGAAGGCAGCGCGGGCTCTGCGGGCGATGGGCCCCTGCACCGTGGTCATCAAGCGGGGTGAACACGGCGTATTGATGACTTGCTCAAATGATGGAGAGTTCTTCGCCGCGCCTGCTATGCCTTTGGAGGATGTCTTCGACCCGACCGGAGCGGGTGATACCTTCGCAGGCGGCTTCGTCGGATCGCTGGCAGCGTGTGGAGAGGTCAGCGATGCCACGCTGGCCCGGGCCATCATCTACGGGAGCACGCTCGCTTCGTTCGCGGTGGAGGACTTCAGTCTGGACCGCCTGCTGTCTCTGACGCAGGAGGAGATCACCGAGCGCTTCCGGTACTTCAAGCGTCTGACCTACTTCGACGAGAGCTGATCCGGTTCCGGTCAGTCCGCCGGGGGTTCGGCTTGAGTGGGGGCAGGTTTGCGGGCTGCGGTTCTTCGTGAAGTCGTCTTTCGCGGCGGTTTGGGATCATCCGTCGCTTCAGTGGGGGACGTCTGTGCCGATTCTTCAGCGGCCGCTGTTTCTGCCGGTGACCCTTTAGTGACCTGAGCAGCGGCTTCCGCGTCTGCTGATGCTGCGGGCTCCTGGGTCTCCGCGGGTGTGGAAACGGTGGAGTAGTCCACCAAGATCTTGCCACCCTCGCGGCGGACTGTGGCGTTCTGGATGGCTGCGAGCACCGAGGACTTGCGGGTGTCGTCGGTCTCTCCGGCGAGTTGTAGGTCAGTCTCCAGCACCTTGCTGTAGAGTTGCTCGACCAGCCGTACGGACTCGTCCTGGTTCAGTTGGAGGGGCTTCAGCAGTCCTGCCACCTTGGCCAAGATGGCCTTCAGAGCGATGAGGGAATCCCCTTCCTGGACATCGGTCTCCCCGGCCCGGCGCTGTTGTTCGTCCTCGGGTTGGTTGTCGCGGCGGTCGCCGCGGCGGCCATCATCCCGTCGGTCTCTCTTACTCACGTCCGCATCCTCTCGTTGTCTGCGCGGTAGAACTCCACGGCCCTGCTTATGCCTTCGATCAGGTCCACCTTCCATCTCCACCCCAGTTCATTTTCCGCCTTTGAGGCGTTCAGCGCGATATGCTGGACTTCACCCGGCCGCACCGCGGCGAAGAGTGGCTGCTCATCGGAGCCCACAGCTTCTTGGACTGTCTGGAATACCTCAAGGTCGGTCACCTCGATGCCCCGCCCCAGATTGTAGATGGCGCCGCCCGGGCTGTTAAGGGCAAGGATGTTCGCATCGACGATATCGCCCACATAACAGTAGTCCCGGGTCTTGCTTCCGTCTCCGAAGATGACCGGTTGTCTTCCCGTCAGGAGTTGCAGGGCGAAGATGGCGACCACCCCGGCCTCTCCGTGCGGGTCTTGCCGGGGTCCGTAAACGTTCGGGTAGCGCAGCACCACGTACTCCAGGCCGTGGTTCTGCCTGTAGGCGTAAAGGTACTGCTCCACGGCGTGCTTGCTGACTCCGTAGGGCGAGACGGGATCGATGGGGTGGGATTCATCTGCCGGCATGTAGCACGCTTCCCCGTAGAGCGCCCCTCCGGTACTTGCATACACGACCCGGTCGACCGAGTACCTGACACAGCACTCGAAGAGGTTGATGGAGCCCCCTATGTTGACGTCGGCGTCATGCTGGGGATCCCGTACGGACTCGGTCACGTTGGCATGGGCCGCATGATGGATCACCATGTCCGGGCACTCCGCTTCGAAGACCTCTTCGAGCGCCTTGTCGCGGATATCGATCTCGTAGAACGTCGCCGCATCAGGGAGGTTCTCGCGCCGGCCGGTGGACAGATCGTCCACGATAGATACCTGCTGGCCGAGCGACAGTAGTCGGTCGCTGACGTGCGAAGCGATGAAGCCGGCTCCTCCCGTAACCAGTATCCTCATGTGCTCTCCTTGTTGAAAAGTGGCGCTCTCCCGCGCCGACAAATGCGGTCCGGGATCTCGCGCCTGCACGCATGCCCTATCAGCACATCCTTACCAGTGTAATGCAGAATGAGTCCCGAAGTCAGGAATGGGGACGATGTTCGCGGGGCGAAAGTAGGGAACGATACGGTATACTCTCGCGGCCGAGGCCAGAGGATTGCGGCTGGCGGGACGTGGCGCAGCCTGGTAGCGCACCTGCTTTGGGAGCAGGGGGTCGGAGGTTCAAATCCTCTCGTCCCGACTATGGCGTCGGTGCAGCAGCAGAGAATACGCAGGCGGGTGTAGCTCAGTTGGTAGAGCTCCAGCCTTCCAAGCTGGTTGTCGCGGGTTCGAATCCCGTCGCCCGCTCCTCGGGCGCCCGCGGGTCGCAGCGGTCGCGTCAGATGTGCGCCTGTAGCTCAGCTGGATAGAGCAACGGACTTCTAATCCGTGGGTCGCAGGTTCGAATCCTGCCAGGCGCGCCTCAGTTTGCAGGACTTTCTCCTCCACGGGGCGTCCGTTCTTCTCTCCATCCGGGCTATTTGCTAGGTGTTTGCTAGGCGTTCACCGCGCGCAAGTGACGGGCGGCTTTGGTCTTCGCGTCGGCCACTGACTGCACGGCCTCACGCTGCATACCGGGGAGCACGTGCTGATACACCGTCATAGTGAAGCCCGGCGTTGAATGCCCGAGCCGTTCACTGACCACCTTGACCGGGACACCGGCTGCCAACAACAATGTCGCGTGAGTATGCCTCAAGTCGTGCAAACGGATCGTGGGGAGCTTCGCCTTCTTGACGTGTGAGGTGAAAGAGCCTGTAAGCTGGTCCGGGTGAAGCGGCGAGCCATCCTGGAGAGTGAAGACGAGCCCATGCCCGGGCCACTTGTCTTTCGCTAGTGTATTCTCATCCCACCCTTTGCGCTCCGCCTCTTGACGATCCCTCCACGCCTCCAGGGCGTTACGGGTTTCGTCGTCCAACTCTACGAGCCGCCGGCCGCTCCCGGTCTTCGGCTTGCTCTCGCGCACGTCTGCGGCGCCCACCGAGACGCGAGCCCGCTGCACGGTGATCGTGCCTGCCTGCAGGTCAACGTCTCGCCAGATGAGCCCGGCCACCTCGCCGCGTCTCATGCCCGTCCAAGCGGCAAGGCGCCACATGGGGAAGAGGCGGTCTGAGGCGACGTGGACGAGGAAGGTATCCAGCTCTTCGCGGGTCCAGGTCTTCATTTCCCCGGCTCCGTCCGAGTCGTGCTGTATCTTCGGCTTCTCGGCCGCGTCCGCGGGGTTGTAGGGGAGCAGCTTCTTCTTCACCGCGTCGTGTAGAGCCTTGTGCAGCGTCGCAGCGATACGGCGCACGCTGGTAGCGCTCAGCGGCTTTGTCTTGGGCTTCTGGCCCTCTTTCACCTTGTGCCTGTCTTGGCCCCCTTCCTTCTGGAGTGTGGAGTACAAGCGGTCGACCATCGTGGGAGTGAGTTGCTGTAGACGTTCGGCCCCGATCCTCGGCACGATGTACTTGTCGACGTGCAGTTTGTAGCTCACGAGCGTGGTGGGGCGGACTTGGCTGGCCTGCACCTCCAGCCATTGCTCCAGATACTCCTTTACGGTGATCCTCGTGGATGCGACTGCCGTGCCCTTGTTCGCATCTGCTCGGGCGTCGTCGCGGGCGTTCTTGGCGGCCGTCCTGGTTGGGAATCCACCGACCCACTTGTCCTTCCTCTTGCCCGTCTCGGGATCGCGAACGCGTACGATGTAGGACCACGTGTTGCCCCGCTTCACGAGGCCGTCTTTCACGCCCCCCTTCTTCTCGGACTCCTCGGTTCGGTCTCTGATCTGTGCCTTCATCCTTCTCCCTTCCCTTGTTGGCGACGATTCTCAGCCTTGCGCTTGCGGTACTCCTCCTGCGCCTGCATCCTCGCGCAAGAACTGGAGCAGTACCGAACCTGAGGATCATTGACACGATGCTGGTCAAGCTTCGCTCGGCCTTGCTGCCGCACGAAGAGGCGACGACATCTCTTGCAGCGCCGGTATTCCGCCGACTCTGCAACGTGATTGGCGATCTGGAGGCAAAGCACCGAGTAGAGATCGAAATGCGGCTTCGCCGTGGCTTCGATGCGTACATGGAAAGGCTCAAGGCCGGTATTCAGAAGTGCTTCGAGCCAGGCCACAGCGTGTTCGACTGTAGGCGGGGGTTCAAGAGACATAGAGACCAGCCCAGAGTCTTGTCTCACTGCCGCTGGTTTGCCGCCGACCAGTTCCCATGACGAGGCAAACTCATCCATTGTGGTCGTCTCACCGTATAGCGACCATATCCGCGCCAGGTCGCGAAGGGTCATGGCGTGCATACGGAACTCGGCAAGGCACTGCACGTCCCAGACATCCCACGGGTTTGTCTCGAGATAAAGGGCCACATCCGGGGACAGCCCTGGTTCTAAGACATGCTGGCAGAGACCAGGTGCATCCCAGGCCTCCTCCCTGGCCCGTCTTAGCAGGTCCGTCCAGTACGGGACGATGGAAAGGCGGGCGAAGTCCGGTGAACCCAACCGCCCGTATGCTGCCGTGAATCTGAGGATGTCCTCGGGGTTCTCGAGATCAACATCCATCAGTTGCCGCAGGTAGGTCTCGTCCGGCACGGTGACGGGCTTGGGGTCGTCATCGAAGACGAGGAAGCGCCCGTCGCAAAGCCTCACTTGACGAACGCTCACCTGCGGTATCGGCACCGGTTCCCCTGGCCATGTGACTATACGCATATGCGACATACCGTGCCTTGTCCTTCCGTGAGATTGATGGTACGCTACATACGACAGTGTATAGCCAAGTCAAAACAACGTCAAGAAGGTGGTGAGTATGTCTGAGAACTATTACACGATTCGACAGGTGGCCGAACGCTACAACGTGCACTACCAGACGATTTGGCAGATGGTGAAACGCGGCGAGCTTGATTCGATTCGCATCAAGCGCACCGTGCGGATCCCTGAGAGCGCGCTGGCTAGTCTCAAGCCGGTGAAGTAATCATGACGCCTGAGCAACTCCAGGAACTGAGACGGACGACCGTGGTGGACCTCTGGCCGACGGCGTGTTGCGCCCTGGGCATCCGTAGGACGCTTGGCTATCGACTCGCTCGTGAGCGCGGGGAGTTGGTCGAAGGCGTGCGCGTCCTTCGTATTGGATCGCGTTTCAGGGTTCCCAGCCGGCAAATCCTGATCGCCCTTGGCTACGGGGAGGACTGATGAGCAAACACACCGCTCATGGGCGACTGGCACCTAGAAGACACCTAGCAGGTCCTGAAACGCTCCTGCAAATCGCCATGTTTTCAGGCAGGCAACGGATTGCATGTCCGCAGGGCGAACGCGGCCACGCTAGCCCGAATGGGGGGGTATGGGGTCAACGACTGGACCGTATCGACCGGACCAGGACAGCGCCCCCTCAAGCGGGGCTGCCTTTTCGGAGGCCCGGCATGTCCACCTCAGACTTAGGGCGACGCTCATGAGCGCGCCCAACAGCGTCCATCGGCCAGCCAAGAACCCCTTGGATACCATCAGACTCTTCTGCTTGGGGTGCATGGGTTCCAGCGTGGAGTTCGGAGCCGAGTACGCTGCCGTGCGGCACTGCCCCGGTGAGGTCACATGCTCCCTCTTCTTGTATCGATTCGGCACCAACCCCAAGAACAAGAAAAAGGTGTCTGAGGCGTCGCTCAAAGCTCTTGCTAGTAGCAGAGAGAAGCGCGCCGAAGCGCGACACGAGGCCGAAAATGGGAAACGCTAGGGACGAACGCAAGGTGTGGGCGAAACTACGGGAACGAACGTGAGCGGTTCCCTCGACAAGGTGCTCGACCTGGACCTCGAGCTCGCCGCAGGCGAGCACCGGGCGGCACTCCGTCGCCTCCGGCATGGACGGGTGACGGCGACGGCCGAGGTCTTCGACGGCCGGGTGATCGAGCATCACGTGAGCGTCGACCACCTGACACACTCCGACCTCGACCGCATGATCCGCGAGCGGCCCCGCCCGGCGGGGAAGGGGGAGAGACCATGAGCCGCTCCGCGCTCCGGGCGCAACTCGACGAGGTGAAGGCAGAGCACGGTTGCTCGATGGCCCACCTCACTGTACTCGCCGACAAGAATGATCCCTACCGCCTGGACACCCCCGCCCGTCACCGCGATGCTCAATGGCTTGCCACCACAACGCAGGAACTAGGGCTCGGGGACCGCAAGATCCATCTGCGCGGTCTTCACTACATGCTGATCGGCCGCCCCAAGCCGGACGGTACGCCCTATACCAACACCGATGCCGACTGGACCTGGCTGCAGGCCGACGCGGCGAAGGCGGCCCGTTGGCTCGGCTACATACCCTTCGACCAGATCGTCGACCAGCGCAACACCCCGCCCACCGTGACCGTCTTCGAGTGGCCCGAGCCCAGCGCCTACGTCACCACGGGCTTGAGTATCGAGATCCCCGACGCCGAAGACCTCAAGCCCGAAATCGGGGTGCGCGACTTTGATGGAGCCCAACCCTACAAACTTGTGTTCGTGGGAGAGAAGTCCTCGCTCGAACCGGTGCTCGCTCCTATCGCCCAGGCTCGGCAAGCCGACCTCTACCTTCCTACAGGCGAGATGAGCGACACCCTGATCCATCAGATGGCCCAGACCGGCGCCGCCGATGGGCGGCCCATGGTGGTGCTCTACTTTTCGGACTGCGACCCCGCCGGTTGGCAGATGCCGGTGTCGGTCAGCCGCAAACTGCAGGGGTTCAAGACTCAGCTATTCCCCGACCTCGAGTTTCAGGTGCATAGGGTGGCCCTCACCCCTGAGCAGGTCAAGGAGTACGGTTTGCCATCCACACCCCTGAAGGACACCGAACGCCGGGCTGACAAGTGGATGGCAGCCAAGAAGGTCTCGCAAACCGAAATCGATTCCCTCGCCTCCCTGCGCCCCGAACTCCTCCGCAAGATCGCCCGTGATGCCTGCGCTCCTTTCTTCGACCTGACGCTAGAGGGACGGGTGCGGCAAGCCCGAGCCGAATGGCTGAGCGAAGCTCAGAGGGTAGTCGACGACAGGCTCGGTCAAGAAGGGATGGAGACCTTCAGAGAGCAGGCGGCCGAGAGACTGGCCGACATGGCGGAGGAGCTCGAGATGCTGAAGGACGCTCTCCGAGTCGACGTCACGTACGACGACCTGCCCGACTTCATCATCCCCGAGCCCGAGATCAACATGCCCCCTAGTGCGCCGTTGTTGGATTCGAGCTGGTCGTTTGTGGACCAGTGCCGGGCACTCAAGGGTGCCAAGAGCTACGACGAGGGTGATCCGTCGTGAGCGGTGACCTGCTCTCGGCGGCGCTCGACTATGCTTCGCGTGGGTGGCACGTCTTGCCGCTGCACACGCCGACCGCCGCCGGCAGGTGCTCGTGCGCCGACCCGGACTGCGGCAGTGTAGGCAAGCACCCGCGCACGCCGCACGGACTCAAAGACGCGACCACCGACCCGGCGACGATCGCGGCGTGGTGGCAGCAGTGGCCGGCAGCCAACGTCGGCATTCTCACTGGTGAGCCGTCGGGATTCTTCGTGCTCGACATTGACAGCGAAGCGGCGGCCGCGGTGCTCAAGGATACCGGGCGCGCTGTACCGAAAGACGCGTGCCGGCAGCGGACCGGCCGCGGGTGGCAGGTGCTCTTCGAGCTGCCGGCCGACTTCACAGTGAAGAACACGGCGGCGGCGGTGGCCGATCACGTGGACACACGCGGCAGCGGTGGGTATATCGTGGCACCGCCGAGCTTGCACGCGAACGGCAACCGGTACAGTTGGCTCAAGACCACCGCGCCGGGACCCGCGCCGGCATGGCTGCTCGACGCGCTGCGACCGGTCGAGCGGACGGCAGCGAAGTCGGTCGCGCTACAAGTGGCCGTCGGTGGCCTGCACCCATGTCTCGCTGCGGCGCTCGAAGCCGAAGCGGCTACAGTCCGAGCGGCGGCGGACGGCACACGCAACGCCACCTTGAACGCGGCCGCGTTTTCTCTCGGCCAGCTCGAAGCCGCCGGTTTGAGTGAAGCTGACGCCGAAGCGGAGCTGACCGCGGCGGCGACCGCGGCCGGACTCACAGCGACCGAGACCGCGCGCACTTTCGCGAGCGGGTGGGCCGCCGGCCGACAGCAGCCGCGAGACATACCCGAGCCGACGCGTATCGACTACACGAGACAGACACCAGCCGAGCCGCAGCCGGTCGGCGCGAAGCGAAGCGCGGCAGATCGGCTCGTGGACCTTGGCCGGCAGCGGTATACCTTCGGGCAGTCGGCCGAGGGTGAACCATACGCCGTCGCGAAGTGCGGACCGCGGCTCGTGCGGCTACTGCGCGGCCAGGGTGGCTCGCTGCGGTCGGAGCTGTCCGCGGCGTATCTCGAAGAGCACGGCAAGTCACCCGCACAGGCTGCGCTCACGGACGCCGTGTGCACGCTCGAAGGACTAGCACAGCGCGAGCCACAAGAACGGCTGCACGTGCGTTTCGCCGCGGCCGGTGACGCGCTATACGTCGACCTGGGTGACGCCACCGGCCGAGCGGTCAAGGTATCGGCCGACGGGTGGGAGATTGACCCGGCACCGCCGGTGCTCTTTCGGCGCTCGGCTCTCACGGGCGCGCTACCGCCGCCGGTACCTGGTGACCTTGGCGAGTGGCGGCGTTTTCTGAACGTGACTGACGAAGCGTGGGCGCTCTTGGCAGGCTGTCTCGTGAGCACGCTCTACCCGGACATACCGCACCCGATCTTGGCGCTGACCGGTGAGCAGGGCTCTGCTAAGACCACGACCGCACGGCAGTACATTGACCTGTGCGACCCGTCGACAGCACCGCTTCGCGCCGCGCCGCGCGACATAGGTGAGTGGGTGACCGTGGCCGCCGGCTCGGCGGTGGTCGGACTCGACAACGTGAGCTTTATCCCGGCGTGGCTGTCGGACGCACTATGCCGAGCTGTTACGGGTGACGGCTTCCCACGACGTGCGCTCTACACCGACGGCGAGATCGTGGTGACCGCGTTTCGGCGCTGCATCATGCTCAACGGTATCGAGCTGGGCGCGCTCTCGGCTGATCTTGTGGACCGTGCCGCGTTCGTCGAGCTGCAACGCATCCCGGCCGAGCGGCGGCGGCTCGACAGCGACTTAGCGCGGGACTTCGCCGCGGCTCGACCGGCGCTCTTCGGTGGTCTGCTCGACCTGGTGGCCGCGACTATGCGCCACCTGCCGAGCGTACGGCTTGCCGGCTACCCGCGCATGGCCGACCACGCGAAGGTGCTGGCCGCGCTCGACCGGGTGACCGACTACGGAGCGCTGCCGGCATTCTTGGCCGTGAGCGGCCGTGCGTTTCAAGAAGCGGTCGAAGGTGACCAGGTGGCCGCAGCTGTCGTGCGACTCATGGCCGATCGGCCGAAGTGGAGCGGCGAACTGGCCGACCTGCTCGACCTGCTGACCGACACACTGCCGCGACCGGAGCGACCGCCGAAAAAATGGCCGGCCGACGCGGCGCGACTGTCCGGCCGGCTGCGCCGTGCGGCACCCGCTCTGCGGGCGGTCGGCTTCGGGGTCGAGCTGGGGCAAGACGAAGACACAAGACACCGCACGGCGACGATATGGCGAGAGAGAAGCCCGAAAACAGCCCGTTTACCCTGCGAGCCTGCAGAAAAACAGGCTGAACAGTCTAAACAGGCTGATTTACCGGCTCTCTCTTGTGACATGGCCGAGCACGAGTGCGGCGACCTTCTCTCAAGTCGCGAAAGTCAAAGTGCTTTTCACGGCGAGCCTGTTGAGAGTGGCGTGCCGCTGGTGGTGGAGCTGTGAACGCCGAAACGCTCGAAGTGCTCGACCGGTGCCGGCGCGCATGGGTTGTGCTCTCTCGCCGTGGTGGCCGGCTGCACGTCGAAGCGCTCGACCCGCAGCGACTACCGCCGGACCTGTTCGCCGATCTTGCCGACCACAAAGCCGCCGTGCTCGCGGCGGTCGACTACATGGCCGAGGCTGACGCACTGCTGCTCGAAAGCACGCGCGCGCTTGGTGGTGTGTGGCCCGATGGGTGCGAGCTTGACGCCGAATGGGACCGGCTCGAAGCGGCCGTTACTGATGCGTACTGGAGCTTTGGCCTTGGCCGACTACGTACGGCGCTCGGCGCTCGGGACGCGCACGCGCTCGGCCTATTCGACCACTACCGAACGAGGTGATCTGATGACCCTACACACCGAGACCATCGGCCTGTCGACCATCATCGAAACCGGCACCGGCACCCGCCTCGCGGTGAGCCGTTGGAACACTCCCCGCGGTCGGTCCCTGGTCTCTATCACTCCAGAGTATGGAGATCGCCGCGGCGAATGGCACCTGGCGCACTCTGCCGTGAGCTTCGCCCCGGCCGCCGCCGCTCAGGTGGCCGCGGCCGTGCTCGAGGTGGCCGCCAGCATAGACGAAGCGCCGGTCGACCCAACGCCCACCGAGGCCGACAGGGACGGCACGCGGTGTCCATGAGAGTCGCCATATCGGATTCCGATGGTCACGTGTCGCTGCGCCGGGGAACACAGGAGGTGTAACACAAAAATGGCATGGGAGACGCGCAATGGTCGAGGCTCCTACTTCACGAGGTCTAAACGCGTCGAGGGTCGCGTG
>ERZ747221.350-NODE-350-length-55975-cov-6.370836_pt1 | contig 55975 bp, 46 predicted proteins | sample MGYA00374949_ERZ747221 | MGnify/ENA primary metagenome ERZ747221 (study PRJEB28779, sample SAMN05720172) | bioreactor metagenome | isolation source: Anaerobic biogas reactor | place: USA:Washington, USA | collected 2015-08-08 ... | reverse complement strand
CGAGCGGCGACCAATTCTACTACGACATCGGCGATGCGGTCGGTCGCGTCCGGTCGAGCCAATCCCAGCGCCGCCTTCCGCATACTGTCGTTCGTCTCCGCATCGAGGAGTCGGGCGACGGACTCCGCCAACTTACCCGCGTCGAGTTCCGAGTCGGCCACCAGCAACGCCGCTCCGGCATCCCTGACGGTGCGGGCATTGACGGTCTGATGATCGCCGGTAGCCAAGGGGTACGGTACCAGCAGAGACGGGAGCCCTCTCGCCAGTATCTCGGCCACCGATCCTCCCGCCCGGGACACCACCGCATCCGCCGCCGCCAACGCCAGGGGGAAATCGTCCAGAAAGGCGAACGCCTGATAGGACGGGTTCGCCCCCGGCCGCTCGAGCGCAGCCGCCACCTCGACGTACTCTCGCTCGCCGGTCACGTGGAGTATCTGAAACGGGGTCTGGATACCCGCGAAGGCGCCCACCGTCGCCTGATTGAGCGTGTGCGCCCCCAGGCTGCCACCAAAGACCAGCAGCACCTGCCGGTCTTTGTCCAACTCGAAGCGGGCCAACCCCGCATCCCGAGTGGCGGAGAGCAACGCAGGACGCAGCGGGCGGCCCGTGTACACGTACTTGGGGCCGGTCCGCCCCGCATCGGGAAAAGATAGACACACTCTGTCGACCAGACGGCTGAGTATGTTGTTGGTCCACCCCATGTGCGAATCCATCTCTACAGCCACCGTGGGGATGCCGCGCACGGCCGCCTCGGCCACCACCGGTCCGGAGGCGTAGGCTCCCACACCCACCACGCAATCCGGACGGACCTCGCGGAGCACCCTCCAGGCGTCTACCCCCGCCACGGGGATCGACGCGAGAGTCTGCAGAGTAGAGAGCCCGAGCTTGCGGGTGAATCCACGGATGCGGACGGCAGAGAAAGAGTATCCGGCCCGCGGGACCAAGTCTTTCTCCATGCCCCGCCCTGTGCCACAGAAGGCTACCTGGCAGCCCCGGCTCGAAAGGACGTCAGCTAACGCCAGGGCGGGCACCACGTGGCCCGCCGTTCCGCCGCCGGCGATCAATACGCGTGACATTGTCGTACTTGGCATTGTCGTACCTCACTGCCCGAGCAGGCGCCGGCCCGATCGTGGCTCGCCTTGCGACGGCCAGGATCAGACCGACCGCCATCAACATCGCAAGCAGGCTACTGCGGCCGTAGCTGATGAAGGGCAGAGGCACCCCTGTCAGCGGAAGCGCCCCGATGACCCCGCCGATGTTGACGACCGCCTGCAGCGTGACGAGCATACCGCACCCGGCGATGAGGTACTTGCCCATGGGATCGGTGCACTGCCTGGCGAGCCGCCAACACGACATCGCGAACACGCCGAACAGCAGGAGCACCAACCCGGCGCCCAGGAGCCCGAACTCCTCACCGAGGATGCTGTAGATCATGTCGGTGTGTGCTTTGGGAAGGTACTGATACTTCTGAACGCTCTCTCCCGGGCCGACACCGAACCAACCCCCGCGACCCAGAGCCATCAGCGACTGCCAGAGCTGGTAACTCGAGCCTTGAGGATCGGCCGACGGATCGATGAAAGAGAAGATGCGGCTCATCCGCTCGGCGTTCGAGAATATGAGCCCGGCCGCGGCCGCGGTCATCGTCCCGGCCACGAGCAACCACTGCCCGCCCTTCATGCCGGCGAGCCAGAGCAGGCCGAGTACGAGCCCGGCCATGATGACAGCCGTGCCAAGATCTCCCTCGAGCACCACCAGGCCGCATGCCCCCAGGCCTATCAGTCCGAAGGGCAGCATGTACGACGCAAAATCGCCGGGATGGACCTTGCGCATGGAGAGTAGATGCGCTCCGGCCATGATCACGGCCAGCTTGGCAAACTCGGAGGGCTGAAAATTGAGAGGGCCCAGCACGAACCAGCTGGCCGAGCCGCCCTCGCTGGCTCCGAACTGAGGGACGTGAACAAGCACTAGAAAGAGCGCGATCAGACCCAGAAAGAACATGGAGAAGGCCCGCAACCTGCGGTAGTCCAGCCTGGAGATTCCGACCAGCAGGAGAAGACCGATAGCAGCCGCTATGGCCTGCGGACGGAAGTACTCATACCTGTCACCACCCGTGAGCCCTTCCGCGACCGACACCGAGAGCACCGTGCACAGACCGCCGGCCAGGAGCAACAACATCGACAACCACACCAGACGATAGGCGGCGGGAGCAGCCTGCTTCAGGGTGACGCCGGTGCTGCCATCCCACTCCCAGGAAGGGGCCGCCACCCGCCGCGGCCGAATGCCGGCTCCCCGGACGGCCGTGTGGCTCATGACGCCCTCGCAGCCACGAGATCGACCAAGGCGCGGAAATGCTCTCCGCGTTCTTCGAAGCTCGAATACTGGTCGAAGCTGGCGCAGGCGGGAGCGAGCAGGACGACGTCACCGGGAACGGCGGCCCTTGCGGCGGCCTCCACCGCGGTCTGCAGATCGCCGTGCACCTGAGGCTCAGGGACCCCCGCGACCCCCTCCCGCTCACGGACCTCCGCGAACGCCTCTTGGATAAGAGGTGTGGCTTCGCCGATGAGATAGACCGCCTTGCATCCACGGGCACAGGCGCGTGCGACAGGACGGTAGTCGGAAGCCTTGTCGCGTCCTCCCAGGATCAGATGCGTTCTTTCAGAGTACGCGTTCAAGGCGGTGAGGGTGGCCTCCACGTTGGTTGCTTTGCTGTCGTTGACATACGTCACGCCCCGCACCATTCCTGCCTTCTCGAGCCGGTGAGGCACCCCGGTGAACGTCCGCAGCCCGGCCGCGACGGCGCCCGGATCGAGACCTCGGGCCAACGCGGCCGTGCCCGCCGCGAGACAGTTCTCGAGGTTGTGTATCCCGGGCAGTTGGATCTCGCGCACGGGAAGCACCCGCTCTTCGCGCAGATACATCCAGCCCGACTCCACCCAAGACACCGGCCGCGCGGACACCGTGACACCATGACCGGCACCCGGCCCAACACCTGGCTCGGCGCCCGCAGGCACCGCGACGGCTCCCGAGCCCCCCGTTGAGAAGAAATCCACGCGGGGACCACCCGGGCGGGAGGCCAATGCGACCCCCAGAGCGGCCACGGCGCCGTCGGCCAGGTTGAGGACGGCCACGTCCTCTTCGCCCTGATTGCGGAAGAGATTGGCCTTGCAGGCCAGATACCGTTCCATGGTCCCGTGGCGATCGAGGTGGTCGGGGGTGAGGTTGAGAAAGATGCCGGTTGCCGGCCGGAACGCGTGCACGTCCTCCAGCTGGAAGCTCGAAACTTCCACCACGAGTTCCTCATCGGGCGCGATCTCTCCCACGACCGAGGTCACAGCCACCCCTATGTTGCCGAGCACCCGGACACGCCGGCCCGCAGTGGCGAGAAGATGGCCCAAGAGAGCCGTGGTAGTGGTCTTGCCATTGGTGCCGGTGATGGCGTTGAAGGGGTTGGGGAACAGGGCGTAGGCCAGCTCGAGCTCGCTCCACACCGGCACTCCCTGCTCGCGGGCCTGTTGCACAGGCGCCGCCTCGCCGGGGACTCCCGGGCTCTTGATCACCAAGTCCGGCCGGGGCCAGCCGGTCGCCAGCGTCTCTTCGGGCACGAACCTGACACCGGCGCTCTCAGCATCTGCAAGACCGGGGAGCGATTCGGGACCCCGGCGATCGCTCAACAACACCTCCAACCCCAGCCCCGCGACGGCGATGGCCGCACTCACACCCGACCGGCTGGCCCCCAAGACGAGGATGCGCCGTACTGCACCCGGCAGTCCGGTCCCCGCGGCCATCCCTTCGCCCGACATATCTCTCTCCGAAGCCAAGGTGCGTCTCAGAGGCGGGTGTTGCTGAGGTAATAGAGTGCGAAACCGGCCGCAGCCAGAATGGCCGACACTATCCAGAAGCGGACGATGATCTTCGTCTCCGACCAGCCCTTGAGCTCGAAATGATGATGGATAGGCGCCATGAGGAAGACGCGGCGGTGGAACAGACGGAAGCTGAGCACTTGAATGGTCACGCTCAACGCCTCGATGACAAACAGCCCCCCGATAAGGAGGCAGAGCAGCTCCATGTTGGTCGCGACCGCCATGCCGGCCAGGCCGGCGCCAAGAGCAAGCGACCCCGTATCTCCCATGAAGACGGTCGCCGGATGCGTGTTGTACCAAAGAAAGCCTACCGACGCGCCCGTCATGCAGGCGCCCAATATGGCGAGATCGAGCTCACCCTGGAGGAAGGCGATCCCGGCGAACGCGAACAGAGCTATGCCTCCCGTGCCGGCGGCCAGTCCGTCCAAGCCGTCGGTGAGATTGAGGGCGTGCGAGAACCCCGCGATCAGCAGGAAGGCGAACGGATAGTAGAACCAGCTGATGTCCAAGCCCTCGCGTACGAACGGCACGCTCAGGCGCGTATCCACCCCCCCATACTCCAGAGCGAGCCACACCGCGACCCCCACCAGCGGGACCTGGGCCAGCAGTTTGACCTTGCCACTGAGGCCGAGTGAGCGCTGTCGTCGTTGGCTGATGAGATCATCGGCGAACCCGATCAAACCGGAGCCGAGGGCCAGAATGACCACCACCAGACTGGGCACGGTCTTGGTGGCGAAGATGAAATACGGGACGAGCGCCGCGACGAGGATCAACACACCACCCATGGTCGGAGTGCCCTGCTTGGTGCTATGGCTCTCCGGGCCGCTCTCCCGGATGTTCTGGCCGATGCCACGCCGACCAAGCCACCGAATGAAGCGGGGGCCCGCTACCATGCCGATGACCAAGGCCACGAGCGTCGCCGAAAGCAGTCTCAGCACTACCGAATCTCCTTCGCCTCATCCTCAGTACAGGCGGCGGTGCCTCGCGAACTCCAGCGCCCGGCCTCCGCCTCCTCCACGACCCACTGCACCATCTTCTCGAGGTGCATGCCACGCGATCCCTTGAAAAGCACGACGTCTCCCTCGCGCAGACCGGCCGCGATAGTAGATGTTTCCTCAGACGACCCCACATGTCCTCTAGCCCATTCGCCTTCGCAGCCGGTTTTTGCCTCCCAGGCCGCCTGAAAACCCTGGGCCGTGGCCCGAGCGAGCGGCCCCACCCCCCACAACGACTTCACGCCCACGGCAGCTGCATATGCGCCCGCTTCCTCGTGGTACGCCTCAGCCTCCGGGCCCAGTTCGAGCATGTCTCCGAGCACCGCGACAGGCCGCCCGCCCCTTGCGCCGGCCGCCCGCATGAGATGGTCCAGAGCCGCCCGCACCGCGGCCGGGTTCGCGTTGTAGGTGTCGTCGATGAGCCACAATCCACCACAGTGCAACATCTCGCCCCGGCCGGCGCTCAAACGAGCCCCCGCGATACCCTTGGCGCACTCCTCCACGGGCAGACCCGCCGCGTAGCACGCAGCCGCGGCGGCCACAGCGTTAGCCACGGCGTGCTCGGGCATGGCGGGAGTCTCAATCTCGACTTCACCCCCAGGCCAGCAAAGGTGAAGTGCGCATCCACTCTCACCTCCGCGGACGTCCAACGTACCCGTCACATCCGCGACGACCGGCCCCGATCCACCGCCCCATGTCACCAGCCGGCGAGCTGAGTCCCTTGCGTATGGCTGCAACACGGAGCAATCGGCAGGGATCACCCCCGTGCCGTCCGGCCGCAGCCCCCGCACAAGCTCAGCCTTTGCTTGAGCAATAGCTTCCAGGGTGCCCAAAAGCTCAAGATGTACTGGATGGATGTTGGTGATCACCCCCACGTCAGGCAGAGCCACTTCCGCCAGCGCCGCGATCTGTCCCCGTCCCCGCATGCCCATCTCGACCACCACAGCCTCGGTCGTAGGCTCTATGGAAAGCAGCGTGAGAGGCACTCCCACCTCGTTGTTCTGGTTGGCAGAGGTAGCCACCACTCGGCGTACACGCCCCACCATAGCTGCCAGCAGGTCCTTGGTGCTGGTCTTGCCTGCGCTGCCCGTGACGGCGAACACAGTAGCGCGCGATCTCAACCGCACCGATCTGGCAAGCGCCCACAGAGCATCCAGGGTATCGTCCACTTCGTACAGTGGACCTCCCTCGGCCACCGTGCCTCTCAGCACGACGGCCCCCGACGCCCCGGCCCGCAGAGCCTGGTCTACGAATACATGACCATCGAAGCGTTCCCCACACAATGCGACGAAGAGGTCACCCTCGCGGATCGTGCGGCTATCGATGCTGATACCGCACACGTCGCCGGCCAGCGGCGCCAGGCCGAGCGCCCGCCCCGCCTCTTCCGCCGTGAGGGGGATCATCCCTCTCTGCCTCTCAGTGCGGCCAGGGCCTCGCGGGCCACGACTCTGTCGTCGAAAGGCAGCGTCTCGTGCGCAAACTCCTGACCCGATTCGTGGCCCTTGCCCAGGATCATCACCACATCTCCGCTCCGCGCTTCAGTCACCGCCATGCCGATGGCTGCGCGCCGGTCGGGCTCCACTCTCGCTGCACCAGGTGACTCGAGCCCGGCCATGATGTCGGCGATGATGGCAAGGGGGTCTTCGCTGCGAGGGTTGTCAGATGTGACTATCACCAGGTCGGCGGCCACCTCGGCCTCCCGGCCCATGAGCGGCCGCTTGCCCCGATCCCGGTCCCCGCCGCAGCCGACCACCGCTATCAGTCTGCCCTGGGTGATACCACGAGCCGTCTGCAGTACGTTGCGCACCGAATCGGGAGTGTGTGCGTAGTCGACGAGTACGGTGAAGTCCTGACCGGCATCCACCCCTTCCATGCGCCCCGGGACACCCCGGAACTCCTTCGCGGCCGCCACCATCGCTTCCAGGTCGAGTCCCAGACCGAGGCCGATGCCCAACGCAGTGAGTGTGTTGGCCACGTTGAAGGCGCCCACGAGAGGGGTCTCCACGTCGAGCCGCACCTCTGCTCCGTCACCTGCGCCGGCAGGCGATCCATTCAGGCGCTCGAGCGCACGCCCGCGAAGCACCAGCGTACCCCGCGTCCGGCCTCGGTCGAATCTGTAGTCGCTCCACTCCATGTCGGCCGGACCCCAGTCGGGGGCGGGCTTCGACGCCGAGAGGCTGATGACGCGCCGCGAAGGGCACCGGGCGGCCAACTCGCGGCCGTACGGGTCTGCGACGTTGATCACGGCCACAGGCTCGCCGGCCGAGAACTCCTCGTCCAGAAAGAGCCGGCATTTGGCCGCGAAGTACTCTTCGAGGGTCTTGTGATAATCGAGGTGGTCCTGCGACAGGTTGGTGAAGGCCACCGCCCGGAAATCGATGCCCGCCGCCCGGCCCAAGTCGAGCGCGTGCGAAGACACCTCCATGACCAGCGCCTGATCTCCCTCGCGCACCATCTGCGCCAGGTCGCGCTGGATGTCGAGCGCCTCAGGGGTCGTGCGTCCCGCGGGCAACACCCGGCCTCCTACCCTGCGCTCCACAGTGCCCATCAACCCCGACTGCAGCCCCGCGCTTTCCAGCAGGTGGGCCGTCAGGAAAGCCGACGTCGTCTTGCCGTTGGTGCCGGTTATGCCTACGGTCATCAGTTGCCTGCTGGGGTGGCCGTAGAAAGTCGCAGCCACCGGCCCCATGACCGCCCGGACCGACGGCACCACCGCCTGTGCCACCGGTAGGTCGAGAAGGCGCTCCACGCAAAGAGCGACGGCGCCTCTATTCACCGCATCGAAAGCGAATTCGTGCCCGTCACGCGAGAAGCCCGGGACGCAGAAGAAGAGACTCCCGGGACCGGCCTGGTCGCTGCGATAACAGACTGCATGTACGTCAACGTCGGCCGCGCCCGCCAGGCGCCAGCCTTCGACACCGGCAAAGAGGTCACTGAGTCTCACGGAGTGGGATTCTATCATCGCCTGGACCCCCGAACCCGCCCTGAACTGCGCCCGGCAGACTCAGTCGGCCACGGTCGGCGCGACGCCCAGACGCCTCAATGCAAAACCGGCGATCTTGGCGAAGGCGGGAGCGGCCACGGCCGAGCCGTACTGCTGCGTGGATGGTTCGTCCACCGTGACCAGGATGACCAACCGGGGGGCGTCGGCCGGCACCATGCCGACAAAGGAGGCGACGACCTTGTCGTCGTAGTACCCGCCCTCTTCCTTGACCTTCTGGGCGGTACCGGTCTTGCCGGCCACCGAGTATCCCCGGACGGCCGCGAGTTTGCCTGTGCCGTCCTCAACGGTGACGGTCAGCATGTCCCGCAACTGGGTGGCCACGGTCTTGCTGACGACCTGCCTGGTGGTCGGCGTGCCCCGGTCTCTGACCAGATGGGGCTGCACCATCACGCCGTCGTTCGCGATGGCCGCATAGGCGGCGGCCAACTGAAGCGGCGAGACCGCGATGCCCTGTCCCATGGGCACGTTGGCGATCGTGGTTCCCGACCAATCCTTCGGAGGCAACATCTGGCCCGGAGCCTCGCTGGGAAAGTCTATGCCGAGCTTGTTGGTGAATCCGAACTTGAGGATCATGTCCACCAGCTTGTTCTTTCCCACCTGCATCCCCAGAGTCACGGCCCCCACGTTTGACGACTTGGACAGGATCTGGGTCACCGTGTACTCGCGAACGGCCGGTGTGGTCTCGTCGTGGGCTTCGTGCACCACTCTGTCGTACACGGTGATGGTCTTGCCGAGTCTGAACACCGTGTCAGGTGTTACCAGACCCTCCTCCAGAGCCGCCGCCACAGCCACCATCTTGAACGTCGATCCCGGTTCGTATTGGTCGGTGACCACCATGTTGCGACGGTCGCTCTCCATGAGAGACGCCGAGGAGTAGCGATTGGTGTCGAAGATAGGAGTATTGGCCATCGCTAGGACCTCCCCCGTCCCCGGGTCGATGACCACCGCGCACGCCTTTTTCGCTCCGAACTCCTCTACCGCCTCAGCCAGCACCCTCTCGGTCTCGTACTGGATCTCGGCATCTATGGTGAGATGGATGGGTGTGCCCGGTACGGCCTCCTTCACAGACACAGTGGAGAGCCGGTTGCCGTCTTGGTCTTTCACCACGCGTGACTCTCCCGGTAGCCCCGAGAGTGCCTCGTCGTATGCAAGTTCCAGCCCGGCCAAGCCCTCGTAGTGATCGCCGCCCACAAAGCCGAGCAACTGCGGCGCCAGAGCACCCTTGGGATAAACGCGCTTGGATTCCGAACACACGCCGATACCGTTCAGCTCGAGCGCCGCGACTTTCTCGCCGGTCGCTTCGTCGATGCGGCGCGCCAGATATCTGAAGACTGTGTCGCCGTTCAGCTTCTCCACCAATTCACCCTCAGCGATGCCGAGCACTGGAGCCAGCAGCGCAGCCGCCTCGATGGGGTCTTCTACCTGGCTTGGATTGGCATACACGGTCGCCATGGGGCGCGAGATCGCCAGTATCTCTCCGTTGCGGTCGTAGATGACACCGCGCGGGGCCTCCAACGTGATGGTACGTACCGACTGGCCTTCCACCTTGTCCTGCAGAGCGGGAGCCGCGATGACCTGCACATAGAAGGTCCGGCCCATGAAGGCCACCAGGAACAGCACGGCGAGCCCCATGAACAGAGCAAGGCGCTTGTTCATCCGGCTCATGGTCACCGTCCGGCGACCGTCGTATCACCCTCCGTGACTGCCGTCCCCCCCGCCAACTCCACATGCTGGATCGATTGAGCGGGACCGAGACCGAGCCGCATCGCCTGCTCGGCGACCCTCTGTGGCGAAGACAGCGCCGAGATCTGGGCGGAGAGCGCCGCCGTGTCGGCGGTGAGCGCCGTCTGCTCCATCTCCAACCGGCCCACCTCGGTCTCCAAGCCTGTGGCAGCAGAGTTGACAAGCACAGGAGCCACCACTGCAGCTCCCAAGAGGATCCCGGCGAACATCAGGGTGAGTATCACCATGCCCCAGTGCGGACTCCGCTTGGCGGCCACCTTCAGCTGGGGCGGTGTGGGCCGGACCTCCACCTGCTGTTCGCGCACGGGTTCGGGTACGCGCGCCGTAGCTTCACGACTGTAGTAACGGCGCGAGTGCATCTGCGCCTCGACCCGCGCGGCGCTGCGCCGGGCGGCCGGCGTGGGCGTGAGATCGTGCTCCCACGCGTCCATCCAGGCCCTACGTGTCGGCGTAGGCATCAGAGCCTCCTCAGGGCACGCAGCTTCGCCGAACTAGAGCGCGGGTTGTTCTGCAGCTCACGCGGCCCGGGCGTCACGGGCTTCGAGGCCAGCACTTCACCGGTAGGCTTGCCGCCGCACACGCACACGGGGAACCCCGGCGGACACGTGCATCCCTTGGCTTTGCCCGCGAAGAACTCCTTGACGATCCGGTCTTCGAGGGAGTGGAAGCTTATTACCGCGAGCACCCCGCCGGGCTCCAACAGCGAGAACGCCTCGGGGAGCCCGCGCCGTAGGCTGCGGAGTTCGTCGTTGACCTCGATACGGAGCGCCTGGAATATGCGACGGGCGGGATTGCCGGCTCCGAAGCGCGCCGGCGTGGGAATGGACGTCTTGATCGTATCCACGAGTTCGGTCGTGCGACTGTAGGGCGCCCTGCCCCGCCGGTGCACGATGGCCCGCGCGATCCGTCGCGAGTAGCGCTCTTCTCCGTACCGGCCGAAGAGCTCCGTAAGGGCCTGTTCGGGCCAGCTGTTCACGATGTCCGCGGCGGTGATGGGCAAAGACGGATCCATCCGCATATCGAGCGGGGCGTCGTAGCTGTATGAGAACCCCCGCTCGGGAGTATCTATCTGCATACTGCTGACGCCGAGGTCCATGTAGATGTGAGTGGCCTTGAATCCGCTATCCGACAGCTCGACCAGCGTATCGGCGAAGTTGCCCAGGTAGAAGCGGGAGCGGCAACGCAGCTCGTGCCTCAAGTCGACGTAATAGTCTTCCGCTATCGGGTCCTGGTCGCACGCCACCAACACCCCTTGCGGCCCAAGGTCTGCCGCGATGACGCCGGCATGACCGCCGCCGCCAAAGGTGCAGTCGACGACCCGGCTGTCTACGCGCACGTCGAGGATGTCGAACAGTTCTTCAGTCAGCACCGGTACATGAGCCATGGCCATCTCCGTGACGAACGAGGCTGCCGCTCTACCCATTCTTGCTCCGCCTTTCAGCCTTGCGCTCTTCATATGTGCCCGGATCCCAGATCTCCAGATGGGTCCTCACACCCATGATCCTCGCCTTGCCGGAGAGTCCGAGATCCTTCACCAGTTGGGCCGGCAGCAGGAGGCGCCCCTGCCGGTCAGGCTCGACGAAGTATCTGTTCTCGTAGATCTCCCTCAAACGCCACTCGGCGTCCGTATCCTCAAAGGTGTTGAGAGGTTCGATGTTCTTCGCGTCGTATTCTCTCCATGCGTCCGGGTGAAAGACGGAGATGCAGGGCTCCCTCTCCGGGAACCAGACAAGGTCGGCACCGTGCTGGAAGTACTCGCGATAGCGCGCAGGCAGAGTTACCCGCCCCTTGGGATCGATAGTGTGCTCGTCGACTCCTGATAGCAATGGATGTTGCATATCGCGAGTCTACACCACTTCGCCCCACTTCGCAACACTTTACTTTACTTCTGACCCACACTACCACAAATCTACCCCTCGGCAGACGTTTCCTTGTATTCCGAGGCCGGTTTCGGCAGCTCTGTCGACCTCAGTCGCTCAGCCGCGCCGACCGTTAGCGTTGTGCATAACATTATGCATGACTTAGTCAATGCATGATTTCTTGCAAAGATTGACGCCATCGGTGCGCCGGGGACTGCCTGACAAACCGTCCCACTTTGCCCCACCGATGCCTCATGTGATGCGGGCTTCACACCCGCTGGAGGTAAGACTACAGCCGCTTCAGCGGCGCGTATTCGAGAAGAAGTCGCTTCTGCTCACCCAGTTCGGCAAAGAACACCCGCACGATCGCCCCAGGCTCGACCCCCAGGACGACCCCCTCGCCGAACTTGGCATGCATCACTTTGTCGCCGGGGGCGAACCCGGCGGCCATCGTCGCGGCCTCCGACGCGCCTACCCCGCGCGGCCGCGCGGGCCGGGATCCGGCATCGGTCTTAGACGTGTGGGCCGGCCGGCTCATGCGGGCGACCTGGGAGGACACCGAGGTCTCCCGGTACCGCACCAACTCGTTGGGTATCTCACTCAAGAAACGGCTGGGCAGCTTGAAGCCACCGCCTCCGTGCAGCGTGCGCGAACGGGCGTGGGACAGATAGACGCGGTCGCGTGCCCGCGTGATCCCCACATAGCACAGGCGCCGCTCCTCCTCCAGCCGCTGTTCGTCCAAAGAGCGCGAGTGAGGGAACAGCCCCTCCTCCATGCCGGTGATGAACACCACAGGGAATTCCAGACCCTTCGCATTATGCAGGGTCATGAGGGTCACTACCTCCTGCCCCTCCTCCAGGCTGTCGACGTCCGCGTAAAGGCTGATCTCCTGCAGGAAGTCGCTCAGGGAGCCTTCGGGGTTCAGGCGGTCGAACTCCTCCGCGACTCCCACGAACTCCTCCAGATTCTCCACCCGGCCTTCGGCCTCGAGTGTCCGCTCAGCTTTGAGGGCGGCGACGAGACCGCTCTCGTCCAGCACCCGCCGGACCAGGCGCGCCACCTTGGTGTCAGTCCCGGCCGCCGCGCCCCACTGGGCGAAGAGTTCGCCGAGTTGCACGCACGACTGCGCCGCCCCCCCGGTGAAGCCCGCTATGTCGGACGCGGAGAGCAGGGCTTCCCGCAGGCAGGTCTCGCTCTCCCCGGCGTAGTTCTGAAGCCGCCCTATGGCGACGTCGCCGAGACCGCGCCGCGGGGTGTTGATGACCCTCAGCAGCGAGAGGTCGTCGGTGCTGTTGACGGCCACCCGGAGGTAGGCAAGCAGGTCTTTGATCTCGGCTCGCTGGTAGAACTTGGTGCCGCCGACCACCCGGTACGCGACGCCCTGGCGCACCAACATATCTTCGAGCACCCGCGACTGCGCGTTGACCCGGTAGAAGACGGCCACGTCCGAGGCCCGGCGTTCACGGAGAGTCTTCACTATCTCTTCGCACACCAGCCGCGCCTCTTCGTGCTCGTCGCGGCACTCCATCACCACCACGGGCTCGCCCACGCCACGGTCGCTCCACAGGTGCTTGGGCTTCCGGCCCCGGTTGTGAGACACCAGCGCGTTCGCCGCATCCAGGATGGTCGTAGACGAGCGATAGTTCTGCTCGAGCTTCACGACCTTGGTGTCGGGGAAGTCGTCCTCAAAACTGAGGATGTTGCGGATATCGGCGCCACGCCATGAATAGACCGACTGATCGTCGTCGCCCACCACCGTCACCTGCCGGTGCTCCTCCGTCAGGAGCCTCACGAGGAGATACTGAGCCTTGTTGGTGTCTTGATACTCATCTACCAGGACGTGCCTGAACTGGTTGCGGTAGAACTCCAATCGCTCCGGAAAGAGCTGAAGGATATCCACCACGCGCATGATGAGGTCGTCGAAGTCGAGGGCGTTCTGCTCCAGGAGACGGGCCTGGTAGCGCCGGTAGACCTGCGCGGCCACATCCGCGTACCCAGATACCCCACCGTCATCCCATGCACCGACCGCATCCGGATCGCCCCGTCCGAAGTCGTCCACATCGATGAGCTTGTTCTTGGCGTCGGAGATGAGGTTCTGCAATCCCTTGGGCGGGAAGCGCTTGATATCCAGACGTAGGTCTTCCAGACAGTGCTTGATGAGCCTCGTAGAGTCGTCTTCGTCGTAGATGGTGAAGCTGGGACGGTACCCCAACAGAGGAGCATCCTGGCGCAGTATGCGCGCGCAGGCCGAATGGAATGTGCAGACCCACATCCACCCCGAAAGAGGCCCCAGGAGCCCGGCTACTCGCTCCTTCATCTCCCCCGCCGCCTTGTTGGTGAAGGTGATAGCGAGAGTCTGGTGCGGTCTGACCTGACCGCTCTCGATGAGATAGGCAAGGCGGTAGGTGAGCACCCTGGTCTTGCCCGAGCCCGCCCCGGCAAGCACCAGCAAAGGCCCTCCGGTGTGAAACACCGCCTCGCGCTGACGTTCGTTCAGCTCCCCGGCCAAACGGGAGCCCCCGGGCTCAACGTCCCGGGTCGTCATCAGTCCTTACCAAGCCACAAGCCGGATCGGCAGTGAGATCCGACCGCTCGGTGCGTTCGCCGGCGACCGGACCCGAGGCCGCGAGCTCTCCGGGCTGCGCGACCGTATCGCGCAACTCCTTCAGCTCGTTCTCCAATTGCACGACCCGTCTTACCAGACACTTCATAGCCTCGGCGACAGGGTCGGGCAGGTGCGTGTAGTCGATGTCGGGGATCCCGACCTTGGTACCCCGGCTGATGACCGGCCTGCCGGGGTTGCCTACCACCGTGGAGTTGGATGGGACATCGTGTATGACCACGCTGCCCGATCCGATCCTTGCGTTATCGCCCACCTTGATAGACCCAAGCAGGAAGGCGCCCGCTCCTATCACCACGTTGTCGCCAACGGTGGGATGGCGCTTCCCCGACTCCTTGCCGGTGCCTCCCAGAGTGACGCCCTGGTAGACGGTGACGTTCTCGCCCACCTCCGATGTCTCGCCTATGACGACGCCGGCGCCGTGGTCGATGAAGAAGCCCTCTCCGAGGGTCGCCCCGGGATGGATCTCGATGCCGGTCACAAAACGGCCGAATTGCGAAACCAGCCTGGGCAACAAGGGCACCTGACGTCTCCACAGAGTGTGCGCGAGCCGATGCAGCCAGAGAGCGTGGAGCCCTGGGTAGCACGTGACGATCTCGAGATCGCTGCGCGCCGCCGGGTCTCTCTCTCTGATGGCCTGCATGTCGCGGGCCATAGTAGCGGCCAGGGTCTTACCCGTCGTGGCAAGCCGAGACAGCCTCTGGGCTGCCGTCGGTTCGGTCATAACTACTCCTCCGGCGTGGCCCCGGTCCCCAGTACCTCGTTCAGGCTGCCACTCCTGAAGCCGCCCAGGTCCAGAGTCACGTATACGTATCCTAGATCGCGCAGGTGACTAACGATACCACGCCGGATGGACCCTTCCGCCGCCCTGGCGATGTCGTCGCCGCTCACTTCGACGCGTGCGAGGTCGCCGTGGTGGCGCACGCGGACGTCGCTGAAACCGAGCGTCTTCAGATAGCGCTCGCCTTCGGCCACCGCTCTGAGCTTGGCCGGGGTGATCTCCTCACCGTACGGGAACCTCGACGCCAGACAGGGCGACGCAGGAAGGTCCCAGTTGGAGAGACCCAACCGTTTGCCCAAGGCACGCACCTCCTGCTTGCTGAGCCCCGCTTCGGCCAGAGGACTGCGCACCCCGCGCGCGGCCGCCGCCCTGACGCCGGGCCGGTAGTCGGCGCCGTCGTCATGGTTGACCCCGTCGATCACGGTCTTCAGACCCTCGGCCCGGGCCATATCGACAAGCCGCCCGTACATGGTCCCCCGACAGAGAAAACAACGCTCGGGCGGATTCGTGGCGAAGCCGGGGATGGCAAGCTCCTTCGTATGGATGACCAGGTGGCGCGCCCCCAGCCGCGCGGCCGCTTCGCGGGCCGCGGCCAGCTCCTCCTGGGTGTGCACATCACCGTGGGCCGTCACCGCCAGCACGCGGCCGGGCCCCAGCTCGTCGAGGGCCAGCTTGAGAAGAACGGTGGAATCGACCCCTCCCGAGAAGGCCACAAGAACGGGGGCCAGCTCGCTCAACAGAGTCCGTACTAACGCCTCTTTTTCCATCCCGGCGCCTCCGGAGCTATGCCGTCCGCCCGCCACCGCAACTGGGACACTCGGGGTCGGGAGGTACGTTCAGCCGATCGAACGTGAGATCCCAGACGTCCACAACGAGCAGTGACCTGCTGCAAGCGGAGGGATCCACCACCAGCTTGATGGCCTCTGTGGCCTGGATACTTCCGATGACGGCCACCACCGTGTTGAGGACGCCGGCCACGTCGGCGGTGGGAGACTGTTCGCGTGTGGGTATCTCGTGCACCAAGCAACGCAGGCATGGCCCCTCACCCGGCACGACGGTGAGAGACATGCCGCTCGTGCCGATGACCCCTCCATACACCCAGGGCATCCCCCGTGCGACGGCGTAGTCGTTGATGAAGAACCGGGTCTCGAAGTTGTCGGTGCCATCGACGATGAGATGGAGGTCGTCGGCGAACGCCGGCAGGCCGTCGCCGTCGATCCTCGCGACCACCGCCTCCACACTCACCTCGCTGTTGACTCTGCGAAGGTGGGCCGCCGCGGCCTCCGCTTTGGGGACGCGCCGCGCGACGTCCTCTTCGTTGTACAGCAGTTGGCGATGCAGATTGTGTAGTTCAGCGTGATCGCCGTCGACGACGCGCACCAGGCCGACCCCGGCCCGCACCAGATGTATTGAGATCATGGAACCCAAGGCTCCGCAACCCACCACCCCTATCCTGGCGGCGGCGAGCTTCTCTTGGCCTTCTCTTCCGATCTGCGGAAGCAGCATCTGCCGGCTGTAGCGCTCATAGCGGTCGAAGGGGCCCATGACCCTCCTATCCGGACGGAGCCGTACTGACGGACGGAGCCATACTGACGGACGCAGCCGGGACGTAGTCCGCCCCCAGCACCACGACCACATAGCCGTCGTCGAGCATGTCGTCTTCGGTGATGCTCCCCACACCCAACAGCGCCTGCACCCTGGCCCCCGCTTGCGTGGCGTCGAGCGCGACGACGACGCGTGTCTTGGTCACATTGGGAAAGTCCTCGGAATTCCCCGCGGCTATCAACGTGTAGCCCAAGAGCTCCAGTTCCGCCGTCGCCTGCTCCACCGCCCCCACCATACCCGCGCCGTTCTGGATCTCCACGGTTATCGTATCGCCCCCGGTGGCACCCGCCAGAAGCACTCTGGCCCGATGGATCTCCGGCTCCAGGTACTCAAAACCCTCCCCGGCCACGACGCGTCCGGCCAGCGCGGCCGCAGTCCACCCCCCAGCGCCCGCCGAAGCCGCCACCGCCCTCATATCCACGCTCACAGCGGCGGCGTCATCCCCCAGCTCGAGCTGCTCCCAGACATTGCGGCTCTCGGTGCCGCCCGCCTCGAGGAGCGCCAGCATCGCCCGGGCGACCTGCCCCGCGACGCTGTCGGAAGAGACGAGCGACGCAGCCGGTAGGTCTGTGACCCCGTTGGAGACCATCGCAGCTCGCAGCCCCGGCCAGGGCACAGTCGCCTTCGCATCGATGTCCACTCCGAGCTCTTGCTCCAACGCCTGCTCGAGGAGCGCGCCCTCTTCATCGGCGGCCATCTCGGAGAGGGTCCGGAAGGCCTCGGACGTCTTGAGCAACGTGATGCCGGGTAGAGCCAATACCAGTCCGCCGTCATCGCGAGGTTGCACTACGACAAAGACGGGCGTGGACCCACCTTCTTCGATCACCAACAGATCGGCGCCGCCCGTGGGAGCGAGAGGGACCGTCGTCGACGTGACCACCACAGCACTCTCCTCGCTGGGGCCGCCCAGCAAGACCAGCAGGACGACCACCACCGCTATGAGCGCCACCGCAGGTCCTGCCACCAACCAGAGCTTAGTCCGCGCCTTCCGGCGGCGGGCCGCTCCGCGCACGGTACGTCTCTCGCTACGGGCATCGTATCCCAGCGCCGCCCGGCGTCTGGTCGTCTGTGAGTTGCTGTGCTCGGTCTTCTTTCCGCTCACCCACACCTCACGTTCGAGCCCTCCGGCGAGGGGGGCCGCCGGCCGGCATAGAGCCCACTCTTTTCGATGAGCTGGACCACCGGGTCGGGCACCAGATAGCGCACCGAGCGGCCCGCGGCCAGACGCTCCCTGATCATGCTGGACGAGATCGCCAACGCCGGGACCTCCATGGTCTTCACACGAGCCTCGGGCACGAGTCCCGTCGTGGATGTCCTCAGTTCCTCCAGAAGCCCGGAAAGCCGGGAGAGGTCGTAACCGGGGCGTGTCGCGGCCACGAAGGCCGAGAGCTCCAAGACCCGGGCGGGATTCTTCCACTTGAGGATCTCGAGCACCGCGTCGGCGCCCGTGATGAAGAACATCTCAGTTCGCGGCGGAACGATCGCCGACAGATGTTCCAGCGTGTCGACCGTGTAGCTGGCCCCGGGTTGGTCGATCTCGAATCGTGAGACCGAGAACCGGGGGTTGCCCGCGGTGGCGGAGCACACCAAGACGTACCTGAAGTCACCGGGCGCCGGGCATCTGTCCTTGTGAGGAGGATCCCCTGAAGGCATGAACACCACTTGGTCGAGCCCGAACTGGTCGAGAGCTTCCTGCGCGGTGACCAAGTGTGCGATGTGGACGGGGTCGAACACCCCGCCCATGATGCCCAGTCTCAGACCGGGACGGTCGCCCAACCCTGGGATGAGGCCGTCTCGAAGCATGGTCGCTCTCTGATCCTCCGGCCGGGATTCCACTGGTCTAGCGGACGTGACCACTACCGGTGACGATGTACTTCAGGGCGGTCATCTCCTTGAGTGCGAGCGGACCCCTGGCGTGCAGTTTCTGCGTGGAGATGCCTATCTCGGCGCCCAGACCGAAGACCCCACCGTCGGTGAAACGGGTCGACGCGTTCACGTACACGACGGCGGCATCCACGCCCCTCTTGAACCTGCGGCTCGCCTCAAGGTCCTGCGTCAGTATGGCCTCCGAGTGCCCGGTCCCATACTGACCGATGTGCTCGACTGCCTCGTCCAACGTGTCCACCACCTTGATGGCCATCTCCAAGGCGAGGAACTCCGTAGCGTAATGCCTCTCCGTCGCCCTCGTGAGCTTGACGTCGGTATCGCCCATGAGTTCCTTGGTGCGGGCGTCGACATACAACTTCACCTTGCGCTCGGTGAGAGCCTGTACGACGAGCGGGATGAACTCAGCGGCGACGGCCTCGTGCACCAACAGCGTCTCGGCGGCGTTGCAGACCCCGGGGCGTTGGCACTTCGCGTTGATGGTGATCGCAACGGCCTGCTTGAGGTCGGCGGTCTGGTCCACATAGATGTGGCAGTTCCCTCCCGCCGCGTAGATGACCGGGATCTTCGAGTTCTCCAGCAGAAATTCCTTGAGCGCTTCGCCTCCCCGCGGGATCACCAGATCGATCTGATCGCGGTACTGCAGGAGCTCCACCAGCACCTGCCGGTCTTTCTGGTCGACGAACTGGATGCAATCCCCCGGCAGACCGGCTTCGATGGCGGCGCCTGAGATGACCTCGGCGAGGATCCGGTTGGACCGGTAGGCGTCGCTCCCTCCCCGCAGGATGACGGCGTTGCCCGTCTTCAGGCACAGGGCCGCGGCGTCGACCGTGACGTTGGGCCGCGCCTCGTAGACCACCAGGATGACGCCGAAAGGTACGCGGACCTTCTCGATCTCGAGACCCTCCGGCGTACGCCACCCCTCGACCACCTCCCCCACCGGGTCGGCCAGGGCGGCGACGTCTTTCAGGCTCGCCGCGATGCCGCGGAGACGGCTTTCATCTAACAACAAGCGGTCTATCAGGGCGGGTGAGAGACCGCTCTTGCGCCCGTCGGCGACGTCGTGGGCGTTCTCCTCGAGGATCTCGGAGCTACGTCTCCCGATGGCCTCGGCCATGGCAAGCAGCGCCCGGTTCTTCTGGGCTGCGTTGACTGCGGCCAGGACGTGTGAGGTCTTCTTCGCGTTCGCCGCCAGGTTCTTGGTCTTCAACTCGCCTCCATATCCGCTAGCAGACCGCGACCATGTAGTCTCTGTGTATGGCCTCCGGCGATGCCTGCGGCAGCACTTCCGCCACCTGGCCGCTATGAAGGCCTTTCACCCGGTCTAGGTCGTCCTTAGAATAGCTGACCATGCCCTTGGCCAGTTGTACCCCGTCTTCGCCGACGACCATGACCGCGTCGCCCGCGACGAAATCGCCCTCTACGCCGATCACCCCGACGGGCAGAAGACTGCCCTTGTCCTTGAGAGCCCTCACAGCGCCGGCGTCCACCATGACACTACCCCGGACCGGCTTACCGTAAAGCAGCCAAAGCTTGTAGTCGGGCAATCCCAGAGGCCGGGCGGCGAAGCGCGTTCCCACCGCGGCTCCCTGCAGACAGTCTCGCAGCACGCCCGGGCGGGTCCCGCGGGCGATGACGGTCTCGACCCCCCCACTCGTTGCGATGCGGGCGCTGTTGATCTTGCTGCCCATGCCCCCGGAGCCCAAAGGTCCTATGGCGCCTATGCGCACGCATTCGAGCTCGCTCGGGTCGTCCACCCGGGTGATGAGCTCGGCGGCCCCATCTTCGCGAGGGTCGGCCGTGTAGAGGCCCTCGGTGTCGGTCAGTAGAACCATGAGATCGGCCTTGACCAGCAGCGCGACCTGGGCGGCCAAGGCGTCGTTGTCGCCAAAGCAGAGCTCGTCGGTGGCGGTGGTGTCGTTCTCGTTGATGATCGGGACGACCTTCCAGTCGAGAAGCCGGTTGAGCGTGTTGCGGGCATTCAGATACTGCGTCCGGGCTGCGACGTCGAAAGCGGTCAGCAGCACCTGGGCGGTCACCACGTTCTCATGAGAGAAGAGTTCGGTATAGATATGAAAGAGGCGTCCTTGCCCCACGGCCGCGGCGGCCTGCAGATCGACGACCTCGCTGGGACGCCGCTTGAACCTGAGTACCCCCATGCCCGACGACACGGCGCCCGAAGAGACCAGAAGGATGCGGTGCCCTTGGGCGTGTAGCTCGCAGATATCGGCGACCAAGCCCGCCACAGGCGCCAGACGGAATGTGCCCCGCTTGCTGGTGAGCGTGCTGGAGCCGATCTTGGCCACCATCGTCTTGCCCGTGCGTTTCGTTGCCACGACCACCCTCACTGAAACTCGAAGGCATAGCCTTCTATGTCCACATCGTCCCCCGGTTGGGCCCCCTGCGCCCGCAGTGCAGCATACACCCCCAACCGGTCGAGCCGCTCACCGACGTACCGGATAGCTTCTTCATTCGTCAGGTCGAACCTTCTCACCAACCGGCGGACCGCATCCCCTGTCACCACGAAGCCCTGCTTCTCCCGCCGCGCCGTGAAACCCGACCCAGAGGCGGCCTTGGGCCGGTAGAGCACATGTCCCGCGTCGCTTTGCTCGACCTGCCCGACCTCTGGGTACTGATCGGCCGCACGAGGACGTTCCTCGACCGCGCTCTCCACCTGCGCCCGCAGTTCGTTCAGTAACGGCCCCACCCAGTGCAGCAGCCCGGTAAGACCGGCTCCCGTCGCCGCCGAGACAGGCCAGACCAGCTGTTCGGGGGCCGGGACCTCTCCATCCACCATGTACGTGAAAGCGGGATGACCGCTTTCCCGCAGACGCTCGACCTCAGAGATGAACGACTCCCTCAGCTCCTCGACCGCGATGTCTGGGACCGCATCGATCTTATTGAGCACCACCACCTGCGGCTTGTCCGCCAGAGGATGGGCATGGGCGCCCAGTTCCTCCAAGATGGTGCGGAATCCCGCCAAAGGCTCCGTTTCATAGTAGCCGGTGGCATCGACCACGTGCAGCAACAGACGGCACCGCTCGAGATGCGCGAGGAACTCGTGTCCCAGGCCCACGCCCTCGCTGGCTCCTTCGAGCAGTCCGGGGACGTCGGCGAGGGTGAACACCTCCCCTTCGCCCGACCAGTCGACGACCCCGAGCATCGGCTCCAGGGTCGTGAAGGGGTAGTCGGCCACTTTCGGCTTGGCATTCGAGAGCCGGCGCAGTAACGACGACTTCCCGGCATTGGGAAGCCCTGCCAGTCCGGCATCGGCGATGAGCTTCAGCGAGAGCCGGAGCCACATGCCCTCGCCCTCTTCTCCCAGTTCGGCGAACTTGGGTGCTTGGCGGACCGAGTTGACAAAACGGGCGTTCCCGTGGCCACCCCCGCCGCCCCGCGCCACCAGTACTTGCTCGCCCGGCACGACCATGTCGGCGACCAGCGCGCCGTCACCACGCGCCGCGCCGTCTCCCTCGCCGGCATCTACATCGTCGGCGGAGGCCTCGACGCTCACCTGGGTGCCCAGAGGGACATGGATCATGACCGTCTCGCCATTGGCCCCATGCCTGCGGGCGCCCTGGCCGGCCCCACCGGCTTCTGCCTTGAAGTGGATCTTGTAGGTGAAGACCTGCAGGTCGCGCATCTGCTGATCGGCGACCAAGACTACATCGCCGCCGCGGCCCCCATCGCCCCCATCGGGGCCCCCGCGAGGGACATGCTTCTCCCTACGAAAAGAAACGCAGCCGTTCCCGCCGTTCCCAGCCGCCACATGGATCTTTGCATGATCGAAGAACATGGGCGACTCCAGGTCCGAGCGAGCCCGACTGCGGACTCTCCTACCGAGTGCTACTCGGTGATGATGCTGATGACACGTCCCGCTTTGCCGGTGGTGAAGACCACACGACCGGCCGCCTTTGCGAACAGGGTATCGTCAGAACCCATGCCCACGTTGGCGCCGGGACGGAACCGGCTACCGCGCTGACGGACGATGATGGCGCCTGCCTTGACGTCTTCGCCGGCGAAAGCCTTGACTCCCAGACGCTGGGCATTGGAATCGCGGCCGTTTCTAGAGCTGCCGCCGCCTTTCTTATGTGCCATTACCCTATCCCTTCCCTACGCGATCTTCTTCACCTCGAGGCGCGTCAGAGCCGACCGGAAACCGGCCTTCTTACGCCAGCCCCTCTTGGGCTTGAACCTCGAGATAGTGATCTTGGGTCCACGGAAGTGTTCGACCACGTTGGCGGTCACTTTGGCCTTCTTGTCCTCGCCCGCCAGACGGAGATCGCTCCCATCCGAAACGAGCAGAGCACGCAACTCGACAGTCGCCCCTTCGGCGGCGTCGAGACGGTCGACCACGACCTCCCGGCCCTCTTCCACCCGGTACTGCTTGCCGCCGACTTCGACGATGGCGAACATCCCGACTCCTCGTAATAATTCATCCAACGACAACGGCCGCGCAGGCGGCGGCCGCGAGCAACGCAGTATAGCAGGGTTGACCTCCACCTGCCACCGCCGCGCGCCACGTGCCCGAACAAGGCCCCGGCCGGCCCTCCGTTCTAGTCCGGCACGACCACCACATGGTCCAGCGGAACACTTTCATCGGCGGTCTGCACCGCGAAGACGTGCCCCGTGCGGGCCTCTATCTGCTTCAGCAGTGGCGCCTGCCCGGCAGCCAGCCGCGCCGCGACGCGCGGGTGCAGTTCCACCCTCAGGCAGGGCAGAACCGACGACTCGGCCATCGCCCTGAGCCGGCGCTCCACCTCGATAACGGCGGAGTCCTCCGATAGCACCCGCCCCACGCCGTGACAATGTGGACACCGCGTAGTGATGACCTCGCGCAGACCCCTGGCGACGTTCTGCCTGGTCATCTCCACGAGACCCAATGGAGAGATCTCCACCACGTAGGTCTTGGTGCGATCCTGCGCCAGTTGCGCCTCCAGCGCAGCAAGGACCGCCTCCCGGTTTGACTGAACGGCCATGTCGATGAAGTCGATGACGATGATGCCGCCGATGTCTCGCAGCCGCAACTGGCGGACGATCTCGCGGCACGCTTCCACGTTCGTCCGTACCGTCGTCTCTTCCAGATACCGCTTGCCCGTATAGCGGCCCGTGTTGACGTCGATGACCGTCATCGCCTCGGTGTGATCGATCACGATGTAACCGCCCGAGGGTAGATCGACCCGGCGCTCGAGGGCCTTCTTCATCTCCCCGTCCAAGCCGAGCCGGGCGAAGAGCGAGATACCCGAATCATCCAGCTGCACCACGCCTGCCAGCCCCGGCGCGACGGCATGGAGGTAGTTGACCAGCCGCCGGTGGAGATTGGGGTCGTCCACCAGGACTGCGCACGGCCCGGGGCCGAGCAGATCCCGTATCGCCCGCCCCGCAAGATCGGTCTCTTCGTACACGAGCGCCGGTGCCCTGCACTCGGAGGCGCGGCGCGTCACTCCTCCCCACACTCGCTGCAGAAAGCGCACATCCCGGTCTATCGCGTCGGCATCCGCTCCTTCCGCGGCCGTGCGTACTATCAGACCTCCCTCTGCCGTGCCGACCTCTTTGCAGACCAGACGCAGGCGCTCTCGTTCACCGGCGTCGAGCCGGCGGGACACCCCCACAGAGTGGGAGTCAGGGAGATAGACGACATACCGGCCGGCTATGCCGATCTGGGTGGTCAGCCGGGGTCCCTTGTTGCCCATAGCGTCGCGGGTCACCTGCACGAGGACCTCTTTGCCCCCTTGCAGCAGCTCGGTGATCTTGCGCGGGCGTCCGCTCCTGGAATCGGGTTGCACTACGTCATCCACGTGCAGAAAGCCGTTACGCTCCAGTCCGATGTCGACGAAGGCGGCGTCCATGCCGGCGAGTACGTTCTCCACACGCCCCTTGTAGACGTTCCCCACCAAAGAGGCCCGGCCCGGGCGCTCGACGTATAGCTCGGACACCCGCCCGTCCTCGAGTACCGCCACCCGGGTCTCCAGACTCTCTCGAGATACGACGACCTGCTTCATCTAGTAGCGCGTCCTCATGTGAGCTCGATCCTCGTGCGCCTCACCCAGTCGATCGTAAGGCCGGTTGCGGCAAGCCTGCCCAACGCTTCAACCACCCGCTCCGGACGAGCGGTTCCCGCGGGAGTCACCGCGGCGCGAAACGCCAAGACACTCGGAGTATCTGTACCCTCTCTCACGACCACTGAGTCGACGTACTTTCTCACGACCACTGAGTCGACGTACTTTCTCACGTCCACGCGCCGCACCTTGCCCTCCTTCACCTCCTCTGTCGGCAGTTCCGCGGCCGCCTTGAAGCGTTGGGCTGCCTGGGCCAGGATTCCGTTGAGCCCGACCCCGCCACTTGGTCCCGATATACCTCGCACCCCCACCTCGTACACTGCCCCCACGACTCGCGACGGCAAGGATCGCGGCGCCTCGTACGGCTCCAACGCGATAAGGTCCATGTGCTCCGGGAGAGCGCGCGAGAGGCGAGAGAAGAACGAATCGGCCGGCTCCTCCGCCAACTCGAACTCGCACAACTCCCCGAGCCCTTCCACCCCCACAGCCAAGGGCAGCGCCAGGCTCAGGAGGGCCTTGGGACGCATGCCGGCCGAGAGGGCCAACCGTCCCCCCGCTCTACGTATCGCCCGCCGGAACACCTCCACCCGGTCGAGATGCCCGATGTATCGGCCCCTGCCCGTCACCGAGAAGGTGGCCACATAGCGCCACCGCCGGCCGGAACCGCCGGCCGGCGCCGCGGCCCCCTGGTGAGCGGCACCAGCCTCAGCCGTGCCCGGCCGTCCGGCTTCCGGCGCACCCACGTCAGTGCCGCCCGCGAGGTCGTTGGCCGGCCCATCCTTGCAGGCCCCGCAGTCGCTGCACCCCTCCCATCTGCAGTCGGGAGTGGTCTCTTCACGCTGCGCCCTCTCCCACTCATCCCACAGGAAGTCGCGCTGCACCGCTTGCGAGATGATCTCCCACGGCAATGGCACGTCGCGGGCAAGGCTGCGGGTCGCCTCTTGTTCCGCCGACGTGCCCAGCGACTCCCAAGCCCGCCGCCAGGCCTCGGCCCTGAACTGCTCGGTCCACGAGTCGAATCGGGCGCCGCTTCTCCAAGCCTGCTCGATCACCGCGCCTGTCTCCTCACCTCCCCGGGCAAGGGCCGCCTCCAGATAGCTCTTGTCCACGGAATGCAGGGCCAGCTTGATGCCCGGCCTCCGCAGACCGGAGCGGAGAAGCTGCTGGCGGCGCAGAAGGGTCTCACGATCGGCCATGCCCGCCCACTGGAAGGGTGTGAAGGGCTTGGGGATGAAGTTGTTGACACTGATGTTGAGCTGCAGCCGGCCGGCCCGCGACCCGAGGGCCCGCCTGCCCAGTTCCCATATCTTCACGCAGAGCTCTGATATCGCGGCGACGTCCTCATCTGTCTCGGTCGGGAGCCCGATCATGAAATACAGCTTGAGCGTGGTGCGGCCGGTCGAGAAGGCTTCCTGGGCGGCCGCCATGACGTCATCTTCGCTCACGTTCTTGTTGATGACGTCCCGCATCCTCTGACTGCCGGCTTCTGGAGCCAGGGTCAAGGACGGACCGGTGGGAGACGCGAGACGCGCCAGACGCACGGCTGCGCTATCCACCCGCAGTGAGGGCAGTGATACTCGGACCTCTGGGTGCTCGCGCGCCATGCGCGCGAGCACGTCCTCCAGACACGAGTAGTCTGTCGTGGAAAGCGAACCCAATGCCAGCTCCTGATGCCCGCTCGAAGCAAGTTGGGCTGTCGCCATGCTGACTATCTCGTCCGGCGGGCGCTCCCGCACCGGCCGGTACCACATCCCGGCCTGGCAGAAACGGCAGCCCCTGGTGCACCCCCGCATGACCTCCACCCAGGCACGGTCGTGCACTCCTGCCGTGAGCGGGACGAGGCATGCATCGGGGTAGGCCGCGCCCGTCAGCCGTCGGACGACTCTGCGCTCTACTCCTTGGCTCTCGCCGGGCACGTAGACCCCACTCAGGCGACTGAGGCTCGCCTTGACCTCTGTACGCGGGCTCCCCTCTTTCTTCGTCCGCGCCAGCACCTCCAAAATCTCCGGGAAGATCTCCTCGCCATCACCCACAGCTATGGCATCGAAGAACCGGGCCATGGGCAGGAAGTCGGCACACGCCGGTCCTCCGGCCACCACCAACGGTAGGCCCTCTCCCCTATCGGTCGCGCGCAGTGGGATCGCGGCCAGATCGAGCAACTCCAAGACGTTGGTGTAGTCGAACTCGTGTTGCAGAGTGATCGCCAAGAGATCGGCAGAGGCCACGGGGCTCCACGTCTCCATGGTCAAGAGCGGCACGCCGGCCGCTCGCATCTCGGCGCTCGCGTCGACCCAGGGCAGATATGTGCGCTCCACGGCTACCCCGCGAGTGTCTCCCGCGATGTGGTACAGAATCTGAAGAGCCTGGTTGGAGATACCTATCTCGTAGGTATCGGGAAAGGCCAGCACCACCCGGAGCTCATCGGTGATGCCGGCAAATCCAGGTCCGGAGCCGGGTTCTCCGCCTATCAGCCGAGCCGGCTGCCGGACGGTCGACAGGACACTCTCGAAGCGCTGCTGGATCTCCGCGTCGCTCAATGCCTCAGCGAACCAACAAGGCCTACCACCCGGCTGGTGGAGGCTGGAGCACCTTTCTCGAAATAGCGGACAGCCCCTTTACCCATGGCCATGGTAGCCGCATAGCCGGTGCCTGCTTTGACCACCCAACCGATACCCGGGACCGAGCGGCTGAGATGCCGGGCCGCCGCCCGCAGACCGAAGCCCGCGGCCACTATCGCAGCCAGTTCGACCACGCGCTCCTTGTTCAGGTCTTCACCGTAGATGCTCGCGACCGACAGCGCCATCTTCGCCTGATTGAGGGTCATGGCGGGCAGATCGGCCCCCGGTACGAAAAAGGCCAGCCCAATCAAGGCGTTCTGCCCAGAGGTGCGAGTGATCACACGGTCCGCAGCCGCCGACCTGAGCGCCGGGTAGCGCCGCCCCAAAGCCGCCGCGTGCTCGCCGGCGGCCTCGGCACAAAGACCGAAGAGCCGGCCCCAGCCGGCCGGGGTATTGGCGAACGACAGCCGTATGCAGCGGTTGCCCGGGTACTTGGCCCGGTTGGTGGCGTCCGGTCCTTCGTCCACTGCCACTATCGCCTTCCCTTTCGGGTTCGCGTGGGCCAGGGCGTCCAAGACCTCGCCCTCCTCTTCCGGGCGAGCGAACACCACCAACACCTCACCCGGGACCGAAGAGAAGGTCGAGAGTTCCGCCAGCGGCCGGGTCCACGAGCCGGGAAGCGTACCCCCCGCCGAGAACTGCTGCTGAGCAAGCCCCACCAGCCGGGGATCACCCGCCAAGACGACACTCGCCGACTGCCCGGCGGTGCCGCTCACGTCTTTCCACGCCTCCATGGCCCTGGACACATATGACGGCAACCTGGCCACTAACTGCCTCCCCATAGCTCCGATGCCGGGACTCTTATTTCGTAGCTTCGGCCACGGAGTGCACGTGGATGCTCTCCAGCAGACCGATCGCCATCAAGAATACTACCAGGGAGCTGTTCCCGAAACTCAGGAAAGGCAGCGGCAGTCCGGTCACCGGCATGATGCCGATGGTCATGCCGATGTTGACGAACACCTGGAACACGAGTACCCCCGCGATCCCGGCCGAGACCAATGTGCCGTACATGTCCCGTGACAGCCGGGAGATGCGGAAGGCCCTCCACACGACGAGGGCGAACAAGCCGATGAGCAGAGCGCCGCCCAAGAAGCCGAGCTCCTCACCGATGACCGCGAAGATGAAGTCGGTATGCCGTTCGGGCACGAAACTCAGCGTGTGCTGCGTCCCCTGGAGATAGCCTTTGCCCGTGAACATGCCGCTGCCGATGGCGATCTTGCTCTGGATCAACTGATATCCGGTATCGAGCGGGTCTTTCTGCGGATCGAGAAACACCTCCAGCCGGTCGAGCTGCCAGCTTTTCAGGACGTGGACACCGAAGACACTCGGCAAGATGCGTAGCACCATGACCACACCGAACAGCCCCACTCCTGCCAGGATCCCGAGATGGCTCAGCCTGATGCCCCACACCACTAACATGACCAGCAAGATGGCCACGAACACCAGCGACGTGCCCAGGTCGGGCTGAAGAAAGATGAGGATACCCGGCACGAGCACGTAGAGGATCACCAACACCACGAAGCGGAAACGGTGCCTCAGCTCCACACCTTCGGCAAGCACAGCCCCCAGCGCGACGATCAACATGAACTTGACCAGCTCCGCGGTCTGCAACCTGAAGAACGAGAACTCCAGCCACCGGTTCGCTCCAACCGTGCCGCCTCCGGTCCCGATGATGAGCGTCAGGATCAGGAGGACGATGCCGCCTCCGTATATGTACATCTGCCACTTGGCGAAATGCCGGTAGTCGAAAGCGCTGAGAGCGAAAAGGAACACGAGACCCAACCCCAGACCGATGGCCTGCGAGCGCACGTAGTAGAAGGGGGTCGACACCGTGGGGTCGTCGTGCGTCGCGGAGTAGAGCATGAAGAAACCGTACGTGACAAGCCCGATCGTAGCCCCCAGGAGGATCCAATCCACGCTCCGCAGGTAGGCGCCCAAAGAGAAGCCCAGCGACGGCCGGCGTTCGCTCGCCTCCTGCAACACACGCGCATGAGAAGCCATCGTCGCCTCGCCTACTCCGTGAAATCGATCACGGTCGAACCGCCCGGCTCGTATCCGAAGTACGCTTCCATGACCCGGCGCACCACAGGAGCGGCCACAGAGCTCCCGTGACCGCCCTGCTCGATGATGGCCACCACCACGATCTCGGGATCGACCTCGCCGTCAGGACCGGCGTTTGCCGGCGCGTACCCGATGAAGAGCGCATAGTCTTTGTCGGGCTTCTTCTCGGCGGTGCCGGTTTTGCCCCCGACGGCTACTGGGAACCCCCAGAAGGCATCGTATGCGGTGCCGCCCCACGCGTCGGAGGTCACCAGCCTCATGCCTTTGCGTACCGTGCTCAGGATCCCCGCGTCGATATCGAGTTTGGCGCCCTCGTTCTCGTACTGCCAGATGACTCTCCCCGAAGGGTCGGTGATCTGCAGACCCAGATGCGGCACCCAGACCGTCCCGCCGTTGGCGATGGCCGCGGTGGCGACCGCCAGTTGCAGCGGTGTGACGAGCAGGTCGCCCTGCCCGATGGCCAGGTTGATCTCGTCGCCCGGTTTCCACGCCTGCGCTTCGGCGTCATCGTAGTACTCGCGCTTCCACGTCTTGTCGGGGACGCGGCTGTCCTGGGTCTCGCCGGGCAGATCGATACCCGTGCCCGTCTTGCTTCCGAAGCCGAATTCGCGGATCCCCTCCTGGAACACCGCGCCGCTGAGGTCCCAGAACCGGCTGCCTATGGTGTAGAAGAAGACATCACATGACTCCATGATGGCCTGTACCACGTTGACGTTGCCATGACCGTACTCGGTCCAGTCCTTCCACTTCTGACCGGCCCGTTCGAACTCGCCGCTGCAGTAGATGATCTCGTCCTCGGTGACCACATGCTCGTTCAGGGCCACCGCGGCAACGAAAGGCTTGAAGGTGGAGCCGGCGGGATAGAGCCCGTTGACCGCCCTGTTGAAGAGAGGCCTACCGGCCTCCTCGTCTGTGAGTTCGCCGTACGCGCTCTGCTCGATCCCCCCGACCCAAAGCGAGGGATCGTAGTACGGATACGACGCCATAGCCAGGATCTCGCCGTTGTGCGGATCGAGAGCCAACACTGCTCCACCCGCCGCTTCGGTGTTGCCTTCCTGATGCGCCCTTTGGATCCCTTCCACAACGGCATCCTCCGCGGCTTTCTGGAGGTCGCTGTCGAGGGTCAGGATGAGGTTGTTGCCTGCTATGGCAGCAACATCCTCGATGAAGTCCATCGGCTGGCCGGCAGCGTCGACCTCTACCGTCTTCCAGCCGTCGGTGCCCCGCAGATATGAGTCGTAGGTGCGCTCCACGCCGTCCTTGCCCACATGCGCGCGGGCTTTGAGATCGGGGAATTCCCCTCCATCGAGGTCTTTCTCAGAGATCTCGCCCACATACCCCAGGAGGTGAGGCGCAAACGCCTTCTTCGGATACTGCCGGAGGAAAGTCTTCTCCACCTGTACTCCGGGAAACTCAAGACTGTGCTCTTTCAGATAAGCGACCACCGTCTCCTCGGGCACATCCTCCTTGACGACATAGGTGACCCACGGATCTCTGGTGGCCCGCTTATATGCCTCGAGCAAATCACTCTTAGGCATCTCGAGGAGCGTTGCCAGCCTGGTGATCTCGGTCTGGAACTCGTACGCTTGGTCTTCCGGATCGTACATATCCATCGTGAGAAGCCCGATGCTGAGACCGGCCCGGTTCTCGACCAACGCCTTGGCATCGCGGTCGTATATGACGCCGCGGGGAGCCTCCACCATGACGGTCCGCACCCTGTTGACCGTTGCCTCGTTCACGTAAGCGTCTCCGGAGAGTATCTGTAGATACCAAAGCCGGAACGCGAGCACAGAGAAGAGGGCCAGCGCGATCAGGAGCAGCACCCCGACGCGGATACCCATGAAGGAATCGTCTTCAGAGGGACGTCTCTTCCTGGCCGGTTGAAGGATCATTCCGCCACGCCTCCCGCCGTCTTGGGCTCAACGGGCGAAGCCGGCACGACCCGAAAACGCACCAGGAGCGCATATACGGGGACGGTCACCAGAGCGTCGAGCACAGCCGCGGGCAACATCTGAGTGCCCAGCATGGTAAGAAACCCTGCCCGCGGCCCCATCATGAACTGAAAGAGCCCAAAAAGGACCTGCGCAGACAGCGCGGCGCCCGCGGCTATCAAGAACACGCCCAGAGCGTTCACCCCTCCCAAACGAGACACAAGCGTCCCCACGGAATAGCCCACCAGGACATAGACGAGAGCATGCACCCCAAGCGGCTGTATGAAGGCCACATCGGCCACGACGCCGGCGAAGAATCCGAAGATCGCGCCCTGCAAGGGTCCGCGGCTGAGCGCCATCACGATAGTGAAGATGACAAAGGTGTCGGCAGTCACCCCAAGGACGCTGATGCGCGACACCACCAACGTCTGGAGCGCGATGGCTATGACCAGCAGGAGAAGGGCTTTGCCCACTATTGCGAACCGCGTGCGCTTCATCGTCACTGCTCCGGAAGCATAAGAACCATGACCTCTTCGAGCACTCGGAAGTCAACAAAAGCCTGCAACTCTATCTCTTTGTAGATGTTGACGTCTTCCTCGCCCACACTGGATACGACACCGATGGGGATGTCCGATGGATAGACCGGACCGTATCCCGACGTGATGATGATGAGCTTGGGGTCCACCGCGATGTCTCGGTCGACGTAGTCCATGACCAGGCTCCCAGAGACCGATCCCTCCACGAAGCCCTCCGCCCTGGACCCCTGAATCTTGGCCGCCACACTCGAACTGGAGTCGGTTATAAGTAGCACCTTCGCGCTGTGTTCGGTGACCTCGACGATCTTACCCACCAGCCCTTTGCCGGCCAACGACTCTCCCGCCGTGGGCGTCGCGCCCACCACGGGCAGGTCCTTTCTCAGCCCGTCGGCCGAGCCCTTGTCGATCATCACCCAGGCTTCCCACCGCGTGGGAGACTTGCCGATGACCGAGGCCACCGCGAACTCCGTCCCCTCGGGATAGGTGGCCCTGTCTCGCAGATCGAGCAAACCTTTCAGACGCACATTCTCCTCTGCCTGTTCCTCCAACTTGATGATCTCCCCCTGGAGTACCTGGAGTTTCTCCTCCAACTCCTCCGCCCTCCTGTGGGCAGACCAGAGCGTCTTGAACCACTGATAGCCATCTTGGAACGGCTCGGCGATCTTCGTGCCCCAGGACTGCAACGGAGCCAATAGACCGGCGCCAAACTGTTGGACGGAGTGGACGGGCCCCGACTCAGACTCACGGAAAGAGACGGTGAGCAATGCCAGCGACGCTATGATGAGGATGACGAAGATGACTCTTCGCCACGCTACCTTGTTACGGGCCATATCGACCTCCGCTACTTAGTAGCGGCGTCTCTTCGACCTCTGCGACAAGCGGTGGAGCGTATCGAACTCCTCCAGCGAGCGGCCCGAACCGACGGCCACGCAGGTGAGAGGCGACTCGGCCAGGTTGACGGGCATCTGGGTCTCATCGCGCACTCGCTCGCACATCCCTTGCAGAAGCGAGCCGCCACCAGCCATCATGATGCCCCGGTCCATTATGTCGGACGCCAGTTCAGGAGGCGTCTTGTCCAGAGTAGATTTGATTGCGTCTATGACAACGTCAAGCGGCTCGGCGATGGCATCCCTGATCTCCTCGGACGAGATGACCAGGGTCTTGGGCAAGCCTGTCACCAGATCGCGGCCTCGGATCTCAGCCTGCTCCTCGTGCTCGAGCGGGAAGGCCGAACCGATCTCCATCTTCAGTTCCTCGGCGGTCTGGGTGCCGATCATCAGCTTGTACTCTTTCTTGATGTAGGCGATGATCGCCTCGTCGAGCTCGTCTCCCCCCACTCTCACCGACTGTGCGACGACGATGCCGGCCAGAGATATCACGGCCACCTCGCTCGTGCCTCCGCCGATGTCGACGATCATGCTGCCCGTCGCCTCTGCCACCGGCAGCCCGGCGCCGATCGCAGCCGCCATGGGCTCTTCGATGAGGTATGCCGCCCGCGCTCCCGCGCTGATAGTAGCCTCCTCGACGGCCCGGCGCTCCACGCCCGTCACTCCCGACGGGACACAGACCACGACCCGCGGATGCGCCCAACGGTTCTGGTGCACGCGCTGTATGAAGTGACGGAGCATCTGCTCGGTGACGTCGAAGTCGGCGATGACCCCGTCTTTGAGCGGCCTGATGGCGTTGATGGTGCCTGGGGTACGTCCCAGCATGCGCTTGGCGTCGGTCCCGACCGCCAGCACCTCGTCGGTACGGGAATCCATGGCTACCACAGACGGCTCGGAGAGCACGATGCCCCTCCCCCGTACGTATACAAGGGTGGTGGCGGTGCCCAGATCCACTGCCATGTCTCGTCCGGCAAATCCGGTGATGAACTCAGTGAAGCCTATAGCAGTCCCTCCCAGCCGGCGCTCACTTTGTCCCCCTTTGGGACCGTGGGGCCGCAGTATTATACCTACTGCGGCAAGCCTGTGCCCCGTATCTTCTCACAGCTCACTCACACCCACTGCCGACGCACCAAGTCAAAGCCCGATTCTTTGAAGAGCCGGGCCACCAGGCACAACGGCAGACCCACCACGTTGCTGTACTCACCATGCACCGCCGAGACAAAGAGCCCGGCCGATCCCTGGACCGCGTAGCCTCCCGCTTTGCCCTTCCACTCACCCAGAGCGATGTATGCCTCGATCTGCCCGGCGTCGAGCGGCACAAAGGTCACGTCGGTGACGGCGTTCGCCACCCGGGTCGCCCCTATCGAGGGGGTGATCTCCGACGCCCCCGCCCGCGCGAGGGCCACGCCCGACACCACCTGATGCACGCGACCCGAGAGTCTGGCCAGCATCTCTCGGACCTGGTCTTCGGAGGCCGGCTTGCCCATGACCAGCCCATCCACGGTAACGAGAGTGTCGGTCCCCAGCACGAACGCCCCTTCAGGAAGACCATCGGGAAGTGACGCCCCCGTGACCTTGGCGAGCGCGTTGGCCTGGGCGAGAGACACGGCGTCGCCGCCGTTCAGAATCTCCTCAGCACGCGAAGGGACCACCGTGAAAGGGATCCCCACGTCGCGAAGCAGCGAATGCCGCCGCGGCGACTGAGACGCGAGGACAAGCCGGAAATCAGGCGGGAATTCAGAAGTCAAGGCTGAACGTCGCAGTCCTACGCGTCCAGATCTCCACCCTCAGGGAAGAAGATGGCTATCTCGCGCTCGGCGCTGGCGAGGCCGTCCGAACTGTGCACCACGTTGCGCAGCACATCGAGGCCATAGTCACCCCGTACCGTACCCGGAAAGGCTTCGAGTGGGTTCGTCGCTCCCATCATGCGCCGCACTATGCTCACAGCCGAGGGCCCCTCGACCACCATGGCGAAGATCGGAGCGGAGGTGATGTGCTCGACCAACTCGCCGTAGAAAGGCTTCTCCTTGTGCTCGGCATAATGCTTCGCAGCCATTTCGGGATCCACGCGGAGCGTACGGGCGACATTGATCGTCAAGCCCTTCCGCTCCATCCGGCTGATGACCTCTCCCACCAGTCCCCGGCTCACCCCGCTCGGCTTCACGAGCACCAGAGTACGTTCGATCATTACATCCTCCTAGGTTCAAGCGCCAGACAAGCGCCCGGTTATCGCAGCGGTCGCTGCTATTCGGCCTTGATCAGCTCCGTCGGCTCGTCCAGCGGAGGAGCGACCCTCTGGGCGCGAGGATCGTGCCCACAGTACGGACAGAGCTTCCACCCCGGCTCGAGTACCCGTTCGCACGCCGGACAGGTAGACCGGAGCGGACGCCGGCAGTTGGGACAGGCCACGTATTCAGGCCGTATGGCCTCGCCACACGAAGGACAGGCGCGCATGATCTGCAACTCCTGTTCCATCGCCCTCACCTCCAGTTCGCGCTCCCGCACCTCCGCCAGGTACTCGGCCGGTCTGAGGATCGCGTAGACGAGCGTGCCCATGAAAGGGAGAAGGAGCGAGGTGAGAACAGCCACGGCGACGATTATGGGATCGTCGATGCGCTTGCGTGCGTCCTTATATGTCCAGAAGATGAGCGCGAGCCACAAGACCACGAGGCAGAACAGGAAGATGTACAGCGAGAGCTTCCAGACTGGGGAGTCAATGATCTTGTTGATGGTCTCAAAGAGACTGTCCAACTCCCGCTCCTAGATGAGGGTCTGCGCAAGGACGTAGCCGACGGTAAAGAATATCACGACGACAATGAGCAGCACGAGCATCGTGATCAACACCGGATGACCGGTCCTCCGGCCTCTCTCCGCAGCGGCCATGAGCTAGTTAAGCCCTCTCTTGAGGTCGGAGATCAGCGTGAACGACCCGGTCACGAGCACCACCTGGTTGGAGGTAGCCAGACGATAGGCGCTCACCATGGCCGAGCGTGGGTCCGGATCGACGAAGACCTCAGGCCCCTTGCCCACGCCCGAGATGATGGCCGCCAGCTCGTCGGCCGGGAGCGCCCGGGGGCTCGAACTCTGCGTGGCGAAGATGATGTCGCAGTGAGGCACCAAGTGCTGAACCATCTCAGCTGCCTCTTTGTCTGCAAGGATCGACACCACCGCGATCAGCCTGCGCCGCTCGAGGATCTGCTCCAGCGACCGCATGGTCTCCTCCATGCCCGGAGGATTGTGGGAGCCATCGAAGATGCACAGCGGCTGGGTGCTGATCACCTCCAGACGTCCCGGCACCACAGTGGTGCCAAGCGCCTGCTGGACCGCCTCCCCATCCAGCTCGGCGCCGTTGAACAGCTCCGCTGCCGCCACCGCCACGGCTGCATTCGCACGCTGATAACTGCCAAGGACCTTCAGGCGCACGTCGGTGTAGCAGCTGTACAGGCCGAACACGTCGAAGGTCACGGCTCTGGGGTCGGCAAGTATGACGAAATCGTCACCAAGGAAGTGGCAACGGGCATCCTTGGAGGCGCAGATCTCCTTGAGCTCGGCCTTGACCTCCGGTTCGAGAGTCCCGGCGACCACCTTGCCGTTCTGCGGGATCACCGCGGCCTTCTCCTTAAGGATGGCGGAGAGCGTGTCCCCCAGCAGTTCAGTGTGTTCGCGGCCGATGGTGGTCACTACCTGGACCTCCGACGAGATGACCGACGTGGCGTCCAATCGCCCACCCAGCCCCGCCTCGATGACGGCGACGTCGCACTCCTTCTCTTTGAAGTAGAGGAAAGCCGCGGCCGTGAGAACCTCGAACTGGGTGAGGCGGTCGCCATCGGAGAACGTGCGTTCCAGCCGCTCCACCACCGGGCGGACGCGGGCGACCACGTCGCAGAACTCATCGTCGGTCGAGGGGACGGAATCGATCAACTGCCGCTCAGCCAGCGAGATGAGGTGGGGCGACACGTAGGCCCCCACCGTCAGCCCCTGAGTCTCGAGCAGGGAGGAGATGAAGCGTGTAGTGGAGCTCTTGCCGTTCGTGCCCACCACGTGGATAGTGCGATAGGCCTTGTGGGGAGATCCGAGCTCCTCCACCAACCTGGTCACGCGTTCGAGTCCCAGCCGCCATCCCAGCCTTTCCAGGCCGTTGATGTATTCCCAGACCTCTTCCGGACTGCACGTCGCACGGCTCAACGCTTGCTCTCCCCCATGTCTGGAAGCTCTTCACCTATACGCTCGAGGTACTGATGACGGACCTCCTCGAGGACGGCATCAGCGGCAGCCAAGCGTTCGCGCTCCTCGGACACAACGGCCTCGGGCGCTTTGGCCAAGAACCCCGCGTTGCCGAGCTTCGCCCGGGCCTTCTTTGCCTCAACCTCCGCCTTCTGTGCCTTGCCCAAGAGCCTGGCCCGCTCCCGTTCGACGTCCACCAAGCCTTCTATCTCGAGAAAGGCTCTGACCCCCGGGCCCTCGACGGAAGCGTGCCGGCCGACCGGCGCCACTCCATCGGTGATGACCTCCACCAGATCGCACCACGACAGCTGGCGGAAGGCCTGCCCCAGGTCCTGCAGGGCCGCCGCGGCGCCTGCATCCGATTCCACTACCCTCACCTGTCCGACCATGTCCCTGCCGAGCCCCAGCTCATCGCGGGTGGACCGGAGCCCTCCGACCACCGCCATGAAGGCTTCCATGGCCTTCTCGGCCTCGCCATCCGGCCAAGCGGGCTCGGCCTCGGGGTATTCGGCCTCGAACAGGCTGCCCGGGCGCGCTCCCGACACCACCCACGGCATCGAGGAATAGATCTCCTCGGTGACGAACGGCATCACCGGATGCAGCAGCACCATGACCCGCTCGAGAAGCACAAGGAGGTTGCCGCTGACCTGCAGTTGCTCGGCCTCATCGTCGCCGTACAGGCGGCTCTTCGCGACCTCCAGATACCAGTCGCACACCTCGTTCCACACGAACCGGTAGAGCAGCCTGGCCACATCGTCGAACTGGTAGTTCTCGTAGAGGTCCGCGACCTCCCGCGTGACGGCCGTGAGCCTGCTGAAGATCCAGCGGTCGGCTGTGTTCTCGCGCGCCACCTCCGGTCGAGCCTCCTCGTGGGCCCCTTGGAGTATCAGCCGCGACGCGTTCCAAATCTTGTTGGCGAAGTTGCGCCCCATCTCGATGCGCTCGGCGCTGAAACGGACGTCCTGCACGGAACTCATGTAAGCCAGCCCGAACCGGGTGGCGTCGGCGCCGTAGTCGGCTATGAGTTCCAGCGGGTCCACACCAGTCCCCAGGCTCTTGCTCATGCGACGCCCATCGGCGGCCAGAACGGTGGGATGGATGATGACGTCCCTAAACGGCACGTCGCCCATGAACTCCATACCCATCATGATCATCCGCGCCACCCACAGATAGATGATGTCCCGCGCCGTGGAGAGCACGGTGGTGGGATAGAAGGCTTCGAGTTTGGGAGTCTGCTCAGGCCAGCCCAGCGTCGCGAACGGCCAGAGGGCCGAGCTGAACCACGTGTCGAGCACGTCCTCTTCGTGCCGGAGGGGTCCTCCGCACTTTTCACAGACTTGGGGCGGCGAGGCGGCCACCATCACATGCCCGCACTCTTCGCAGAAGTAGGCGGGGATACGATGCCCCCACCACAACTGCCGGCTGATGCACCAGGGCCTGATGCCCCGCATCCAGTCCAAGTACACATCTCCCCAACGGTCGGGCACGAAGCGCACCCGGCCCTGCTCGACCACCTCGATGGCGGGCTGCACCAGCCGCTTCATGTCCATAAACCACTGCAGCGAGAGGAGTGGCTCTATGGTCGTTCCGCAGCGATAGCAGGTGCTCACGGCATGGCTGTAGTCGTCGGCCCGCACGAAGAGCCCTTCTTCTTCCAGACGCGCGATGACCGCCTCCCGGGCATCCGCGGCGGTGAGCCCGGCGAACTCGCCGGCCTCCTCGGTCATGACGCCGTCGAGCCCTATGACCGAGATCGCCGGCAGATCATGCCGCAGCCCTATCTCCCAGTCGTCCGGGTCGTGTCCGGGGGTGATCTTGAGAGCGCCCGTGCCGAACTCGATGTCCACGTGCTCGTCGGCGATGATGGGCACCTCTCGTCCCACCAGTGGCACCACGGCCATCTTCCCGACTAGACCTCCGTAGCGGGGATCCTTGGGATTGACCGCCACGGCGGTGTCGCCCAGAATGGTCTCCGGGCGGGTGGTCGCCACCGTAAGGGTCTCGTTGGACCCGGCGACGGGATATTTCACGTAGTAGAGCTTGGCGGCCTGGTCTTCGTGCTCCACTTCAAGATCGGAGATGGCCGATCCGCAGCGCACGCACCAGTTGACCAGGTAAACGTCGCGGTAGATGTCGCCCTTCTCATACAACGACACGAAGACCTTGGCGACGGCCTGTTGATAGGCCTCGTCCATGGTGAAACGCTCTGATTCGTAATCACAGGCACACCCAAGCTTCTTGAGCTGATGGATGATGGTGGAGCCGTACTCGCGCCTCCACTCCCACACCCGCTTCTCGAAAGCCTCCCTGCCGAGGTCTTCCTTGCGCAGTCCCTCCTGCGCCAGCTGGCCCTCCACCTTGTTCTGGGTGGCGATGCCGGCATGGTCGGTGCCCACCACCCACAGAGTGTTGCGGCCCCGCAGGTGGTTGTAACGGACGAGGATATCCTGGATGGTGTCGTTGAGCGCGTGCCCCATGTGCAGAGAACCGGTGACGTTCGGGGGCGGGATGGCGATCACGAAGGGCGGCCGGGGATCATCCGGGGCGGCGCTGAAAGCCGAGCGGTCCAGCCACCGCTTCATGAGCCGTTCTTCGACCTCGTGCGGCTCGTAACGCGCCGCCATGTTCACCTTAGCCACGTTCAGTCCGTTCCCTCTTGCTCCCGCGACCCCCCAAAGGCCGGCGCGAGCACGTCGATGAAGTTCTCCACATATACGATATCAAGGCCCTTTTTCAGCTCGCCCTGCAGCTCTTCCACCTCTGGGGCCACACTCCTGGGAAGCACCACTGTGCGCACGCCTTCGCGCAGAGCAGCCAGGAGTTTCTCTTTGAGACCGCCAACGGGCAGTATCTGGCCGGTGAGAGTGATCTCCCCGGAAAGAGCGACCTTGGGCAACACCGGGAGTTGGAGCAAAGCCGACAACAGCGCCGTCGCCACGGCGATGCCCGCTGAGGGGCCCTCCTTGGGCACGCCACCCTCTGGGAAGTGCATCCTGACCTCGAGAGCCGAGAGGAGTTCGTGGTCGGTGGGCTGCGGGGGTTCGCCGTCCCCTTCCTCGCCATCCAGCCGGAAGCCGGAGTCGGTAGTCCCCTTGTCCATGGTGCGTTCCAACGGCGTCCGCCTCTCCGCGGAAGACCGGGTGTCGACCCCAGGGCGCGACTCGACGAGAGGCCGTCCGGGGCCGGATTCGTCACCGGCTTCAGGTTGCTGATAGTTGTCCAGCAGATAGGCGCGCCCCGGCGAATGAGCCCACAACTCCGAGAGTGCGGGGTCGCGCACCAGCGACGTTTTCAAATAGCCCCATGCGGCGGTGACGCTCTCCTGCATGATCTCGCCCAGTTGCCCGGTGAGATGAAAATCGCCTTTGCCGGGCGTGACGACACACTCGATGCGCAGCACATCCCCCCCGGCCCCCGTGTAGGCCAACCCGAGGCTCACGCCCACCTGCGCCTCAGTCCCCAGACGGGCCGCCAAGAACGGGGCAGGGCCCACCAGCCGGTTGAGGCCCCGCGGGCCCACCCGGCGCGGAAGGTTCTTGCCCTCCACCTTCATGCGCGCGAGGCGCCGGTACACCTTGCCGATAAGGCGCGCCATCTCGCGCACCCCGGCTTCGCGGGTGTATTCGCGGATAAGCAGCCGTAGCGCCGCCGGAGTGAACACGTTGCCCAAGTCGGCCAGACCGCTCTCCTCGGCGATCTTGGGGACCAAGTGTCGCTGGGCGATCTCCAGCTTCTCCCGGTCGGTATACCCCGGAAGACGGATGATCTCCAGCCGGTCGTGCAGGGTCTCCGGGATATCCTCTTCGTAGTTGGCCGTGGCGATGAAGAAGACGTGCGAGAGGTCGTACTCCAGCTCGAGGTAGTTGTCCCGGAAGGTGCGGTTCTGCACCGGGTCGAGCACCTCCATGAGCGCAGCCGCCGGATCGCCCCGCCAGTCCGATTCCATCTTGTCGATCTCGTCCAGCACCACCACCGGGTCGTCCACGCCCGCCCGCTTGAGAGAGTCGATGATGCGCCCGGGCATCGCCCCCACGTAGGTGCGGCGGTGACCCCGGATCTCGCCCTCATCGCGCACCCCGCCCAGGCTGATGCGCTGCAGAGGACGCTCCAGGCCCTTTGCCGTGGCCATGGCCACTGAGGTCTTGCCCACCCCAGGCGGTCCCACCAGGCACAAGATGGCGCTGGGGGGCGTTCCGCCGCGCAGCGACGCGACGGCCAAGTACTCGATGATGCGGTCTTTAACGGTCTTCAGCCCGTAGTGGGTCTCGTCGAGCACCCGCGCCACCGCCACCACGTCGGGGATCGCCGACCCGGACCTGATCCCCCAGGGCAGCCCCAGGGCGATATCCAGATAGGTCTTGGCCACCGCCACCTCCGCCGAGAGCGGCGGCAGATCGCCCAACCTCTTGATCTCCTTGGTGAGCGCTGCGGCCGCCGCTTCGGGCAGGTTCTTCTCCGCCATCTGCTTGAGGTAGACGCCCCGCTCACTTTCCTCGTCGCCCTCTTCGCCCAACTCCTCCTGCAACACCTTGAGGCGTTCGTGCAGGAACACGCGCCTCTGTTGACGTTCGAAGCTGTCGTGCACCTTTTCGGAGATCTCGTTCTCGAGTGCGATGAATTCGTTCTCTTGGATGAGAGTCTCGAGCAGTAAGAACAGCCGCTTCTCGGGCTCGTCGCCCTCGAGCAGCTCCTGCTTGCGTTCGGGTCCGATCAAGAGGTTCGAGGAGACCACGTTCACCATGGTCTCGGGGTCGGTCACCACTTCGAGGGCCGTCTCGGCCTCCTCCGGGAGTTGCGGCGTCTGCCCCACGTAGTTACCGAACTCCCGCGTGACCGAGTCCATGAGCGTCCTCAACCGTGATTTGCCGCTCGGCTTGTTGACCACCTGGCTGAAGCGGACGCTGAAGAGCGGCGATGTCGACTCGTAGCCCTCGATGGTCACCCGTTCCTTGCCCTCTATGAGGGCTTTGATCGTGCCGTCGGAGAGCCGGGAAAGCTGCAGCACCCTCGCCAGGGTGCCGATGCTGTAGATGTCGTCGGGCCCGGGGTCTTCGGTGGCAGCTGAGCGCTGTGCCGACATCACCAGGAGACCATCCGACGTCTGGCTCTGCTCGAGCGCCTTGAGACCCTTGTCTCGCTCGACGAAGATGGGCGCCAGCATGCCGGGAAAGAGCACCAGGTCGCGCGTGGCCAAGAGCGGGAGCACCCGCTGCATTTCAACCATCATTGGTCCTTATGCGGATTCTTGTCCCAGCTCCAGATCGTCGTGCGTGCTGCTCGTCACCAAGGTGGGGTCGATCCTCTTCTCGATCACTTCCCGGGTGACCACGCATCTCGTCACATCACGCCGGCTGGGAAGCTCGAACATGACGTTCATGAGCGCTGCTTCGATGATGGAGCGAAGACCGCGGGCGCCGGTCTCGAGCTTCAGTGCCTGGCCGGCTATGGCCTGCAGGGCGTCCTTGGCAAAGACCAGGTCGACGCCGTCGTAGGCGAAGAACTTGTGATATTGCTTGGTGAGCGCGTTCTTCGGCTCGGTCAGGATCGACACCAGATCTTGCTCCCGCAACTGGTGCACGTTGCAGATGACCGGCAGACGGCCGATGAACTCTGGGATAAGACCGAAGTCCAGCAGATCCTCAGGCAACACCCTGGCAAACAACTCGCCGACGTCGCGCCCGTCTTTGCCCTCTATCTCGGCGCCGAAACCCACGCCCTTCTTCCCGATACGCCGTTCGATTATCTTCTCCAGATCGGCGAACGCGCCACCGCAGATGAAGAGGATGTTCGTGGTGTCGATGGTGAGAAACTCTTGGTGCGGGTGCTTGCGTCCCCCTTGGGGCGGTACGCTGGCCTGCGTCCCTTCAAGGATCTTCAGCAGGGCCTGTTGCACCCCTTCTCCGGACACGTCGCGGGTTATCGAAGGGTTGTCTGCCTTGCGGGCGATCTTGTCGACCTCGTCGATGTAGATGATGCCCGTCTCGGCCTTCTTGATGTCGAAGTCAGCCGCTTGGATGAGCTTGAGGAGGATGTTCTCCACGTCCTCGCCCACGTACCCGGCCTCGGTGAGGGCGGTCGCGTCGGCGATGGCGAACGGCACGTTGAGGATGCGGGCCAAGGTCTGCGCCAGCAGGGTCTTGCCACACCCGGTGGGGCCAAGCAACAGGATGTTGGATTTCTGGAGTTCGACCTCGCCGCTATCGGCCGCGCCCATGTGCACGCGCTTGTAGTGGTTGTACACGGCCACAGACAAAGTGCGCTTGGCCTCTTCCTGCCCGATGACATAGTCGGAGAGGATGGAGTAGATCTCTTTGGGTCTTGGAAGGTGATCCAGATCGAGTTCCGCCGGTTCGTGCGTGCACTCTTCATCGATGATCTCGTTACAGAGATCGATACACTCATCGCAGATATACACACCAGGGCCGGCGATGAGTTTTTTGACCTGCCGCTGGCTCTTGCCACAGAAACTGCAGAGCAGTTGCTCGGACCCTCCCGGCGCTTTCGGCACCCCTGAACCCCCTACCTATGCTCGAAGATCTTGTCGATGATCCCGTATTCGAGAGACTCCTCGGCCGTCATAAAGTAGTCCCGCTCCGTGTCCCGCTCGACCTTCTCCATCTCCTGGCCGGTCTGCTTGGCGAGTATCTCGTCAAGCCGCTTGCGCAGGCTGAGCGCTTCACGCGCGTGGATCTCGATATCGGTCGCCGGCCCTTCGAAGCCTCCCGATACTTGGTGGATAAGTATCTTCGAATTCGGGAGTGCGTAGCGTTTACCTTTAGCGCCGCCCGCTAGAAGGATGGCGGCCATCGACATGGCGATGCCCACGCATATGGTAGATACGTCCGGCTTGATGAACTGCATGGTGTCGTACACGGCCAGCCCTGCATAGACACTGCCCCCGGGGCTGTTGACGTAAAGGGAGATGTCCTTGTCGGGGTCTTCCGACTCCAGATGCAGGAGTTGGGCCACGACCACGTTGGCCACCTGGTCGTTGATGGGGGTCCCCAAGAAGATGATCCGTTCCTTCAGCAGGCGCGAGTAGATATCGAACGCCCGTTCGCCTCGGCTGGTCTGCTCGACCACCATCGGGATGAGTGGACTCACGTCGCCGTCCTTTCTTCTCAAACTAAGCTTCTTCGCCGCCGGCATCATCGGCCGGCTCGGCCGGCTCGGCAGCGCCGGTGTCCTCGGCCGGCTCGGCAGGGCCGGCTTCCACAGGCGTTTCTTCGGCCTGGGCAGCCGCCTCAGGAGCCAGCGCCACGGCTGCGTCGACTATCAGATCGGCGGCCTTCTCCCGCACGAGTGAAGCCCGCAGCTCCTCGGCCCGGCCGCCCTTGCGCAGCCTCTTCTCCAACGTCTTCGCGTCTACCTTCGCCGCGGCCGCCATCTGAACCACCGCCTCGGCAAGCTCGTCATCGGTCGCCTCGAGCCCTTCGGCTTCTGCCACCGCGTCAAGCACCATCTCTGTCTTCACGTTGTTCGCCGCCGCCGGCTTCATATCCTCAATGATCTTCTCGATGGTCGCCCCCGAGGCTTCGAGATAGCCATCGAGCGAAGCGCCCTGAGCCTCTAGCGAACGCTTGAAGTCGACCACCATGTCCTCGGCGCGTCTCCGGACGACCACGTCGGGCAGGTCGACCGTCGCATTGTCGGTGGCAGCCTTCACGGCCCGGGCTTTGAACAGCTGGTCGGAATTCTGAGCCTTGCCCATGCTGATCCTGTTGCGGATCTCCTGGCGCAGCTCAAGCAGAGTCTCGAACTCGCTGATCTCCGAAGCCCACTTGTCGGTGAGCTCTGGGAGCGCCTTCTCCTTGACGTCTTTGAGGATGATCGTGAAGTCGACCGTCTTGCCGCCGAGGTCGTCGGGAAAACCCTCGGGGAGAACGAAGGGGAACGTACGCTCCTCGTCGATGTTCATGCCGACTATCTGCTCTTCGACCTCAGAAAACATCTGATTGCCGCCAAGCTCGAAGACGAAGTCGGTGGCCTGCATATTCTCGACGGGCTCACCCTCGTAGGTCGCCCGGAAGTCGGCGTTGACGAAGTCGCCCATCTGAGCGGGACGGCCATCCACCGGGCGCAGTTCTGCGAACTCATCGCGCAGCCGGTCCATCTGGCCGTCGACCTCTCCGTCTTCGGCCTCGCTGGCCTCCCTCACGGCTTCAACACCCTTGTAGTCGCCAAGCACCACGTCGGGCATCACCGTGACGGTGGCGGTGAAACCGAACGGCTTATCGAGTTCGGGGATCTCGTCACCGGTCTCGATCTCGGGCCGGTCCACCGGTTCGATGTCCAGCTCGATGGCCGCTGTAGCGAACCACTCGCCCATCGTCTCCTCCACCGCCTCGACCAATATGGCCTCGTCGCCCACTCGTTGGCGCACCATGGTGAGAGGGGCCTTGCCCGGCCTGAAACCGGCGATGCGGATCTCTCTGGCCAGCTTCTTCAGCTGACTGTCGAAGGCATCCTGCAGCTCCTCGGTGGAAACCTCGACCGCCATCTTGACCGTGTTCCCGTCGCGCTCGGTGAGGGTGGTCTTCACATCGATCCTTTCTTCGCGTCTCGTCCCCGACTCTGTTCGAATGCGGGTGAGAGGACTCGAACCTCCACGTCAAAGACACATGATCCTAAATCATGCGCGTCTGCCATTCCGCCACACCCGCCGGCTCTTGAGGGGTGAACGATGGGACTTGAACCCACGGCCGCCGGGGCCACAACCCGGTGCTCTACCATCTGAGCTACGTTCACCACGTCGTCCACTCCGGAACCCGGAGCCCTAGCAGTATAGCGGATTCGCCAATAGAGGCGCGCCTGGCAGGATTCGAACCTGCGACCCACGGATTAGAAGTCCGTTGCTCTATCCAGCTGAGCTACAGGCGCACATGCGTGCCGGCAGCCATGGAGACCGCCCCCGAGGGCATCCCGGCCGTTCTTGACCGGCCCCGGCTCAGGAGCGGGCGACGGGATTCGAACCCGCGACAACCAGCTTGGAAGGCTGGAGCTCTACCAACTGAGCTACACCCGCCTGCGTATTCTCTGCTGCTGCACCGACGCCATAGTCGGGACGAGAGGATTTGAACCTCCGACCCCCTGCTCCCAAAGCAGGTGCGCTACCAGGCTGCGCCACGTCCCGCTCGCATGCGTTTCTTGGGCCTCGGCCGCGAGAGTATAGCGTATCGGTTCTTCCTCTGACCTTCAGGCGGTTTGTGCATTACACTTGACTTCTAGTCTGCCCCAGTCGACAAGGAGCGCACATGAGGATACTGGTCACTGGAGGAGCGGGTTTCATAGCCTCGCACGTGAGCGACCGTCTGTTGGCCCTCGGCCAACGGGTGGCGATCGTCGACAACCTGTCCACCGGAAAACGCGAGAACCTCCCTGCCGAGGCGGTGTTCTACGAGGTCGATATCCGTGACAAAGCCCTTGACAAGGTGTTCGAAGAAGAAAAGCCGCAGGTAGTGATACACCATGCCGCCCACGCGAACGTGACCGAATCGGTGAGAAACCCCGGATACGACGCATCGGTCAACATCGGGGGGTCCATCAACCTGTTCGAGAGTTGCGTGAAGCACGACGTGGAGAAGATAGTCTTCGCGAGCACGGGCGGCGCTCTCTACGGCGAGGCGTGCTATCTGCCGGCGGACGAATCCCACCCCATCGACCCGGTCTCCCCCTACGGGGTGAGCAAGTACGCCGTGGAACACTATCTATATGCGTACCGCGAGAATCACGGCATGGAGTATGTCGTGCTCCGTTATCCCAACGTGTACGGGCCCCGGCAGGACCCGCACGGCGAGGCCGGAGTCGTCGCGATCTTCTCTTTGCAGCTCCTATCGGGTCAGCGGCCCACGATCTTCGGCGACGGTGAGAAGACGCGAGACTACTGCTACGTATCCGACATTGTGGATGCTAACGTCCTTGCTCTCAACTACGAGGGCACGGGGACGTTCAACCTGGGCCGCGGCATCGAGATCAGCGATCTGGAAGTCTTCGAGACCGTGCAAGACGTGATAGGGTCCAGCATCGAGCCGAACTATGCCCCGGTGAGACCGGGAGAGGTAGAACACATCGCCCTGGACGCGTCCAAGGCCGAGAGGGATATGGGATGGAAATGGAAGGTGGACCTGGTCGATGGGGTCGCCGAAGCCGTGAAGTACTACAGAGAGGCAAGCGAGAGGAAGCCGGCGTGAGCAAGAGAGACCGACATGACAGTGACCGCCGCGGCGACCGCCGCGATAGCCAGCCCGAGGAAGATCAGCAGCAGCGGCGTCCGGGCGAGACAGATCTCCAGGAGAGCGACTCCTTGACCGCCCTCAAGGCGATCTTGTCCAAGGTCTCCGCCCATCTGCATCCACTCAAGTTGACACAGGAGGAGTCCATCCGCCTCGTCGAGCAGCTCTATGCAAGCGTGCTGGAGACTGACGTGAAGCTGGCCGGAGAGGCCGACGATACCCGCAAGTCGTCGATACTCGCATACATCCAGAACACCAGCATCACACGCGACAACGGAAGACTCGTCGTGGAGTACCAGCCCCCCAAGGAGGCTCCGGCCGAGGCGGCCGCTTCTGAAAGGCCCGCCACCACCTCCTCGGAGCCGGCCGCAGCCGAGGCGCGGCCGGCCGTCACGCCGGCGACGACCACGACCACGCCACCAGAGACCACTGCACCACCGGAGGCTCCCCCGGCGGCTCCTGCAGAAAAGCGTGCTCCGTCGTCGAGCAGGCCGAGGCAGAGTTCGGGCACGCGCTCCGGAGGCTCCAAGAGGACAAGCGAGCCGAAGAAGGCAGAGCAGGCCGCAGAGCCGGTCGCAGAACCGGCGGTCGCAGAAACGGCGGTCGCAGACCCGCCCCCGGAGACGCCCGCGAGCGAAGACTAGAAGCGCCGAGCCCGGGTCACGGGCTCAGCGGATCGCGAGCCCCCAGCAGCCTCTTAGGCCTCGTCGAAGAACGTCAGGCGCCTGAAACAACGAAATCGTTCGGTGATCTCGTCCTGCGTCAACCGCAGAAGGCGGTCCAGACTGAAGTCCTCCACCGCGAACGAGGCCAGCGTGCTCCCATAGATGATGGCACGCGCCAGTGTCGCGTCGTTGATCTCTCCACAGGCGGCGAGAGAGCCGAGGAACCCGCCGGCGAACGTGTCGCCGGCCCCGGTCGGGTCGAAGACCTCTTCGAGCGGCATGGCAGGGGCGGCGAAGAACTCTCCATCTCCCGGCCGGGTCATCAGCACACCGTGCTCCCCACGCTTGATGACTACCGTGGTCGGGCCCATAGCCCGGATGGCCCGCGCCGCCTTGACGAGGTTGGACTCGTTGGTGAGTTCCCTGGCCTCGGCATCGTTGATGATGAGCACATCCACCCGCTTGAGGACCTCGCCCAGCTCATCACGCGTGCCCTCGATCCAGAAATTCATGGTATCGGCGGCCACGAGGCGAGGTGCGGTCACCTGGTCTAAGACCTCGAGCTGCAGACGGGGATGGATGTTGCCCAGGAAGACGAAGGGCGATGCCCGATGGACCTCAGGGATAACGGGCTTGAACTCCTCGAAGACGTTCAGCTTCGTATAGATGGTGTCGCGCTGGTTGAGGTCGAAGCCGTATTCGCCTTTCCACCGGAACGTCTCACCCGGCACGGTCTGTAGTCCGGTGAGATCGATGGACCGTCCCGCGAACAGCGCTGCGCCGCGATCGCCGAAGTCATCCCCCACGACCGCCACCAACCGCACATCGGTAAAGAACGACGCCGCCACCGAGAAATAGGTGGCCGAACCTCCCACCACCCTGGTCGCTTCGCCGAACGGGTTCTTGATGGTGTCGAACGCTACCGAACCCACTGCAAGGATAGGATCCATCTGCACCTCACCCAACGTACTTGCCGATGATGGGAGCCAGGTCGCGCTTCGTCTCCGCCGATATCGCGTCGGGGCTCGTGATGATCGCCGTCGCCAAGGCGTCGCCACAGGTACAACCCCGCTCCGCCGGGACCCGGCCCACAGCCTCGGCGATGAGCCGCTGCGCCACCTCCACGTTGCGCTGCAGGTTGGCGACGATCATGTCCACGGTCACGTGGTCGGCTTCGGGATGCCAACAGTCGTAGTCGGTGACATGCGCGATGGTCGTGTAGCAGATCTCGGCTTCGCGGGCCAGCTTCGCCTCTTGCAGGTTGGTCATGCCCACCACATCCATCCCCCAGCTCCGGTACAGGTTCGACTCGGCCAGAGTGGAGAACTGAGGACCCTCCATGCAGACATACGTGCCACCCAGATGCACCCGCGCACCCACAGCCTGCGCCGACTCGAACGCGATGCGGCTCAGATCGGGGCAGACCGGGTGGGCGAACGACACGTGCACCGCGATGTTCTGCTCGTGGAAGAACGTGGAGATGCGCCCCTTGGTGCGATCGAAGAATTGGTCGGGGATCACCACATCCAACGGCGGATACTCTTCTCTCAGACTACCGACAGCGCTCACCGAGAAGATCCGTTCGACGCCGAGCAGCTTGAGCCCGAAGATGTTGGCCCGGAAGTTGAGCTCTGACGGGGGGATCCGATGACCGGCCCCGTGGCGGGCGAGAAACGCCACGTGGCGCCCGCGCAGGCTCCCGGTGATATAGGGACCACTCGGATCACCAAAGGGTGTGGAAAGCCGGACCTCCTCACGGTCCGTAAGCTCCGCCATGTCATAGAGACCGCTCCCACCGATGATGCCAATCTGAACCGACATGTTCCTCCTTCACGGATAGAGAACCGTAGTGCGCCAAGAAGACCAACCGGATCGCCCCGGGCCGCGACCGGCCCAGCACATGACTGCCCCCGCCTACTCCGCCGGCTCGTCCTCATCGGCAGCCGGGGTCGGCGGCTCGTTCGCATCGGCCGCCGGGGCAGGCGGCTCGTCCTCATCGGCAGCCGGGGTCGGCGGCTCCTCCGACGCCGGCGATGAATCCGTTTCTGCCGCCTTGACAGCCGTTTCTGCCGCCTTGACAGCCGTTTCTGCCGCCCTGACGGCCGCCGCGTAGGCCAACTGGAGTTGCGACAACGTCTCCTTGTGGATGCGTGTCTCGTCGGCCGGCCGCGCCTTTTCGTCGACCTCGATGAGAGCCTTGAACGCCTCTATGGCCAGCCGGGCCTCGTCGAGATCCCGCCGCCCGGCCGTATCGGCGGTGAGACCCAACCGGCCCACAGCCAAGGCCGACAGCGAATGCATCATGTACAGCAGATGCTCGCTGACGGGCAGGTTGCGGATCTCTTCTTGCAGGCGCTCCATGGTCTCGGCATCACCGGCCTGCACATGATCAGACGTCTGTTTCCTCTTCTCATCTTCCATCAGCGTTCAGTCCTCCTACTGCGGACGCTTTCTCCCTGGACGTTACCACAGTATCCGCTGTTAGAATGACAGGCGGGTGAAATCTACGTCGACCGAAGGGGACGGGAGAGCTTGAGCTTGAGCGTGACCGAGAACGGACACGACGAGGGGGTAGATCTCGACATCGCATTGGTCGAGCGGGCCCGGACGGGCGACCAGAACGCGTTGACGGAGCTCTACCGGCGCCACGAGCGCCGCGCTTACAACCTGGCCCTGCGCACCCTGGGGAACTCCTGGGATGCGGCCGACGTCACCCAGGAAGCCTTCATCAAGGCCTTTCGCAACCTCGACTCGTTCAAGGGTGAGGCCCGCTTCGGCACCTGGCTGCACCGCATCGTCGTCAACGCGGCCTATGACCACATACGCAGGCACAAACCAGAACCGATGGACGGTGAGATCTTGAACGATCTCTCCGGACCGGGTGGACGTGCCGCCGTTGTGGCTTCGGGAAGAGACGGCATCGATCCGGCTGTGGATGGTCTGTCCGACCCGCTCCGTGACGCACTGATGAGCCTGAACGAAGGCTTCCGGTTCGCGGTGGTGTTGTGCGACCTGCTCGGCTTTCCCTACAACGAAGCCGCCGAGATCCTTGAGGTCCAGGAGGGCACCATCAAGTCGCGTATCTTCCGGGCGCGGGAGGCGCTGGCGGCCGCTCTCGAGAAGGTGGGGTACGAGATCCCGGATACACGGACACCGCGGACGCAGGAGACGCATGAACAGTCAGGGGGCAACAGGAACCTGGGCACATCGGACAACGTCACACCCCCGCATAAGATAGGGGATGACTCATGATGATCCTGGGTGATGAACACAAGGACCGTGGTCCGATGTCCGACGGCGTGCTGTCCGGCCATGTGGACGACTGGGAAGAGTTGGCCGTCGACTACCTCGACGGAGTGCTCGACCCGCAGTCCAAAGCCGCTGTGGAGACCCATCTCCGCGAGTGCCCCGCCTGCGCCGCCCGTCTGCAGACCCAGGAGAAGCTTGTTGCTTTCTTGGAAGACATAGACTACGTAGAGCCTCCCGCTCGACTGGAAGACCGGGTGCTCGGCGCGATCGTCTCACCGCTCTCCAGTGAGCCGGAAGCCGGGCGTGCCCCCAGGTCCGTCGCACCGTCACGCTGGGAGACATTCTGGCGCCGCAAGATCGTGCCGTGGGTCCCGGCGACAGTGGGCGTGGTCGCCGTTCTTGCAGGCATCATCGCCTTCGGGCTCGCCCGCGATGGAGTGCAAGAAGCCACCGTAGCCACGGCGGACTCGACTATCGCCCAAGACGTGAACGTGAAGACGCCTGCCGCCGCGACCACGGCGGCTCCGCCGGCCGCCCAGCCGGGAGGCGGAGGCTTGACGGCACTCGGATCTACCGCACAGGAATCAGCGGACGCTCCCAGCACTACGGCGGGAGCCGCGGCCACGACCACAGCGGCGCCGACCGAGACGACTGCCGGTACGCTCGTCGCCGAAGGTGCCGACACCACGGAGACGACGGCCGTCACGGTGGCCGCCGCCGCGGGGCCCGATGACATGGACGCCGGCACGGTTCAAGACGCGGAGACCATGATCGCCGATCTCAAGGCTGCCGGCGAACCGGTCTGCTTCGCGTTGGAGCCTCCGGGCTCCTCCAGCGAGGGCGACGGGGGAACCAACGCCGGTGACTCCCACGACAGGGCCGGTACGGCCATGGCGCAACAGCTCACCGCCGTCACGGGACTGGAGCCGCTGGACGATTCGCTGTGGATCGATGGCCCAACGTTCGCCGCCTATGTCCCCCGCGATCAGGCCAAGCAGCTCGTCGAACTACTGATGTCCGTAGGGGCATCCTTCCAATACGGCGTGGTGTTCACGCCGCACTCACAGACGACCTACGCCGGCGGTCAGGGACCGGCCCCAGGCGGCGTCGATGCTTTCGCCCGGCTCATGGAGAGAAAGGCGGAGTTCGTGGAGCTGTCGGCATACCGGACGCCCCCACCTGCCGTGACCAAGTGGTCGTACACCACGTCCACACTCGTCGCGGCGGGACAGGCCGGCCAGGAAGCCCCCGCACAGCTGCCGGACGAACTCGGGACGCACGTCCTCGTGGTGATCTACCTGGATAGGTGAGAAAGATGGTCGGGGTGCCGGGATTTGAACCCGGGACCTCATCGTCCCGAACGATGCGCGCTACCAGGCTGCGCTACACCCCGCCTCGAGCAGTAAGACTCACTGAGCCCAACGGCCGACTATTGTATACCATCGTCTACGCGGGGGCCACGTTCGCACAGAGGTGAGCCACCGGGCACCACGAGCACTGCTCGCCCTGTAGCATCGGGAACTCACCCCGCTCGATCCCCTGCAGCGCCCGGCCGAGGCGTCCTAGCAGCGAGGCGACTGCTTCCTGCGCGTGCCGCACGGTCACCGGGTCACCGGGTCGCTCGAGAAACACAAGGTCCATCTGCACAGAGGGCGCTCCCGCCAGGAGTGCGGCCAGACAATACGTGACCATCTGCAGCTCGTAGCCGGCAGCCAAGCCGGCGGGCGACCGTCCCCTGAGCGCGTTGGTCTTGTAGTCGACTATGCGCCACGGGTCTTCTCCTTGCAGGACCAGATCCATGATGCCCGAGACCATCACGTCGCCCACAGCGAAGAAGAAGGGCGCCTCCCGCGTAGCCGCCGCGTGAGACCAGACCTCCGCCACAGGCGAATCCCAGAACGATAGAGTCAGCGCCACGGAACGGTCGAGATGGTCGGGATCGAGCTGCAGCTCCGTCTCGCCGAGCAGGTCGAGCGCGGCCGCGCGCACCCGCTCGGCGGCGGGCCGCCCAGCCTCAAGCGGCATTCTCTCGAGGAGGGCGTGCACCAGCAAGCCAACGTCCCGCCCGGCCAGCTGCTCCTCTTCGTCGAGTGGCGTTTCGTCCGGGACCACCTGGTCGTCATCGGAATCGTGCCGCGTCAAGCCAGGCGTCCGCCGGGACACCGGCGCATGCGCCGGTAGGGTGGCAAGGCCCAGGACTCGCTCGAAGTAGAACCGCCTGGGACACCGGTGGTACGCCGCCAGCGCCGAGAAGCTGACCTGCCGCACTCCGGTGGCTGTGGATCCCCCAGAAACCGGCGGGCCCGCGGCGGCCGTGGCGGGACCCCCAACCGGACCCGGGGCGACGAGACCCACGTCCTCGAGGACCCCTGGGCGCCCACCGGCCGCTGCGATCTCCGCCGCCGGGTCGACCGTCGGCGGCGCGACGGTCTCGACCACTGCGTCCAGCCCCTCGAGCGCCACCCGCTCCCCTTCGTTGGGTAGGGCGCTCAGGCCGAGCGCCACCACGATGCGCCCGACGCGGCACTTCTCCAGGTTGTCGTTCTGCGGTCTGGCCCCCACCAGCACGAGCCGGTCCTCAGCCCTCGTCATGGCCACGTAAAGCAGGCGGTTGTCTTCTTCGCGTTCGTTGACATGAAGAGCGCCCACTATCTCGGCGGCCGGCCCCCGATAGAGGTCTTGGGTCTCGTATGTGGAGTTCTTCGAGCCTTTGAGGAATACGCCAACACGCCCGTCCTCACCCACCACGAACTCCGACGGGGTGTCGCAACGTACATCCGACCCCAAGCCCGCCAACACCACCACGGGGAACTCAAGCCCCTTGGCTTGATGAACGGTCATAACGCGCACCACGTCCGCCGCCTCAGCGAGCGTGGACGCACTCCCCTCGTCGTCGCCGAGATCGTCCAAGGATTGGACTGTGCGGACGAACCCGGCCAGATCGGGTCCTTCCAGAGCCTCGAAGTCGTCGGCTATGCGCATGAGTTTGCGCACATTGGCGAACCTGCGCCCACCATCCGGCGCCGCCAGCAGACAGAGGTCGTAGTCGCAGGCCTCCAGCGCGTCTTCTATCAATCGAGCCAAGCCGGGCCGCCCGACACGGCGCTCCATCTGGGCCAGCTTCTGAATGAAAGCAGCAAGGAGATCACGGTCGCTATCGCCCAACGGATCCGGACCACCATCTCGCGCCACTTCCCACAGCGACGACCGTTGTCGCCGACCCTGCTGACCGAGGATGTACAAACCGTCATCCGACAGGCCCACCAACGGGGACCGCAGCACAGCCAAGAGCGCCAGGTCGTCATGGGGGTTCAGCAGCACCCGCAGGAGTGAGACGATGTCGGTGACCTCCTCTCGAGCGTAGTAGCCCTTGCCGCGCACCACATACACATCGAGCCCGCGCGCCATCAGAGCCCGCTGATACGACTCGACATGGGTCTGGGCAGGCAACAGCAGCACGACGTCGCGCTGCCGGCGGCCTTCTTCCTTGACGGTCCGCCGTATACGGTCGGCCACGACCTGCGCCTCCGCTTCCTGCATGGCAGGCCGGGACCCACCGTTTTCCGGCGCCTCGAGACGCTGCGCCACCACCACCTCCACCGCCGGCCGGCCCGGCGTCGAGCCGGGAGCGACAGTTTCTGTGGCCTTGTCGGCGGCAGGCGTCTCCAAAGTGTCGAATTCTGTGCCGAAAAACGTCAGGTGGCTGAAGAGCGTGTTGATGAAAGCGAGGACGGACTGCCGGCTGCGGTAGTTCACCGTGAGCCGGTGGACACCCCCTGTCTGTTCGTAACCACCCGCTTCAAGCCGCCGCTCGCGATCGCTGAAGACGTTCACATCGGCGCCGCGGAAGCGGTAGATGCTCTGATGCTTGTCTCCCACCATCAGCAGCCGTTCCGCCCCGAGACCCTCGATAAGACCGCACTGCACCTCGTTTGTATCCTGGAACTCGTCGACCAGGACACGGCAGCCCGGCATGATGGGCCCAGAGCCTCCACTGTTCGCAGCCTCCACCAGCGCGCGGGCACGCAGCTCGAGGTCGTTGAAGTCGAGCAGGCCCTGCTCTTGCTTGTGCGCCTCGTATCGCTCGTGGAACTCGGCCAGCAACACGTTCATGGCGTCCACCACCGGCCCCAAGCGCACGCCGGCCAGGACCTGCCTGTAGCGCGTGAGGGCTTCGCGCACCGGCGCGAACCAGCTCTCCATGGAGGAGGTCTTGCGGCTGGGGAAGAAGGCGTTTGTGGCATCCAGGTCCGCCGCCCGCTCGTCGAGGGAGGTGGACATCTCCAGCCAACTCAGACAGCTTCTGAGCTTCCCGAGAGAATCCAGCAGAGCGGCTCCCGGCTTGGCGACCGCCTCGCCGGCGGCCAGAGCCTCGCGGACCGCGGTGATGAGCGCAGCTTCGGCTCCGCTATCAGAAGGTGACGCCGGGATATCGAGCCGGGGACGCTCGAATCCCATTCCCCGCAGCCGGTCGTAGAGCGCCACCACATCCTTCTGGAGACTGCGAGGGCGAGTGGCCAAGACCTCGAGTGTAGCCTCGTCCGCCTTCTCGGCCACCGCCTCCCAAGCCAGCCTCGAGATCTGGCTCTTGAGGAGTTTCGCAGCCTCCGCTTCGAGCACGCGGAACGCCGGGTCGACGCCCGCGTCCAAGGACCGATCTCCGATGAGACGCCGGCAGAGTCCGTGGATGGTGCCGATCGTAGCCGAATCGAGCGCTCTGGCAAGGTCGGCACGCCCACATTCCTCGAGGCTCTGCCGGATACGCGACACCAGTTCTCCCGCGGCCTTGCGGGTGAAAGTCACAGCGGCCATTCGATCGACTGGGATTCCCTCTTCAATCAAGGCGCGGACGAAGTACGCCACCAACAGCCGGGTCTTGCCGCTGCCCGCGCCGGCCGACACCAACACCTGCGAACGCTCGTCGAAGAGGGCTTCTCTCTGCACCTCCGACAGCTTCATCCCGTCGATGACGCTCACCATCGGTGACCTCCCCGCCGCGCACGGCACACCGGACCCAGCTCACACCACGAGGGGCAACTGCGCTCGGGCCGCGGCTCGATGATGCCCGACCGCACGCCCTCCACCGCCGACATGGCGACCTCCCGTACCGCTTCGAACAACCGGCCGGCGTCCTCGTCGTCCAAGACTCGATACTCCCGGCG